>Ga0137451_1000077_pt1 | contig 29776 bp, 40 predicted proteins | sample EasRivERMGT500_2_FD_102336 | JGI IMG/M metagenome (GOLD analysis project Ga0137451, IMG submission 102336) | Soil microbial communities from meander-bound floodplain in the East River, Colorado, USA - East River MetaG ERMGT500_2 | ecosystem: Environmental > Terrestrial > Soil > Floodplain ... | reverse complement strand
ATTAAATGTAATTGAATAAAATCCTCCTGAGGGTGCGCCCCAATCAGTAGTAGCATTAAATGCTGAATAATAACCTGCGGCAGCTTCTCCAGAGAACCCAGAAAAGCCAGAGTAACCAGAATAGCCACTTCTTCCACTGCCAGAATAACCACTGTATCCAGATCGTCCAGAAATACCAGAGAAGCCTGAGTAACCTGAGAGACCGCTTCCTGAGAAACCTGACCTACCTGATACTCCACTTGCACCACTAAAACCACTATATCCGCTAAATCCTGAAACTCCTCCACTAGGGCCTATTGGGCCTTGGGGTCCGCTATATCCAGAGAATCCAGAATAACCGCTGTCGCCGCTTCCAGAGAATCCGCTGTAACCGCTAAAACCAGAGTAACCTGAGAAGCCAGAGAAGCCTGAGTAACCACTTTTACCAGAAAACCCCGAATATCCGCTGAAGCCACTAAATCCACTAAAACCAGATGTCCCGCTTCCTGAGAAGCCGGAATAACCACTTTTACCACTACCGCTGTATCCAGAAAAGCCTGAGTAGCCACTATCTCCAATAGATCCAACTTCTCCAGAATATCCTGAATAACCAGATTTACCTGAACCTGAATAGCCAGATTTACCTGATTTCCCTGAATAGCCTGAGTAGCCAGACCCTATTGAAAAGGGTTGCCAAAGTAATACGCCATCTTCTGATGTAAGAAAAATAAGACCAGTTTCAACATATCCGGGTAATTCAATTAATACCTCGTAAGTGGCGGGAGCAAAGTGAGGAAGCTCGCTAGATAAGCCTTGAGATATTAATGCTAATTGTGCGTCTACGCACTTGTTAACTGCTTTACAAAAAAACGTTAGTTCTGAACTGTCCCGACCGTCAAAAATTCTAAATAAATCGTAGTTTACACAACTTAGTATTTGTGAACAACTCATTGAACCATCGCAACAGTTTTTTGTATTCGACATTATAAAGCTTAAAAATTATTTTATGATAGTTCATATACTATTACAATACCATCTTGTCCGTCTAATCCTCCTACATCTACTCCGTTCTCTTCCCAACGTCCAAAACCACCAGATCCTTGACCGGAATAGGGTGCACCTAAGGCATTGCTTGCTCCAAGCGTAGAACTACCTCCTGAGGAAACTACAGCAACGGCACCACTAGTTCGAATGCCTATTCCACCATCTTCACCAGCAGTAGAATATATTGCATCTCCAGGAACACTTAAAACGAGTCCACCCAGTCCACCTGATACACCAATTACACTTGTTCCAGAAGCTAAAAACAAGCCTCCGTTACCAGCACCAGCTGTACCATGAGAACCAAAAGAACTGTCACTTCCAGAGTTACCTGGATTACCTGCAGTACCTCCTGTACCTCCTAATCCCACTGTAACAGTTTCCGTAACACCTAATCCACTAATTTTATATAAAACCAAAGTAGACCCTGCTCCGCCTCCTGTTCCTAAAGAGGCCTCTCCAGCATCAGAAGATGCGCTACCTCCACCACCACCAGCACCTATTATATAAACAATAGCTGCATTACATCCAGATGGTTTATTCCAAGTTCCACTTGAAGTAAAAGTACTAATTCCTATTAATGTTTTGCCGTAAGTATTTAAAGCACCAGCTGTTATTTTTAAATTACTTCCAATAGTCAGAGATTCAATATTGCCGCTTCCTGCTGTACTACGACCTAAAATTCTCTGAGAATTAATATTTTGAATTTTGGCGAATGTAACTGCATTTGCATCAATTGTCCAAATGTCGCTAGATCCTGTTACAGTTATATCTCCTTTATCTCCGTTGGTTATTCCCGGTCCAGTTTCACCCGAATAGCCAGAATACCCGCTAATACTCTCCCCAGAAAAGCCTGAATATCCTGATACGCCACTGCCAGAATAGCCAGAATATCCGCTAATACCGCTACCTGAATATCCTGAATAACCAGAATCTCCTGAACCACTAAATCCGCTATAGCCTGATTTCCCTGAATAACCTGAATAACCGGAGTAACCACTAATACCTGAAAACCCACTAAAGCCGCTCGCACCACTATATCCAGAAAAAGCTCCTAAAGATTGCCAACTAATTACATCATCTGTACTAGAAAGAATTAAAAATCCAGTAGTTGTGTGACCAGTTAAACTTTTCAGTATTTTATCCATAGCAATACCGAAAGTGTCTAAATCACTAGATTGACCAGCAGCTATTTTTTCAAATTCAGCACTAACACATGCTGAAACAGCTGAACAAAAATCACCTAAAGATGTTGATTGATCGGCAGCAATCTTAGCAAGTTCAATATTTGTACAATCATTGACATCAGTACAACTTATTGTTACTTCACAATTATCTGGTTTGCAGCATTTCTTCATTTATAATTATTTTAAGGACAGCTAGCTATTGCAGTACAAAGAGCGCTCAATAATTCTGGAGTATTAATTATTGTATTTACTAATATAGTATAATCAACGTTTAAACCATCTAAATCCACAAAGATTGCATTCTCTTCATCATCTGATACTAAAGGTGGTAAATCAACACAAATTTTTAACTTTTGTTGTCCACCCGAAGTTATAATAGTAGTTGTCAATCCAGCACAGGTAGTTATCTTATCTGAAAGATATCCAGAAACTGGATCTACAGACGAAATCCTTACATATTTATCACCGCTTTGTTGAAGAGCACAAATATCGTTATCAATTGCTTGAATAACTTTATCTAATTTCATCCCATCAGTAATACTCAGGCAATCAATACTGCCTGATGTATATTCTATACACGAAGCATCAGCAATATCAAGACAACCATTCTCACAAGGATTGGTATCTGGACAATCTGAGCAACAAGGCTGTGGGGTAGTGCTTTGGCATCCGCAACTCATTTTTATTAAATTTTAATTGTTAAAGTTCTGGAGGACACTCACAAGTGTCTGTTTCCTCCGCTATAAGATATAAATAATGTGTACCAACATCAGAACTGTTAGGGTTCGCTACTTTAAAAATTATGCTTGACCCAACGCTTTGAAAGAAAAAGTATTGATTAGCTCCTCCAATATCACAGGAATCGCCATCTATATAGATTCCTTCTGGTAGATCTAACACTAACTGAGCTCTTAAATCATTAGCGCTTAATGAATAAGAAAAGCCTACATTAACACTAAGCGGATAAAAAACTCCATCTATTGTAACTCCTACGAAAGCGGCATCATCAGTAGGTGCATTATCTTCATTTTCCCAGGACACTGCATAACACTTTAATTCAAAAGTGGTAGGGATTTCACATTCAGATGTTAAATCCTGTGTGTTAGAAGAGTAAATAAGACTGGCTCCTGAAGGGAGAGTAGCACATTCACCCGCTTTTAAGATTATTTTTTGATAAGCAAAATCTGGCATTATGTGTTGTTTAATACAGTTTTATAAACTATTGTTATATCATCTGTTCCATTATTACATACAGAACAGCATTCTCCACCTTGATATATAGCTGTCTTAGTTACACACTTCTGACAAGTAATACTGTCATTACACATCTTAACATTTAAAGTAAATGTCAGAGTAGAACCGAACGAGAAGCTCGTTAAGTCAATATCAGGCGAAGTGTAATTGTTAACAAGAGTTAAATTAACAGTAGTTGAATTTCCTAAAGTATCAGTAATAGTTAAACTTGTTCCGCAATCAGTCCATCCAGTTGGAATAGTTGTTCCAGTTCCAGAATTAAATTGTAAGGTCACAGTACTGTCTGAATTAAATGTTGTACTAAATCCTATTTTAACATCATCACAAGTTGGAGCACAACAAGTAGCTTCTATAAGACTTACTCTAGATAAAACATTACAATAGGCCAACCAAAGATTATTAAAAGACTCTGCAAGATTAGTAGGATTAAGTATAAATGCAGGATTACCAATTAAAGCTGGTAAATCACATTGTTGACCTACAGCAGTTGAAATATCTTCTGGTGTACCAATTGAATCTTTAAATGTACAATAATCAGAATCTAAAAGCTCATAAGCATCATTAATATCTTTAGAACCAACAAAAATACAATCTGAAGTAACTTGAGGAATATCTAATTCTGCAGCCTCAAGAATGGTAATTCGATCTTCATGATCATCTACTTCACTTGTTAAAGCATCAATGTTATCTTTATCTTCACAGACTTGATCTATGATTGACTGTACTATTTCTTCATTAGTATCGTTATTAAGAACATTTCCTCCTCCATCAGTTACTGCTAAGCATTTTAAATTAATCTCTAAAACCGGAAAATTAACTGTTGGAGTAGGATCTAAATCATTTATTAGATCTTCTAGAGCACAGACTTTATTTATTAATAAAGTAAGAATATTAACTAAAGTTTTTTCTGGTTCTGGACAGGCTTCACAAGCCTCAAACACACACTTTAAATCAATAGTAGTAAAATCAAAAGTATCAATAAAATCACAAAGTTTAGTAGCCAATTTAAAAGTAACCTCACTTATTGTATCTCCATTACAGAGATCAATACAAGGTAGACTTGGCCCTTGCCATATAACACAATTAGAAGAGGTACTTATGCAAGTATCTTTACTTTGAGATGAATTAGTTGGGTTCATGTTAAAACTTCTATTAATTTATTGATATCGCAAGTAGAGTTTTTTGTTTTTAAAAAATACTCAAGCATTTCGATATCATCATGTCTTAGTTCTATTTCTTCTTCTGAAAGTGTATTACAACAAGCCCTTATTCCATGTTTTTCTTCGCGATAAATCTTATAAGCACCATCAGACACCCTGGACATTAGGAGTCCTAACCTCTGAATTTTGTCCATTCTTTTTGTCGTTTTCTAGTTCTTTAAGTAGTTTACTCAAACATTCTGGACATACACTGTAACTTCTATTAGGTACTTGTTTTAGAACACATCCGCACGATACAGACTTATTACATTCTTTACATGTTGCCATGTTAACAATTTAAGCAGTCTTTATTTTTATATTTTGTAAGTAATTTATTAGCAAAATCATAAAGTTCTAATCCTCTTGCTCTATTATGTCCCACTTCAACCTCTGACTTCGCAAAGTCAATATATTGTTTAATTTTCTTTAATTTAGACAGCCTATCAGTAGTAATTGAATCCGGTTCACAAGCTTGAAGTCTAAGAGCGCACCTGGCTTCAAAATAAGTCTTAAGTACGTTGTCTATTCTTAGATGCTCATATTCAACCCAAAGAGAATCATTAGGTTTTATTGAGTACCTTATTTTATAAACTCCATCTGCTAAAGGTTGTAAATCTGCATAAACTTTGGCTTTTTTTACTTTTAAGTTAGAAGAATTTAATACAGTAGAAAATCCTTCATCAACGTTAAAAATGACCGGATCAGTATACCCTGGAGGAGTTACTTCTAAAGTTCCACATTCAACATCAATTTTTTTATTATACCATGAACTGTCTGAAACCCTCATGGTTTTAATGTTATATGTGGATAAGATATCTAATGATAGTTGTGAAGTCATGATTTCAACAAAAAAGGCAAGGCAATTTTTCGCCCTGCCCTTTTCAGTTTAATTATTAGTATTTGTTAGACTGCTTTTAATTGAACTCCGACTGAAGTAACGTATCCGTTTATTAATTTTTCAAAGTCTGATGTATCAACTTCTTCAGCGAATACAATCATGAGCTCGTATTGTTCGTTGTCAAACAAATTTGTATGATTGTTCCTATACGGTACATTGTGAACAAGGTAGTAAATCTTATAGAATTTACTTCTATCGATAACACTTGCCCAGCTATTGACGTCTTGAGTTTCATTCATTCTGGTACCTTCTGGAGTGAAGAAATAATCTCCACGAGAAGCCATAAATGTGATCAACTCACGTTTGACCATTTCACCAGTACCACTAGCGGACTGAGGAGTTTGAAGCTCTGTTACAGGCCATACTGTTGCACAACGATCACCACTTTCATCTATTTGAGATACGTTAATCTTTGGAATTTCAAGCTCATAATGATCATAAGGATCAAAAGAACAATTACCAAATTTAGTCTCAACGTATGCTGAACTTAATCTTATACCTGCAAGGCATTGATCAGCATCAGGAACTTCAGCAGGAACTACTTCCCAAACAAAGCCCTCAAAAGATTGAACCGCGTGGAATGTTGGCGTATCTTGACCTGAACAAGGATCGAGTAAGCACTCGTCATTATATTGCTCAAGTTCATAAGTATCAGCACATTCACCAGAGGCGCTAACTGATAGACTATCTGCTACGATTGAATCGTCATTAGCATAAAAGTCTTCAAGTTCACTTAAGCGATTATCTCCGCCACAATCTTTAGCTATTACAACTTTAAGAGTGCGGGTTGTTTTATATCTTGCATCACCTTCAATCCAAGGGATGGTTGTTGCGCTATCTTGAACGCACACATCATCTAGAAATCCAACTCCACCAATTACTGTGTCACTCTCTGCAAAAGCTGAAGGAACATCGGGAGTAGTGAAATATAAAATATAAGTCGAAGTACCAAATTCATAGTTAACACGCTCACCGGCAGCAGCACTATAATTGCTTATTACTGTGCTTAAAGCACCAGCTGTACCAGCATCTTCACGCTTAACTTCTACTTTATAAAGTTTTTCTTCAAGTGTATAACCTGAAGGACAGGTAGTACAATTTGGAACAACTCTAATGTTTTCAGTTGTAAAATCATCTGGAGCGCCATCGTCACTTGGAATACAAATCTCATAAGTAGAGACTGCGCCATTGCGATCTATCCTAGTTACGGTTACATCAGGATATTGACGTTGAACTTCTGCAAGAGCAGAAGAATCACCAGTATCACACACTTCCAATGTATAGATTGTAAAATCTACATTACTTGCATTCGCCTCTAATGCTGGACTACAACTAAACACTGTTTCTGCCTTTACAAAAGGAGAAATAAAAGGGTGTTCGTTGATTTGTTTAACAAAGGATTCAGCTACTGCTTTAGAGTCTGCAGGCTGACTACAAGGATCTGTACATTTATCCAGACAATCAGTAGTAACGATAAAATCGTTATAAAGATCGTGTTGAATAAACCTAGATACCGGAGAACCTTTGACTGTAATACGTAATTTATATGTTTGATCTTTTTCGACAGTTAACGTTTTCGTACTGTCGCCATCATTAACAAAACCAACTCCAACAACGTGATTTCTCGCCCTTTTAGGATGAGCTAAACGCCATTCACTAATGTAGTGGCCATCAATAGGTCTGGATTTAATAGACTCTTTTCCGCCGCCATGACCAAGAGCGATCACGTCAACTTGCCGAAAAGAACCTTGTGCGAGCCTTACAACCTGATTTGTGCTGTAAGTAGCTCCTATAGGAAGAGCCTTAAAGGTTTCGCCGTCTATTAAAGCAAGTTCACCTGCTTTAAGATCAGCGGAAGTACCTGTAGTACGGATGGGGCCAGCACCTACAAAAACTTTCCTATGTGAAAAAGGATACACTGCCATTTTACTTAATTTTTAATTTTAATTGTCTTTTTCGCTTCTTTGCGTATTTAATTCTAATTGATTAATTGATTCAACGTCTCCTGCCAATATAGCAGCGGCACCGTCGATTATTAGTTCTACGATATCATCTTTAAACTCAGACTCAATATTTGAAGGGCTCACTTGTCCAAGATAATCGCATCCTGCCAATCTTATTTCTCTAGGCTTACGATAATAAACTAATTCTACTTTTCTAACTGAGAAATCACCGTTTGTATACACTTTTATTTTATTTCCTACTATTGTATGGAATGTTTCTCTCCATAAAAAAGAAGGTTGATGATTCTTATCAGTTAAAAGTTCTTCTGAATTCGCCTCTTCTCTCAACCATGATTTAACTCTTTGATTTTTACAAGTTCCTTTTGAAGCCCACACTCTAAGAGCGTTATACTTCAAATAATCTTCTGGCAAAGAGTTACTCATAAAATAATAATCCCTGTTGGAGCCTAAAAGTTCAACAGGGGTTAATAAGATTTGGAGGTCATCTACTCGAGAAATAGTGGATTCACTACCCTCTTTGTATATATTACCTCCGTGTAATTGGCGTCTGGACCAGCCCAATTGCTCCTTATTAAAGGCCTCAACTGATTGCCAGCATTGAATGTTGTCGTAATCTGAGCTATCTAATTTATTGAGTCGAAGTTTTAACTTTAAAGGTATTAATCTAACATCCATTAGTTACCAAGTTTGGCTTCCACTCTTGCTTTAACATTTTCTAAATCTAACTGATGAACAGGATTACTTAAATATTTTACTATTTCTTTTTCGTTCTTTCCTGCTCTAGCTTCAGTTTCTTTATTATAAAAATAGCCGTCGCTATCTCTAGTAATTATGAAGAAGTACAGTGCGTCTTTAACAAGACCTTGAATATAAAGAGTTTCTTTGTCTTGTTTACACGTATCTAAAAATTGTTTTACCGTACCCTTCTTATTATCTTTTACAATAGTTCCTTCAATAAATTGGTCTAATTTATCGAAAAGTATTCCTTTTGGAGTTGAGGGGGTAAATTCGTTATTAGGATTTAATAAGGCCTTGGCAACAAGATACATTTTGTGAGAATCTTCTGAATCCATTTTAGAGAGTTCTCCTTTTGCTCTTGCAATACTCCTCTTTCTTTCTACAGTAAGGTCAGAATCACTATTGACCTGCCTTAAATAATATTTATAGTCGCCTTCTTTAGCTTTCTCTAGATTGGGGGCAATTCCTGTAAAGCCGCCAGCTTTAATAGAATGAATCAGTATTTCGTCTTTTGGATTTGTTGGATCTAGATCTTTTCCAAAATGGGTGAGTTTAATATTAAATTCTTGCCACATTTTTTCGTTTCTGGCATCTAGTTGACCACCACCAAAAACGCGCTCTAATCGAGCTACAACTTCTACAATTTCCTGTTCTCTTGCTTCTTTGTCCTCTTTATCCTCGAGATACATTACTGAGGGAGAATCTAAATCAAGTCCTGTAACATACCTTCCATTAACGTCTTTAGAAACATATTCAGTCAATTCAGCTCCTGGAGCTGTAGAAAGACCATATCTCTCAAAACCCATATTGGGCATCTCAGGATCAAAATAGGGTTCGATACTAATTATCGATTTCTTCATCTTATGCGTTGGTTTTTTTAGTGGGTGTTGATCTCGGCACACCCACAAAGGCCTTTTATAATGTTCTTAGTACTGACCAGATACATATCCTGTACTAATATAAGATACGTAAACTTTTTGGATTTACCAAATTTATTTCGTATTTTTTTATAAAGATCCGCCTGTAATAGGGTTCTTAAGAACAATCTTAAGCACCTTGGTAGGATCTTTTACGAAAATCGCCGGATAAATCTGGAACATATTAACTACATATCCAGAGAAGTTACCATTAGATTGGAATCCTTTAGCTGAACCAAGACCCAAGTAAGGGAATGTACCTTGTTGGTAGTTCCATTGTAAGTCTGAAGCCCTTGAATCTCCACCTGGAGCATATTTCAATAGGACAATATTGTCGCTTCCTTGACCTTCGTTGAAATCATAAATAACAAACGAATAAGAACTCAAAGGACGACCGTCAATCAAAGGATTTTCGATATCATTTTGTACTTTATTGTCAAAAGCCGGATTAACTACGAACCGTACATTGGCTAGGAATGGAATATTAAATCCTGTCCAGTTGATGCCGTAAGTAAGTTCCATGGGACTGCCTTTTACAGCTGCCAAATCTGTAGCATTTAACAACAAGCCGGATGCCCCGACTTCTTTAGCTATTGATTCGCTGACAAGTTCCATTCCGCCAAGTCCTGTTTGTACAACCAAAAGGCGACCTGAATCTGAACTATCAAAATTAACCTTGCCGTTAAAGTAGTTATAAATGGCATTTTTAAACATCTTAAGACTAAAGTTATCTTTTGCATAAATAACTTTATTTGCATTATCAAGTTGTTTCCAAAGACCAACTGACATTTTAATGTCGTCTGGACCTTGACCATTTATACGTCCACCTTTACCCCACATGAGGTAATTTTCTATATCACGTCCAATTTCGGAAATTAAAGCAGCTTCAGCCTTCGGTAACCAACGGTATGCCACAAGGTTTTGCTTCATATAATCCCTAAAATCTGCTGTGGAATTAAACTTATTAGCTAAATACTTCAAGTTTGTTGACTCAGTATTTGCGCCAGCAAGTTGATAGATTTCTAAAATTTCACTACGAATCTTCTCCATATCAGCCCACTTAGAGACCGAAAGAGTTTTATGTGCTTCAGCAAGACCTACATAATTATAGAACTTACGAACACCAGCTCCACGATAGCTAACATCGTCAAACTTTTGACCATGATCGCCTTTAGCAGAACCTACTCTAAAGATTTTAGTGTTATTTTTTAGATACTTTTTATCTAAAAATTCATCTGATTTGCCAGAACGAAGCAACTCAACGGTATATTCGAAATAATCGCCACGCTGACGAATAGGTTCGTCTGTGACAAAGAATTCTTTACCGTTCATTTTATCATACGTTAGGATTGCTCCATGACCGTATGCACGTTGGCTTAATAGGATTTTAAAAGGAGCACCATCAATTCCTGGCTTATCCTGTCCAGAAATATCTTCTACAATAAATGGCAATTCCCCAACAACAGGCACAGACCACTCGAAGAAGTGACCGTTAACCATTTGAGTGTTTTTACCACCAAACGAAGACATAGAATACAAAGGCATTTCAGCCTTCTGACGGGCTGCCCAGATATCAATAATGCCAAAGTTGGTCATTTTTTCTGGGGCTGTAGCGCCCATCTTACCGAGGTGGTAATAATCAATGTGGGAGCCTAAGTTAAAACTGGTATCATTGAAGAAAATACCATTGTTTAATACTGGGGTCATAGTTTATTTATTTATTCAAAAGGGTTTACAAATCCTGATCGTAACTTGGGTAGAGCTTTAGTATCTTTTTCTGGGTTGTACTCTGATCCTATTTTTTGTTTGTTTTGATCAATTTTAATTTTCTTAACTGTTTTAGCTGCTACTTCGGTAGTAACACCAGTTCTTATTTTTTCTTCAAATGCTACTGGATCTGATAAATACATTGTAATTTTAGCTAGAAGCTCATAATTAGGTTCAATATATTGTATTTTATCCAATAATGCACCAAGACGGTTTGTATTTCCACCAAACGATTGATAAGTTTCTGAAACAAGGGCTTTATAAATATCTTGCTGGTCTTCTTTAGATAACGTAAGATCACCAAGTTTTCCTTTTTTAAGAGTATCCACCACATTCCCTACAAAAAATTGCTGAGCTTTTGTCCTCTCAGTTTCTATATATTTTTGTTGCTCTTTTTGATCTTCAATCAGTTCTTGATTAATTTTATCAAGTTTTGGTTTTAGTCTTTCAGCTTGACTTTTTAATTTTTCTGCTTCAACTAAACTTATAATTTCTTCTTCAATTTCGTCTTCAGACCAATCTTGAGCTGAATAATAATTTCTAATTATAGCTCGTTGATCTTCAGCCTTTTCAACATCGTAACTTCTGATTTCTTCATTTTTGGATAAAAGGCCAAAAAGCGATTTAAAATCTTGTCCGCCCTGCTTAGCATAATCAACAATTAATCTGACTTGTTCTGGCAAACCCTCATATTCATCTTTAAGGGTCTGTAGACGAGTTTCTTCAACCCATTGTTCTTTATTGCCCTTAATAAGTTTTTCAAGATCCTCTTTACTCTTAACAGCGCTGTCATCTTCAAATCCAGCTAAAACACCTTTATCAATCAAAAAAGAATAGTCTTCCTCAGTTTTTTTACTTGGTTCAACTACTTCTTTTTTCTTTTCTGGAAATTCAATTAGGTCTTCTACCGGTTTTTCTAAGATATCCCCTACGAGATCAATAGCATTAAAAGAAGCATTAAGGTCTTTAATACCTTCGTTTTTAATTATCTTTTTCTCTTCCGGTTTTTCATCCTTTTTTTCAACCTCTTTGGGTTCTGGAACTAAAATATTTTTAGTCGAAGTAGCCCCTTCATTAAAGAGAGAATCTACTACATTGTCCGCTACAGAGCTCAAAAAAGTCTCTTGTACAGTTTCTGACATACTTATGTGTTGGTTTTACAGTTATATTATAATCATTTTTCGTAAGTCCACCAAATTTCAAACATTAAAAATTTGAAATTTTAGAAAATTTTTTGCAGTATATCACTAACTCGATTTTTTATTTTTATTACGAGCATTAATTTTAGCTATTTTTTCATCATTCGCCATGTTCTCTTTTGCTAGTTTAATGTCTTGTTCCTTCATGTTTATCTTACTTTGAAGTTCTTGCCTCTTAAGTGCAAGTTCTCGTTCTTTTACAGATTGGTCTTTAGCGTCTTTTATTTGTTTATTAGTTTGATCCTGATTCCTTAAAGCCAAGTCTTGCTGATATTGATTCAAATCAGCATTAAACTTAGCCATTTCTAGTTGATCTGGAATTCCATCTCCATTTTCATCTGGACTCTTAGCAGTTGATAAAGCTCTCAATTCAGCTATATAACGTTCATTAGCACGGTCTCTTTCTGCTTGATCTGCTTCATAGACCTGCTCTGAATCTTGAGTATCTTTTTGAGCTTGAATCTGCGCTTGAGTATTTTGTTGTTGTGAGTCTAATTCACTTTGATGTTGTTGCTGCGCGGTATCAACACTCTTCTTTAAGGTTTGAAGAATTTCAGTCACAGAACTAGATTGTATGATTTTAGCCAAATCAAAAATCGTAGCTGCGCTAGTATTATTACTTACAGCTAATTGTTTTAATTGGTCTAAGATAGCTCTCTGATCTGGCTTAGAAGTTGTATAAATTTTTAAATCTGAAAGTAATAGTTTAATCCCTTCAATTTGAAAGAAAACATTTTCTTCATCACGATTAATATAGGATTTAGTAACAACATCTTTATTTCCATTTATATACTGTGCTGCATTAAGAATCATTTCTTTAACGCGCGGCATTAAATAATTAGAATGTATTGCAAAATAAGTTTCTGTTTGAGCATAAGAGTTATTAACTGCTTGCTGTACTCCGGTAGCAGATTCTGAAGCTGAAATTTCTCCTAAACGTTGTGGAGTAATACCTACGGCCGCAAAACATTCGTTTTTAAAGTAGTTGGCTAGTTGAACACGAGCCAGTATTTGATTAGTCTTTTCTAAATTAACCACACTTGTTTGTCCAAAACTTACTGGAACTTCTGTATTTGTAATGGAAGAGTCGATTGGTAATATTCCAAAATTCTTCATCACTTGAAAAGCTTTTCCAAAATTGTGTTTTCCCCATGTCCCATCCATAGAATTCTTGGGAATCATATTTTGATCAAGTAATATAACATTTCCAATCTCATCCACTAACATGTCAAATATTTGATTATTTACCATGTTATATCCGATCTGAAAAGGTTTTACTCGATCAATTAAAGAAGTCTTTTTAACATTTCTATGATATCCTAAAAATCCTTCAACAGGAAGTTTAGCTTTATAAAGAGATCCATCAGCTTTAAACTGAAAAGGTAATGGTTTAACATCAAGATAAATAGGTTCAAAATTATCACTCATTCCAGCCCACGAATTAATAAAACTTAACCCAATCTTTGTTCCTTGCCAAACCTCGTTAACCCAAATCCAATCTATATGTTGCCCATAAATAAGATTATCTCTTGACTCCTCAGGTTTAACACTAGTATCATATTGAGGAGGAAGTGTAACAACAAAATCTTCGCCAATCAAGTCTTCAAATGGCGTTCCATCCTCTTTGATTTCTTTGAGGTGTCCCATTCTTTTTTGTGATTTCCAATAAACTTCAGTTACTATTAAGAAATCATTATTAAATGGAACTTCTTCTTCTGATAACCACTGGAAGATTGGTTTATTGAAGGGCCCGTCAAAAAAGGTCTTCATAGCCACAGCTTGATTCCAGTAGACAGATTTTATCTGTTGATCTTTAGGTTTAGAAGGATTATACCAATCTACTGGCATCGAATCTGCAGACATTAGCTTTCCATGATTTGCCCTCGAACTTGCTATTGTTTGTAAAGATTTAATTTGATCTTCTGTCATTTTATAACCAAATCTATCAATAACATCCGCAATGGTTAACAAGTGGATTCGACCAATATAGTTACAATCAGAAGCATAAGAGATGCTTGGGGATTTGTGGAAAAATGTATTAATTGGACTCCATAATTCTACCTCATAATCATCTTCTAAAAGACGAACATGCCAAAATTCTTCAGTAGAAATTAAAAGATCTCTAAATGCAAATGTTTCAAGTTCATATAATCTGAATTTTTCTTCCGCATCATTGAGTTCATGAGTAGCCCATTGTTCAGCAATAGAACGATAAGATTTATTAAAGAACTCTTGAATCTTAGGTAAACCAGGAATTGATTCAAATTGTTTCTTGGCTTCATCTGAATCAAGTTGAATTCCCATTTGAGTTAATTTAAGTGCCATGTCTTGCTTTGCTTTGGCAATTACATACTCCGTAATTAACTCTTTTTTCTTTTCAAGCATCTCGTTAATAGCATACTCATCTACCGCCTTAACTAAGACATTATTATTTCTCTTAGAAAATTCTCCTGTTAAAACATTTAGGATGCTGGGGGCGAGTGGATAAAATCTAATTTCATATGGAGTTTCGTTTTCAGCCGTTAAAATGCTGATCATTTCTCCATATTGATTTAAACTAGCATCTGGAATATAATCTGTCTTATCAATTATTCCTTCTGCTAAATTAAAGTTTTTAAAAAGTTTTTTATATTTTTCTCTTAATTGAAGAACACCAATATGTTCCCACCAGTTAAGATTCTGCTCTTTCCAAGCTTTGTCTTTATCTTCTCGGGGAATCATTTGTAATGGTTGTACCAACACGCCTTGCCTGTCCCATTCAGCGGTTTTTCCTTTCATTAAATCTTTGGCCGTAATTACTACACTCATTTTAATTTGTTAAAGGGGTTAAGCATTCTGAATCTTGTAAAAGGGGATTTTATAAATGATTGATTGACTTCTTCGTTTATTCTAACATATTCTAATTCTTCTTCTTCTGTCCTTTGTTTGTACTGATAGTGCGTAGAATGCGCTTGAGATGCCATTAAAGCGTATCCAAAAGCTTTTATTCTATCAACATTAAGGCCGGGCTTCCAATGTTTCATTTCATTTAATAACATGAAATCTCTAAGATAATTGACACCTCTAATAGTTTTAACTGGAGCACCAGTTTTATCATCATAAACCTTATGAAATTCTTCTTTTAAAAAATCTATAATTGATTGCATCAATCTGTTTGAAACCGCCAACGTACCTGTAATTCCGTATATAGAATGTGTTTTTACATTTAAATCAAAGTCATGTAAAAGGGCAAGTTCTTTTTTACTTATAAGATTCTTTTGTTTCTTATAAAGCATCATATACCTAATAAACGTGTCTACATCATTTTCCACTAGCGCACGGGCATTATAAAATTCAATTAATTTACACATGGTGTCATGCGTTTTTTCTGAGTCATCATAACGTCCGGTATAACAAGCTACAACTCTTTCAGGTTCCAGAAATCCATTTTTCTCTACGCTTCTTTTAACAATAAAGCAAGATGCAAGTGAAACAGAATAGTCTGTTTTGATGTCTCTTACCGGGTCAACACCAGCAAAATAAAGGCCAAATGGAGGATTAGGCTCAGGGAAATCATATATAACAGTCGCTCCTTCCTTATCTCCTGTTTGTTTTACCGGAAAATCCATGATTGGTCTTGCTCGAGTATGAAGAGTATGTATTACTTTTCCGCTTTCGGTATAATCTAAATCAACAACAGTTCCAAATTTATTATCTAGTTTTATATGAAGCATCTCAGCTTCAAGCAGGTGTAAAGGGAACTTAGATTCTGTTCTAGTCGCAAAGGCTTCTGATGGAGTAAATGGTGCCTGAGAAATGTAAAGTCTATATTGTTCCGGGCCTTTTCTCTCTGCATCTTTCCTTTCAGAATCACAAATTTCTTTTGCTTTTTTAACATCCGAATTTCCCCAGTAATCCATGCATTCTGGGTAATTCCAGTACTCAGGAACAAAAAATCCGCAATCATTGCCTTTAGAATCATCATCCCAAATATTTTCTACCGGTCTAAATCCATAAGCACCTGGTTTATAAAAGAATTCCTTTAAAGGCTCACAATCATCCAACTCACCTACTGACCCAGAATACATAATAAGACCAGTCGTTAAGTGACCAAGTTTTACTGCCGGAAGTAAATATTCATGTGTCTTTCCTAAGTTTGGATTAATTCCAGCTTCTTCTCCATATACAAAAGAATTACCACCACCGACAATCTTAGCTGCATCATCCTTTGTTGTATAACCCTTTAGTATATTGAAGGAGCCTTTCCAAACTTTCTTACTATTTTCAATTACTTCAATCTTCTGTTGCCAGTCTAGAGTTTTATCTGGACTGAAATTTCTGTACCATCCAGTAAAACGATTAATGTGGTTCCTAAACTGTGCGACAAAATTCCAAGTAGCATCAACGTAATCATTTTTAAAAGCGAAAATCTTGTTTACTTGTCTTTTTCTAAACCATGTATTTAATACTAGAAGCGCCGCATGTTTAAACGAATATCCAGATTGACGTTTTTTAAGAACGACAGAATGTTTTCCTTCTAAAATACATAAAGCAATATAGAGAAAAAAATGATAATCTGAATCCCAAATATCCGGAAATTGCTCTATTTTTTTTATCTTTTCATAAATAGGGCAATAGTTTATATAAAAATAATAGGGGCCGGGTACAAAGTACTCCAACCCCTCCCCTTTATGATAGTAGATGACCCCGCCGTAAAGATTACATTTATCTTTCTCGGCGTCCCAATGTTTTATAAAATCTCGTGAGTTCTTAACAGCTCTACAATAGTATCCATTCTTATCAAAAAATCTTCCCTCATTATTCCAATAACCTTCAGTATATGTTAAATTGTATTCTCCAGGAACTTTAAATTGATTAAGAATTAATTTATGAAAATCGTCTTTAGTTTCAAACTCTCTAGTTGACCATTGTTTCAACTCTAAATCATATGTAGGAATTTCAATGTACATTTTTAAATCTCATCATATCCCGTCATATTGCCCCCTCTTACCCTCAGTTCTTCTTCAACTTCTTTTTCTAATGCACGATACTCCTGACTAATTTTTCCTACTGACTTAAGAGCAGATAGAAACGTATTAAGATTACCCCCTTTATCATCATCTCTAACAGAAGCTTTTCCGAGATATTGTGAAAGTGTTTTTAAGCCCTTTCTAGCATCTCTTTTTAATTCCATAGTTGGAGTTTCATAAAGAGAAGTTAACTTAGCTACAGCCTTATAAATAGGTTCATCCTCTATTGTATACTCTCCTGGATAATCTTCTAATAAAATTTCTTCTCGTTGATCTTCCTCTAAATTCGCGTATGGACCTAAAGGATCACTCATAAAATGTACGAAACAGAAAGCTGGTATTGGATCTGTGTATATTTCGTAAATCTCTTTAAGTTCTGGTATTAGTAAGCAATTTTCGTTAATAACAACTTGGCCTTCATTTATATCAAAAACCTTTATTTGCATAATGCTCTAGTAATTTTTTGGCTTCCTTTTGTAAATTTGGTACTTTATATGTTTCGAGTTCATCGTCTTTTATGTGATGAATTTCCATTTTTCCTACTTTCAATTTAGGATTATGACCTTTTAAAAGAAGCATATATATATTAAGTTGAAGACAATAATGACTATAATTACAATTCATTAAATGGCTAATAGGAAACAGCATCATTTCATGCCCTCTTTGCCAATGCTTATAAGACTCTTTTCTTATTTCTTTTGAGGTCTTATAATCAGTAATATTTATTTTGCCTTCTATTACTTCTACTAAATCTGCCTGCCCCGCTACTTTGTATTTATGAGAGTAAACTATGAGTTCTGGGTAAATGCCGTCTTCTAATTTAAGCGGAATCGATATTTTGATTCCCTCTTCCATTGGAGTAGGATATACTTGATAAGTCTTTCCGTTAAATTCTAGAGATTTCTGCTCTATTAAATCTGTCTCCATTCTCTCATGGAAAGCTACTCCTTTTTCAATTGCCTTTTGTCCTTCTAATCTCCAAGCCTCTGTAACCTCTTCGACTGATTTCTTGTGTTTCTTGGCATAAGCACGAGCAATTTCGTCCCAATCTTTTTTAGGCTCATAAAACTTAATTATTCTCGTAACCGACAGATAAGACTCTTCGTCGTCGTTAAGATAAGTATGATTATGGTCTATGTACTTCATCTAATTTTAAATCCTACAATCGCTCTTTGGTTTAATGTTGTTTCAATTTCTAAAATTCTATGCTTTACTATGTAAAACTTTTGAGTAAACTTGTCATAAACCGTAGAGCGTGTTTTAAGTATTTGGTTTCTATGGTTTGTTACTGGTCCATAAAGAGTAATTCCTTCTTTACTAAATGTAGTTGGAAGTAATTTGAATCCTGTGTATTCTTGTACAACTTCTTTAACCCTTTTTCCAACATCATCTTTTTTAATCTTTCCGTCTTCACCTTTTACTCCTACAGTTTTCTCTTTAAATTGTTCTATTAAAACGTCAAGTTCGATAAAATCGCCCTTATCCTTTATCATGGATTTGCTTATTTATCATATCTTCTTCTTGTTCCGTTGTAATTGCTTCCCATTTTTTGAGGGGACACTCTGATGAGAGTGAGCGGAGTTTAAGCGATAAAGAACACCCGCAGCCGCCACGTTTCTCATTACAGCATGGCGCTGTTCCTGGGATAGCACAACCCACTCCTTCAACGTCATAGCAATCGCATCCTTTACATATTGCCAGTCGCGCCTGATATATTTGTTCAACATGCTCCTTTTTAAATACTTTGTTCCGTAGGCCCTCCCAAATCTTGTCTCTGTTTTTGAATATCTCTGGAATGTTTAAGCTCATTAAAAATCGCTTTATCCTCTTTTATCTTTTCGAGTGTTTCTGTAGCTTTAATTAGATTATTAAGTAATATCCTGTTTGGTTCTTCTCTAGGAGTGCCTACGTAAAAACCTGACTCAAATCCCACCTTCAGTTTAGTAATTATATCTTGTGTCTTATAATCTCTAAGTTTAAAAGATCCAAGTCTGGGGATGTAAAGTTCATGACTCGTGCATTCGTCCACATTTTTAGCCACCGCCCTACGCCAAAAAAAGTAAAGTACTTGTCTTACTTCTTCTATGGTTAGATTGTATTTTTTAGACAACTCTTCATAAAAGGCATTAGGCGTTGTTGTCATTAATTGGCTACTTTTAAATCTAGTAAGATCTTACCATCAATACCTACAGAGATCTCTGGATTAATTGTCCAGGTTTTGCCATCCTTTATGACCAATTTAGCTGTCTTTAGTTTAGCTAGGCAATTTCTTACTGTTTGCTCTGTCTTAAAGACTCCTTCATTAACTACGTCTTTTAAGAATTCCCGATGAAATCCACTAATTGCTAGCCAGGAAGCACAACTCAATTCTGCATCACTAAGTTCAATATTCTTAAAGAACGTGTAAAGTAGAAGTTGGAGTTTAACCATTTTGAACTTACTGTCGACCTTCACTTTCTTCTGTATGTGTATTGCCATTGGTTTTTAAAGCTTCTTTTAATTCTAGTATTTCAAGCTGAAGAGAAAGGATGTCTCTGACCAGCATTAATTCATCTCTTTTATCTAAAAGACTCTGTAATTTTTCATCCTCCATAATATAATATAAGAAATTAAACTGACATTACCAAATATTTAATATTTATTATTTTAATTTAAACTAAAAATGTTTATTTTATGGCAATTACCTCGTCGTTCTCTACTACGGTCTCTATTTCTTTTAAAATTACCCCATAACCTTCCTCTGTCTCAGAAATAATAGACATTAAAATTGCGACCTCTTTGTCCAGATCGCAACATTCAAGCATTTTTATAAGATCTCTAGCTGTCAAATTTTGTATTTTTTAAAGCTTTTTTCAAGCCTTTTATTAGCCTGTATAAGCTCTTTTAGATTATTAAAACTTAAAAAACTTTCCATAATCTGATGTTCATCAATCTCTAATTTTCTCATGTTTTTAATAAATTGAGTTGTTTGAGATTTATAAAATTCTTCAAGTTTTCTATGTTTCCTTAGTAACAAGAAAGTAGCATAGCCCAATAAAAGGACTCCACATATAATAATGATTAATAGTTTTATCTCAATTTTCACTAAAAAGTAGTCCTTTAAATGTCTTTGGCTTATCTGCCCATGACACAATTTTAAATACCATAAGGGTACCTCCATCGTCTAATCCCAGAGAGATCAATTTACCATTTACAAATTTATAAGAAGCCACAAGCGGCGTATGATCCACACTATCAGTAGCGCCAAAAAATAAGATATATTTAGCTGAATCAAAGTCTTTCTTTTCAAAGAATGTATCAATTATAATGGTGACACTTCTTTGAGACTTCTCAAAAGTAACTTCCATTTGCCTTTTATCATTAATGTAATAAAATTTTATATCTCCATGCTCAGGAACTCCTCCTACATAGTTATTCCCAGAAATTACAAAAATAGAGTCATAACTATATTCCTGCGCTTTAGTCAGCAGGCTAAATATTAAAAATAGTCCTAATAATAATTTTTTCATATTGGATGGGACATCCTTGTCCCATTTTCGGCGTGTAGATGGTCACAAATTATATCATGATCGTTCCAAAGAGAGTACTCTTTTCCTGAATCTGCTGAGATTAAAGCGTCTGGAAATGGTCCCAGATTTTCTGGATCATATCTAAAAGGAATCTTTTCTATAAGCTCCCTTTTATAAACTGTACATCCTGAAAGTACATGATGAGTTTGTTTTATCCCCTCTAACTCATAATTATGGAATCCTTTGTAATAAAGTCCTCCTATAATACCCCAGGGATTTAAATAAATTCTAGATTCCCCGTTGATAATTACACCTGACTGACGCAGGTTTAAATGCTCAATGGCCTTTTTAAGCCTTTCCAGAAGGTCTTTAGGTGGGATGACATCTGACTCTATTATTAGGAAATAGGGCAAATTTGAGGCTAGGAAGAGCTCACGGAGGTAATTTACAGACTCTGTCACATTTCGTTGAAAGCGTGAATTCTTTGGTTTAGTCGGAGTCATGACTTTATGTATAGACGCCCAAGGGGCTAAAGCTCTTAATCTTCTGACATATTCTATCCGTTCTGTATTGTCAACTATAGTGAAAGGATTTGATCCTTTTAACTCTTTAATTCTGTCTAAAAACTGCTTATCACAGTAATCCTTACACTTGTTTGTGTAAGAACAAATGAAAAATTTATTTCCTGATACCATAAAAATATAGGTCAAATTCTACGCGATTATCTTCAAGTTCCATAGGGTTAAATTTATCTTGTAGTATAGGAAGGACATCTTCTGGAGATAGATTTCTGTAATACTCGTTGAACAGAACGTGAGAAAAAGGAGATGCCCAAGGAGACCTGGATCTCGTAGTTCCATGTTCTGGACGGCCTTCGGACCCGCAGGTAAAAAGGAAAAGTCCTCCTGATTTAGTTAGATTAATACAATTTTCTATTGTCTTGTTCCAGTAAGGATCATGCTCGAAACACTCAGTCGAAATAACTACATCATACTGCTTTCCTGGATTAAACTCGTGACCCTTCGAAACTATATCCACATTCCAACCTTCCGCTAGATCTACTCCTGTATAAGTGCACTCTTCAAAGAGATACCTATTGTTACCATTAACATCTAATGAACCAATGTCAAGAACATTACAGTTCTTAAAACTGTCTGGGAATTTGTTTTTAACCGAAAGACAAAATTCTTTTTGCGATAAATGCATTATAAAAGGTCCTCTAAGAGATTAATATATATTCTAATCTGCTTACTAAACTCAACCTCTTCAAAGCTGTCGACCATAATGATCTTAGATTTAATTCGTAAGTTATATATGGTTATCTGAGATGCCAAATCGTATCACTTCTGCCATTTGGTTTATATCTATAATTTGTTGTATCTTTCCACCGTTCAAATATTGTATCGCCCTTATTCCATGTTTCAACCAAAACTAAACCTTTTTTAGGCCAATCTTTCTCAGATCTGGTGGGCACAAAACAAGATACTAGTAATAGTACGAAAATATATTTAATCATTTAAATTGTTTCTACTAGTTCCATTATTTTATCCATTATTCTACCTTGTTCTGTTTCGTGCCAGACATTCATGGCCTTGTTATCAATAGCCGAAGATTCGTCTAAAATAAAGGTAGTAAGAAGATCACGCAAAGTATCAATTTGCCTTAGCACTGTTTCTTTGGATTCATTAGCTAATTTTTTTCCAAACTGTTCTAATTCTTTTTGTTTTTCTTGAATCTGGAGTTCTTTTAACTTGAGTTCTAATTCAAGCTTTCTTGACGGTTTTCTCACTAATTTAGATGCCATTTGATGCTTCGTTTTTTCCGTATCTTAAGGGATTAGTTGTATCTTTAACCGCAGTTAAGATTATTTCTTCTATATGTTCTACTAATTTTGCTGTCACTTTATCGTCTTCTTCATGAGTTACCATGATCTCTATTTTAGCCTGATTAGCTAAATGTATTGTAAAACAAGACTCTACTTCCATATAAGTTGAATTACGAATAATAGTATTCCTACTATCATGCCTATATTTAGAATAAACTCAAAATCATTTCTACTCTTCCAAATAGCTCTCTTGTTCACTTCACTAAATATTGATTAACATATACTTTATGTTCTGGTAAAGCTGAAAATGTTACTGTTTTATCAAAATTCATCGAAGTAGACTCATCTTTATGTATAGTTAGTTTAGCGAATACCAAGTACTCTTTATCTTTACAATAAAGTTTAAACTTACCAGCTTTCATTTTAATTATAGTTCCTTTCTTCATACTACAAAGATAAGATTATTCTTATAAAGATCCAAATTTAATTTGTAAAATGGAAAAAATACAAAACACCCTACTAATCTATCGCCGTTCGTTCCTCACTTTACATACTAATCCCCTTGAAAGACAGCTCTTTTTTTCAGCAGACTTCTGCCCACCCTTACCCTCAAGTTTTGAAAGATACCGTACGTAAGACTTGACTGTTGTCTTTACACCTACATTGGTTATGCTCTTTAATTAGTGCCCTAGAGTTGTCAACCTCCCATTCACCAGTAAACCAACCTACCCTCCTTAACTATCAGTTTTTAGCGTATCGGAGAAAACTTCATCTTTATTTAAGACTATCAATCCGACGTCTAGACTCAGCTCCATAAGGCACCAAGCCGAAAACTTAATCGCTGTATACTTGAACTTTGAAACATTGTTCAAAAATAAAAAGCCCCTACTTCAGAACGAAATAGAGGCTCGAATAACAGAGATAGATAGAATAGGTAGAGAGAAGCTAGAATTAACTAGCAAAAAGTTTTATTTTATTGTACATCTGTTACTCAATTGTCTATTTCTACCTTAATACAAAGATACGACTATTTTTTTAATTTACCAAATTTATTTTATTGTCCATAATCTAACTTTACTAGTTTACCTTGTAATATCCCATAGTTGCTTACTGTATCATCACCTTTAAAGTGCTTTTTATGCTTTGAAATATTAAATTTGTCATAGTCTCTATAAGTTAAACAATAGTCTACTTTCTTCATAATTAATATCCAACCTCCCCAAGAGCACCATAAAACTGGACAAAGGAGGTGGCTATATCCCCGTTCATACTTACCAGAATTATACTTCCAAGTCTTATTCTCATTTATACTAGCTACTATCCCCTTTAAGAAATGTTCCCAAGAGTAAGTAAACCTAGGAATCTTTACTACAAAAGAGCTAAACTCAATAACTATTCTAGTTATCCCGATTTTATTTACTTTCATCTTTTAGATCTACTGTTAAACTCACACTACAAAGTTACGCAAAATTTTATAAAGTTCCTAATTTTTTTAAAAATTTTTAAGGATATTAGAGTATGGTTATACATCCCCCATACAACCTCCCAGCCTTACTTCGAACTGTTGGGTACCCCGTCGAAGCTGCAAACAAGCAGAAAGATTCCCAGCTTGAACTTGAACAAAACTTTTAAGTTTATGAACCTATCAGACCTTATCTTCGAGCCCATCGCTTGGCTCGAAGCTATCATGGATCTCGATGAGCAGGATGCTCACTCAGACTATATCGACAACATCACATGGGAGCGTGGTGCAGAATGAAGTGTCAATCCTCCTTGGATTTTAAAACAAAATCCATCGCAGAACAATGAATCATTGTTCAAGGGAGAGGAGACGGCATTAGACCAGTCAAGGCTTACCCTTTAGTGAGAGCTCAGACTCTCGGCTGGTTTTCAACCTAATTTAAACACATATGAAAAAAGATTATACTACTGTGATGATCCTCTGTTTAGTAGTAGCAGTATTAATGACATTAAGCTGCTGTTCTAAGGTAACCACTCCTGAGAGAGCAGCTAAATACGGAGCAAGATGTGGTAGTCACTTGTAAACCTTCCCTCCTGCTCCCTCGCTACCGCTCGGTCGCTTCGCCTAAGGACGAAGCTCTTCTCTAATTCGGGGCTTATCCTAAGGACGAAGAATCCCAGCCTTATTCAAAGGTATTAATAATATTAAAAACTACAGTATGAACAAACAAACAACTAAAAAAGCAGTGCGAGTCAATTCGATTCGTCAAGCAGCTGGTTCAGTGCCAGGGCTTCCAGGTAATCTCATCATCAATCAGAAAGATGAAGTAAAACCTGAAAATTGGTTTAGCTCAAGAGAGTGGAAAAATTCTCTGCTTGGAGCTGGAATTAATGGCAGAACTCCGTGTTATTTATTCAAAGGTGCTACTTTAACCTATGAAAGGTTAGAGATTACTGCTGAAGATATAACCAATGGTGGTGGCAGTTATAAACATCAATTCCCAGGAAAAGACTCCGATGGAAATCCAAGGGTAGTCGAATACAAGCAGCCTGGAATTCACAATATCAACCTGCAAGTTGACCTTTCAAGCATGCCAATAGATGTTCAAATGAGCCTAGCTGATTTGGCATTGAAGCATCAAAGAACTACATTTACAGCAACTCCTGTAGTTAGTACTACTGAAACATTCGATGATCCTGTACCAGTTCCAGAAACTATTCCTACACCAGAAGAGACAGTTCCTATAACAGCACCAGTTCCAGTCGATTTAACAACTTAAGACTTCTCAGTTGGCGGTATATAAAGCCTACCTCGAAAGGGGTAGGTTTCCTTTAATTTCAATCCAGGATCTAAAGATCCTACTGCAATTCATACTGAATTTCAGTCTCTACTTTGACTAGTGGTGTCTACATTCTACGTTCGAGAAGGTTCGAATCCTTGAAGTAAGAGCTAAATTTAATCAATATGCGTATTTTCAAAGATGATGAGGAAGACGAAACACCCTCATCTGAAGAGTCTAACGGTCCTGCCTATGACGGCGGTGACGATGAGACTGAAGAATTCATGTGATAGTGGCCGAGCATTCTACTGCACGACCTAGACACAGAAATCAGCTCTGGCTGAATATGTAAGAATGATCGTAATGCTTTAAGAGGCAAAACCCTCTATTTAAGGGCCAGAGACCTTACTTAGAGGTAATTTGTTGATTTAGAACAAGTTATGCGAGTGTTAAAGGGTCGTAATTGATAATAACACCCTTGCACTAGTGTCCACGTCCAATAAATCCGTGCCCTTATTAAACTATAATTATAAGCTCAGTATATCACTATTGATAAACTTCTTAGCTGCCTAGAGGATAGCTTGAAAGCGTCATAACCATCACGGCAGTAGTTGCATAAAGAAAAGTAGAGCACATAAGTAGTAAAAGAGGTTAAGTGATAAGTTACCCTTTTCCTAAAACCGTCTAAACCACGCAAAATGAAACAAAGGAATCTTAACCCAAAGCTCGTACCACCTACATTTACTTTAACTCAGGATGGCGAAACTATAACCTTTGAAGGCAATGAAAGAGATTGCTTCTATGATTATGATATCTGCACATACAACCGTGAAATTGAAACTTTTTTTGATTGGTGCAAAAGTAGTTATCCCATCATTTCACAATCCATAGACCAGAAGTGTCCTTTGTCTTAGACTTTTTAATGATATTGAAAGAATTAATTCTGGCTAATCATTGTTAACCAATCTTTGACTTAAATTCAAATAACTATGTGTTTTACTATAACAACCAAGAAATGCATAAGACCTATACCGAAAGAGGCTAGAAAAAATATTACGGTCTTCAAGATTATAGGAACAACTGGTTATGGACTACACTTTCTTCTCCATATAAATGGCAATTGGGAAACATGGCAGAAAGGATATGAATATATAGAAACCACTCCTTTCAAAGGCATGTGGAGACAAGCGAATAAATGGAAAATAGAGGGTCATGCTTTTCACAGTAAGATACTTAAGACTGACGCCATTGAAATTGTTCAAAGCATGGTATTACCCGAAGCATGGAAAGTAGTAAGAATGATTATACCAAAGGGAGCACTCTACTTTAAAAATGACATTGACTATGTATCTGACAGACTTGTATATCCTTTATGAGAATGCTAATTGCCATAATTCTCCTTTTGATATGTTCTCTCTTTCCAGCAATAATAAGAACAATCAGCCCTGTATTACTGGTTATAGTCCTTATTGTAATATTACGTACTAAAAATCAATCATGACACAAGATGAATTAAGTTTTAAAAGTGAGCCGCCCCCTGATTTTAAACTTGAAGTTATAAATCCATACACCCCTGAACAACAAATAGCTCTGTATAACGCAAATCATCCCGACCAGCATAGTAGTATTCATTATATGACGCTTGAAGAGATTCAAAAAATATACCCTTGGTTCGTTCTAAGTTCTTAATAAAAATGCTGTCTTACAATCCTGAGGATTACAGCGTATAAAATCAACTAATCATGAAAAAATTACTATTTACTCTAATTATCCTCTGCATTAGCTTATTTGCTAGTTCTCAGATAACTCTACAGTACCAGGGAGTAAAGGTCGTACAAGGTGATTTCAGCGGCTACAACTATATGCAAACCGGCATTATACACCTTAAGGACAACGTAGATACGATACTTATGGATATAGACGGAATGAGGATGTCTTTTCAACCTTTTTATTCATTTAAAGAGGTATTAAGAGATAGTATAATCGCGTATACACATACAGGCCAACTCAATGGGGCACCTAGATGGGTATTTCTTTATTTTAATACGAAAGGTAATCTTATAGAGATTGCCATAGCTAAAATTACAAATCCAATTAGTCTAGAGGCCTTTTTCATACCGGAAGAAAAAAGAATTTTTAACTTATATTAATAACTATTATGGAACTAACAATAACGGCCGAAGAAATAAGAGAAGCAGCATTAACCTGTTATTCGGCAAAAGAAGTATTAAAAACCTTGTTTCCTGAAGCGTTTAAAAATGAAGAAGACGTTTTCTTAGACAGTTACGGTACTACAGATGGGGCTTTTCACTCTTCAGCGCTAAATCCCGACGATAGGATAATAATTCGTGTAAGAACCACAGGATAATACGATGGTAAAGCCTTTCTCCTATCTGAGAGATATTATTGGAGTATGCAAAGAGATGAGCTTGGTTGCCTTTGTCTGATACCAAGAAATAGAATAAAGGAGCAGTACTGTACAGAATAATAGCACTTAAAAAAAGCTAAAAACATGAGCAATTCTAAACAACAGAAACAATCAATATTGAAGTGGAAGAAAAAAATAAAACATCCTACCGAGCACAAGAATTATCCAATAAGATATTCTGTTGGGGATGGATGGATTTATGCTCAGTCATTTTATAATAAAGACTTTGGCTGGCAATCACATGATATTTTTGATTTTGAATGGTTATTAGAAGAAGAAAAAGAGCAGGAAGAAAAAACATTCACGTTGGATGAAATAATACAGTGTGGCAACGATTGTTACAATAGAAAAATTAATGACAAATCGTTGGGAAGATTTTTCAGGATAGAAGATTATTTCAAAGAAAAATTCGCAATAACAATTAACCTTAAAAGCTAAAAACATGAAATACGATATCACGCACTTTAAAGCAAAATTCGGCTCAACTTTGTGGTATTTTAATCTTAAACACCTTGTATCTATAAGAGAAATAAAGGATTGGATGATAGACAAGGTCATAGATCCTCCAATTTGTGATGAACCAATTTAAACTTACTTTATATGAAAAGTAACTATTATTACTCCATCTACATACCGATTATCGGTCTATTTCTACTCTATAATCACCACCACCTCAAAAAACAGTCCTCTTGTATAGAAGAAGGTTTTCACTTCTTTATATCAGGAGTGGTGCAAGGTTTTAGTATTACAGTTATAATTCTTTCTTCAACGTATTAAAAACTATTTTATGCTCACAGCAGCTCTCTTTTTTATCGCTTTACTCTTTTCTTCTCTCACTATTATTACATTTGTTAATAATTGGAGTGTGAAGATTTGGAAACATGCGCCAAGCCAAATAGCCTGTCTTACACTTAGCATTCTCTTCTGGAGTTGGTTTTACTATTTAAATAATTAAGTATGAAAGGCAAAATTATAAACACTATACTATTCATAATAGCGTTAGCCATCCTCATTTGTTTAGTAACTTGCTGTTTCGCATTAGCACTAGATTGATCAACTTTAATCCCTTAATCATGAACTTTTTTAAGAAAATAGCAGTTCCTACTGGAAGTACAAAAGAGTTAGTGGCATATGAGTCCTGGACAGTACGGTGGAAAAGCAGATACGATAATTACTCATATTCTACACGGACTGAATGTGAAGTATTTACTTCAGAAGAAGACGCTAATACCTTTGCAAATGCTTTAAGAGCTGCTTTTACTCTTCTTAGATATAAGGCAGATAACGAAGTAAAAGTGGAACAAACTAAATCTTTATAACATGAAAAAGATAATTGCAGCATTGCTGCTTCTCAGTATTATTTCCTGTAAAAAGGAGATCTCGGTTCAAACTGTAATACCACCCCAAGACACTTCTCCTGCAATTTACTTTGATTTGGGCCAAAATCATCTTTTCTATAATGGGAGCCCAGATAAAGTGGATGGTGGTAAAGTCAGTACTCCAACCACCTCTTTCTATTTATTCGTAGCCTTTCAAAACCACACCCAAGTGGCAGCTTTGTTTCCTAAAACAGACTCCTTAAAAGTACAAACCTATCATATCACAAGTGGGGGAACAATGTTTGCTTTAAATGGTTTATTCTACTTCTGTAGAAACAACTTAGATTATGTAGACGTAATAATTACCAGTTATAAAGAAGGTGTAGTAAATGCTACATTTTCAGGAAAGGTATCGGATCAGGACGCAGAACAAACTATCATAGCTAATGGCGTAATCCGAAATGTAAAAATAAGATATTAAATTAATATTTCCACATATGAAAAAATTTAAATTTGGTCCTGCTGGTATTATTCTTGGTGTAACTACTCTTCTTCTTTTAATTACACCTTTAATTTCAGGTTTATTTAATGCAAGTGAAGCATCTAAACTTTTAGCAGAAAATCAAAAAGCATCAGTTGATGTTTTAAAAGAAAATGTAGAATCTATAGATAAACTTAGTAAAAGCTTATCTATACAAGCTGCTACGCTTGCTATTTTAGATGTTTTAAAAGACGCTTATAAAAAATTCTTTGAAGCTCAAGCTAAAGGATTAGAACAACAAACAACTGGATTAGGAAAATT
>Ga0137451_1000076_pt1 | contig 29800 bp, 43 predicted proteins | sample EasRivERMGT500_2_FD_102336 | JGI IMG/M metagenome (GOLD analysis project Ga0137451, IMG submission 102336) | Soil microbial communities from meander-bound floodplain in the East River, Colorado, USA - East River MetaG ERMGT500_2 | ecosystem: Environmental > Terrestrial > Soil > Floodplain ... | reverse complement strand
GATTTCATGGTATGCAGCACCTACAATTTTATTGAATGTGCGATCCAGTTCTAGGCCCGCTTCATTGTTGCTGTTAGCAAGAATGACACTAGCCAGGGAAATGGGTATGCGCATGTATCTGCGTTGTGTGGCTAAATCTTTATTTTCCATGTTGTAATAATTAAAAGCGTTAAAAACTTTTTTACGTGATTTGAAAAATCAGCTCTCACATTTAGAGAGCTGATTTCAAATTCATGGAACGACTTAGTTATTGATACGTGCCTGTACACCTTGCAACGCTACTTCCACCACATAGATGGTGTTCGTTGCCGATGCTACAGCCTGCCCTAAGCTCAACCAAATTTCGAGCTGCTTATTTTCTTCGAATACTTTTGGTGTTTGAAGTTCACCACCATCAAAGTCACGGGCACCGCCACCTGTTGGTGCAGCTGCTGATCCGAAATCAATGATTGGTGTTTCGATGATCGTGTTCTTATTCTGGATTACGATTAGTTCACCATTGCGTAAACCTGGGTCCATCGAGCCGAGAACCGAGCTGTAACCTGCGATGCTCTGTACGGTGTTAAACGTTACAACGTTTGCCGATGCATAGCGTAACGTGATTTTATCGCAACAGAAATTGTAATACTGGCGAAGCAATCCACGATCGAAGTTAGTAACGCCAACTTGCTTGGTAGTTGATTCACTTACTATTTGCTGACGGCCGCTCAGTCCTGTAATGTTAAACCGGATGTAATACGTAATCGGGTCAAACACCAATGCACCGCTTTTCAATGCAGATTCTGTTTGCGCTTGGCCTTTACGCTGCAAAAATTCGAAAAGCGCTTTCTGTGCGCGGGTAAATACCGGCATCGGATTTCCGTTCGCGGGATCGCGCGAAATTGCCGGCACCAGGGTTACGGCCAACATTGTTTCAGTTGGATCAACCACATGCGCGCCACTCGCATAAGCTACGCTCACGAGCAGTGCGGCTATCGAAAATAAAATCAAAAACTTTTTCATGCTTAAAAAATTGAAAGGTTAAAAAATCAGTTTAAAAAATTTGTTTTTTTAGTGTGTGTGGTTTACATCCACATGAGATTCCCCTGCAATCCGAACGCCTCACTGTCAGGACCCTGTAAGCTGAATGCTTCACGATCAGATCCGTTTAGTTTGCGTGCAAAATATTCAGGTGGATACTGTCCGTAATTCTGTACGTACCCTAATCCACTGAGCGCTGGCAATGCTGCATTCACAGTTGCAAGTGCGCCTGTCTGGCCATCAGTAAATTTCTTTACCACATCTACAAACCCTGCCAGGCCAAGACCAAGGGCTGCATTTTTCACATACGCATTGTTGACTTTAGCATTCAACAAATAGGCGAGTACCATGCCGATCACACCAGGCAATAGTTTCTGTACTATTGGCGGGCCAAAGGTGGGTATGCGTTTCATCACCATAGATCCCAACACAAGGCCACCAGCTGCTGAGCCGAATTTTGCCAGGTTAGATCCTGCTGTCTTTACGATTTCCATACGATCAAAAAATTAAAGGTTAAACAATTGAAAAAAATTATATATGAAGTGTTTTGTACTTCCGCTTTTTAGTTTTCACACCAGCCATGCCACCGGTTGCAACTTTCGTAGCTGCTTTCTTCGGATCACTCATGGCTGAAAGTGCAATGCCCCCAATCACCAGCGCTGCCAGTAATCCAAACCCTGCCTGTGATGGTGTTATTGGTACGGGCGCTTGTACCGCAACTTCTGTTGTGGGTTGTACTGTGGTAGCGTCCATTGATTTTTGAACCGCTACTGCTGTCTGCACGGCTGGTGGTAATGCCTCTGTTGGAATTTCTTTTGTAACCGGTTGCGTGTGAATGAGAATTTCTTTTGCGATCTCAGGTGTTATCACAGAGGGTACCACAATTGAACCGGTAGGAGTTCTCACAGCAACCTCACTTCCGTTTTCAATAAATTGAAGGTTCTTATCTTCCAAAAAAACAGCTGTTGGAATCAGGTCAGCGCTCAGCACTTGTTTTGTTGGTGCATAATATTGCAAGTCACGTGGCTGCGTAGTGTGGCAACGGCTATTTTCTTCCATCACCAGGCCAAAGCCGGCAAGTCTTTCGATTGACATAGAATAAGTTTTATTTTTTGTGAATGATGGCTCTACATTAAATTGATTAGTCACCGGATCGAGCGTGAAATATCCACCACTTGGTTTGGGTACCACTACATAAATGTGACTCCAATTTGAACTGCCGTTCTGTTTGATCGTTTTGAATTGATGCGGAATTTTTGCGTTAGTCAGTAAACTGCTAAGCGTTATTGCAAAGCAATCGCAATCACCTTTGCCATCGTAGATTAACCTGGCCGGTTCGCGCAGCTGCTCTTTTCCGTTTGCATCCTTCACGTAACGCACGTGGTTTAAAATAAAATCTGTGTAGTTGCGTAAGGTTTGTTCCAGTGTAGTTGCTTTCAACCGTTGTGAAAGCGCTTTTGTCTGGTTAAGCGTTTCTCGCACAATACGCTTCATGGCTGGTATGGTGTCGCGTTCCACATCTTCATTACCGGATTTCATAACAAGGGTAATCCTGCCAGGTGCTGGAACGAGTGCGAGCAACGTTGCCGGTACAGGTTTTACTGTACGTGAATCAGCTGGCGAGAAACCAAGTCCAACGTGCGCGGCAATATGTCGGGCTGCGTTATACACGGATCTCTTTTATTTTGGATTGTAACGGCAGGGTAATGCCCTGCGCTGTAATAATTACATCGGCTTTGATGGTGATGGCATTATTTTGCAGCACCGTAGCCAGTGTATCAAAAACGTTTTTAGTAAGCGCTTTTAAATCCACCTGCCCAATGAAAACCTTTTCGGATGTTCCTGGTGGCGCGTTCACCTTTGAAATGGTTGCACCACCCACGGGCATGTAATTGCCTTTCTGTAAAAGACTAATGGCGATTGAAATATTATCAACGACCAGTGTCGAATCAGTTGAATTAGAAACGGCAAGGTTTAATGGAACCGATAAAACATTGTTGGAAAGTTTGGGTAAACCAAAATCCACGATCTTGTAGGTGATCCCTTTCACCAGGGCGTAAGCGTCAGAATACTTTTTGCCGATATAGAGCAGTGCCCCGATACCGGCCGTCCATAGACCAACTTTTACTGCGGTGTTCAAACGATTAACGGTTTAATTCGCATAGCGCTTAAATTCATTTTGCCTTTCGGATAACCGAACTAACGCAGAATTTTTAAACCGGCATAACGTAGCAGAATTATTGATTATTAGCGTGAATTTTCCGTTATTTACCGGAATTAACTGCCACACTTTATGTATTCCATGAAGGACCTTTGCGGATGGTATAATGTAGGTCGCGAGAAAATGCGCGAAACGCTTTTACAGGAAGGTGTAATACCAGCTACCGATAAAGGAAAGGGCAACCGCGCCAGGCTCTCACTTTCTCAGCTACAGCCCATTTTTAAGAAGTATGGCTACCCAAAGGGCCTGCATTTGCAGTTGAGCCTTTAATAAAATTAGTTTTTCGCAGGGAAATACGGTGTCTGCTTGTCTCACATGTCTAAATATGTCTGCACTTGTCTGCACTTGTCTGCTATATTGTCTGTTACTTTTAAATAGTTAATTAATTGATAATCAGTTATTGAGACAAAAACAGACACGGCAGACTGACTTTTTAACTTATTGATTGTACTCTATATATATAAGCGTTTAACGATAAAGCGCTTAAATGCCATTGTTTGGGGCATGGTTTAATTAAAATAATTTGTGTTGGCTGTTTATCCGATGTGGTGTCGTTTCCTGATTAGGTAAACGGGCTGTCAATTGTTCAATGACTTTTAGGTAACGATTCATAATACAATAATCCCAATCACCCACATGAGAAATCATTTGCGTTTCGTGGAAGTATCTTACGCTCTTAATTAGTTGAATTCGTTTACTCATTACATTAAAGTTTCAATACACCTACCTGAAAGAAATTGCATAGCCGGTGGAGTAACAGCGTTGCCTAGTTGCTTTACTTTTTCTTTTCCATTACCAAGCACAATGTAATCAGCATCGAAGGCCATACCGATTTGCACTTCATGTGGTAAAAGCATTCGATAATAGCAATCTTCTAAGCGTGGCTGTTCGCCTGGTGTAACAAGCGCGGACCGATCTACTGTAGGAACCGTAGGCAAAGAATCTGTGATGTGTGATACACTTTTTCCTTTACTATAGTACTGAGTGAGAAATGATCGAAACGATTCATGCGATAAAAGCGCGTGGTAACTCGCGCCAGTAAAACATCCCAAACGCTCTGTGATTTCGCGGGCTTTGCTAGTGCCTTTATTCTCCACGATGAAAGGCATAACAACACCAGTATTTTGGTGTGTGCTTTGTGTAAACAACGGATCATTCGTAGCATCTTTTATGCGCTGCTTTTTAGCATCGTATTCCTTGTTGGTAATCATTGGCGGATAGCCAGTAGTAGAAATCATTGGTGTGAGCAAGTGTAATCCAGGTATTGTTGTCTGAGTGGATAAAGTTTGCTCCAAAGAATTTTTTACAACGTTGTTTAAGTTCTTCCTTGTTTGGCTATTAAGAGCGTTGATTATTAACGGATTTAAAATTGCGTGGCTCTGATCGCCTGGCTGCGTAGGTAATGGTGAATCTGCGGCACCCTTTACACGACAATCTAACCCACTGGTATATCGAGTTGTAATAATTTGCGGTTGATTCCAGTATTTATTTATTCCATACTCGATTCGCTTGATTGTATTCGGACTCAAAGGTTTTTTTCTGGCTCCAATTTGAGTACCCGGAACACTCCAATCGATGCAATTAAATGCTGCATAATAGTAAGGCTCAACAATCATTCCGCACGTGCAACGATAATCGTATTGCTGTTTATACTTGCCCCATTGCTTTGCACTGTTACGCCACACCTGAATGCTCTCAATATTTTTTTCACATTTTTTGCAGTAGGCTAATGGACTGTATTCGAGGTTAGGTGTCTTGTTACCCTTCTTCCAGAACACGATATACATGCGATCACGGCTTTGTGGTGTTGGGTGACAAAACATTGAATTGAGGTAAACGCATTTGTGTGCGTAGCCGAGCCTGTGCATGGCCAACAGCCAAGCATCCCACATAACCCAATAGCGAGCATCCACAACATTTTCAACAATGATAATTTCGTAGTCATGGTATTCAGCAAAGCGTGGTACATCCCACATCGTGGCGCGGCTACGTTCTTCCTCAGGAGCCAGTGAGGTGAATAAATCAGCTCTTTGCTTGCGTTTCTTTCCTTTAGCCAAACTATGATTTGTACATTCAGGTGAGGTAATCAGAATATTTGTTTTTGGATACCTGCGCGGATCACACGCACTAATATCGGTGCAGTCGTGTAACGTTTCAGGAAAGTTAGTGTTATGCGTTTCGATGGCAAGCTTCCAATGATTCAATGCTAATTTCACTTCAATACCACCGCCAATTGCTTTGCTGTGGTTTCGAATTCCCTGACTACTTCCACCAGCCCCACAAAATTGATCTGTAACGGTTAAATAACTGTTTTTCATTTATTTGTTGTTAAAATGGTATATCATCACTGCCCACAGCTGGCTCAATTGGCTTTTTGTCTTGGCTTTGTATAGGATTTTTTTCTAACACGATGCCCATATCTTTCATGGCTTCGTAATTGAACGCGTAGCCGCTGGTGCGCTTGTCGCTAAACGTTATATAAGGCGATAGACCGATGAAGTAAGTTTGTTCCTTCAAGTACATGAGCAGGGTTTCTTCACCTTGTGCAGCCTGGCCCGTGCGCTCACGATGGTACTTTGCGTATAAACTATAAACGTTTGAAAAGCGCATTAATAGTAACTCACCCCGTGCGCCTTCTACCTTATGAACCTTGCTGCCTTCTTTTATGTCGATGCCTGCAGGAAAATTTTGTATACTGATTTGTTCACCTGACTTGATTAAGCCCATATCGAAAAGCACTTCAACGGATTTCCAGAATTGCCCAACGATGCTGTTATCCTTAAGCGTTTGGTTGTGCTTAATCATGCGGTCCATGGCTTGCGCAAAAAATTCGGGATACGTGTAGGGCAGCTTTATACCTAACTCTGTAATAACCTTCGTGGCGGCAAGCATAATGCTGTAGTTGCTGATCAGTCGGGCTTCAATTCGGTATCCTTCTTTGCGCATTAAGTCCATCACATACGCCTGTACTTCCATGAAATTTTTTGATAATAACCGTTGAACTTCCGGCCGTAGTTTTAGCAAATCGGTAAGCAGGAAACAAAGCCCTTTATGTTCTTCATCTTTCAATTGATTGTGGCAATTGATTGCTTCCGGACTAAGATTTTTTAAGCGCTCTAAACTGAAATTACACGGTATGCTTCGGCTACTTACCGCGGCATCATCTTTCGTGGCCAGGTATTGACCTACCAGCACAATTGTACCGTTCACTTTTTGTATGCGGGTTTTTTTGGCTTTGCCGGTCGTGCCTTCGCCAACTTCGCGACCTTCGCCATCGTATGCAGCCTTCATGCTTCCGGTTTTCCACGGTTCAATTGTATTTTCATCAAATTCATTGTAGAGAATCGGACAATTACGAAAGCGCTCATTACGATTGTTAAAACTAAAGGGTGTGCTTTGACCAGGATTCAGATTGAAACCTCGCATTAAATTTCCCTCAGCATCTTTACCAGAAAAAAACAGGCGCAAAATACTTTCAGCCATTTCACTTTTACCAGAACCCTTTTGTCCGTAACAATAAAGCAGTGGCATTTTTGCAATGCGTGTTACGATATCCTTAAACAGTGTGAGAAAGGTAAAGGCAATACCGTACGGTCCGTTTGGTCCGTATGCTGTGTTGAATAACGTGGACCACTTTTCGAAAGTCATGCCCTCGCGTGGTGACACGTGCTTTAAAAATAAATCGTTTTCGTACGGATTATCAATTTGCCTTTCGTCACGGTGAATTTTACTGTTACCCAAACTCATGTAGTGTTTATCTTCTACTTTGAGCATTCCCAATTCATCGTACTGCAATAAATTACCATCGTGAAATACTGCGTTACTGTATGCAAAAAACCCTTCCGGTTGCCAGCCAAGTGTTTTAAGTTCGAATGCAATAGGCATGTTGCTAACCATCCAACCAATCATGCGCTTAAACTCGCTGCGTGTCATGTACTCAAAACACATGAAGTTGCCACGGTTCATTAACTCAGCTTCAAAACTTCCCTGGTTGACAGTGGCCTGCGTTGGTAACTCTACTACGCTGCTGCGGTGTGTGTTGTCTACTTCAATTAACCTGCGATTGTTTGATTGCTCAAAAATATGGTATAACGGTTTAATGGTGAAGTTGGTCACGCAATACAGGTTGCGATTTTTCACATTCAGAAAATAAATACCCGCTTTATATCCGCTGGTGTGATTAGTGAGCTGCACGAATCCATCCACCTCCATACGCTTCCGGTCAACCCATGCAGGCAGCCCTGCGTGTTCATCTTCAACGGTTAATTGAATCGCTAAGCGTTCATCTTCACGTTTCTGTATGGCCGTTGAAATTGCCTTTCGGATATCACCAACTTTAACTTTCCAACGCTTACCAATGTGGTCGATGTACTGATCTCTGCGCACCTGGCTTGAAAGGCGAGAAAGTAATTCAGCCGTTGATTCAATAGCCTTTGAAGTTTGGCTAATGTTACCGGCAGCATCGGCAAAGTGTTGATTGCACAAGTATTCAATGCCATCCACGTAACGTATTAAAACGTTTGTGATGTACTCGAATGGTTTATCAAACAGCGTATCGGGATCTTCTTTTTCTGGCAGCTCGCACACGTACACTGTGAATTGCTGATCGAGTAAAATAGGTATATCTTTTTTCAACGCTTGCCTGCCTGCATTATCGCCATCACGCAACACCAGCACCGTATCCGTAAAGCGCTTAAGCTGTTTTGCCTGGCCTTCGGTTAATGCGGTACCACATGAACCCACGGCATTATTCCATCCCTGCTGGTGCATTTTAATTACATCCAGGTAGCCTTCAACCAATACGGCCATACCATGGACCTTAAAATGCTTAATGGCTTTGTGTAAACCGAAAAGCGTTTTGCTTTTATCGTATAGTGGTGTTTCAGCCGGGTTCATGTACTTCGGGCCATCCACACTTTTCTTTACATCCAGTTCGGCATGTAATCGCCCACCAAAGCCAATTACCTGACCACGTGCATCGTGAATAGGAATTGTAATGCGATGGTGCATAACATCCCACGACTTACCGTTACCACTTTTAACAAGCCCTGCAGTTTCACCAATCTTAAATTGGCCAGATGCTTGCAGGTCCGGACCTATCACGCTCCAATCGGGTACCACACCAAATTGCCATTCAATGATTGTGCTGCGTGTGAAATTACGAGAGGACAAATAATTTATAACCGATGCACGATCTACAAGCGCTTTACGATATTTGATTTGCGCTTTGTGTAACCAATCGTGCATAAGCGTTTCATCATTCTTTTGTTCGGGTGTTTTGCCGGTACCTTCTTTTTCTTCAACAATAATTCCATGCTGTCCGGCAATGTGTTTAACGGCCTCGATGAACGGCAAATTTTCTCTGAGCATTACAAACCCGATGGCGTCACCACCGGCACCACAGCCAAAGCATTTGAAAATATTCTTTGAAGGTGTAACGTAAAAACTTGGTGAGTTCTCATTGTGTAATGGGCAACATGCCTTCCACGATCCACCGGAACGTTTAAGTGTTACGTATTTATCGATAACCTGCTCAATGGGCAGATCGCGTACCTGGTTGATGGTAGTGGTTGAGAGCAAAATGGATAGAGGTTAAAAAGTTAATTTGGTTGCAAACAAGGTGCTTTAATCGTGTCACCAGGCACGTAATTAAAATCGATCTGAAAGGCTTCAACCTTGTGCAATTCACCATTGTGTTTTACTGTATAGAACACATCACCGAACGAAATGCGTAAATCCGTTTTATCGATAATAATACCGCCAGGGAATTCGCAGCTGAGTTCCCTCCGTTCATCTATAAAACAACTTGTAAGCAGTGAACCGATTAGAAAGCCAAGCAATAGAGAAATGATTTTTTTCATCCTTCAAAAAGTTTAGTTTGTCCGTTAGCTTTTAGTATTTCAATTGCCGCGTTCAATTCCTTCACTCGTTTTTTTGCAAAGCGGTCGGCACCAGCAGCAATGTATTTTTCGTGTTTCAATTGCTTAGTCAATAGCGTTATGGTGAAAGTGAATTTCACCACTTGATTAATTGACCAACAAAAGGGAAACAATCAGGTCCATGGGTTAACTTCCACCACAGTTTCATTTCACGCCAATTCTCAAACCCATCGGCAATTGCAAATGCATCTAACATTACCAGACTTCGGTAATTGCACTTAACCGGTTTGGAGCCGAGTACTCGTGAGAAAAATGTAATTGATTTTTCACGAATAATTATTTTTTCAGCCGATTCGCAAATGGACTCACCAAGTTTTCTACAAAACTTTGTACGCTGTGCGAAGTAGTGGTATAAGGTATCACCAGGTTTAACGGGATACTTTCTGAAATTACGAATGCTTTGACGCTTGATGCGTTTCCCGTTACGCTGTGGCTTTAAACCAGCTTCAACGTATTCAACAAACCTACCTTTGTAACTAAGTGCTGGCATGATTACTTGCGTTTAAAAACGTAAATTGTTTCGTTGAAATAACTCAGATCCTGTCCGGCAATCTTGCGTACTGAGTCGGTTAGAATCGGTTTAAACTCAAAGCCAAACGCTTCAATGCGTGGAATTACATAGTCTGCATTCCGACAATTATTATGGCCGTGGCCACCTTGCCCAATGACTGCCCAACTTATTACTAGCCACAGATCGCAGAACTTCACCATGTTTTGCAAAGCTGCTTCTTCCTGATCACCAGGTAACAGGTGTTCCAATACCTCTAAAGAAATAACAGAACCCATGTTGTTATTGTCATTTAGGTTCATTGGCGCAGTAATATCCTGTTCAATAATAAATGCGCTATCGGCAATTTCTCCAATACCTTTAGTGCCTTCATATCCGATTGCGCTAAAACCATTGTTATCTAAATAATCAATGTAGGTTCCCTTTCCACATCCAAAATCGTACACAGGCCTATTTTTCGGTAACAAATCCTTTAACCAAATAGCCAGTTTTGGACTGTGAAGGTGCAAGCGCTTAGCAGCTTCTAAATCCCAAATGGTAACAGGCTTTCCAGATTGCACAAACTGATCTACGTTGTGACCTCGCAATGTATTGTTATCAAATTGAAAATTGCCAATATGTAGCAGCTGCACGTTGCGCGTGGTCATGACCTTTCCCACCTGGCTAACCATGCGCGAAAAATTCCAATCTTCCGGCTCAAACATTCCTTGGAATTCATTTTTCGGGTTAACAAAAATTCGATCAACGTTGTAAAAGAAAAGTTCTTCATTCCAATCACGGTCCATGCGCAATACCATTGCACCGGTGTTAATAAGCAGGTTCGCTTTTTCCTTGTGCTGTTCAAGTTCAGGCACCTTTAATTCATCAGGAAGTTTATTGATCAGCGCATCGATGGCCATTGCCGTATCAAAAGTATCAGGGAAACTTTCGTGCAGGCACTGGCGAAGCGTTAATCGCATGAACGGGTAACGCTCGGTGCCTGGTACTTCGATGGCCACACTCACAACACCGCTGGCATCCTTCAATGGACTGATTGCGCTCACCATATCAGCGTCATGCTTTTCAGCTTCGGCAATCAGTTTATCGATCCAGAATTTTTCAGGAACGATATCACTGTGGCACATCGCAAACCATTTAAAGTTTGGGTACTGCTTTCTGAAATTCAACGCCATTGCGTACAGTTCGTTCATGTTCCACACCAGCGCGGAACTCATGCGGATGATCACACCGACTTTATATTTCTGGCTGGCGCTGTTGTACATGCGTTCCGCGGTTCGGTAATCAATGCGCCCATCGTGCGTGGGCGAGGTTAAAAAAATATCCATTGGTTAGGGGTTAAGTGCTTTGTTAATTGTTTTTGCTAGTTCGGCAAGGTCCATGCGCGGGTTCATACGCAGCACGTGTGCCCACCGCTGTTCAGAACTTTTGAGATTTTCTGATAACGCTTTTCCGATATCCTTGTAGTCGGGATAACTTTGCCACTTGGTGCCGTGGCCGATAAACATCACGGAAACATTCTTTGCACCGAGTTTGCGCAGCAACCAGCCTGGCCGAACGTGCGCGTGAATTAAACTGTGGTGGGCATCGTATTTCAGGCGAATGCTGTCGATTACAATATTCATAAAGCTCTTTTGTTAAGACTGTGAGAAAATAATTTCAACCGTCTTTAACTGTGTCGGACACAGGAAGCCGAAATAAAACTGGCTGCGTGTTTTAGGAATTTCGATACCGTTCTGAATTGTGAACTGCATCAGCCCCTGAAATACCGCATGGTCAGCTGGTGCGTTTAATGGAAGCCGGTCCTTTGGATCGATTTTAGGATTGCTTTGCGCTTCACGGATGAAGTCGATCAGGTCCTTTTCAATAACGGTGTTATCCACCAGGGTAATGATCATTGATTTTTTCATTCTTCTATTTTGTTTTGGTTGTTAAAACTTTTTTGTCGTAAAGCGCTACACGCAATTCTAAATTCGCAATCAGCATCGTGCAGTATTGCCGGTTGCTGTCATTGAGTTGCTGTGGTGTTGCGTTGTTCATGCTTACTGTGTAGTGATGAATTAAATATTTAAGTCCTTCGTAGGTGTGGCCTATTTTGGTGCCATCCACTTCAATGGGTGAATCGAGGTAAATTTTTTCAGGCCGGTTCATTTGTTTTCAGTAGAACTAAACACCTCAATAATTTTACCTGTAAAGTGGTCACGCAGAAAATAATACGGAAACTCATTTGATCGTACGAATGCTTTAGCAGCTTCATTAACAGCGTGAACGTAATTTTCTATTTTGTTTCCGTAACAAATTTTGTAGCGGGACTTCATTGTAAATGGTATTATCAATTCAAATTCAGTTTTCGAAATCCATCCCACTGCTTTAATGATTCGATGCGCCTGCGCGCGTATTGTTTCCACCGGTAGAACTGCACGGCCACGCTGAATAAAAAAAGTGACAAGTAGGTGCTAAAAATCAGATACACCCATACTACCTGATGTAGTACATATAAAGGCAGCGCGGCAACAATGCAGCTCATAACAGTTAGTACAGCGTACTTCAAAAATTTTCCACGGAATGTGTATTTCCAGAAGTTCATTAGCAGTCCGTTTAAGTGAATTCGTAATAATCGTTATCGCCTTTGATGGTGGTAACCAAAGGGAGTTTATCTTTAGAAACTCTGTTGATCTGGTCGATCAGTACTTTCGATCCGGTGAAAACCACTCTCTTTTCACCGCTCTTTTCAATTTGCAGTGTTAAGCAATCTGTACCAGGCTTGGCAGTGGATGGTTCCACTTTAAAATCCAGTATAGTGATCGGTTGATTGAACAAACTTCTCACTTTGAGTTTGTCGCCAACAAACGAATTGATCTTTGGCTTAATGTCAAGGTCTTTAAACTGATTCATGCGTTTAAGAGTTTTTTGGTTAGGTGATTTGCATTACAGTGTCCAAGCCATCCGAGGTATGACGGCTTAGAAGGATGGTCAGGATTTCTACTCAGTTTGCGCGCAAAATTTTGCTTGATCTGTTTTCGGATTGCGATGTGAGAGTGATAAAAAACGTAACCGACAAAATCGATACCACGGGCATCCACAGGAAATACCTGGTGATTTCCTTTTACTTCCAATTTCAGGTTACTTAGGTAGCTTTTGATCTCTGACAGTAATTCGTGCAACTTGTTTTTATCAGACTCAAGAATTACGACATCATCAGCATACCGGTAATAATATTTGACGCGCTTTTCTTCTTTGATCCAGTGGTCGAAATACGAAAGGAAAAAATTAGCCAGATACTGACTGAGGTAATTACCAATCGGCAGCCCTGGTGCGCTGTCTACGATTTCATCAAGCAACCAAAGCAGATTGGAGTCTTTAAACTTTCTTCTCAGTAGTCCTTTCAGTACATCGTGATCAACACTAGGATAGAATTTTTTAATATCGAATTTCAAACAGTACTCCGTGCCTTCTACATCCTGTAAATCTGTTTTAAGGTTTCTCAGTAGCTGGTGAATACCCCGCTTTTTAATGCAGCTGTATGTATCAGCGGTGAATGTGCTGATAAAAACAGGCTCCAGAACATTCATGATAGCATGGTGCGTAATGCGATCAGGAAAGTATGGCAACCGATACACGATCCGTTCCTTAGGTTCGTGTATAGTAAAAATATCGTACGTAGATGTGTGGTACGTTTTACTTTCGAGCAGGTCTTTAAGAATAAGAAGATTTCCTTCCGCATTTTTTTTATGCAGCAGGACACCATACTGATTTGATTTACCTTTTTGAGCTTTCCTGTCAGCTTCCTGCAGGTTAGCCAGGCTAGTGATCTGTTCGAATATGTTTCCTACTCTTTTCATAAAACTTTGCTTTTCATAAGTCGCCTTCTCTTTCGGTACCAACGCCTTAGATTTTAGATTCGTGATTTTTTGCCCAGTGGCAAGGTCTGCGGTAGTTAATTTTAGTTTGCATAGGTGCGAGCTGACATTCGAATTCGTATTCCAATTATCGTAGTCGTTATACTGAAAGCCGGACGAACCGCCCACCCACCGCACAACCCAATTTTTTAAATCGTGAAGTAATCTTTGTACAGTTTTAAAAATGTGTTACCGGCATACTCAGACACTTCGCGAGAAATAAAGCAAAGGCGCGAGCCGACACCCGAACACGCATTCCAATCAGCGTAGCCGCCATACCGAAAGCCGGACGAACCGCCATCAAGCCAAAACCATGGATAGAACTTGTCCCATTTTCCATTATCCCAATCAGGCTTCCATTGCTTGCTGTTATTAGCAAGTTTATTCAAGGCTCGGGCAATGATCACCAACTTGGCGTGTGCAACCATGGCATCCCTGTCTCTTTTCGGAAACAATTTGAAATCAGGGATTACTTTTTTTGGGTCAAGCTTCTCAACCCTGCAAGCATCTTCGAATGTTTTTAAGTCAGTGAAGTTTTTCATTTCGTAATTCAGTTAAAGAGTCATGAATTTTTTATACACATCAGTGAACTGAGTGCCGGCATATTTTGCAAGCTCAGCTGACTTAAAGCAAAGGCGCGAGCCGACACCCGAACCCGCACGCCAATCACCGCAGCCGCCACACCGAAAGCCGGACGAACCGCCTTGCATGTAAAACCACGGATAATATTTGTATTGACTTGAATCATCCCAATCAGGTGTCCAACCTTCATTGAGAGATTTAGCCAGTAGTTTTATAATTCTGTAAGCGATTTCATCATCAGTGAGTTCTTCGTTCTGCTTATCAAATTCTTGCTGAGTATAGCCATGATCAGCAAGCACATCGGCAACGCTTTTCAACCGTTCCATTACGTTTTTCGGCTTCAACTCTTTTAGCTGAACCTCACCGGTGAGTGTGTTGAAACTGTGAAACTCGTATCCTTTTGGGATGGGTATCTGGATTGATTTCATATTTGTTGGGTTAAGTTTGAATTATTCAAAAGAGTTTGCTGGTCGCTGGCAAATTGCTCGTTACACCATTGCACCATTGCTAGTATTCGCTGCCGGAATTTTGTCACTCGCGGGTTGGAAGTGTCCTGTGGTAAAATTTCCTGTATATCGTTTTCAAGGGCATGCACCAGGTTGATGTTGGCCTTCTCACTGGCATGCTCAAAGTGCGCCAGGTGCGTTCTTATTTTATTGATCGCTTCAACCTTCGCTTTGTAGTTGGGTATCGGGTGGCCGGCATCCATGATGGCTTTGTAGGCATGTTCACGGTGCGAACACAAACCGCTTAAGCGTTCCCGTATTTCCCCCATGATGGTTTTTTTCTCGCTCATGGTATGCCAACAGTTGAGTTGTTAATTTGATCGATACGAATTTGCGCACATCGCTTACACATATCGTGATCAACGAATTCACAAATCCCGAACTGCATTTTTGGATTTTGTTCTGTGTAAGGCTGATTGCAGTCACCGCACAATTCAACTTTTTTAGCTTCACCCAATTGCATGAGTTTCATGGCAATTAAATTTTCCTGCACATCGCGCAGTAATTCAGCCACTGTTTCAGGATCACGTTCTAATTGGATGCGTTCGCGCTGGCTGCCATCCCACTTGTCGCGCAGTTCCTGAATAAAATCGATTTGCTGTTGTACGGTTGTCATAGCAATTATTTTTTAGAACGTTTCCAGTAATGTTGTTTGGCCCACGTGCTGCGCTTCACCGGTGTATTGGGATAGGTGGTGCAGTTAGAATCGTAGCCCCAGCCTTCCACCTTATAGGATAACTTTTGCATTCCATCGTGGCGAGTGACATGCCAGTACGGAACCTGAGAAGAACACGAACTGGATGCAATGGCAAACAGCAGCAGTAATGCCAGGATCAAAACAGAAATTACTTTCCTAAATAGTGATACATCAGGTTTACAATGTGAGCAGGTGCGGTTATCCTGAGGGCAAACAGCTTTGCCGGCAGGGCAGGCGAATAATATTTTTTTATTTTTCACGATAAACGGGTTTTGATTTTTGTATGAACTTTTTCGCGAATCGATTTTGCTTTCACTGGATTGTTTCTCAAATCAGAAACTTCGCAGTCGAACACATCGGCATAGATGAATAGACGATCTTCGGGAATGGAGCTTAACGAGTCAAAAGGAATTTCCCGATCCCAATAAAATTTATCTTTGGTGATTCCGTACTTTTTGAGGTGAATCAGGATATCATTAATGGTGGTGTGCCTGGGTAACTTATCCAGTTCATCATTCAAGGCATATTTGTATTTCGATTTTGCCTTTTTTCCAGTGAGTGATACAATTTTTCCCATTGTCTATAATCTTTAGACAAATTAGGAATGATTTTTGGATATTTCCTATATAAAATAGCAAAAACACTACTTGATATTGGATAAATGCTTGATAATCAACGGAAAAGTTTTTTGAAACTTTGTCTAATGAAAGTTCACATTGGGCAAGAAATAAAGAAGGTTTACGATAGTTCCGGTCTTAAACTAAAGGAATTTGCTTTACGCATGAAGTATGGTCCGAAAAACATCTATTCAATTTTCGAGCGTGAAACCGTTGATACGGAGATTTTACTACGGGCAAGTTTGATATTGAAATACGATTTTTTTGAGCTGTACCAAAAGGATTTACCTTTTGTCAGCGAGCCGGTGCAGGACTACAGGCGCATCAGTGAAGAAAACAGGTTGTTAAAAGAGCAGCTCACCCTGACCGAACGCCTCATGGAAACTAAGGACAAGCTGCTCACGGAGTACCATAAACACCAGGCTAAGGTAGGTGCCTGAGCTTTAATAAAAATAATTCTGCTTCGTGAGTTTCAAGTGCAATTTGAATACTTTCTCTTTTGTCGATTCGCTTAATCATCGTGTGATACATTTTACTCTCACTGATCGAGCGGTTCATAAAATTAGTAAGTGCTTGCCGGTCCACGGGGTGGAACAGCGAAACAAATTGAAGGGATTTGATCATAAAGCCAACGGGTTTAGTTTAGACAAAATCAATAACGAAAAGTGTGGCACTAAAGTGTGGCAGTTATCGATGAAAAGTTTACAAATCACTAGTCCAAAAGACGTAGACAAATGAAAAATCGCATATATCCGAAATCGCAGGTGATTCGATTCCGGCCTGAGGTACAACAAAAGGCTTTGTTTCCAGAACGGATTCAAAGCCTTTTAAGTGAAAATTTAGAAGTGTGGCACCAAAGTGTGGCAGTGAAATATCCCTATAAACTTGCCCGATTAATTCACCACCGCTACAACCTGAAAAAACGTTGGTATATCCTGTTCTATGCCTGGGATTTATCCACCAATAAATTAAAACGATACCGCATGTTCGATCCACTCAACCGGATCAAAAATAAACAGCAGCGCATCGAGCAAGCCGAACAAGCCATTTTAATTATTAACGCGCAGCTGCGTGCAGGAAAAGTATTTAACAGGGATCAGGTCGGCACCATCAGCACCACCATTAACCCCGCAAAACTTACGCTGCTCAAAGCCATTGATTTTGTCAAAGATCAGAAAGAAGCGAACGGCCACCGGAACAATTACGTGCGTTCCTTTCTCACGCTCAAATCAAATCTTGAAGCTTGGCTGGAAAATAAAAAGCAGCCGGACTTCCCGCTTAAACAATTCGATGAAAAAGATGCACGCGAATTTTTTTCATATCTCAGGGATAAAAGAAAGCAGTCGAATAAAACTATCAATGGAGTAATTCGAAATCTTGGTATAGCATTCAGGTTTATTGAAAAGACCAGTGATTCGCAGGTGTGGCGAAAAGATCCGCTGCGTAATGTTGAAGCGCTTCCGGTGGTTGCAAAAATGCACCCCGCGTATTCCGATGATCAGATTGAACTGATAAAAAAAGAAATTACAAAAAGCATTTTAACCCTGGCTAAACACCGTAAGCCAGGATACCGGCAGCTGCAGATGTTTATCAGCTTCATTTACTATTTGTTCGCACGGCCTAATGAATTGATTGGTTTGAAAATATCGGATATCGATATTAAACAGAATCGAATATTCATTAGAGGTGAAGTGAGCAAAAATAAAATGGATGACATGGTGGAGATCCCGCCACAGCTGAAAAAAATCATTGAAGATTCAGGCATACTGGATTACCCTGGCGAGTACTACATTTTTGGAAAATCAGGTGTGCCCGACACTGTACCGGTAGGTGAAAATTTCTTTTGGGCAAAGCATAAACGCGTGTTGAAAAATACGGGCTTGCGGAGAGTGAATGAAAATTTTTCACTGTACGGTTACAAGCATTCTGGTGTGGTGTCACTCTACAAAGCCACCAAAGATATTAAGCTGGTGCAGGCACAATGCCGCCATCAGACATTAGAGCAAACAAACGCCTACCTTCGGGATCTTGGCGCGCTTAGTGATTACGATAAACTCAAAAACTATACTGGTGCCGTGTAAACAAATAAAACCCCTTTCAATATGAAAAAACTAGTTGCTTTAATCCTGTGCGCTTGTGTTATGGCAAGCTGCGCAACCATTACCAACAAAGGCCCTGTGACTGCCAGCCAGAAAAAAAAGCCAGGCCCTGGTGAGCCACAAAGAGAAATTCGTGTGGGGGCCTTCATTGGTGATTTACTTTTATTTGTCTGGCCGCTGGCCATTGACTTTGGAACAGGCGCGATCTGGAAGAAAGCACCAGGCGAACAGCCTGTAAAAAAGGCACCATAAAAAAAGAGGCGTTCCCCAACGCCCCTTTTCCACTTAACCAAACCCTAAACTACAATGCTCTTTACTTGGCGGGTTTCTTTTTATCCCCGCTTGATGCCAGTACAATACCACCCAGTACCGCGGCAATCACAATGACGGTCACCACGTTCATGCCTGCCTCTGTTGGGTGCGGTGCGCCTGCAGCTGCGGCCTGGTATTGAGGTGTTGATGGATTCAATAAATTTCCTGCTGCATCCTTGATTTGTAAAATCGTACCCGCTGCATCTTTGAGTACAGAATAATTTTCTGCTACGGCAGTGATGGGATTCACCGCAGTGGTCGTGGTTGTTTTCGGTGGCAGCGCATTACCTGTTTTAATATCGTACGGATCTTTCCTGCCGGTAAAGGCTAACCAAAACGCATGGTCTAAATTTTTTCCTTCTGTTACAAACTGAACGTACCGATCGAGGGTAACTTTCGGGTCAACATCTTCACCAAAAATAACATTGCTATCGCGCGCGTGATTCACGATGTAATTAATGGCAGCTTCATTGAGCCGTGAATACACACCTTCATAGTATGCGCTGGTAGCTACATCCTTTATATCCGAATGTGCCAGGCTAAATCCTGAATAAAGTGTCTTATAGGCAGCATCACGGTTTCCACCATTTACCTGCGTGACATAGTTTGCGATCTTATCCCTGGCAGCGATCACTCCATTATCGTTGGTGATGAAGGAAGTTAATTTTTTGATTGCGGTAGTCAGTTTACTGATCGCTAAAGATGCATCGGAAACCACACCGCCCATCCCGCGCGATGATCTGCGTAATCCACGTAAACCCATTACCTGTTGATTGCCACACTCAGCGTACATGGTTTGATTAAAATAATCCATAGCTTAAAAATTTATGCACTTACCGGTTCGGCCGGTTCCGGTTTGATTTTATTTTTAACAAGCTCGTTGATGCGCTTGATTTCAATTTTCTGATTCACCTTTTCATCCACCCGCATCTTGTTTGCTTTTTTATTGTTCTCAGGGTCCAATCGGTTTTTACGCATCACCATTTTGCGGTCAAAAATTTCACCCGCTACATCCACCTCATGTTCCCAATCCTTCCCGCCCCTGAAATCCCCATCTTTCGTACTTTGAACAATCAGCACGATTAGTTTATTGGGATGTTTATTTTTCATGTCACGATATTGATCAAGCGTGATGCCTGTACTATTGATACTGTCAAAAAAAACGGCATCAAAACTTTCAAGCATTTCATCGGTGAAATTTTTACTGAACTTTAAATTTGGATTACCGATATGGAACGTGTTTAATTTTTCCGCAAAGGTGCTACGGTTAAATTCTTCGTTGGCAACAAAAAGCGTTTTTACTCCCAAATCTTTGGACAAGTATTGAGCAAACCTTAACAGGTACACTGTTTTCCCGTGACCTGGTGAACCCCATACCATGATCTGCGTGTCACTGTTGATCTGGTGAAAATCCTTCTTGTATTGCCCCGCAAGCGCAAGTTTTTTAAATTTTATGCCGGATAAGGCCGCTGCATCCACAACCCCGTCTAATTGTTTAATTTTTTTAGAATGCTCCGCACCGGCCTTGCCGGGCTCTTTACCTTTCACAGGTGGCAGTGATTTTTTATTTTCAGGCTTCGACTTTGGAGCTTCTACCACTTTGGTTTCTTGGGTAGTGTTTGCATTTATTTTAAGTGGCTTAAGCCTCACTTCTACCACGTGTCCGTTTACTTGACTGAGGGCCTTGCGAAGTTTGTCGCAAATGGTTTTCAGTTCAACCGATTTGTTACCCGTCTTGATATCCTTTTCAACGGCATCATAAAATTTTTGCAGTTTCTTTTTGCCAATCAAATTGCCATTCATCAGGTTGAAATGGCGTATATGTTTTTCCGTGGCACTCATGGGAGAATCGAAACGTTTGGTTTGAACTTTCTGTAGATATAAATCACGATGGTAAATAGACCAATCAGGATTGCCAGCAACGAGCCGCCAATAATCTTTGCGGTGCGTTCAATTTTCTGAAAAATGGTTTTTTCTTTTTCCCTGATTTCCAGTTCTTTCTTTTCAATGATGCGGTCCTTTTCTTTTAGCTTTTCCCAGTACAGCGCTTCAAGCGTTTTGCACTGCACCACCAGGTTGCCAATGCTATCGAGGGCAAAGCTGAGTTGCGTTTTTAATTTCGGGTCTGTGTGGTAAATGGTTCTGCTGTTAGCGGGCAAATTTTTAAGCGCTGTAATGATGCTATCCACCTGCGCTTTTGAAAATGATTTTTTAACGCTGGTAGATTCTATTTTGATCGGCACCAAGCGTTCGCGAATGATTACAGAATCGGTACGTGATATGGTATGTTGCAACGGTGCAGCGGGTTTGCACGATGCAAGAATAACAAGCAATATGTAAATCAAAAATTTCATAGTCTTTCTTTCAGTTCTTTGATTTCTTCGTCCTGCTGTTCATCGGATTGCTTTAATAATTCGATATATGTATTGTGAATAGCCAATGTGCCTAAAACTGTTTCGAGATTCTTTTCAATTTTGTACAGCATGCGCCAGAATAGAAAGAAGGCAACGAACACCGCGCCCACCAGTACCCAATCAGCACTGATACTGCCATTATGAATTGCCTGCACTAGTACCCACTCAAATATGCCTATGCTGCTCATGCTGCTTTATCTTTTATTTCCAACTCAAACGAATCGGGCAGTACGCTTGCCATGTATGCCAATTTCTTTTTACTTCCTTCCAGATCGGGAATGTTGTCTTTATTAAAATCTACATGCCGGCTACCTGGTGCGATGCACCCGAGCAAATCAAACACGGTGCCTGCAGGATGAATTAAACAGCGACTGCGACCATCTGCATTGATGCGTCTGCCAGGTACATGCCTGATTCTGAAATGAACGTATGGCCGCGATACGGTTGGCTGTTCCTTATCCACGATGTATAAACCGTTAGGAATACAGGATGCTGTTTTTGGATTTGCTGTGCTGGCATTGTTACGCCAGGCAAGTTCGAGTGTCTTAGCGAGCAGCGAACGGTCGGGCATGTACATGCTGCCTGGTGTGGAGCTTGGTAGCTTCACCCGTTCTAATGTTACTCTGATCAATTCACTCATTTTCAAATCCAGTTTAATAAGTCGGCAATGAAAAGTAGCAGAACGACCACGACTGCGATCCACATCGTGTTATTATTTCGCTGCTGGTGATTCAAACTACACTCCATTACCAATATTTTTTAAAACAGTGCAAGCGCAAAAAATTTTGAGTAGCGGGGGCTACACAAACGCCTATACTGTTTAATGAACTACACTAACCAATTCCTGACGAACAGGATTTCCGTTTTCTTTAATCGTAACTGAAACCATATTATTTGCGCTTGAAAATTCAACCGACTTGCTACCCGATAAACTATAGCCCACACCAGGTGTGCCGTATCGGTAGGTATATAGTTTCCCGTTTACGTTTACAGAAACTTCCTTCTTTAAAAAATCAACTGACTCAACGGAAATTTGATTTACTTTCGTCAATGCGTATAAAAACGCTCCGACTACTCCAACTCCAATTACGATTTCGATTGTTTTCATGCTGCTCTTTTTTCTGTTGTCAAATAATATCCAACTCCAATAACTCCTAAAAGTAAAAGCACCCCTGCAATTCCCACCACCGGTGTGGCCAGATCCGGAAACTTACTGAGTCGTGCCAGCCATCCGGCTCTGAATTGTTCCTGCGTAGGATCACGATCTGCCAATGAATTTAAAAACGCGATGCGCTGCGCTTTCAGAGAGTCATGCAACTGCGCGGCATTTGCTTTATTAATGGCTGCCAGTGTGACCGGCCCTAAAACTCCATCTGCTGGTAAGCGTAAAATATTTTGCACGGCCTTTACTGCCAGGTTCCCGCTGTGTACGCGGTAGTCAAACATTAAATTGGCCAGCTGCTGGTTATTCACCTCACCGAACCGACCCGCATCCCACATATTTTTGTAGAAGCGTTCCACTAAAAAATTCAGATCCGAAAACTTGGTGTTAATCGGAATGATGTTACCGGCATACCGGTATTTCTTAGCATCGATGATCGGCCAGCCTTCCCACTCAGGATAATACCTGCGTGAAATACCCGCATAAGTTTCCAACCCTCTGTCGCCAGGGATATTCGCATAGCCGCCTTCGTTGACTTTTACGACCGCGTAGGCCGGTGGAAAGTCACCGTATAGTTGTGATGCAGGCGCAAGCGCATACACCGACTGAAAGGCGATGCCGAAAAGAGCCATGACGAAAAGTATTTTACTACTTCTCTGCCTTAGGCTCTTTAGCAAATTGTACACTGAGTACATCACCTTTTTTCAGCGAACCAAATTCGCTCTGGTTTGTGAGCTGCAAAAACCCTTGCAGTCCTTCGCCTTGAATGGCTACCTGGTGATTGTCGAATGCAACTGTTTCAGTGCTTACAACGGTTACTTTTTTTGCTTTCATGATGTTGAACGTTTAAAAAATTTATGTTAAGAGTTTAAAAAAATTCTATCGTTTGATTCGCCTGCGCTTCTTTTTTGTTCCGGCCAGCGCTGGTGATGGTGATGATTTCGGTTGTGAAAGTTTACCGGTTATAAAGGCTTTGCCAAAAGTTGCTGCCAGAAAAATCCCGCCACCAATTAGCAGTACCGGCAGCCCGTATTTTTTTAAGTAGTAGCCAACCGGATCACTTTCCTTTTGCTGTTCCAACTGCTCCTGTTTAATTTCTTCTGACACGGTGAGCGTGCCCTGGTCTTTTAATCCTGTTCCGCTGGCCACTTCGTTGGGCACAAAAAAGAATTTCAAATATGATGTTTCAAACATCAGCCAGCTTCTGCCATCGGCCTGATCAGGTCGCAAATAGGAATACACAATGCCTATCGGTTGCCCTGCTTTTACAGTTCCTACAACTGTTTTAAAATCACCCTTGTAGAGCTTTGTATCAACGGATGCAAATAAATTTTTATCCAGTATTTGGTTAACCGTGTAGGTCTTACCACTAATTTTTATTTGATCGTAATCTGACACAGCGGCAAGCCCATTGATTTGCTCAAATTTTTGCTGTGCGGCCTTGTCCTGGCATTCGCATCCTAACCCAAATAATCCGTATGACTCCATAACTTTTAAATGAAGTGTTTAAATTTTTTCAGCCGATCTTCAATGCCCGGCTTTTTACTTTTTTCTGCCAATATGCTCAGCGTTTCTGCACTGAGTTTTGATAAATCATTTAACTGCGCGGCCTTGCCGGCAGGCACATCGATCTTAACCGTGGCTTCCTGTAGCTGTGGTGCCATAATTCAAAAGGTTTTTGATGTACTGCATTTTTATTTTCGCTTCATCAGGCTGCAGGCCGGCCATGCTGTTGACCAGGTTATAAAACACTTCCTGCACATCGGGTGACTGCGCGATATACCAATTGCTGATTTGCGTAACCTGTTCCGGTACAGGTCCTGTGCCTGCAATCTGTGCGACCGGTGCGGCAGCCATATCCATTGGAATGCTATCCACAAACCGTTCAGCAAGTTTTCCAAGCGCAGGACCTAAATGCTGTCCTAATGGGCTGTCTAAAATTCCCTGCAGCGCACCAGGCTTTTTATGTTCCTGTTCAATGGAAGAAATTTTTTGCTCTGTTTTTAATGCCGCTAATTCGTTTTGCACTTTGGTGAGCTGATCTTTTAAATCACCACGTTTTTTGCGTTGCTCTTTGTAGGCATCTTCCCAGCGGGTACTTTCTTTTTCCAGCTGCTTAATAATGAATTGTGCGTGCGCTGGCATTTGACTCAATAGTAAATTATCTACGGCTGGTGCTGCTGGTTTGGGTGCTGCGCTATCTTCTTTTCGTTCACTGGTCACCAGGCTGCCAAGTCCTGCCGTGTTGATAATACTGGCTTTACTGCGGCACGTACTGTTACAATATTTTTTTCCTTTCCTGAACGGAAAATCTTTTCCGCAGCTAGGTAAATCACATTTGGTCAATTTTGTTTCCATTGCTTTTTAGGGATTAGTTTGGTTAATCAGCACATAATATTTCCAACGCGTTATACAAAGCACTTTTATTTACTGTGGAAGATTTCCCAGTTACAAAGTATCGAGTACAAACGGGTAGTTGATTTGTTTGTGTTCCTGATGCAAGTAAACCACCGAAGGATATTTCTTCATTAGGCACTACTGGCGAGGCATTAGCAACCGCAGAACCATAACCTGATCCATCTTTCAAAAGTTGAATTGTTCCACCATCTATTTTAATTCCATAAGCATGACCAGCTTCAAAATTTGTAGTTGTATTAACAGCTTTTGTTGCTGCAATGCTGTTTAAATTTCCTTCTATGTCTGCGCTTGCTGTGATTTGAAAAATTTGATGATAGTTCGTTCCATCACTAGCACCGTAAAGTGCTGCGGTTGCCGCAGGTGATCCAGCCGCAAATTGTTTAATCTGCATCATTGAAAAATTATCGCTTGCAGTTGCGTGTACATTTGAGTTTGCAGGAAGTATACCAGACCTCATGTAATTTGATAATCCACCGAATTGAATAAAATTATCTTCAACAAAAGTTGAGTTATAACTAACTACACCATTATAAAAACAATAGTCAGTCCTTTGACTTCGTTGGTCACTTTGCTTCCATAAACAAAGTTCATCCAGATCAAAATAATCATCACCTATAGATGTTATAAAATCTTCTATTAAATCTTTCTTGGTTGTTGACAAATCATCATAATGAGTTGAGATTATACTTAAAGCCCATTTTGAATAATTTTCATAATCAGCAACAGCCCTGGCACCCATTTTTCCTACTTCATTGCAACCCAGTGTATTATAATGAAGTGCGTCATAGAAGTATCCATTTGCATGAATACTCTGTTCATCACAATAAATAGTAATATTCGGATAGTCTTCAGCAACATCTCTTAACATTCTTTTGATCATCATTAATTGCGTGCTGTTACGAATGGACTGCGCGGCTTGTGCAATGAATATCGGAATATCAGGGTAGTCGGTTGTTAGGGTATTAAAGAATGAAGTGCAGTTGGTTTGTACTGTTGCAGGATCTAAGTTCCTATCATTAATTCCAAGATGAATGAAAATTGCTTTGTATTTAGTTAGACCTTGTGTTTCCAAAAAAGTATCAGCGTATCCTTTAACTGTTGGATAATGTGTCGTTACCCAATCACCAAAAGTTGAACCTGGAATACCCCAATTTAAAATCATTGGCTTCTTTCCGGTTTTAGCGTAATATGTAGTTCCAAAAGAAGGCCATTGAGTTCCTAAATCAGTAGTTCCGAGCGCGTCATCCATATCCGTTGTGGAAATCTGACTAACTATTAACGTTGTTTGATGAACCTGGTAAACTGTATTCGGTAAAGGAGTAGTACCAGGGCCTACACCTGATCCACGTGCTGTTGAATGACCTAAAACTAAAAAAGCCTGTCTACCATCTGGTGTTGTATCATCGGTACCGTTCCAAACCGGTGTTCCTCTACGTGAATGTCCGGATGAAAATGTTTTTGCTGGTTGTGCATCAGCGTAACTGGCAAATAAAATAAGTATCAACAATGCTTTCATACTAATTTGGTTCCCATAATTGCCAAAAAATAACACTTGTGTCGACCACGTTAGCGGATGTGATGGTGAAAGAAGTTCCTGCAACCCGCGCTGTAATACCCACTGTTGTTGGAACTGTGACTGTTCCAAGTGATTGTATTGTTAATGTAATTCGTGTATTGGCAGTTACTTTTGTATTATTTACTGTTAGCGTTCCACCTACAAGGGTAGCAACACCCATTTGTTCATTAGCGCCATCATTAATTTTTATAGTACCGGTTGCATTCCTTGTTTCAATAACTAAATTCCCATCAACCCCTGATCCGGCAGTGCGCCTTAACCCTGATGTTATATTTACATCACCACCATTACCATTTCCAGACACGGAGTAAGCTGATCCTGCTGTTAGTGATGTATTACCACCATTAACAATGGTTGCATTACCACCTGTACTTGTAACAACTAAATTTTTTGCTGCTGTTTGCGTTGATGCAAGCCCAAATAATAAATCTGTTCCACTTTCAGACATTGAAAAATAGGTATCATCCCACCCACTAGCACCAGATGTTTGATTTTGAAAGGTAAGGTCACCCGAACCTTTAGAATAAATTATCAAACTTGAATTGGTTGCACTATTTGAAGGTTGTATAGAATAGTTATTTGTACCAACACCAGTACCAGATGAACCATAAATATATCCTGTACCACTTAAAATTAATCCGCCAGTTCCACTAGCATTTAACGATCCCGCATCAACCGTAAAAGCATTAGTTGATGGATTATAATTAAAAGCGCTTTCGGCAGAAAGTATTCCTGCTGCATCATTTACAAACGGTACCAGGTTGGTAGAAAACGCGCCTTGCACCGATTGTACCAGTGTGCGAACAACACCACCTGTAGTAAAATTTAAATTCCCACCAACGCGGTTAATAACACCATTTTCAGGTGTTGTAAGGTCAACACCATCTTCAAGTTTTATTTGTCCTGTACTTGCAGTAGTTGTTCCTGCTTTTATATGAAGACTTGCTGTAGGTGCCTGTGTTCCTATTGATAATCCGCCTAACGCGCCATCCCATGTACCAATATTTTTAACTGTTGAATTACCACCTGTTTGAAAAATTAGATCGGAATAAATTGACGTACCAGAATTTCCGCCAGCCCTAACATTCAAATCCGATCCATTGTTATCACCAGCATTTTTTATTGTAGTGGCTGCTGAATTTGCTTTTAGCTGTAATGTTGTTCCGTTTAGAACTCCAAGTCCAGCAGCGAAAGATGTTATATCACCACCACCTGTAATAGTCATACCCGAAACACCAGCACGTAATATTTCAAGTGCTGTAGTAGGTGCTGCTGTTACCTGCATTCGTGATGTTCCTAAATCATCAACCCAAAAATTATTTGTTCCCGTATTAGTCATCACACGAAATCCTACGGTGGAGTTGGTGGCACCGATACCACGAACTTCAAATTTAGTGCCTGATGTTATTGATGCTGGTACAACACCTACACCAAATTGATCATTCGTAAATCCTATGTCAAATGATCCTGAAATAGTATTGTTTGCTGTCATTGCAACACCTGATGATCCTAACCATGCAGGTATATCGCCACTTCCTAATAATGATGTGCTACTAATAGTTTTAATATTCGTACCACTGACAAGTACATCCTGCTTGGCAGCAAGCGATGTAGTAGTTGCGTTTTGATTCATCGCACCATCCGTATTTACTCCTGTCGTTGTATAAAGTTTAGTTGTTCCAGAAACGCTTGGAGTAGCTACACCTATAATATCACCTACAAAAATTCGTGGTGCTGTTGATGTTTCGTATATTATTAATCCCGTTTCACCACCATCTATTGTTGTTGATGAACTTGGATCAATAGTAACACCAACACCGGCAACAAAAGTGACTGATCCGGTTCCTTTATTAATTAAATTTATTTGTGTTCCGGTAGTAAGAGCATCAATAGTTAAGTTAAAATTACTTCCCGAATTGAGGTAAATAACATGAAGATTGTCTGTCTGATCTGTATCACCATTAGTTGTAAGGACTCTTGATGATGTTAGGTTCATAACAGGATTAGTCGGATCAGCGTTGTTAACACCATCACCTGTCACAGAATTTACAGCGCCAGAACCTGAACCACCAGCACCCAGACTTGAAACTGTTCCATTTTTTATTACCCTAAACTGATCAGTGGATAAATCATACCACATCCTTCCATCATTGGAAACTGTAGCAGCAGTATCACTCGCGATGGTAACAGGGAAAAAACGAAGCTGCCTGAAATTACCATAGGTTTGCGCCCAGGATACGAATGACAAACACGTAAATGTTAATACTAATAATATCCGTTTCATTTGTGCGGTGTTGGTTCGTTGTTACCGGTGTGGTTATCTGCTATCGTTGTTTTTTTATCAATCACATCGTTCACGCGTTTGTTGACTGCACCAAGTACGCGGCTGGCAATATCGTTACCCGCATAACCGGTAAACAGGAAAGCAAATTTCAGGTAGTAAAGGAATTCAGGTTTTACGTGCAGCACATCTTCCACGAGGAAAATGCACACGATAATGGTGGTTAAGGAAGTGAGGTGAGAAATAATATCTTCTTTCAAATAATCCATAGCGCTAAACGCTACGTTTGCCTTACGCGCTTTATCCTGAATGGATTTTACTTTCAATAACCCGTGCAGTAACGCACCGAGTAATCCCAGGATAAAGCATTGTATGTAGAGTGAGATTGAGAGTGTCATAATTTTAGGTCCAAAGTCCTACAATTGTTAAATTCCAATTCGTTCCATCAAATGTTCCATGCGCTTCGTATTCTCCGATATCTAAAGGGGTCCATTGCTGATTCGAAGTATTAAACATTGGGTCGGTCATCCTGAAATTGGCAGGCATGGTTTGTACATGCAGGCCGCTGAGCGTGAAGCGATAGCGAAATTCAAATGCCTTGCTGGCGTTTTCCAGTATCCATGTTTTCGGTGCAGCAATGGCAGCACTCGGATTGAATTCGCGCAGCTGACGGTTGAGCATATCCAGGGTAATGTTACCACTGGTGTTAACCTGTGCGCGGTTCCATGGTTTAGTGAATATGCCTATTGATACACCCATTTTGTTTTAGCAGTCTTTCGTTTCGAGTTCTGTTTCAGTAATGAGGTATCCTTTATTAGTTGAATTGCTGGCCGCAAAAACAAAAGTGATGTTGGTACCATCATAAAATGAACCATCATCTTTACTCAGGGCCATGAATTCGCCTGGCTCAATAGTCACCTTGTCGCTGGCATCTTCACCGTTAAATCCAACCCACATATTTTCAGCGCTTGCATTATTGTTGCGCACTAAAATTGTTTTCACTTTCCCGCGAATCGATGAACTATTTACCTGCTGTTCGTCAGGTCCTGCATTTTGAATTTGAGCAGCACTAATGCGGTTCGTTTTCATGGTTGAGTTTTTATGAAATAAAAAACTTACCCCCCGAAAGGAGTAAGTTTTATTACTGTCTTGGCAATTCTGTATTGTCGCGCTCTAAAATCAGCACAAGTTCACCCGATAATGTGGATGCTGTGTTGGCACCAGGCACAATGACTACGTAGCCTTTGTCACCCATGCCGTAACCAATACCTCCTTTATCCTTTGGATCTTCGGATTTAAACTTTCTGAATTTACCTTCTACGGCTACGCCTGTGTTGGCATTCCAGTTGTTTATGTTCACGGGATCAACCCAGGTATAACGATCGGTACGAAAACCCACGCGGTAGTTATTGGTAACACCACCGTCTGTGATTTCATGGTATGCAGCACCTACAATTTTATTGAATGTGCGATCCAGTTCTAGGCCCGCTTCATTGTTGCTGTTAGCAAGAATGACACTAGCCAGGGAAATGGGTATGCGCATGTATCTGCG
>Ga0137451_1000075_pt1 | contig 30121 bp, 34 predicted proteins | sample EasRivERMGT500_2_FD_102336 | JGI IMG/M metagenome (GOLD analysis project Ga0137451, IMG submission 102336) | Soil microbial communities from meander-bound floodplain in the East River, Colorado, USA - East River MetaG ERMGT500_2 | ecosystem: Environmental > Terrestrial > Soil > Floodplain ... | reverse complement strand
TTTGACGTGGCGAACGAGGCGCTGCAGGTGATGGGCGGCCTCGGCTACACGCAGGAGGAGCTCGTCGAGTATTGCCTGCGCCGCTGCCGCGGTTGGATGATCGCCGGCGGCTCGATCGAGATCCTCAAGAACCGGATCGCGGAGGCGGTGTTCGAACGCAGCTTCTCGCAGCGCCCGGACAAGGAGTGATCGGCCGGCGCGCCGCGCCGAGTTCCTGCACCCGGTTCCGCACCGGCGCCGGCAAGACCGGCGAGTTTCCCGCCGGGGCGCTCAATTGGTTTTCGCGTCCTTGTTCAGCTTTTGCAGCATTTCCTCGAAGAAAGGCCGATCCCTGAGGCTCATGAATTCTCCCTTAAAAACGATCGCGTTGATTTCGGCACCCTCCCCGTGGATAGACGTTAAAAGCAGCGCAAATCGTCTGCCGTCGAACAATCGCGTATTGTCCATGTAGGGTAAATCAAAATAGGAGACGTCGATCAATATGGGTTTAAGCGCCTGCACGCGGTTCAACGTGCCATTCTTGAACGACTCCTGGTACGGAGTCATCTTTACCAACACGGCCGTCCCGGTCACTTTTACCAGCTCGACATCGATCGCGGGATAGCTCTTGTCCATTCTCTGGGAGGAGTTCTGGATGGATGCATCGCTACACCTCCCTATCTTTGTAACCTCAAGGGGCTGCTTCTCTAATTTTTCCGTTAATTCGAAAAGATTTTCTTCAGAGTAAAGGCGGATACAAACTGTCGTCCCCTTTTCCAAATAAACTTTTCTACTGAGCCCCGAATGCGTCAGCATCGCCGATTGACTTGAGGCGATATTTCTCGCTACCCGGATCAGATCTTGCTGCAACTCTCCCCATGTTTTGTATTCTTCGCTGCCTTTTCTCTCCTTTTTCTTCGCCTCCAGCCGCGAATAGACATCATCGAACAACGGTCTGGCATTCAGATATTCCTGAAAATTCAGATTCAGCAGGTCGAGAAACACGATTCGCTTGCGGAAGGATTCTTCGTTCTCGGTCGCATTTTTCTCACCGTCGAATTTTCCGAGATAATTCGCGAGCAGAGTCTTGAACATTTCCTGCCTGATGGCTGTGTCCGCTTTCTCTCTCTCGCTCATGACTTGCATAAAGACCTGCGCCCTCTGACTCTCCTCCGACGTTTTTTGAATAATGTAGGGAATCGCAATCGATCCGATGGACACCCCCACAGCCGCCGCGATTTTGGCGAAGGACTCAAACTTTCCCCAAAGGTCCCGCTTCGGGTGCCTTGCCTCTTTCTCTTCCCGCTCTTCAGCCATGCCGTGTCCCTCTTTCCGCCTTTATTGCACGCGGAAGTTTCTTTCCGTCCCCTGTGGAGGCACCAAGACCTTTTCGGTCCGGCCCCCGATTGTCAGCGTGTAAGTCCCCGGAGTAATGTCCGGGAACCGATAGAATCCACTCCCGTTCGTCTTCGTCTCTTTTTTATCTAGGAAGATCGGCACGCTGGCGGCCGGCGCGCCGTTGCCTCGCAGGACCTGGCCCTTGAGCTCTGCTGCTGCCAGAGGCGCGGCAACGACCAGCAAGAGAAATGAAAACAGTCCGATCAGCAGGTTCCTCATCTTGCTTTCCTCCTTCAGCACACCACGCGATGCCCTGGTATTGATCATCGGTATACGCTGCGCCAATCAGTCCGCGCGCGCGCCGGAGATCCTCACCACCTCGCCCCAGCGCGCTACGTCCCCACGCAGCAGCAGGTCGAACTCCTCGGGCGTGTTGCCGACCGGCTCGGCACCCTGTTCGAGGAGCCGCTTGCGTATGTCGGGCGAGTGTGCTGCCTTGGCCACCCCGGCGGCGAGCGCGCGCACGATGTCTCGCGGCGTCGCGGAGGGCGCAAGCAGGCCGTACCACAACGGCACCTCGACGCCTTCCACTCCCGCTTCCTTCATCGTCGGTATCTCGGGCATCAGCTCGGTGCGCTTCGCGCCGGCCACGGCGAGCGCGCGCAGGCGTCCCGCTTTCACGTGCGGGCCGACCGCAACGGGGTTGATGAAGCTCAACTGGACTTCCGCGGCGAGCAGCGCGGTGATCGAGGGCGCGCTGCCCTTGTAGGGAACGTGCACGATGCTCGTCCCGGTGCGCAGCGTGAAGAGTTCCCCCGCAAGGTGCTGCGTCGTCCCCGGCCCTGCGGACGAGTAGTTGAGCACTCCCGGCCGCTCGCGCGCGAGCGCAACCAGCTCCTTCAGCGACTTTGCTGGAAGCGACGCCGGAACGACCAGCAGGTTGGTGCTCTCCGAGAAGACCGACACGCCGGCGAAGTCGCGCAGCGCGTCGTAAGGCGGGTTTCGGTACAACGACATGTTGATGACGACCGCCGGGCTGTTGAAGAGCAGCGTGTAGCCGTCGGGTGCCGACTTGGCGACATGTTCGTTCGCGATGTTCGTGCCGGCCCCGGGCCGGTTTTCGACGACCACCTGCTGCCCGAGGAACTCGGAGAGTTTCGCCGCGAGCAGGCGCGCGTTGATGTCGACGCCTCCGCCCGGGGCGAAGCCGACGAGAAACCTCACAGGCTTGGTCGGGTAGGCCTGCGCCTGCACTGAAGCGCTGCCTATTGCAGCGGACAGAGCGATCGGCCATAACATGATGCGTATCCCGGACATCATTCCCTCCTTCGGCAGGCACGGTCTATCAGGGGTTGGGTACCGTGATTTTACCCTTGATACACGGCGGCTCGACCTCACGGGAATTCCTTTGCGGACGCGGGGCCGATGCGCGATCATAGTGCTTCCATGGCCAAACGCGGATCGGGAATCAAACGCGCCCCCGCGAAGCGCACACCGAGAAAGGCGAAACCCGGCACGCGCGGCCTTTTGCCCGCCGAGTGCCGGCTCGATTCGCTTTCCGGTGACGCCGAGGAAGTGCGCGGCAGAATCGAAAGGGAAGGGGGCCTCGTCCTCGGCGCTTACAGCGATCCGCTCGGCAAGCAGCCGCTGCTCCTTGCGATTCTGCCCATCGACCGCGTCGAGCCCACCCCCTTTCAGCGCGACCTTTCGCAAACCCATCACCGAAAGCTCGCCGATGTCCTGCACCGGACCGGCATTTTTCTCGATCCCGTGATCGCGGTTACCGCGCCCGAGCGAGGCTTCTGGACGCCCAATGGAAGGCATCGACTTGAGGCGATGCGCAGGCTCGGCGCGCGCTCGATCACGGCGCTCATCGTTCCCAAACGCGAGATCGCCTGGCAGATCCTCGCGCTCAACACGGAAAAGGCGCACAACCTGCGCGAGAAATCGCTCGAGGTGATCCGCATCTACCGGGGTTTGATCGATGAAGACGCAAAGCGCCCGGAAAACCAGTTCGCTTTCTACCTTGAGGAAGCGTCGCTGGTGACGCTCGGCGTGTGCTACGAAAGGAACGGCAAGTTCGCCGGCGGCGCCTACAATCCGATCGTGCGCCGGCTGAAGAAGTTTTCCGATGAGCCGCTCTCCAAGGCCGTCCGCGAGCACGAGAAGCACGCCGGCATGCTCATCGATCTGGACGCGCGGATCGCCGAGGTTATCGCGAAACTGAAGGAGCGCGGCTTCGTCAGCCCTTACCTGCGCGCCTTCGTCGTCGCGCGAGTGAATCCCTTGCGCTGGATCCAGGGCGAGCCGCCGCCGCTCGATGACGTTCTCAAGACCATGCGCGAGCGCGCCGCGAAGTTCAACGTGGACAGAATCAAGCAGGCGGACCTTGCCAACGTCGGCGGCGCCTCGGACGAGGCCGATTGACGATCAGGGGTCCGTCCCTCCGGGCGGGGTGACGTGGGATAATGAATTTGTCATAACACATGAGAGGCATTTCCTCTCATTATTTGCCGGTTCTTGGGGGGTACTCGAGTGGCGAAGGTGCTGGTGATCGAGGATGACCTGGCTTTCCGCGATTTGCTGCGCTTGCATTTGCGCCAGGCTGGTCACGTGGTGCAGGTCGCGGCGGACCCGGAGGAAGGCTTGCGCAGCCTGATCGACACCCCGCCCGACCTGATCCTGCTTGACCTCGACCTTCCCTATCTGAACGGCTTTGAAGTCCTCGAGGCGCTGCGCTCCGACCCGGCGTCGCAGAAGATTCCCGTTATTATCGTTACCGGGCATGCGGAAGAAGACTTGCACGACCGGGCCCGAATCATAGGAATCGAGGGCTTCCTCACCAAGCCTTTTAAGGGCGAGCACCTGATCCAGGCGATTGCCAAGGCGCTTGCCGCACGCGGAGAAAAGTAAACGGCCCGTCGGAGCGTAGCGGCAGCCTACGGGCTCTACGGCAACATAGTCGCGCCGCAGTCCCGCTCAGATCGCCTTCGCTGAACTCAAGGCCGCGATCTGCGCCGGCGAGAGGCCCAACTCGGCAAGGATCGCTTCGGTGTGCTCGCCCAGGGCCGGGACGCGGTCCATGCGGGCTTCGCCGGCCGCGAGCCCGGGCGGCAGCGGGGAGGTGACCGGCCCCTCCGGCGTGTCCACCTCGACCCAGCGCTTGCGCGCCCGAAGCTGCGGGTGGTTCCAGACTTCGCGCATGTCGTTGACCCGGGCGTTTGCGATCTGCGCCGCGTCCAGGCGCTGCACCAGCTCCTCCGCGCTCAGGCGCGAGAAGACCTGGACGATGATCGGCTGAAGGACCGCGCGCGCCGCGGCTCGCTTCGAGACGCTCGCGAAGCGCGGATCGCCCGCCAGCTCCGGCCGCGCGAGCACCTTCTCGCAGAACGCCGCCCACTCGCGCTCGTTCTGAATTCCCAGCATCACGGTCTTTCCGTCTCCCGCCGGGAACGGGCCGTACGGATAGATCGTCGCGTGGCTCGCGCCCGTGCGCTGGGGCGGCTCAGCGCCGTCGAAGGCGTAGTAGAGCGGATAGCTCATCCATTCCAGGAGCGACTCCAGCATCGAAACATCGATGCGCCGGCCCCGGCCCGTTTTGTGCCGCTCGAGGAGCGCGGCGAGGATGTTGCTGTATGCGTACATGCCGGCGGCAATGTCGGCGACCGATATGCCGGCTTTCGCAGGCTCGTCTTTGGTGCCGGTCACCGAAAGGAAGCCCGCCTCGCTCTGGATCAGGAGGTCGTAGGCTTTCTTGTCTCTATACGGCCCGTCGCCGCCGTAGCCGGAAATGTCGCAGACGATGAGTGAAGGCTTCTCCGCGCAAAGCGCCTCGTGGGAAAGGCCGAGACGCGCAGCGGCGCCCGGCGCGAGATTCTGCACGAGCACGTCCGCGCGCTCGAGGATGAGGCGCTTGAGGATCGTCTGCGCCTGCGCTTGCTTCACATCGAGCGTGAGGCTTTCCTTGGAGCGGTTGGTCCAGACGAAGTGCGAGGCCAGGCCGCGCACCCGCTCGTCGTAGCCGCGCGCGAAGTCGCCCGAGCCGGGCCGCTCGATCTTGATCACGCGAGCACCGAGATCGGCGAGATGGCGCGTGGCGAGCGGCGCGGCGATCGCGTGCTCGAGTGTGACGACGGTGATGCCGCTAAGGGGTTGCATGGCTAGTATGCTGGGGAACGAGCATACCGAATTTCGCAGGGGTGGGCCTCGGTTTGACCTGGATCAACCCGCGGGCCTGCGTGCGCCTCATCATGCTTGGGAGATCTCATGCCGAGTCAAATACGGATTCCATTTCTGGCCTGCGCGCTCGCTATCCTCGCCGGGTGCGGGGCGTTTCTCGGGTCCGAATCACGGGAGCGAGCTTCCGCCGACATGATGCGCGGGGGCGAGCTCTATCGGATGCACTGCAGCGCCTGCCACACGGCGCAGGTGCATTGGCGGGAGCAACGACTGGTCCGGTCCTGGGACGATCTGCGTTACCAGGTCGCGCGCTGGCAGAGAGTCGCGGGGCAGAGTTGGAGCCGCGAAGAGATCGACGACGTAGCCGCATACCTCAACCGGGCCTTCTATGAAGCGCCGTGCCCGTTGCCGGGCTGCGGAGGCCCGAAAGCGGGCGCCGCAAGTCCGGCGCTAGTGAAACTCACCCCCAAGGCTGCGCGAATCCACTAACGTTTTCCCGGTCTGAAAACGAGAAAGTATTGGTTGGGGAGGAAATCGTGCTCCTCGGCGAGCGCGTAGGATTATCGGTGCTGTCATGTGCATTTGCCGCTCGAAGGACTAGTGGCCTGTCCTTTCACACCGCCAAGTATCTTTTCACTACCTCTTCGTTCGCCCACAGCGCTTCCAGGCGGTCGGAGTAACGGATATGCCCTTCTTCCATGATGTATCCGCGGCCGGCGACGCGGCGGGCGAACTTCACGTTTTGATCGGCGATCAGGAGCGTGACGCCTTCCTTCTGGATCTGACCGATGGCTTCGGTCAGCGTCTTGACCATCAACGGGCTCAAGCCTTCCGAAGGCTCGTCCAGGATGAGGAGGCTCGGATTGCCCATGAGGGCCCGGCCGATCGCGAGCATCTTCTGCTCCCCGCCCGAGAGGCCGGAGCCGTGCTTGTGCCGCAGCTCGGCGAGCACCGGGAAGAGCTGGTAGACGCGCTCGAGCGTCCAGCGCCCCTCCCGGCGCGTCACGCGCCGCACGATCATCAGGTTTTCCTCGACCGTAAGGTCCGCGAAGATGCGACGGTCATCGGGGATGTAGCCCACTCCCAGCCGCGCGACCTCGAACGGCTGGCGTCCCGTGATCTCCTTCCCCATGAATTCAACCCTGCCGCTGCGCGGGGGAGTGAGCCCCATGATGCTGCGAAGCGTGGTGCTCTTGCCGGCGCCGTTTCGCCCGAGCAGGCAGACGACTTCTCCATCATCGACGTCGATGGACACGCCGTGAAGCACCGCGCCTATCCCGTAGCCGGTCACCAGATCGCGCGTCGCGAGGATCACGCCGACAGCTCCTCCCCGAGATAGACCTCCCGCACCGCGCGGTTCTCCCGGATTTCTGCAGGCGGCCCCTCGACCAGCACCTGGCCCCGGTTCATCACCACGATCCAGTCCGCGAGGGAAAACACGACGTCCATGTCGTGCTCGACGATGACGAAGGTCGTGCGCCGCTCGGCGGAGAGTTTTTGGATCAGCTCCAGCACCCTCGCGCGCTCGACCGGAGTCAGCCCGGAGGAGGGCTCGTCGAGGAAACACAGCTCGGGCCCAGGCGCGATCGCGATTCCCAATTCGAGGAGCCGCTGGTCGCCGTGCGAGAGCGCCCCGGCCGGGGCATTCTCGTGGTCGGCGAGGCCGATCTCCCGCAGGATTTGCCGGGCCTCGGCCGCAGCTTCCGTCTCCCGCTCCATCGCTTGAAAGGGGCTCCCGGCGCGCCCGCGCCGGGCGAGAACCGGCACGAGGATGTTTTGCAGCACCGACAAGCGCGCAAAAATATTCATGATCTGGAACGATCGGGACAAGCCCTTGCGGATCCGGTCGTGAATGGGCATACGTGTGATCGTTTCGCCCTTGAAGCGCATCACTCCGGAATCGGGAAAGAGCGCCCCGGTCGCCAGATTGATGAGCGTCGTCTTGCCGGCGCCGTTCGGGCCGATGACGGCGGTGAGCCGTCCTGCAGGAATCGCCAGGGTCACCGCGTTGACGGCGACGAAGTCCCCGAAGCGTTTCCCGACGCCTTCAATTCTGAGCAGATCTGTCACGTCCGGCGCTTCGCAAAGATGCTCATGACGCCGCCGGGAAAGCCCATGACCAGCGCCACCACGATGACGCCGAACCAGATGAGCCAGTATTCGGTGTAGCGCACGATGATGTCCTTGATGATGTAGAAGAGGAACGCACCGACGATGGGGCCGCTGAAAGCGTTGACCCCGCCCAGGAGCGTCGCGAGCACGGGTTCGGCCGACATGCTCCAGTGCGCGATCGGCGGTGTCACGGTATTCTCAAGCGGCGTAAGGAGCGCGCCCGCCAGCCCGGCATAGATCCCCGCAATTGTGAACGCGACGAGCCGGTACTTCCGCACCGGCACGCCGGCGAACGCCGCCCGGGTTTCACTGTCGCGAATGGCTTGCAGGGTCAAGCCCAGGGGCGAGTGCACCAGCCGGTGCATGGCCGCGATCGCGAGGAGCGAGAGCACCAGCACCACGTAGTAGTAGCGCTCCATCGTCGCCACGCTGATGCTGAACAGGCCGGGAATCTCGAGCGGCGCCCGCGGAATTCCCACCAGCCCATCGTCGCCGCCCGTGAAATCGCGCCACTTCCACGCGATGGAAAAAATCATCATGCCGAACGCCAGCGTCAACATGGAGAAGTAAATGCGCGTGTGACGGACCGAAAGGATTCCGAGCAGCAGGGCTCCCACTCCGGCCACCACTACGCCGCCCGCAAGACCGAGGAATAGATTCGGCACGACGAGCAGGATCTTGGCGCAGCCGTAGGCGCCGAGCGCCAAAAACCCGGCCTGGCCGAACGAGAGCAGCCCGGTGTAGCCGAACAGGAGATTGAAGCCGATCGAGAACACGGCCAGGATCAAGATCTGGATCGTCAGGTATACCGGATATTTTCCGGCAATCCATGGCAGCAGCGCGAGCGCAAGGACCAGCAAGCTGACGAGCATCGTCGTACGCGAGGGCAGGCGAGCGGTCATGGGCTGGACTCTAGCGCGCGAAAAGCCCCTGCGGGCGGATGATGAGGACCACTGCCATGATCACGAAGATGAAGAACAGCTCAAACACGGGAAAGTAGAGCGTTCCATAGGCGCTGAGGACGCCGACGATGAGGGAACTGACGAACGCGCCCTTGAGATTTCCCAAACCGCCGATGACCGTGATGATGAAGGCCTGGATGATCATCGCAGATCCGATGCCGGGCGCGACCACGCGCACCGGCGTTCCGATGGCGCCCCCGAGCGCGGCCAGCATCGAGCCGAGGATGAAAACCCCTGAGAAGACCCGCGGCACGTTGACGCCGATCGCGCTCGCCATTTCGCGGTCCGCCGCGGTGGCGCGGACGATCCTTCCCCACCACGTCTTCTCGAACAAGGCCCAGAGCGCGACGGCGACCATGAACCCTACCGCGATCACGAACGTGTTGTAGACCGGAAAGGACCTGCCGAACACCGGCCAGGACCCGTCCAGAAAGGCGGGAATCGGTGGGATCTTGAAGACCCCGCCCCAGATGATCTTGACCGCGTCATCGAGGATCAGGATGAAGCCGAAGGTGAGAAGCAGCTGGTAGGCCTCGTCGATCCCGTAAATGCGGCGGAGAAATCCGCGCTCCATCACGAAGCCGAGCAGCCCCGTTCCGAGGAGGCTCAGGACGACCGCCACACCGAACGGGAGCCCCATCTGGCCGTAGAAGGCGTAGGCGAGGTAGGCCCCGACCATGAAGAGGCTGCCGTGGGCGAAGTTCACGATCCGAAGCACGCCGAAGATGATCGTGAGCCCGGCCGAGATCAGCCACAGGTACATCGCCAGGGACAGGCCGATGAGTCCCTGGAAGGCGATTGTGTCCATCGCGCAATAGAAAGGGCCCCGCTTGGGGCCCTTTTTTCGTCGAAGCGCTTACTTCGCCGCCGAAACCGGCGTGAAGGGCGGATGCCTGTAGTAGTCCTTGGCCTCGAATACCCGCAAGTCGCCGAGCACCGGGATGGGGTACTTCGCGTCCATCACCGGGCGCCCGGCCGGCACGTTGTAGATGAATTGCTGGTCCTCGGACCTGAACACTCGAAGGCCGCCGGGATTTCGGATCTGCATTCCCTTCAGCGCGCCGACGACCTTTTCGGTTTCCAGACTCCGGGACTTCTCCACCGCGGCCTTCATGATGAATAAGGCCGAATAAGTGGTTTCGGCGGAATAATTGGGATACCTCGCCCAGCGCTTCTTGTAGCGCTCGATGAAGGCGTTGTTATCCGCGGTGTCGGGCCAGTTGTGGATGTAGCGGGCCGTCGCCCAGAGCTTGCCTTTGAAGCGGTCCTTCGCGACTTCCGCGGAAATTCCCTCCAGGACGTCCACCGAGCCGCCCATCGCCTGCCACCAGACCTGGACATTGTCGAAGACGCCTTGGATCAGCGACTGCCGCAGGAGCATCACCGCCTCTCCCGCCCACGGCGTCGCGAAGATCGCGTCGGGCTTGTGCGCCATCACCGCCGCGATATGAGGAGAGAAGTCCAAGGTCAGGAACGGCGCCCAGGCCGAAGCGACGAATTCCACGTCCGGCCGATGTTTCTTCAGGGTTTCCTTGAACAGGTTCCACGACGTGTAGCCGTACTCGTAATCCGCGCCGATGTTGGCCCAGCGCTTGATATCCTTCCGGTCCTTGAAGATCAGCGCAGCGATGATCGCGTCCTGGTACACGGGAACGCTCACCCGGACGATCTCCTTGATTCCCTTTTGCGCCACCAGATCCTCGGTCAGCCGGTGGGTCGCCGCGTGGGTGAAGAAGTGGATGCGCTTGAGCTCCGCGAGCACCGGTCCCATGGCCATCGCGACGCCGCTCGAGTCGGTGCCGACCGTGAAGTGAGCGCCCCAGTCGGTCACCAGATACCGGGCGTTTTTCACGCCGGTGGCGGCCCGGTTCTCGTCGTCCATGAATCGGGTCTCGATCCTGCAACCGAGGACGCCGCCGCCTGAGTTGATCTCCTCGGCCGCCATGGTGGCGCCCATCTCGATCTGGCGTCCGTAGTCCGCGTGCGGACCGGAGGCGGCTCCCTGCACGCCGACCTTGATGGCGGGAACGCCGAGCTTGCACTGCGCCGGCGCCGAGCCGGCTGAGAGCAGGGCGAGGAGGGAAAGGATGCTCAGAGCGGCGAATTTCTTATTCGTCATGGGACCTCCTTTGGAGGGCGCCTATCTTTCGCGATCGTGCGCCGGTGCTCGATATCATCCAGGTCCGGCGGCCGGTTGGCAAGTGTTTCGGGACTAGTCGTGGTCGCTACGCGAGGTTCGCAAGCGGGGTACTTCGCTCAAGCAAATAGCCCGATACACATCAGTCAGAGGACATTAGGTTTTCCAAGAATCTCTCGGCGTCACCGTGCGGTTGAACTCAGGCGCGGCGCGTTTCGAGTCCGCGCGGGCATGCGCGGATCGTCCCGGCCGTCCACGTGGTTTTCCGCGACGAGCTGGATGAGCTTCCTCTCGGAGAGCACGACTTAGGTGAGGTCGAGCCGCGCAAATTCGGTTTGCCGCGGCAACGACCGCTGCAGCAAGCGCGGCCTGCACGCACCGTCGTAATCCGGTCCGGTCTTCCGCGAGCCGCCCGTTGAGCCACTCTGTCGCCTGGCGGCGACATTTCCGCGCGCCGGAGTGGGCTCAAGCCCGATTTTATTGCACGCGCTTCGGCAAACCGTCAACGCGGAAAGGTAAAATTGCGCTCGTCCAATGCTTCCACTACGTTCCCTTCGATGAAATCCCGGTCCGAGAGCACCACGGTCGAGGCGACGCAGATCGCGCCGCTGCCGACGGGCGACCTGTGGGACTACGCGCTGATCGCCGCGATTTTCACCTGCATGTTCGCGCTGGCGTACGTCGCGCTGGCGACGCCGCTCCTTCAGCCGCTCGTGGATCTCGCGCACCGGCAGCACTGGAGCGGGCTGTGGGTGCGGCCGACGATCATCTGGATCACGATGGGTTTCGTGTTGCTATTCATGCGCACCCTGCTCTGGCTGCGCTACCGGCCATTCGCGCCGACGGCGGAGGAAGAGGCGCCGACGCTCACCGTGATCATTCCGGCGTACAACGAGGGCGCGATGGTGGAAAGTTCGATCGCCTCGGTCGCCACGGCGCGCTATCCGAGAGAGCGGCTTCAGATCATCGCCGTCGACGACGGCAGCCGGGACGATACCTGGAACTATATCCTGCACGCCGCGCTGCGCTACCCGAAGCTCGTCACGCCGATCCGGCTGCCGGAAAACTGTGGCAAGCGCGGTGCCCTCGCCGAGGGCTTCCGGCGTGCAACCGGGGACATCATCGTCACGGTGGACTCCGACAGCGTCATCTCGCGGGAGACGCTGCTCGCCATCGCCGGGCCGTTCCGCGATCCGCGGGTAGGCGCCGTCGCTGGCAAGGTCGCCGTCCACAACCGCAGGGCGCACATCATTCCGCGCATGCTGCACGTGCGCTTCATCCTCTCCTTCGATTTTCTGCGCAGCGCGCAGTCGGTGTATCGCACGGTGTACTGCTGCCCGGGCGCGCTCGCGGCGTACCGCGCGTCGGTCGTGCGCGACGTGCTCGCGGAGTGGGAGCACCAGACCTTCCTCGGCGCGCCGTGCACCTACGGTGAGGACCGCGCGCTCACCAACCTGATCCTGGGCGCGGGCTACGACACCGTGTATCAGCGCACCGCGATCGTGCACACCATAGTGCCGACGACATATGGAAAGCTCTGCAGGATGTTCCTGCGTTGGGACCGCAGCTACATCCGCGAGGAGTTCCGATTTGGGAAGATCGTCTGGAAGCGCCCGCTCGTCTCGCGCGTGCTCGCGATCTACGAGACCACTATCACGAATCTGCGCTTCCCGGTAGGGTACGGGGCGATGGCCCTGTGGGCGATCAACGCGGTCAACGATCCGGCTTCGATCGTGCGCATGCTGCTCGCCATCATGGTCGTTTCCACGCTCTACGTGATGTACTACCTGAGAAGCGAGCGTTCCTGGGATTTCGTGTTCGGGATCCTGTACGGGTACTTTTCGTTCTTCGCGCTCACCTGGATCTTTCCGTACGCCGCGCTGACGCTGCGGGCGCGCGGCTGGCTCACGCGCTAGCCACTGCGCGCGACCGGGACCTCGCCTATTTCTGACGCGAATCCCTGAGCGTCACCGCGCGGTTGAATTTCGGCGCGCCCGGCTGCGAGTCGATGCGATCGGCGACGAAGTAGCCGTGCCGCTCGAACTGGAACCGCTCTTCCGCCTTGGCTTCCTTCAGCGCCGGCTCGAGCTGTGCGGTGACGAGCTTTCTTGATTCCGGGTTGAGCTCCTTCCGGATATCCTCCTCTCCCGCTCCGGGATGCGGCACCTTGAACAGCCGGTCGTAGAGCCGCACCTCCGCTGTATACGAACGCCTCGCGCTCACCCAGTGGATGTTGCCCTTCACCTTGACCTTCTCCGCCCCCGTCGTGCCCGATCTGGTGTCGGGATCGTATTTGCAGCGAACGGTGATGACCTTGCCGCTCGCGTCCTTGTCGCAGCCGGTGCACTCGATCACATAGCCGTAGCGCAGGCGCACCTTGTTGCCGGGGAAGAGGCGGAAATATCCTTTCGGGGGCGTCTCGGCGAAATCTTCGCGCTCGATCCATAGCTCCCGCGAGAACGGCAGCTTGCGCCTGCCCGAATCGGGTTTCTGCGGGTGGTTGGGCGCTTCGCACTCTTCCTCTTTTCCTTCCGGATAGTTCTCGATAACGAGCTTGAGCGGATCGAGCACCGCGATCCTGCGCGGCGCGACCTCGTTCAGGTGCTCGCGCATGCAGTCTTCGAGCACCGAGAATTCGATCCACGATTCCGCTTTGGCGACGCCGATGCGCTCGGCGAAAAGGCGGAACCCCTCCGGCGTGAAGCCGCGCCGGCGCGCGCCGAGGAGCGTGGGCATGCGCGGATCGTCCCAGCCGTCCACGTGTTTTTCCTCGACGAGCTGAATGAGCTTTCTCTTGGAGAGCACGACGTAGGTGAGGTTGAGGCGCGCAAACTCGATCTGCTGCGGCAGCGGCCGCTGCAGCAGGGCCGGCCTGCGCACGCCGTCATATCCGGTCCAATCCTCGGCGAGCCGCTCGTTGAACCACTCGTAGAGCGGCCGGTGGTCCTCGAACTCGAGCGTGCAGATCGAGTGGGTGATGTTCTCGAGCGCGTCCGAGACGCCGTGCGCCCAGTCGTAGGTGGGGTAGATGCACCAGCGATCGCCGGTGCGGTGGTGCGCGGCGCGGCGGATGCGGTACATCGCCGGGTCGCGCAGGTTGATGTTGGGTGAGGCCATGTCGATCTTCGCGCGCAGCACGTGCTCGCCGTCCTTGAACTTTCCCTGGCGCATCTCGCGCATCAGCCTCAGGTTCTCCTCGACCGAACGCTCGCGGTAGGGACTGTTCCTGCCGGTCTCGATGAGCGTGCCGCGCAAACTGCGCATTTGCTCGGCGGAAAGACTGTCCACGTAGGCGTGGCCGCGGCGCACCAGCTCTTCGGCGAACTCGTACAGGTACTCGAAGTAATCCGAGGCGTAGTATTCGTGAACGCCCCCGCTCCCGTCGTCCCATGAAAATCCCAGCCACTTCACCGCGTCGCGAATCGAATCGACGTATTCCTGCCCTTCCTTGGCGGGATTGGTGTCGTCGAAGCGCAAGTGGCAGAGGCCGCCGTAGTCGCGCGCCAGGCCGAAATTGAGGCCGATCGATTTCGCGTGGCCGTAGTGCAGATAGCCGTTGGGCTCGGGCGGAAAGCGCGTGCGGATCTTCGCCGGGTCAAGCGGCGCATTCTCGACCGAGAGCGCGGAACCGGGCCGGCCGCTCCACCTGCGCTTTGCGAACTTGCCCGCCATGAGATCGGCCTCGACGATCTGGCGGATGAAGTTCGAGGTCGAGGCTTCGGCGGGTTTCCTAGGTGCGGGGGAGGACATCGCGCTGTGTACGTCGTTATTCGCGCGATTTTACCCCAGCGCCTGCCGTGGTTCCGGCGGAAGCGGAAACAGTGGCTGTAGTAAAATGAATCCGTAGCTATTTCCGTGGAGAAAGTCGTGCCGGAACATGCCGCCCTCACGAAGGCGGATCAAACCCGCCTGGCCCGCCTGGCCAGCGAAACAGGCTGTAACGTCGCCGACATCTTGCGCGACGTATTGCGTGATGGATTTGACTACACTGAATACAAGGTGACGTCCGTCAACGAAGGGCTTGCCGACCTTTCCGCCGGACGAACGCTCACATTGGACCAGCTCAAATCGGGCTTGGAACGCCGCCGCGCTGAACGTGGCAGGACGCGTCGCGAAGCCGCTTAGCTTCGCCAGGCGCTTCCGCGCAGGACCTAAAGCGCATCGAAGCCTGAGCTGGTAGGACTGCATCGCCATGAACACCGCCGCTTCCCCGGGGTTGCGCCGCAGTCGCCGCGAGCAAAGTCGCGTCTCGTTCATGTCGATCACCACGCCCTGAATGATCGACCCAATCACTTCGCTTCAGACTCATACCTCGTTGGAAATACGGCCCCCGTTCAGACACATACCCTATTGTGGATAAGACTCTCGTTTGCCGCTGCGGGGAGCGTTGCGCTATCATCGCCGCATAGAACATTTGTAAGGACTCGCCATGACCACGCTGGAAGTTAAGCTGAATCTGCCCGATGGCCTTGCCATCGAAGCACGGCAGGCCGGGTTGCTCACCCCGGAAGAGCTGGAACGGCTGGTGCGCGAGGCGCTGCGGGCCAAACGCGTCGAAAGGCTGGCCAAGGCGCGCGAAACGCTGGCAGCCGATCCGCTGCCGCCGATGACACCTGAGGAGATTCAGGCCGAGATCGACGCCTATCGCGCGCAAGCCCGCCGTGCGTCTGGTACTTGATACGAACGCGGCTATTTCAGGCTTGTTGTGGGACGGCACGCCGGGCAAGTTGATCGACGCGGCACAAGAAAAATCCGTTTCGCTTTATACCAGCGCGGCGCTGCTTGCCGAATTGCAAGGCGTGCTCGCGCGCGCGAAGTTTGCCAAGCAACTTCAATCGAGAGCGCTCACTACGGTCGCTGTGTTTGACGGGTACGCGGCACTCGCCGCGATTGTTACTCCCGCAAGCATCGCTTCTGCCGTCGCAAAAGATCCGACCGACGATGCCGTGCTCGCCTGCGCGCTCGCCGCCCAGGCCGATCTCATCGTCTCCGGCGATCGAGATCTCTTGCAGCTTAAGCATTACCAGCACATCCCGATCGTCACACCGATCGAGGCGCTGACGCGTTTGTCCCCGAAATGACGGCGTGCCGCCGTCCTTCCGTTCCAAGAAAGACAATGTCTATGTTTGTCGTCGCGTTCACCTCGTTCTTTGCTCTTGCCGAGATGCTGGTTGCGCTGGCTCGCTGCTTCGGGTTCTGCTACCGCCCCACTGACAACGGCGATCAGCCCTTCTTCTTCGCCGAGGTGAACGCCAGGGCGAGGCAAATCGCGACCGCCGCTGAGAATGCAGCGGGCACGAAGAAGAAATACAACCCGCCCACGATGGTGAACGCGAGGTAACCGGCCAGGAGCGAAGCGACCAAGGGGCGGGTCGCGAGCGGGTCGGTTTTCGCCGTCATGGACAATTGCCAGAGCAGGACGGCGAGCAACAGCAAAGTCACGCCGAACAGGATGCTGAACCCGCGATAGAAATCCCAATGCGTTCTGATCGCCCCCAGCAGCTTGAGCTGGTAGGACTGCATGGCCATGAACACCGCCGCTTCCCCCGGGTTGCGCGGAGGGGTTCCCAGGGCTGCATAGGTGTGTCCGACGCAGAAGACCACGGTGAGCACCGAGGCGATGCGAAGCAGGATAGCCGTTTTCAAGGGAACCTCGCGGGTGAACGGAATCTTGTCGTCGCAGTGTAATGAATGTCGCCGGGGAGCGTGATTGCCGTGCAGATCTCCGCCGCTCGCGCCCTTCGGGGACACACGCGTTTGACACAGGCTTTGCCGGGAGCGTGAACTAGATCACGGAGTTTGCCCCGCTGTTGTCCGAAGTCGCCAAGTTCGAGGATACTATGTGCTGGTGTCATCCGGGCGCAGCAAGGTCGCATATGCTGGTCTTGGTGCCAGCGCACACTTGGTCGCGCGCTGGCTTGAGCGTGAGGTTGCACTGCTTTCCCGATCACGGCATGATACCGATAGAGTAGCCTGCGGAAGGGGGCTTTGGGTTCACACGCCCCGAAGGAATTCCACTCGGGGGCGAGGAGTGGGCAGGAGTGGGATGGCTCTTCAGGAATCGGTCAGCGGTCCGGGAACTGGGGGATGTGTTGGCTCTTTGTTGCTGGCATCGGAAACTCTCTTAAGAGGAGAAACACCATGAAAACCTGTAGAAGACTGGGCCTCGCGGTCGGGCTCGCATTGATACTGAGCGCCTGCGGGGGCGGGGGCGGGGGCGGGGGCGGCCCCAGCACGGGAACTCCCACCTGTGTCTGGAACACCTCGAACTGGGACGGTTGTAACTGGGCGACGTGATGAACCTGGGTGTCTCTTAACTTATAAGCTGGCTTTCATTCGGAGGGAATCATGAAATCAGGAAAAAACATTTTCAAGCTGTCTCGCAGTCAATGGATCAGCGTCGCGGTTCTAGCGTCGTCTCTGGGTTTGGCGGCGGCGGTCACCCTTCCTTTCCCAACGTTCACGGCCGGAACCCCGGCCAGCGCGACCCAAGTGACCCAAAATTTTACGACCTTGGCGACGGCGGTTACGACGGCGGAGGCCGCGCTTACCGCGGCACAGGCGCAAATCACCGCGTTGAACGGCAAATTGCCGCTCGTCTTCGCCGCAACCGATACCACCCTTAGCGGGGTTATCGTTACAGCCGGAGGCAGGACCACGATCAACAGCGTACCCATCACTGTACCTGCGGCCGGTTTCCTTGTGATCTCGGGCTTCGTCTTTATAAACAATGACGGCGTTGCGAATACCTATGTCCTCAATCCTTTGATCGATGGGGTTGATGTATTCCCCGGGGTTAGTTTCCAAGGGGTATTCAACGCTGCGGCTGACGGAGTTTTTGTTGCGGAGTTCTTCACGATGTCGTATACCATAACCGTACCCATTACCGCAGGTGCGCATACGATAGATCAGGTTGCCGGACCCAACGGAGGAACTTCGAATTTCTTCTATAACCGTAATAACCTGACGATACTTTTCCTTCCCAGCTCGCAGGTCACGTTTACGCCGCTGTTTGTGCCGGCGCAGACCGCCGTTCCGCAACAAGTCGGATCCAACCCGCTCGGGCAATAGTTTGAAGTCCATCACGCCCGTATATAGAGTGTGAGGAAGAAAACGGCGTCGCCTCTCTGGCGACGCCGTTTTTCCTCAATAAGCCCGCGCTACGCCGGCTTATTTTTGGAATAAGGCCGTATTTCGAGTAGGCTTGCTCCTTCGGCAGGGGAAGAGGAGCTCGCATGGGGACGATCCGCAGGTCGGAGCTCGACGGCGCGGTGCGCGAGGGGATTCTCGACGCACAGCAGGCGGATCGGCTGGTTGCTTTCCTCTCAGGCGGTGCGGCGGCCCCGGCGCCCGCCGGGCCGCGCTTCGCTTTTGTCCACGTCCTCTACTACCTCGGCGGCATGATCGCGATCGGCGCGATGTCGATCTTCATGACGCTCGGCTGGAACGCGCTCGGCGGCTGGGGCGGATTCGTCACCGCGATCTTCTACGCAGTGCTCGCGCTCTCGCTCGCGCACTGGTTCCTCGAGCGCAGGCACCTTGAGATCCCCGCGGGAATCATGGCGACGCTCGCCGTGGTGATGGTGCCGCTCGCGATCTTCGCCGCGCAGATGGCGCTCGGCCACTGGAGCGCGGACAAGCCCTACCGCGACTACCACGTCTTCATCGACTGGCGCTGGATCATGATGGAGTTCGGGACTCTGGCGATCGGCGCGATCCTGCTGTGGCGCTACCGCTTTCCCTTCATGCTCATGCCGATCGCGGTGACGCTGTGGTACATGAGCATGGACCTTGTGCCCTTCCTGCTTGGGAAGGAGCGGGTGTACGACTGGGAGATCCGCAAATTCATTTCGCTGTGGTTCGGTCTCGCGATGACGCTGGTCGCCTTCTGGGTGGACCTGCGCTCGCGCTTCTCGCGCGATTACGCGTTCTGGCTGTACCTCTTCGGCGTGCTCACTTTCTGGGGCGGGTTGTCGCTGATGAGTTCGGGAAGCGAGTGGGGCAAGCTCGCCTACTGCGGGATCAACGTGGCGATGATCCTGATCGGCGCGGTGCTCGGGCGGCGCGTGTTCGCCGTGTTCGGCGGCCTGGGCGTCGCGGGCTACCTCGGCTATCTTTCCTACAAGGTGTTCAAGGACAGCCTGATCTTTCCGTTCGCGCTCTCGCTGGTGGGCCTCGCGATCATCGGCTTGGGCGTGCTGTGGCAGCGGCGCGAGGCGCAGTGGTCGGAGCGCTTGCGCGGCTTTCTGCCCGGACCGCTTCGCGAGTTGATCGAGGCGCGGTCGGTGCGATGATTCTCAGCACAACCTCGAGGGTGGGCGGGAAATTCAGCAGACGCGCGCCCGCAGATGGATCAAGCTAGAATGCCGCCATGCGTTCGATACCGGGCGATCAACAGCCGATCGCGAAGACGGTAGGGCGTCGTGTGCCACCTCCCGTCGGCGCACCGCCCACGGCGGAGGCGCGCGCCGCCTGGAGCGCGATGGCCGCTTATCGAACGCGAGTCCCCAAGGGCGTCTTGATCTACGACTCTCACGACGAGATGACGCGCGACCGCGAACGCTGGGAAGCCGAGGCGGTGGCCGGCCGGATGCGGTAGCGTGTCCGGGTTCACTCGTCCCGCGACTTGGGAAGACGTCAAGCTCCTCGCGCGATATTTCGACGAGGCCGGCGTCGAGTACGCCGTCATCGGCGGTTACGCGCTCGCGGCGCACGGTCTTTCCAGATTTACCCAAGACATCGACGTTCTGGTCGATCCTTCCGCGGCCAACAGCCGGCGCTGGATCATCGCGCTTTCGCGGCTACCGGACGGTGCGGCGCGCGAGCTCGAAGCGGATCCCGACGTCTTCGCCGCTCAAAAACGCTATGCGATCCGGGTGAACGACGAGATCACGGTGGATGTCCTGCCGAGCGCGGCTGGGCGCACCTGGGACGAGCTGAAAGCGCATATCACCAAGATCGAAATAGACGGCGTCAGCGTGAAGGTTCTCGATCTTGAAGGCCTGTTGAAGACCAAGCAAGTGCCGCGTCCCAAAGACCAGGCCGACGCAGAGGCGATCAAGCGCGCCCTCGAGGCGCTCGGACGTAGCTAGCGGCGGGGGCGAGGGCGTAATACTCCGATGGCACGCGACCTGACTCATCTCTCCGCGGTCGAGCTCGCTCGGCTAATTCGCACCAAGAAGGCGAGCCCGGTCGAGGTGACCGAGGCGCACCTCGCGGCGATCGAACGGCTCAACCCCGCGGTCAACGCGTTTTGCACCGTCGCCGCCGAGAAGGCGCTCGCTTGGGCGCGCGAGGCTGAAGGCGCGATGAAGAAGCGCGCGAAGCTCGGGGCGCTGCACGGCGTGCCGGTCGCGATCAAGGACCTCACGCCCACCGCCGGCATCCGCACGACCTGGGGCTCGACGCTGTTTCGCGACCACGTCCCTACGCAAGACGCCGAAGTGGTGCTCCGGCTCAAGGCGGCCGGCGCGATCGTCATCGGCAAGACCAACACGCCCGAGTTCGGCGCCGGCGCGCACACTGTAAACAAAGTGTTCGGCGCAACGCGCAATCCCTGGAACACGGCGCTCTCGGCTTCGGGCTCGACCGGAGGCGGGGCGGCGGCGCTCGCCGCGCGCATGGCGCCGCTTGCGGAAGGGACCGACTTCGGCGGGTCGCTACGCACGCCGGCGGCCTTCTGTGGTGTGGTCGGGCTGCGCACGACTGCAGGACTCGTACCGAGGTATCCCGCCACCATGCCCTGGCACGACCAGAGCGTCGCCGGGCCGATGGCGCGCTCGGCGGAGGATTGCGCGCTCCTGCTCGATGCGATGACGGGGCTTTCGGCGAAATCGCCGCTTTCCTGCGCTGCCCCGTGGAAAAGCGCGCGCGAGCGCCTCGCCAAGGCGAGGAACTTGAGAGGCCTGCGGCTCGCCTACGCGCCGGACATCGCGGGCATAGGCGTGGACGAAGAGATCGAGCGAATCTGCCGGACGGCGGCGCTCGACCTGCGGGCCGCAGGCGCGGGGGTCGAGGAGACGGAAATCAACCTGTCGGACGGGCGCGACGCGTTTCTCGCGCTGCGCGGCGAAGCGATGGTGGGCAACCACCTCGAGCGCCTGGAGCGGATCGGCGAGCTCGGCGACAATCTCGCAGGCAACATCCGCGCAGGCCTCGCGCTCACCATCAGCGAGATCGCGCGCGCCGAGCACAAGCGCGCCGAGATTTGGCACCGCTGGCGCGCCCTGTTCGAGCGCTACGACCTCGTCCTGACCCCGACGGCTCCGGTGCCGCCGTTCCCGGTGGAAAAAAACTACCCCGACGTGGTCCAGGGCCGCAAGCTCCATAACTATATGGATTGGATCGGCCCGAATTTCCTCGTCTCGCTCGCGGCGCTGCCCGCGGCGAGCGTGCCGGCGGGCCTGACCTCGGCGAAGCTGCCGGTGGGATTGCAGATCGTGGGCCCGCGATTCTCCGAGCCGATGATTCTCACCGTCGCGAAGTTCGTCGAAGCGACGCACCCGATCGGACTGCCGCCGAACTGCGCTTGAGCTATCGAAACAATCAAGAGTACGCTGAGGCCGGGGCGGCTATGTCGGTCGCCGCAGCGGAGTACGTCGCGCAGCCTCCAACCGCCGGGGAAGACGTACTTTCCGTGAAATTCGAACATCCTGTATTCGAATTTCTCGGTAAATGGGGTACGATTCCTCCATGCTTGCCCGAGCCAGGCTTGAAGCCCTCGTCAGGGAGGCGCTGCGTCGCTCGCGCGCAGTGGTGCTGACCGGCCCGCGCCAAGTCGGCAAGACCACGCTCGCTCGCCGATTTCTGCCCGCCGGCCACCCCAACTACTTCGACCTTGAAGATCCGGAGGCGCGCGCGCGCCTGGCCGAGCCGATGGCCGCGCTGCGCGACTTGCGTGGATTGATCGTCATCGACGAGATCCAGCGAGCGCCCGATCTCTTTCCGGTCTTGCGCGTGCTGATGGATCGCGATTCGCGCAGCGGACAGTTTCTGTTGCTGGGGAGCGCGACGCCGAATCTGCTTCGACAGGCCGGCGAGTCGCTGCTCGGACGCACCGAGGTCATCGAAGTCACCGGATTCAATCTGGATGAAACCGGCGCGGCCGGGCTCGATATGCTCTGGACGCGCGGCGGCTACCCGCCCGCCTATACCGCAGCCAGCGACGCCGACAGCCTGCGCTGGCGCAAGGAGGCGATCAATCGATTCGTCGAGGGCGATCTGCCCGCGCTCGGGCTGAGCGCCCCCGCTCCGGCGATGCTGCGGTTCTGGACGATGCTCGCCCACTATCACGGGCAGATCTGGAACGCGGCCGATCCGGCACGATCGATGGGGGTCTCCGAGCCGACCGTGCGCCGCTATCTAGACTATCTGACGCAGACCTCCATGGTGCGGCAGCTGCAGCCGTGGCACGAGAATCTTGGCAAACGGCAGGTCAAGTCGCCGAAGATCTATTTTCGCGATACCGGTCTGCTGAATGCGCTGATGGGCGTTACCGACACGGCGAGTCTTCTCGCGCACCCGCGCTGCGGCGCCTCCTGGGAGGGTTTTGCGCTCGAGCAGGTCGTCCGGCTCGCGCGGCCGGATGCATCCTATTTCTGGGCCACCCATCACGGAGCCGAGCTTGACTTGCTGCTTTTTCGCGGCACGGAGAGAGTGGGCGTGGAGTTCAAGCGCGCCGACGCTCCGCGCATGACGCACGCGATCCATATCGCTCTGGCCGACCTGCGGCTCGACCGCGTATACATCGTCTATCCGGGCCGCACGCGCTATCGTCTTTCTGAAAAGGTCGAAGTGGTTCCGCTGACCGCGTTGCTGCCCTGAGGGCGCTACGACTGATCCTTACGGTAGCGAAGTTCGTCGAAACGGCGCACCCGATCGGTGTGCCGCCGCACTGCGCTTGAAGCGCGTGCCTCGCTAGCGTTTTTCTCGTCCTCGCGACCGGTGAAGCCACGCTCGCAAGGGCGCCCGCGAAACCCCGTCGGGTCAAATGGAATAAACGCGCCAAGAAACGGTGTTTACGCCCCTGTTGACACCGGCTCAGGGCGAAACTGAGCCGAGCCGTTTTTGGCATCGCAACGTTCAGAGAGGAGTCAATCGTGACCAAGGTCCGAAACACATTGATGAGTCTAGCGGCCGCTGTTGCCCTTGCCGGCGTCGCTTCCTGCGGCGGCGGAGGGGGATATTCCTCCACCACACCTTCGTCAGGCCAGACGAACGTCGTTCGCTCGGCTTCTCTCACCGGGGCTCAGGAAGTCCCGCCGGTCGTGACCGCTGCGACCGGCCGCGGCGCGGTCGTGTCAATCCGACGACGATGGAAATCACCGGTGGCGTCACCTTTACCGGGCTTTCAGGTAACCCGACCGGCGCGCACATTCACCGGGCCGATACAAACATCGTCTTCGCTCTGGTTCAGGCCGCCGATAATGCCACTGCTACGGTTCCGGCCGGCACGGTGCTCTCGGGTGCCGACTACGCGGAGTTGCTTGCAGGTACTCTCTACTTCAACGTCCACACCGCTGCGAATCCCAACGGCGAGATCCGCGGCCAGATCACGGGAACGACCGGTATCACCACGGGCCTAGCCACTTTGAACAGCGCCCAGGAAGTTCCGCCGAATGCATCGATGGCCACCGGTCGCGGAACACTGGTGGTCGACTCGACGACGCGGGAAATCCTCATTGCCTACGTGACGCATAACGTCGCCGGAGCGAACGCAGCGCATATTCATACCGGCATACCCGGTGTCATCGGAGGCGTAAGGGTCACCCTAAACCTCGGAACAAACGTCGCGACCGCCCCGCAAGGTGCGATGATGACAGCGCAGGACATGGCGGATCTCGCCATAAACTATCTTTACTTCAACGTCCACAATCTTACCTATCCCGACGGCGAGATTCGTGGGCTCATCGCGGTCCAGTAGCGGGGGTTTTGCTGCAGGTCCTTCCCGACTCTTGCACGTCTGGATCGCGGCGCTGCTGCTTACGCTCGCTGCCTGCGGAGCCGGAAGCGGCGAGGGGCTCGACGAGAACGGGCAGCCGCTCGCGGGCGGCGGCTCGCTTGCCACGCCGCTCGATCCGACGCTCGACTCAATTCAGGTGAACGTTTTTTCCGTGAACTGCGCAATCCCCGGCTGCCACGGGGGTGGAACCGTGCAGTTTGGTCTGAGGCTCGACCCCGGGTTCAGCGCTGGAAATCTGATCAACGTGGCGAGTCCCCAGGACCCAACCCTTGTTCGCGTGATCCCCGGAAATCCCGATGGAAGCTTTCTCATCCACAAACTAGAGGGCACTCAGACCGTCGGCATGCGCATGCCGGCGTTTTCGCCTCCGCTTCCGCAGTCGACCATCGAAGTGATACGGCAATGGATCCACGACGGCGCGCCGCAGTGATGCGCCGCGCGGTGTTGAAAAGGTCACAACCGACCGTGAAGGCCGGTGGTAGACTCGGCGGCGCGGAAAATCCTCATTGCCTGCGTGGCGCACAACTTCAACGTTCAAGGCATGCTCTACCCGAGCGGCGAGATTCGTGGGCAGATCGCGGTGGCGGCGATGCTGCTTGCACTCGCTGCCTGTGGCGGCGGAAGCGGCGAGGAAGCACCACCTCTTCCGACACTTCAACCGACGCTCGCTTCCATCCAGGCCAACATCTTTACGCCGAGCTGCGCTAAATCCGGCTGCCACACGGGCGCGGGAGCCCAGCAGGGGCTGATCCTCGATTCCGGTTCCAGCTGGGGAAACCTGTTCAATGTGGACAGTTCTGAGATTATGACGCTCAAGCGCGTGAATCCCGGGATGCCTGACCTAAGCTATCTCATCCACAAGCTCGAAGGGATGCAAACCGGAGGCGGACAAATCGTAGGCATGCAAATGCCGGCGGACGGGCCGCCCTTTCTTCAGCAGGCGACAATCGATGTGATCCGTCTATGGATCGCAAACGGCGCGCCGCAGTGACGCACTCCCGCGCGCATCGAAACACCGGCCCGGACGCGTTGAAGCTTGCGTCGGCGCTACTTGCCGTGTTGATGCTCGCGCCCGCGCGCGCCGAACCGTATCTCGCCGTGCGCTCCGGCCAGAAGTGCATGGCATGCCACGTCAACCCGACCGGCGGCGGCAAGCGCACTGAGTTCGGCAATCTCTACGCCCAGCGGGAGCTTGCCGAGGCGCGCCTCGATCCGGCCACGGGCAAGACCGTGGCGGCGCCGGAAAACGCTCCGGCGCTCTGGTCCGGGAAACTCAACGATCACTTCGCAGTCGGCGGAGATCTGCGCGCCACCGGACAGTACACCGTCATTCCGCACACCGTTGACCGGATCGCGTTCGATCCGACGCGCGCGCAGATCTATCTCGAGGTGAAACCGATCGTCGATCGGCTGACGATCTATCTCGATGAGCGCGTCGCTCCGGGCGCGGCGACCAACCGCGAGACCTACGCCATGCTCTGGACCGCGGGCCGGTCCGCGTACGTGAAGGCGGGCCGCATGTTCATTCCGTTCGGGCTGCGTATCGAGGACGACACCGCCTTCATCCGTCAGGTGTCGGGCACGGGTTTCAATTCATCGGACGACGGCGCCGAAGGCGGGGTTGAGATCGGGCCGTGGTCCGCGCAACTCGCGATGACCAATGGAGCGGGAGGCGGCCCGGAAACCAACCGCGGTAAGCAGGTCGGCTCGACGGTGAGCTACGTACAGCCCAGCTGGCGCGCGGGCCTGAGCGTCGCCACGAATTTCAGCGGCGCCGAGGACAGGCGCATGCAAAGCGCCTTTGCGGGGCTGCGCACCGGCGTCGTGAGCTGGCTCGCCTCGGGGCTCAACGTCACCGACGACGGCACGCCGAGCGGACGACTCAGGCAATGGGCGACGCTTTTCGAAGGCAACGTCGAAGCGGCCAAGGGCCACAACCTGAAGCTTACCTACGAGTACTACGATCCGAACGCCGACGTGCGGGAAGACCAGCGCGAGCGCTACAGCGCGGTGTGGGAGTACGTGCCGCTCCAGTACACGCAGTTTCGGGCCGGCGTGCGCAAGAATAACGGCATTCCCCAGAACAACCAGCAGAACGCGAGCGAAGTGTTCTTACAGTGGCACGCGTTTTTCTGAAGCGCCTCTTCTACTGGTAGACATAAACCGCGCCTGCGTTGAGCGCGGTGTTGTCACCCTGGTTTCCGCCGATTCCGGTTGCGTTGCCGTCCTCGGACTGCGCGCCGATTACGCGCGTGCTGCCGTTGCTGCTTAGCGCGACGGAAACCCCGAAGCCATCACCCGCTCCCGTGTTGGAAGCCTTGACGTAGGATTGTTGCGTCCATGCCGTTCCACTGCGGGAATACACGTACACCGCGCCGGCGTCGGCAGCCAACTCATTCAACGTGCCGCCAATCCCCGTGGCGCTGCCGTCTTCGTTCATCGCTCCGACCATCAGAGCATTGCCGTCGCTGCTCAGGGCGACTGAGCTGCCGAAGTTGTCACCGGCCCCGGTGTTCGAGGCCTTGACATACGCCTGCTGCGTCCAGGCTATTCCGCTGCGGCTATACACGTAGACCGCGCCGGCGTTGGCGGCCGACTCATTCGGCGTGCTGTCGACACCGGTACTCCCGCTGTCTTCGCCAGGCGCCCCGACCGCAAGCGTGTTGCCATCGCCGCTCAAGGAGACCGAGCTGCCGAAATCGTCAAGCGCCTGCGTGTTCGACGCCTTCACATAGGCCTGCTGCGACCACATAACGCCGCTGCGCGTGAAGACGTACGCCGCGCCGGAGTCGGAAGCCAAGTTGTTGTCCGTGCCGTTGATTACATTACTGTTGCCGTCTTCGCCAGGCGCGCCGACCGCAAGCGTATTGCCATCGCCGCTCAAGGAGACCGAGCTGCCGAAATCGTCAGCCGCCTCCGTGTTCACGCCCGTCACAATGGCCTGCTGCGACCAGGTAACGCCGCTGCGCGTGAAGACATACGTTGCCCCCTGGGAGGCACTGCCGATCGCTCCAACCGCGAGCGTACTGCCGTCCGCGGAGAGGGCGACCGAGAAGCCGAACTGATCGTCAGCCGCGGTGTTCGAAGCTTTGACATAGGCCTGCTGCGACCACGTAACGCCGCTGCGGGTGAAGACGTACACCGCTCCGGCGTCCGGCGCGTTGTTGTCGCCCTGGGCTCCGTCGATTCCGGTTGCATTGCTGTCCTCGAGCGGCGCGCCAACCGCGAGCGTATTGCCGTCGGCGGAGAGGGCGACCGAAAAACCGAAATTGTCATCGGCGCCGGTGTTCGAGGCCTTTACATAGGCCTGCTGCCCCCAGACCGTGCCGCTGCGGATGAGGACGTACACCGCGCCGGCGTTGGCCGCCGACTCGTTGGACAGGCCGTTCACGCCCGTGGCACTGCTGTCCTCGAACCGCGCCCCGACCGCGAGCGTGTTCCCGTCGCCGGAGAGCGCGACCGACCCACCGAATTGGTCGCCCAATCCGGTGTTCGAAGCCTTGATATAGACCGCGACCGCTGCGGCATTGTTTGGATCCCCGCCGCCGCACGACACGACAAGGGCGGCGGCTGCGAGCGCGCATCCCAGAGCGATCACCTTGAACGGCTTTTTCGACTCGCGCATGGCGGTTCTTCCTCTTAAGGGTGGGCGCGGGGGCTTACCGAGCTTTCTTCGAAAAAACGAGGAAGCTCTGTCTGTCGAGAAAATCGAGCTCGCGCTCAAGGCGATAGCCCGCTTCGTCCATTTCCTTCTTGATGAGCTCCACCGGCGTGGCGTGCCCGACGAAGGTCGCGGACCAGTGCTTGCCGTTGAAATCGACGATGGCGATGCGGCCGCCGGGGCGCAGGTATCTCGCCGCGTCGGCGAAATACTTCGCGCGCGAGTCGATATGGTGATAGACGTTGCTCGTGAAGATGAGGTCCACGCCGGATTCGGGCAAGGAGGGGTCGTCGTATTTGGCGAGGATTTTCTCGATGTTCCGGTAGCCGTCTTTCTTTGCGCGCTCGGCCAAGTCCTCGAGCATGTCCTTGTCCACATCGACGGCGTACACCTTGCCCGTGGGCCCGACCGCCTGCGAGAGCCTGAACGTGAAATAGCCGCCGCCCGAGCCGAGATCGGCGATGCGCTCGCCGGGCTTGATCGCGAGCGACCGCACGACTCTTTCAGGCTGCTGCCAGCCGTCCCGGCCGAATCCCTCGTAGGCGCACTTCTTGAGAGCCGTGCATCCGGCAAGGAGCACGAGAGCGGCGAGAGCCGCAGGGCCAAAGAACCTTGAGCGTCGCAAGGCGAGCCGCGCGGTCATGAACGAGCTCACGCGATCAACCCCACGGCCCGAGATAAGGTTCACCTGTATACGTATCGGACTTCGGCTCGAGCGCCTCGGGCCACTTGGCAACCCTTGCGGGCACGCGCGCCCTCTTACTGCGCGGACGGCCGTTCCAGCCGACCTGCTCCATGTAGTAATAGAGCTGGATGGCGTGTCCGGCCGGGTCGAGCACGTGGGCGCTGTAATCGATCCCGGGCGTGAGAGCGGGCGGGATGTCAACGAACTTGCCGCCGCGCCCCTTTAGGAAATCGATCGCCGCGCGAAGCTGGCGGTAAGTCGCGACCTGCACGCCGAAGCTCATCACGGTCGTGCGGGGCGAGAGCCCGAGGGTCTTGCGCAGCGCGATCGGATAGAGCGCGAGCGAGTGATGCTCGGTGTTGCAGCGCAGAAACACGCAGCGCTGCCCTTTCCAGGTCACGGACTCGGTGCGCGTGAATCCCATGATGCCCGTGTAGAACGCTTCCATCGCGCGCACGTCGCGGCAGAAAAGCCGGATCGGGCCGTGGCGCACGATCTTGAACGGGCGCGGCAGCAGGATGCCGTCCACGTCGTACTTCGCCGGCATCTTTTCCGGGTGGCGGAAGCCCGACTGGAGGTCGACGCCCTTCGCGACGCTCTGCTTCACTTCTTCGTATTCCGGAATCTGCGGCAGCGGCGGCCGCTCGCGAAAGCCGCGCTCGTGCATGGCGCTCGGCTTGGACAGGCCCGTCCAGCCGATCTGCTCCATTCCGTAGTACAACTCGTTGCGATGGCCTTCGGGGTCGTACGGGTAGCAGTGCCAGTTCGACCCAGGCATGTCGCGGCCGGCGCGGCTGATGCGCACCTTGTTCGAGTTGAACCAGTCGATCGCGTTAGACACCTCGGCGAGGCTCGCCACCTGCCAGGTCATCTGGTTGACGGTGACGTCGGCGGGAATGTCGCCGCCGCGGCCCGCGGCGTTGTATATGGTGCCGTTGCACAGCACGAAGGAATGATGGTCCGTGCCGTGGCGCAGGAAGTACATGTTGGTGTCGCCCAGCGCCCTCAGCTCGTCGCGCTTGGGGTGGTGCTCGGCGATGTCGAGCGGATCGGAGATGCGCAAGCCCAACCCCTCGCAGTAGAAATCCAGGCATGCGGCGGGATCGGGGACGTTGAGGCCGAAGTGCCCGAGACGGCGTATCTTGAACGGCTGCTCGAGCAGCACGCCTCCGACGTCGAATTTCCCGCGCTTTGCCATGAATGCCACCCTCTCCGAATCCGGGAGGAGCAGACGGACTGATAGAATCGCCCGCTCCTCCTCCTGCTTCGCGAAAGTTTACTCCAATGGCTCACGAAAACATCATCGTCGAGACCCGCGGCCGCGTCGGCCTGATCTCGCTCAATCGGCCCAAGGCGCTGAACGCGCTCAACGACGCGCTCATGAACGAGCTGGGCGAGGCGCTCGCGGCCTTCGACGCCGATGAGGCGATCGGCGCGATCGTCATTACCGGCAGCGACAAGGCCTTCGCCGCCGGGGCGGACATAGCCGCGATGAAGGACTTGGGCTATAGGGACGTCTATATGGGCGAGTACATCACGCGCAACTGGGAGCGGATGAAATCGGTCAGGAAGCCCGTCATCGCCGCGGTCGCGGGCTACGCGCTCGGCGGCGGCTGCGAGCTCGCGATGATGTGCGACATCATTTTCGCCGCGGAGGGCGCCAGGTTCGGCCAGCCCGAAATCAAGCTCGGCATCATTCCCGGAGCGGGCGGCACGCAGCGCCTGCCGCGCGCGGTGGGCAAGGCGAAGGCGATGGACCTCGTGCTCACCGGACGCATGATGGACGCGGCCGAGGCCGAGCGCGCGGGACTCGTGTCGCGCGTGGTGCCGGCGGAGCGGCTGATGGATGAAGCGCTCGCCGCGGCGGCGCAGATCGCGGAATTTTCGCTGCCTTCGGTGATGATGGCGAAAGAATCGATCAACCGCGCCTACGAGGCGCCGCTCGCCGAAGGAATCCTCTTCGAGCGGCGGGCGTTCCACGCGCTCTTCGCCACCGAAGACCAGAAGGAAGGCATGGCGGCGTTCGTGGAGAAACGCAAGCCCAGCTTCAAACACAAGTGAGCGAGCCTCACCCCAACCCTCTCCCGCAAGCGGGAGAGGGTGCGAG
>Ga0137451_1000074_pt1 | contig 30518 bp, 41 predicted proteins | sample EasRivERMGT500_2_FD_102336 | JGI IMG/M metagenome (GOLD analysis project Ga0137451, IMG submission 102336) | Soil microbial communities from meander-bound floodplain in the East River, Colorado, USA - East River MetaG ERMGT500_2 | ecosystem: Environmental > Terrestrial > Soil > Floodplain ... | reverse complement strand
GGTCATGTCGCCGCCGCCACCGGTCGCCGTGACCGTGCCCTGGATGTGGCAGGTCGAGCCGCCCGAGTCGTAGATGCGGAAGTGGGCGGCCGTGCCGGCCGCGTCCGCGCTCGTGTCCTGCCACGTGCCCGACTTCGCCTTCGATCCTCCCGTGGCGGTCGCGAGCCAGTCCGATGGCAAGTTCACGGTCGAGAGCACGGTCCCGCTGTCCGCGGTCGCGCAGTCCGCGGGTGCCGCGCCGGTCCTGATCTTCAGGATGGGCGAGGTCCCGATCGTCGACTCGATCGTGTCGAGCCGAGCATTGCGAACCGTCGTCGAGAGTTGCAGCGCCATCGCGATGAGCCCCCGCTAGTTCCCGAAGTCCGACGCCCGACCGTTGCCGGAGGGTACTGCGCCATCCGGTTCGCCGCCAGCACCCGCCGCGCCCTCCGCAGCGCGCTCGCGCATCAGGTCCGCGGCCAGCTTGGCCTTCACGGGATCCGGCGCGGGCAGTCCGGCCAGGTCGTACACGATCGGGATGGCCGGGTCGTCCGGCATCGGCGGCACGGTCGCGAACGCCATGTCCTTCAGGAACGCAGACACTTCCGCGAGCGTCCGGACCTGGATCTTGTCGGTCTTGGGCCACGGGGTCAGCTTGCGGTCCCATCCGTTCGCGTCCATGAGCTGGAGGTACACGTCGCGCCGGATGCCGCCCAAGATCGCGTTCATCGTGCCATCGATGCGGCCACCGAAGTTGATGCTCTTGTCCTCGGAGAGCGCCTGCGTGCCGCGCGACTGGCCGAGCAACAGGTGCTCGACCCCGAGCATGCGCGCGAGTGACCAGGTCAGGCGGTCGAGCGCATTGCCCATGACCGGCAGGCCCGTGTCGCCCCCGTTCATGATCTCGGCGTCCCACTTGAACGTGCCGCTCGGCGAATTGCTCGGGAACGTCGTGCGCTCGGTTTCTGAATCGAGCAGGATGCCCATTGCCGGGTCCTTCTCGTGGTTCAGGATCAGGTCTTTCAACGGTCTGAGGCGCTTCTCGACCTCCGCATCGTTCCAGCCCGGTTGCTGCGTCAGGACGTTCTGCCGGAGCTCGCCGATCGGCGCGCGCAGTTTCAATATCCCGCGCATGTCCGTCTCGAACCCGATGCCTTCGAGGCGCTCATACGCGAGGTAGCGCGTGCCGCTCGACACGGCCTGCCGCAACAGCCCGACGCCCTCGGTGCTGTCGGTGAACGCGTCGTCGACGAGGTAGAGCAAGCGCTCGCGCTCGATGTCGACGGTCTCTCCAGTCATCGGGTTGCGCTGCGTGATGCTCACGAGCTTGCCGTACTGGTCGACCGTCCACTTCTCGATCGTCGAGCACGGCCGCATGTCGAGGTCGAGGAGCCCGACCACGCCGTCCGGTCGCTTCTTCGCGGTCCAGACCGACGCGTGGAATCCCATGAAAGGAAACATCGCGACGCGCCGGATGATCTGGTCCCAGGGTCGCTCGGTGTCCGCGATGAATTCGTCGAACAGGGCAGCGATGCGCTTCGCTTCAGCGCTGTCGTCGGCGGGCTCATGAGTCCACTGGGCCTTTGCGATCAGGTCCACAATTGTGCGCACGCCCGTCCCGACGATGTCGACGTTCACCATCAGCTCGAAGAACGTCTTGTACTTGCGCGCTCCGATCAGCCGGCGGTCGCGCTCGACGATCTGCTGACCGCGCAGGAACACGGTCGCGCCAGCAACCGAGTGGAGCAGCCCGCCGAAGGCGCGCGAACCCGTGACCGCACTGACGATCCGCTGGAAGATGTTCTTCGGCTTCGTCGCCGCGATCACTCCGTCGTCAGGCATGAGACTCCCCAGGATAGAACACCTCGGGCGCGACCGATTCGCGGAACGAGGTCGCGAGTTGCATCGCCCTCATGAAGGCACGCGACGTGGCGTCGACCTGGTCCTTCCAGTTCGCCACAGGGAATCGCTCGCACTCCGCGATGAAAGAGTCGTTCCAAGTCCCCTCGACCAGCGTGACGTTACCGGCGTTGACCTGCGCAGCGAAGGGCCTGGCGCGCTCGACCTTGTCGCCCGTCTCGGGAGTGCATGCGAAGACGAACCCGTGCAGCAGGCGTGCGAACGCGAGCGCCTGCGCGTCTCCAGCTTGTCCAGGATCCCGCGGAAGGGATTGTTCGACGCCGGCGCCGTCCTGTCGCGCCGCGGCCAACACGGCCGTCTCGACCTCCTCGGGCGCCCATCGGTCGCGCACCACGTCCTCGATGATGATGCGCTTACCCAGGATGCAGAGCTTGACCCCGACGGTCCAGGCCGAGGTCTTCTTCTTCGTGCTCGCCAGGTCCCAGCCGCGCACGCGCACTCCGCCAGGCAGCGGGCGCGGCAGTTTCAGGAACCGGTCCCTCCGCATCATTCCGCCGCCGCGCGGGACCGGGTTCTGCTGCATCTGCGCCGCGACCGCGTACTCCCCGCCCTTCAGCGACATCCGGCGCTCGAGGTCCTGGACGTACTTCTCCGGGAACCTCTCGGGCCACATGAGCTCGCCCTGCGTCGTGCGCGGGTCGCGGTACCCGATGGTCGACGGGACCAAGATCGTCTTCTCCGGACGCGCAGCCTCGTAGCGCATCGGGATCACGAGCTGTTCGAACCCGAGGTCGTTCTGCAAGACGAGCGAGTAGATGTCGTCGGAATGCACGCGCTGGCCGACCAGAACCTCGGCCGTGTCCGGATTGTTCTCCCGGTTCGACCACGATTCGAGGTACCAGCGACACGCGCCCTCGCGCTTCACGTCCGATTCGGCGTCATGGACGTTGTGCGCGTCGTCCAGAATCTTGCGGTCGCCGCGGTCGCCGGTTCCGGTCCCGACCTGAAGCGCCTGCCGGAAGCCAGTCGCGTCGTTCTCGAACTTGGTCTTCTGGTTCTGGTCGCTGGTCAAGCTGAACACGTCGCCCCACAACGAACGGTAGAGCGTGGACTCGATCAGATTCCTCATGCGCCGGTTATCGCGCACGGACAGCTCTCGCTTGTACGAGGCCGAGATCGTCCGGACGAACGGCATGCGGCGCGGGCCCCATTCCCATGCGGGCCAGAACACGTTCACCAATAGGGAATTGTGCACCGCGAGGTCGCGCACAGTGAAACTCGCGTCCTCCTCGACCGTCAGGCAGCGGCACCGCGCCTCGCCCGCGTCCACGACCGAAACCACCGGATCGGCGCGCAGCTCGGCCTCGAACCCGTTCGGGCGCGCCGACGCGATCGCGGCCGCCTTCCTCGAGACGATGTCTTCCTGCGGAACGACTGCTACCACGAAGTCGCGCTCGTCCAGTTCTCCGAGCTGGACCCAGCCGCGCGGCGTCAAGAACGGATGATCCGCGGCCGCAACGACCGTACGGCCGTGCCAAGTCGTCAGGCGCTTCACTGGAAGTTCGCCTTGCTCATGCACGGCCGACACGCGCCGGAACCGTCCCCGATGCGTCAGGACCAGGTCCCCGACCTCAACGTCGCCGAGCGGGATGCGGCCACGCGACGATAGGACCGGCTCGTCGACCGCGACCGGCTTCATCGAGCCAGGCGGCACATTGATGACGAGGCGCTTGATCTGGCCGCGCGTCACGGCTTCCAAATGCTCGGCCATCGCGCTGAGCGCCCATCCCTCGACGAAGCGCGCATTCGGTTCGAGCTGTGTCCACATGAGCCGGATGAAGTCGAGAAGCCGGCGCTCCGCGCGTGCCTTCTCCTCCTGCCGCTCCTCCCCGGCCTTGCGCCGACCCGTCGACACGTCCAGCTGGAGCTTTAACAGGCAATCGGCCGCGACCGCCCGCATCGCGATCGCGGGCGGGGCACCGAACTTCCCCTTCGCTTGCGGCGGGATCATCACGGCGCCGGCGTCCCACCGTTCAGGTGCGGGGGCGCGTCGCCACCGTCCAGGGCGGTCGGGGGCTGCTGCGCGGCCGCGTCGATCACGGGCCCGAGCGCCACCACGTCGGGCACGTGTTCCATGTCCTCGCGCATCGCTTTGTGGAGCTCGCGCGCGCACGCCTCGAGTAGCGCCGGGTCCGTGATGAGGTGGCGCAGCACCTCGATCCAGCGCGCCACCATCGGGGTCGCGTACTCGATCACGAGCCGGTGGACCGGTTGCGTCTCGACGCCGAGGATCCGGCCGATGCTCTCCGACGCCTGGAGCGCGACCGAATAGTCCGGGTCGTCGACCTTCGTGGCGGTCGGCTTCCCGTTCTCCCCCTTCACGAAGACGGTCTTCTGGCGCTGCATCGCGGCCCGGTGGATGCGGGCACGCTGCGCCACGAGCGTCGACACCAAGTCGCGCCTCGGGATCTCGGCGGCCTCCGCGGCGCGCGCGAACAGCATCCGGAGGTAGCGATTGCGCGTCCAGCGCGACCACTTGTGGCGCTGTCCGAGCCGGCGCGCCGCGACGTGAGGCTCGTAGCCCTCGGCCACCATGGCGGTCAATTCGGCGAAGCGGGCCTGCTGTTCCTGGCGGGAAATACGCGGCATGTCGACGCGGAGCGTATTCGGAGGGGGCGTATTCTTGGAAGAGTAAACCGCCCGTTTCCCGGGAGGGCAGCCCCTACGTGGTCATGCGCGCGCGAGCGCGAGGAACTCGGCGCGCGCTTCCTCTTCGCCATGCAGGTCCCTCCTGTCGTTCGCAGCTCGGCGGCCTACTAGTGTCAGCGGCCGACAGCCGTTCGCTGGAGGTCGGAGTACAGCTTCCTTCCCTCCGGAGATTGCATGACTTTTATGAGAACGCGCCCTTTCGCGCCGGGCTTGACATCACGCTTGAGGAGGAGCTCGGCCTGCACCAGCTTGTCGATCTCCCGTTCGATGAAGTCCAGCTTCGCCAGCACCTCGGACTTGCTGAGCGTCTTCTCGGGTTGCCAGCCCGTTCCGTTGCAACTTTGGCACTTAAGCTCGCTCACGCGCTTCTCCACGGTAGGACGACCACTCCGGGTTGCTTCGAGATCACGACTTGTACGCTTCGTCCGGGATCTTCGAAAGGCAGCCACGGAACCACTCGGGATCGCGCGTCATGACCTGTTCGCGCCGCGGTCCCCATCCCGCGATCACGACCGGGAGGCGGAGCAGGCGCTCGACCCGATCGAGCATGGCCCGGCCACCGAACTGGTCCAGACAATTCAGCGCGATCCCGACGCGCCCAATCGTCACGTCCGGCAAGCCCCCTTCCGCCTCCCCAAGGTCCTGCTCGATGGCGTCCCGGATGTTCATGGTGTCGAGCGTCCCGAACCGGAGCGTGCCCTGCCAAGGATTCGGCACGTTCGTCGGGTCGTCGAACGACATGCCCGGCACTACCGTCGGGAACTGGCCGGCGCCGTGGCGCGTCGAGTAGCTCCGCATCACGTACAACACGTCGAGCATCCGGATGCCCAGGCGCTTGCATAGCGGCACGACGTTCCGGAGGCCGGTCGCGCTGCGCGTGACGTGAGGGAAGAACCGGTGCTTCTCGTCCAGCAGGAGGCCCTGCGCTCCCTCGAACACGACGAGCCCGTCGTCGCGCCCTTCGATCGGCAGCGTCGTGGCGGGCGCGCCGGCGAGCGCGCAGAAATCCTTGATCGTCCGAGCGACCTCGCGCCCGTCGCACTTGGGGACCGGCAAGGACGAGACGCCGGCCGCCCGCCGTAGCGCGTCGGCCCGCGCCGGCACGTACTCGACCTGCATCCGGTTGATCTCGTTGCCGAGTTCGCGCTCGTCCGTCTCGAACGCGCGGCCGTACGACAAGGTCGAGCCGCTCAGGTTGCGCTCGACCGTCTCGCCGATGCCGTAGCCGCATGACCCGTGACGTGTCGCGCCACGGGCCTCCTCGACGGCCCGGCATAGCGCCCCGTCAAATGGGAGGCCGATCCGGGCGGCCGGGTCGACCAGCAGGTCGATCGGCCCGACCGCCCCGGTGAGCTCCTCGCGCTCGACCAGGGCGGCGGCAGGGTCGACCACGAACTCGGGCCCGAGGTACGTGGGAACGCCGTGGAGCGTCCCGGACGAGAAGGTCCGGAACGCCAGGCGTTCCGCCCCGACCTGGACCGTGTGGCCCGCCTGTGCCCCCCCGTTGTGCCGGACGACCATCGCGCACGGCGGAAGCCCGGGATGGTGCCCGACCAGGAAGTCCACGATTCGGCCCTTGCCTTCGTCCCCCCACCCAGCCCCGACGACCGCGATGGCCCGCCGGCTCATCGGACGGCCAATTGGCTGCGGACATCGCGGGCGACCAGCGCGTTCTCGCCGGTCCAGGTCCCGACCACGCCCTCGACGTGCTCGATGATCGAGCAGATCCCGACCGCCAGGTTCTTCGGCTCCTCGACCAGGATCGCGCGCTCGCCCATCAGGTCCTTCCACGCCGCGATGACGGGCTGGTCAGGCACGGGCTTCACGATCAGGTGGAAGACGTGCCAGTGAGCGCGCGCGAGCTCGAGGAGGCGCCGCGCCACGTGCTGGTCCTCCAGCTTGAGATCGGGCACTCCGAGGATGCGGCGGACAGCGTCATGATCGGCGCCCGGGTGCACGCACTCGTCGCCCATCGTGAACAGATAGCCCTTGCGTCCGGCGTCGAGCTCGGCGGCCTTCACCTTCAGCGCGGCGAATGCCCACGCCAGGAAGTACGACTCCCCGCCGTTACCACCGCCATGACCCTCGAGCCACAGCTCCCGGATCTGCTCGACCAGCGCGGTGCCGCTTGCCTCGAACTGGGTGGCTTGGAACGGGGCTTCGTCGGACCGGATGTCCCCGATCGCCGCGCACAGGACTTGGGGATCGCTCACGGGCTTCAGGTCGTAGACGCGCTGCATGATCTCGCCGAGGCCGGTCCGGACGATCTGCTCCGCGAGCTCGCCCATCGAGCCCGTCACGTCCGACGCCAGGATGATCGGCGTGGGATGCGGGTTCGCAGCAGACAGCATGCATTCGCGCGCGTCGAACTTAGCCGGGTTCACGCCGTCCTTCATCGCGAGCGACGAGAACACCTGGGCGCGTGATAGATGCGCGAACGAGTCGGTACTCGTCTTGTAGGCGTCGTGGTCGTATCGGGCGTTTCCCATGTCCTGCTCCCTTCGATTCCTTCGAGTCGTGGTCGTGTGACACCACGCGGCCGGTTCGTTCATGCCCCTGCTGGCGACTGGGTCGCACGGGCCATCATCCTGGCGCGTGCCCACTCCGACTCCCTCGGCGCACGCTCGCGCAGCTTCTCCAAGATCGCGTCGATGCGCTCTTGCGCCTGATTCACGCGGTTCGTCGAGGCGCACATGCGCGACGCGAGCGCTCCCTCTTCACCCTTGATGCCCGCGTACTCCGCGATCGCGTCGTGCAATTCGGCCTCAGCCGCGCTCAACGTCAGGGCCTTGTTCTCGTGCGCGTCCTGCTGCTGGTTCGGCATCGCGATCACCCCGTCTCGATCGCGGCGAACACGTCGCGTGACTGGATCAACAGGAGCGCCGTCCCGTCGTCGTCCTTCACGTCGTGGCCGGCGTGCGGGCTGAACACGACCGTATCCCCGACCTTCAGGTCGATGGGCACACGCACGCCCTCCTCGGTCACGCGTCCGGAGCCGAGCGCCACGACCACGCCTTCTTGCGACTTCTTGCGGGCCTGTTCCGGGATCACGATGCCGCCGGGCGACTTCTCGCTCGGGTCGATGCGCCGGATCAGGACGTGATCGCCGAGCGGCCGGAGTGGACGCGCCGGCGCCGCGGCCTTCTTCGAATCGATCGGGTCGCGCCGCTTCTTCGTGGTCGTGCTCATCGTCATGCCTTGCCTCCCTTGATGGACCGGGGCCGTTGACCAGCACGGACGCGACGGCGGATCCGTCCCTTCAGCGCCCGGATCTCTAACCTGTCCTGTTCGTTTCGCACGCCGAGGTCATGCAAGATGTTGAGCTGACGCCGGATGCTCTCGCCCTTGGCGGCGATCTCGCGTTCCAGAGCCGCCATGTTGACTTGGGTGCCCGCGACTTCGCGCCGCACGTGATCGAGCTCGCGACGCGCTCCGGCCTCCGCGACTTCCGCCGCGCGCCGGAGCCCGACATCTTTCAGGCGCTCGTCGATCGCGCGGCGTGCCGCGTTCGCGAGCACGGTCAATCCGTTCTCAATATCCCGAGCGAGGATTACGCGATCGTTCCTCAAGCTATCGCATGCCGCGTCGAGCACGCGATCCGAGACGGACTCGCGAGGATCTGGACAGACCCGTTCGCTGCGTCGGGCTCGCGTCTCGGTCGCGAGGCCATGCGTGAACGCGCACTCCGCGAGCTCGCCGATGCGCCGAGTCGTCGAGCTCGTGGCATCGCGGATGATCGCGATGGCCTCGTCGCGCTGTTCTTTCTCCGGCGGGGAGTACGCGACGGCCAGCACCTTCATCATGTCGGACGTGTTGATCGTGACCGAGGGGACCGGGAGCTTGAACTTGCGCGCTACCGCGGCCGCGACGGCCGGCTCCGCTTCCGCCTGACTCATGCTCATCGGCGCCTCCTTCGATTCATTCGCGAATCGGGGAGGCGCCGAGCGTGCACCGGTGGCCGTGAGCCCGACCGGTAGCGTGACCCCGACCCCCATGACGTGCCTCCCCGCGATTGGAAAGCGCATGGTATATCAAGCCATCGCGCGGGTCAACTGGTGTGAGTCCCCCGGGAGATCATGGGCCCCGCTGGCCGAAGATGATCCACACCGCCACGGACACGGCGATCGGCAGGATGAACGAGGCCCATGTCGCGACCCGGATCTGGCGCTTCAGGTCGCGCGCTTCGCGCTGAGCCTCGGCGGATTCGTCGGCCTTGAGCTCCAGCTCGGCGATCCGGACCGCGAGCAGCTTCTGACCCGGGACGTTCACGGCTTCGGTCAAGTTCTTGACACGGTCCCCCACGACCGCGACGGCCGTCTTCAGATCCCCGACCTTCTCGGCCATGTCGTCCTGCTTTCTGCGGAGCGAATCGACCGCGTCGAGCAGCGCCTGGTTCGTGACGCGTGCCGTCACGTTAGGGGCCCTCGATCCGGTGCGCGAGTTGTTCCGTCTCGCGCATCGCCCCTTCCGGATCCGTCTTGGACCGCTCGACGATGGCGAAGAGTTGTTCACGCACGTTTCTCCGGATGTGCATGAACCGGTCCGACAGCGCCACGAAGTTCGGGACCGACATGATGAGCGGGAGGAGGCGCGCCGTGACGATCACGGCCGCGACCGAGAACGTCGCGGTCACGGCGAGCAGGGCGAGACCAAATCGGTAGCAGGGCCACCAGAAGACAACGACTCCGAAGGCGTGCGTGAATCCGCAAAACAGGACGAAGGCGCCGATGAGCCAGAACACGCTCCGGATCTCGGGCACGTGCCGTCGTCGAATGATGGTGGCGAACACGAACGCGAACACCACGTAGGATGCGCAGATCATCGCCTCAAATGCGGCGAACGCCCGCACCATGGCGGGCGACAGACCGGCGCATTCGGCTCTCGCGATGAATCCGTCCGCGCTGAACAGCCATGCGATCCACTCGAGGACCGCACTCATCCGTCGGGATCCATTCCGTGCGTCCCCCTGGCTTCGAGCGAGACGTGCCGCGGCCCCCGACTTCCGACCGCTGCACGTTCTTAGCGATGGGTGGCGTGACGGAACAGCACGTCGATCAGGGGCCTCCGGCTTCTTGCAGTGCCAGGATGGGTTCGAGGTAGGTCGCGACCTTGGCGTAGCCATTCGGATCGCCGTCCGGAGTCGGCTTCAGCGCGATGATGTCGCAGGCGTCTTGCTGGTGATTTCCCAGGTACAGGCCCGGAGCCGACACCTCGGAATCGGCGCGCCGCGGGATGTCCCGAACGATGCCGCCACCACGGACCAGTGCGCGATACTCGTAAGTGTGGTGCTCCTTGTCCGTGTTGTTCTCGTTCGCGAGCATGGCGTGATCGGCCAGCAGATCGTCCGACCTGCTGAGCGAGTAGGACACGAGCCCGTTCGCGACCGCGCGCTCGGCGAAGTCGTCGAGTTGCGGTAGCAGCCAGGCGTACGTCTGGGACCGGAGCGGCTCATTGATGAGTCCGCTCCGCAGCGCGTATTCGAGCCACCAGTGCATGATCCCGCGCTGCCAGCCGTACGCGCCCATCAACTCGCGCCGTCCGTTCACGGTCCCGATGTCCGGCATGGTGCGCGCGTCGACGTTGCCGGCACCAAACGGGGGCGGCCGCGCGATCAGGTCCTTCAGCAGGCCGACCAAGTGCTGCTTCGGGTCGGCACCCGACAGGTAGAGGTCGCGGAACGACGCGCACGCCGGTCCCATCCCGACGCCGAACAGCGCGAGCCGGACGTAATGCTTGACCATCTCGCCGATCGCGCGCTCCTGGTCGCTGCCGCGCCATCCCTTCGACAGGCCGCGCGGGCCGGCGCCGTGCAGCGAGCTCGCGACATTCATTCCGAGAAGGATCAGGTGAGCCGCGCAGACTTGGTCGCCCAAGATCGCGCCGCCGTAGATCGCGGCCTCCTCGAGGTGCGCGGGATCAACGACCGCCCACCCGCTCGCGTCCTTCTGGTCGAACTTCCAGCCGTCGCCGGACAGGTCGAAGTAGGCGCCGGCCTGATACGGCTGCTTCAGGACGTGGCCGACTGGACGGTTCTCCTGGTCGGTTGCGAACGAACGCATGGACTCGGCGCCGTCCTGGACCCCACGCATCGCGCGCGCGAACCCGATCGACACGAACCGACGGCGCGCGCCTCCGGTGCTATGCGAGGACCGGCTGTCGTCGTGCCAGTCGCTCGAGGAGCCCTTCGGAATCTGGTCCTTCGAGCCGAGGAGGAGCGGCACGGCACCGGTCTTCCGGACGTACTTCGATTCGTAGCCGATCGCGGTCGGGACCGGCAGGAGCTTGGTCGGGAGCGCGAACGTCTTGCACCCGAACGGCGTCACGCCCGGGTTCGCGAGCGGGTCGGCCGAGGAGCTCACGCGCATCGAAAACCCGGTCGTCGCGTCGCTGAACGACGCGCCGGCTCCGTCGACCTGGAACGATAGGGAAGGCCAGAAGATCGAGACCTGCATCGAGAGATCCTCCTGAAACGGGGCGGGCCATCGGTAGGTCCTGAACCGGTGCCCATTCAACGTGCCGGTCGCGTTCCCTCAGGCGGCCCGCCCCGCTGCCACTGCCTTCGTAAGTCGATCACTCCGGGACGGCGGCTCCGACCGTGCCGGCGAGCGTCGCGGGGTCGCTGTTCGTGACCTCGAACAAGAACGTCAGGTCATCGAGCGCCAGCGCCGTGCCGTCGCCCTTCGTGAGCCCGTCGATGTGCACGACCACGTCGGTCGTCCCGTCCTTGCCGGACGTGATCCAGCGATCGAAGTCGCCGGGCTCGTCGAACGGTTCGACGCCCACGATCGTGTCGTCGGCAGCGATGTACGTGATTGAGGCGCCGTCCGGCAACTTGCTGAACGGCTGGCCGTCGGTGTCGAGGAGCTCGACATGCAGCCGACGCTTCAAACGGTTCGTCATCTGGTTCACAGGTGGCACGTCATTCCTCCGTAACGGGCGGACCGACGACGCCGACAAGGCGGGCCGGCACGCGAACCTTGGGACGCTCGAGGACCGACGCGATGCGCGCGATCCCCTTCGCAATGGAATCGAGGGCATGGAGCTCGCGCTCGCGCTCGCGCTGCTGCTGCTCGGTCGGCGTGATCATGACCTCGAGGCGGAGCCCGATCATGTCGGCTTCGAGAACGCGGCCCCCGCGCTCGCGACCTCATCTCGCGACACGTCGACCCCGACCGGAATGTGGTCGGTCAGGATCGAGACGATGTCGCTGGTGCCGGCGCCAGCCTTGTGCGCGAGCATGGCCTTCCCGACGCCCGACGCGAGCTCCTGCAACTTGCGGTTCTGGTCGGCCGACGACTTCTTCACGGCCGCTCCGAACAGGCCGAGCCCGCCGAGCCCGACGTACGCGATCTCTTGCCACGACAGCTTTCGCTCGCCCGGATCCCGTTGACCGGACTCGAGGCGGAGCCGTCTCTCTTCCGCGACTTGCGCGCGCACTTCATCGAGGCGCCGCTCCATCCCGTCGATGACTTCGGGCGCGACGGCAGCCACGACCATGCCGGCGGGACCAGCCGCGCCAGCCGACGGGGTCAATAGTCGCGCTCCATCGAGCCCGCCCTGGGCCTCCGACCCGGTGCACGCAACGACCAGCACGACCGCCCCGATCAACACGGCGAGCGCGGCGCCGAGGCTGACGAGCCCGACCTTCATTTTCGTCACGTCGACCATGCGGTCCTGCTCCTGTATGGTGGGAGGACCTGCACTATGCGCGCGGGTGCCCCGCATTGAAAGACCGACGGCCGCGACCAGGAGTCAGGGTCGCGGCCGTCAGCCCGAGCTCTTGCCGGAGGGAGAATTGACGCACCCGCCAGCCGTCGTCGCTCGTTCAAGGTCCCGGCGCGGAGGGTTTTCCGTCCGCCGCACCGGGTTCACAACACCGTCGGAATCTCCTACCCAGGACCGCCCTTTCTTGTCGTCAGCTTCACGCTGCCGCGTCCGCCACGGCCACGCGGTCTAACCAGTGCACGAGCTCGAACGGGAAGGTTTCGAAGCGATCACGCGCGACCCGGATGTAAATGACGCTCGGAACGCCCGGTGTCAAGACCCGGTCGAGCTCGGATACGCGCACCAGGATCCCGTCGAACGGTCCACCATCGAGGACCGCGACGTGGAAGTCCTCGCCGCGGTCGAGCTTCACCAGGTTCATTGCTTCAACTCCGGATAGAGCGCCGCGATCAACGCGATGCGCTGCTCCTGCTTCATTATCTGCGCGGCCGTCCGGTCCGCGATCCCGAGCGGCGTGCGGGCCGCATCGAACTCGACCGCGCGCTTGGTGCGCGCGTCCCGGATCAGTTCGACCATGCGTTCGATCGTGAGCGTCGCGGCCACCTTGCCGGCGGGGGTCGCGGCCAGGTCGGCCGCCGCCTTCTGCCACGAGGCTGCGCCCGACATCTTGCGCTTCGCGGTGATGATCGCGTGCGACGTGGCGACCGCCTCGATCTGCGCGGTGCCGAGCTTCTCCCACGATTCGAAGCTCTCCGACACCTTGCACGCCGCGTAACTGGCCTCGATCTCGCCGGCCTCCATGCCGGCCTCCCGGTCCATGATGGCCTGGATCAGGTCGGCGCGCTTCTTGGCCTCCGCGACATTCCCGGACGGCCCTGCCGCACCGGTCGTCGCGACCGGCTTCGTGGTCGGGGCGGCCGTGTCCTGCACGGGCTCCACGCGAGCGCCCTCCATGACCGCGCCCTTGTCCGTCGCCTTGGTCGCCGCGTCCTTCGCCGCCTTGGCCGCCTTCCCGCGCGCCACGATCTCGTCGAGCGTCGCGACCTTCTTGGCGCCGGACTTCGGCTCCTCCGCCCCGTCGCGACCAGCCGCCTCGATCACGTCCGCCCACGTCGACACGCCGGACTCGATCGCGCGGTACACGCCGCGCAGCTGCTCGAGTTCGGCCGGCGACGACTCCGCGAGGTCGTGACCCAGGAACGAGTTCAGCGCCGACGGCATCACGTTGATCGAGGCGAACGAGTCCACGATCGCCTTGCGGAACGCCGCCGGGTCCTTCGTGATCCGGGTGCGCAACGTTTCGTCGATTTGCTTCTCGCACTCGCGCAGGATGTCGCCGGGCAGCATGTGGATGATGAGCTGTCGACGCGCACGCGCCACGAGCGCGTTCGACTTCATGAGGCATTCGGTCGCGTTCGCTTCCACGATCGACACGATGTCGCCGTAGCTGTTCTCGCGCTGGCCCAGGATGACCTGCCCGCGCTTCGGCTTGCGGCGCTCGACCGTCTTCTCGACCGTCACGTCCACACCTTCGCCGTGGTTCGATTCGAGATCGACGGCCGCGACCTTGTAGATCAGTTTCCGCGAATCCTCGAACACCAGGCTGGCCTCGATGAACAAGTTCCCCATGGCACGCGCCGCGGCCTCGGCGAACCGGATCGTGAGCCCTTGCACGGGCTCCTGCCCGAACTTGAGCTCGTACCGTGCCGCATCCGCGAACTCGTACCTCTTGCACTCCGTGAGCAGCTTGACCCTCACGTCATCGAAGCTGCGCCGGCGCTGCAACGCCATCGCGTAGCGCGCCCGCACGCTCGCCTCGCTGAACGCGGCCGACGCGGCCATCGCGGTTTCGGCGCTCCGGATGGTCGTGATGCCTGCGAGCTCGTTGCGGCGCGTCAGCGCCAGGTCCTCGCGCGCGGCTGCGGACGCGTCCTGTTCCTCGGCGTTCCCGTTCACGGCCTCGTCGACATCGTTCCCCATGGCATGGCCCCTTTCGATTGGTTTACGAATGGTACGACGTTACATGCTGGCGGTCGGAAAGTCACGTGCCCACGGGCGGACGCATGACGCGGAACGACGACACCTTCGGGATCATCGCCTCGCCGAGCGCGATTCCGGCCTGTTCGCAGAGCTCGATCATGCGCTCGGCCTGGGGTCCGGTGACGGCGCTCCCGAGGTAGTCCTTGACCACGGCGAGCGACGCGGCCACCTCCGCCAGGACCGGGTGCGCCTTGGTCGACCTGCTCTGGTTCCGGTACGTGACGCGCCGGCCGTCCGGCAGGACCCCGATCTCGGCGTCACCGAACACGATCGCGAGCGCGGCTTGGTCTTGGTCCTTCGCTTCCTCCCAGCGCTTCATTTCCTCGTGGTCCGCGCGCCACTTCTTGAACAGGGCGAGCCCCGCGTCCCCGAGCGCGATGGACTTCGCCTCCGTCGCGAACGGGTGCATCCGCTTCACGACCGCGAGGTCCGAGCCCACCATGTCCGGTGGCACCCGAGCCAGGATGTGGTCGCGCCAGAACGTGTCGACGACATCCTCGTGGTACGAGAGGAACTCGGTCGACACCGGAACGTCGAGCGGCCGGCACTTGCGAGCGTCGAGCAGCGCGATACGCGCGGGACGCGGTCCCGCGACCAGGACCTGCTGCCCGACCTGGACCTGCGCGTAGCGCGGAACCCGGTACAGCTTCGTCGACGGGTCGACCCACTTGCGCCGCGAATAGTGCTCGGCCGATTTGAGCTCGAGGACCGCGATCGTGCCGTCGCGCTCGCGCGTGAACCGGTCGGGCGTGGCGCCGATGTAGGGCTTGGCGCGCAGCCGCATGACCGTGTAGGGCGGGGGCGCCAGCACATCGAGACCAAGGCGGCGCGATGCGAGCTCGGCGATGCCGGGCTCCATCACGAGCCCGAACTCCTGGTCCTCCGTCGCCTCGTCTTCGTCGATGCCGGGTGGGACGTAGCCGGGCGCCGCCTTGCCCGCGTACACCGAGAATTTGGTCGCCCACGGGCTTGCTTCGTCGTCGTCCTCGGCCTCGTCGCCGGCGTCGTGCAGGGCCGCGCCCTCGCTGGCCCCGATCATGGTGGCCCGGACCTCGTGCCAATCGGACGGCGTGCGGCAGAACACGATCTCGGTCCGGTCCTGATCGATGTGGAGCTCTCGCGCCACGTCCTTCTCTTCCAGCTGGATCACAGGCATCGTGGCGTCCTTCCCTTGGCGAGCACCGCGACGAATCGTTCGCGCGCCCGGAACAGCCTCACCTTCGTGGTCGTGCGCGACATGCCCACGACCTTCGCGGCCGCCACGCACTCCACGCGCGGGGCCGAGTAGCACTCGATCAGGAGATCGGCGTCGCGCGGCCGCATCCTGGACAACGCCGCGCGCACGCGCGCTACGTCGTCCGCCCGCGCGACCTCATCGAACGGCCCGGCCCGGTCGGTCGCTGGTTCCAACGCCGTGCCCACGAGCGCCCGGACGCCGCCACGGGCGCGCGCACGCGCCCACGGGCTCCGGGCGGCGCGTTGCGCCGCGTCCAACGCGACGCTCCGCGCCGCGACCCTGGCATAGCTGCCCAGGTGCACGATGATCCGGCCGCGCGCGCGTGCGACGAACACGCGCACGGCCGTCTCCTGCGCCACGTCCTGGTCCTCGATGGCCGGGCCACCGAGCCCGACTGCCGCGCGCTCGATGACCGCGGCGTTGTCGCTTTCGTTGTGGTCCACGATCAGTGGCCCGCGCGCGTTCGTTCGCTCGCGGTCTTCTGCGCGAGCGGCGGCCCGTCGCGCAACCTCAGGCGGTCCCATGCGTCGATGATGGGCTTCGCGAAGTCGTCGCTGGGGTTGTCTTTGAGGCGACAACGCTGAACCTGGATCCAAGACTGGATCCAAGACTCGACCGTCCGGGCGTCGGGCCGACGCTGACCGACTCCGAGGCGGGCCGCGACGGTCTCCGCGAGCGGTCGCGAGCGCAGCTCGACGGCCGGCAGCTCCGACACCTTCACGAGCGCTTGGAGCATCGCGGCGTCGCCGGGGTAGTTCGCCCGCCGCTTTCTGCGCTTCGTCGGCGTGGCAGCGCGCACAGCCGGGTCCCGCGCCTCGTCGGCGGGCGTCGGCGGCGGCGTTGTTGCCGCGGCCCGCGCCTTGGCGATCGTTCGCCGCATCTCATTCGTCACTACGTAGGTCGCGATTTCCGCCGTGGCGAAGAACCACGCGTGCTCGCCGCCGCCCGGGTACGTGCGCCGCGTCGCGCGGACGAGCTCCCGCACGCAGCGGTACAACGGGGCGTTTGGCTGGCGGTCGGCGCGTATGAGACGCGAAACCTCGTCCTCGCTCTCTGGCAGTCGGGCCCGCGCGTACACGATGTCATCGCGAATGCCCGCCACGAGCATCGTGTGATGCAGCGCACGTCCCTCCCGCCACCATTCGTCTTCAGGAGTCCGATCGCGCTCGTCGCAATCGTTGGGGTCGCGGGCTGACAACACGTGCGCCCAAGGGCTCTGGAGCGCGCTGCGGGCCACGGGGTCGCTCCACCATTCTGTGAGCCGATTCAAAAGGGTCGGGGTCAGGTCTCCATGCGGATCACGGTTCTCGTCTAGACGCTGCAGCGCGACCATCAAGGTGTGGCACCCGTCGATTCCATCGCACGAGAACGCACCGAGTGGCATCGGCGCCAATTCCGTTTGCGGATGCGCGTCCTGCTTTACCCTTGGCGTCGGCATGGAATTGGTTCCGGAGGCGGGGGTGCGCATTCTTCGAACCGGTGCGCACCCTCGCTTCTTTCGGACCTTATCGAGTCGGACTGACGTGGAGACGCCGCGGCTCACGGCCGACTCCTCTTCGCGTTCGCCAACCTCGCCGCCGTTCGCCGCTGCACGTCGACATCGACGACGAGCCGCAGCCCGAGCAGCGGCGCGAGCCGATCGACCAGGTCGGAGCTGATCCCCCCCCGGCCGGCCACGAAGTCGCCCAGGTTGCCCTGGGAGACTCTGACCTCCAGCGCGATCGCGTAACGCGACAGCCCGCGCTTCTTCGCGTCGAGGATCGCCTTCCTGATCTCGTCCGTAAACGTCTTGGACTTCCGCATGATCGTGACCCCTTGTGATTGGTGGCGCCCGTCGAGGCGCCCGGAACGCTGGTACAACATACCGTCGGACCTTGCCGCGTCCTTCCTGAAACCGGGATTCCGATGGCACGTCTCTCCCGGATCTTGAGGGGATTTTCCCTCTGTCGGGGGGGCGGTCCAGGTGGCCCAATGGGTTGTGGCATGGCCGGACCGGACCACAACGCGCCCCGGACAAGACGACGCCCGCCGGGGGTTGCCGGCGGGCGTCATGGCACGTCCCCGTGGGGACGGGGAGCTTGACCTGCCGCGGCGCCCGTGCCAACGTCGCGGGTCTTGGCGGTCGACGGAACACCATACCGTCGAGTCGCCTGGGGCCAAAGACCCGCCGTCCGCCCCCGTTCAACGGACGACTGCCGCCACCGGGAGGGGGCGGAGCCCGACGCGACCGCCTGCTCCAACGGGCGCGGCCGCATGGCGAGGTCCCTCCGAACGTCGGACGGGGAAACGGGCCGCATGGCGGCGGTACCGCAGCTGCGCCGACGTGAAACGAAGCGCGAAGGGTCCCCTCCCATCCTGTCGTTCCGCCAGCGACGGTGCCGACCTTGCGTCGGGGGTGGGGGGGTCTTGGACGCGCACTCCGTCCGGGTGTCAGGAACCGATCGACACGCACACCCCTCGAACGTCCGGCGCATGGGAGATCAGGACAATGGGTGCGATGAAGACCCTGGCGACGCCAGACCCGGAACGCCCGACGCTCCTCGAGCCGAACTCCGCGTGGCTGGCGGCGTGGTGTGTCCGGTGCAAGAGGACGGGACGGGACGGGACGCGCTGCTGCGCATGTCCACGCGGACGCGAGCTCGCCCGACGCTACGCGAGAGCCTACGCGGACGACGATGCGCAACGCGCCAGGGCACGGGAGCGGAAGACGGAACCACGCACCGAACGCGGCACCTCGACGATCGGGGATCTACTTCGCTCCGTTGGACGCCGCAGCTGATTTGGCAGCGCGCTCGCGACGAGCCCGGCGCTTTCCTGTCCAACGCGGCTTCCGCGGTCGCAGGACCTCGGACAGGTGGGCGGAGTCGGGCGGGACCTTGCGCGCGCGTAGGCGCGTCGCGATCTCACAAAAGTAGTCGCTGTCGGCGGCCTCCAAGTCCTCGGCACGCCAGTCCTTAAAGCGCCGGATCTCATCGGCCGTCACGACGGGCTGGAGGTCGCCGCCAGGCTTCGCGACCGCGTACGTGACCTCGAGGACGCCCCGGTCCGCGGCGGCCCGGAGTTCCTCGAACTTCATGTCGAGGAGGTCGGCGGCCTTGGTCAACGGGAACAGGACGCGAACTACTTTGCGCTTCGTCGTCACGCGGCAGGTCCTTGGGGTTGGCCTGTGGGACCGTCGACGAGATCAATGAACGGTTGAAACGGGAAGTCGATTAATGGGAACGTGCGGGGCACGTAGAGCGGGTGGCGCGGGTCGGCCTCCATCGTGATCCCGAGGCATTTGATCGGGAGCCCGGGCCACGCGGACCGGATCTTCGCCAGGACCAAGCCGGCGCGCCGTCGTGCATTGATCGTCGAGCCCCATCCGACGATCAGGGCTTCGGCGTGTTTCAGGGTCGACAGGATGAACGCGTCGTTCTGCGGTCCGATCGCTTGGTCGCGGCTCCCGAGCCGTACCAGAACCTGCGGATCGGTAGACCGGAACGCGAACAGGTTGACCACGAACATCCGGTCAAAGCCGCGATCGATCGAGAACGTGATGCATCTCCGGATGGTCGGGTCGTCCCGCTCGTGATCGGCGGTCGACGGATTCAGCATCATCCAGGCGACCGAGCGCGGCCCATCGGACCACTCGCGCATCAGGAGATAGCGGTGTGCGCCGTCCGCGGAGAGGCGGGCCATGCATCGGCGCTGCGGGACCGGCGACGCCACGTCGTCACGTCCTGCCGGCTGCACGATCGAGTTGCTGCTTAATCACGGCGGCGCGCTGGTTCGCGGCGCGCTGCCGGACCTGAGCCTCCATCGCGGCCAGCATCCGGCCGGCCGCCACGACCTCCTCGCCCGCTTGACGCAACGCCATGCCTGCCGCGACGTAGCAATGCGCGATGCAATGGGACTCCTCGGCGCTCCCGTCTTCGAACGTGACGCGCGTGCACCCGCATGCGCGCTGCTGCCGGTCCTTCACGACAGGCGCGTCCGGTGCGGCGGCGGCTGGAGGCGCCCCATCGGCGGGAGGGGTCGCGTTGACTGGCGTGGCGTCAGGCGCGGACGCGGCGGGAGCTGCCGGCTTCGGCTCGATTGTCTCGTCGGTCACGTGGTTCCCTTTCCATTCGGCAGTCTCGACAACAGCGCCGTGACGACGAAGCGACCGAAGGTCCAGCCGCCCGCGACCGTCGCGGACATCACGAACCACGAGAGAACGAGTTGCCAGGTCAGCTGCATCGGTCCCAGGGTCATGGTCGAGTCCTCCATTTTCCGTGGAGCGTTATACCGTCGTCGCGATCACGGGACGCCGAGAGCTTTGCGTAATGCCTTGCGCAGGTCCACCCGGCGCTGCCACTGCCACACCACATCCAGCACGAACGGGGGCTTGGACCGGCACGGAAGGAACGACCACTCGTCTGCGACGCGCGCGGCCGAAGCAGGGGCGCCGAGGGAAAGCCGGATCGCCTCGAGCGTCCCGATCCGCACGTGATCCATCGGGTCGAGCCCGGTCTGCGCGACGTACGCGTCCGCGATCGCGAGCCACGCGGCCCGGTCCTCCGCGGACTTTGCCGCGACGGTCGGGAGAAACGTCGCGATCCCGACGAGGCGCCGGTGTGTCGCGGCGTTGCCATGTGGATACGCGCGCAGCGACGTGGTCATGACGAAGCAGAGCTCGCGCGCCAGCGCGACACGCGCATCGTCCTGGATCTCGTGCGGCGTCCGGAGCGGCGACATCCACGCGACCCCGATGAGGGCGAGGACAGCGTACTTCCACTTGGTGGCGCGCGTCACTTGACCATGTCCTCCAACTCGGAAACTCGTCCGGCCAGCTTCGTGACCAGGAACTGCAGGTCGCGCGCTCGTTGCCGAGCATCCCATGCCAGGTGTGTGGTGAACACCAGGACCAGGACGCCGGCAACGAGCGCGAGCGCAATCATGCGGCAGCCGCCTCGGCGTCCACGAGCTCGATCTCGACGCCTTCCGATTCGCTCGGCACGCACAGGAGCAACTGGATCTCCCGATCTGCGCCCCACTTGAACAGGTCCTCGAGCTCACGCGGGTCGAATACGCCGGCCTCGTCCACGATCGCGGTCCGGAGCTTCGGCATGACGGCCGACGCGATCGCGAGCCCGAGCCGGATCTTCTCGACGCCCGACAACTCGGCGGCCCGCACGCCGTTCAACACGAGCGCGCCGCCCTGAATGTCCAGGCCCGCGATCCCGGCCTTCGCGGCGCCGACCGCGATCGCGGCCTGCCGGTCCTTCGACGCCGTGTCGATCGCGTTCGTGAGAGCACCGACGGCGGCGGCCTTGTCCGTCGCGAGCTTCGACTTCTCGCGGTACTCCTGGCACAGCCGCGCGATCTCGTTGTGCGCCCCCAGGTCGGTCAACTGCGCGAGCGCACGCTCGTAATCAGGACCGGCCTGAGGATCGTCGGGCTCGTTGAACGCCTCGAGCGCGAGGGCGGCCTCGTTCGCGCGCTCGATCGCCTCCTCGGCGGCCGCTCGCAGCCGGAGCAGGCGCTCGTCGCGATCGCGCTGCTGCTTCATGCGGGAAGCCGCCGCGTTGACCGCGCCCTTCGCTTCCGCCGCATCGATCGGCGCCGGACCGTTCGCCACCGCGCCCTTCGCCCGGAGCTCCTCGACCAGGTCCTTCGTGATCTTGAGCGCGCGTCCCTCCTCCGTCCGCTTCGCGTACGCGCGCTCGATCACTTCGTCGAACTCGGACACGTTGATCCCGAGCGCGCGCCGGACCTCCGCGACCTGGTCCTCGTCCTTCTTGCGGAAAAGGGCGGTCGGGTCGAGCGCGAGCCCGGTACCCACGATGTCGCGCAAGAACGCGGCCGGCGACGGGATCGCGCCCCCGTCGACGCGCCGTGCCTTCATTGTGGTCCGACCGGATGCCGCATCAGCCACGCGCGTGAACACGAAGTCCCCGACCGTCACCTCGACCTCGGCCGAATCGTGGCCCTTGCGGACCGGCTGCTTGCCGGGCTCGCCCGTGAGGGCGAACACGATCGATTCGGCCAGCGAGGTCTTGCCGCTCCGGTTGCGGCCCCGGACCACCATGCTCGAGCCCTTCGGCACGAGCTCGATGCACTCGATCCCTTTGAACGCTTTGACTTCCAACCGTGCGATGTTCATGTACGTCCCCTTCGATTGGTTGCCGGCGTCCGGCCGGCGCGGATCAGTCTTCGATCACCTCACAGGATCCTCTGCATCCTCCGCCATCTCGCGCATTTCATCCTCCGACAGCTCTTCCATCTCCACGCAGACGTAGGTGCCGCGACTCTGCTTGCGGCGCATCATCACGAGAGAAATCAGATTCTCCCACCCCTTGGGTTCGTCCACGAAATTCCTGCCAGATATGCCGCTGACTATGTGGTGACATCCTTGACACAGCGCAATCAGATGCTCGTTACCAGCGTCGTTTTCCTTTCCGTAGATGTGATGCGAGGAGAGCCCCTTTGTCACCGACCTCTCACAGAGTTGGCAGATTCCTTCAGCGAGACCGATCGTGCTGCGGCGTTTCCCTCCGAAATAGTTCCGATCTTGATGCGCCGTTATGGTGCAGTCGCGACGACAAAATCTCTGCTTGCTAGAGAACGGAATGAAGGCTTCCTTGCAGTATTCGCATTCTCGCTTCGGCAGATCGGATTGAGTCGAGACGTACCTATTCCACCATTCCTTATCCAGGCGCTGAATCGCCTTCGCGAGCAGGTCTGGGCTGAGAGTTACCCGTCGGCAGTATCTCGTGAATCCATCCCGCGCGCTTCCGAGCGCCTTCATGTGCTTGAGCACGGCACGCTTGTCGAATCCGGCGCCGCGAGGAATCTTGCGATTGCGCGGTCCAGGTCCAGCGGAGATCCCAAGCTCGCTGAGCTTTCCGGCCACTCCGGCATATGGGCGCCCGAGCGTCTGAGACATTCCTCCGATCGTCAGCCGTCCGACCATCTGACGCAGGTGCTCGACTTCTTCTACGCTCCAGTTTCGTTTCGCCATCGGATACCCGATTGCGCGTAGCCGCTCCCATACGCTTTGACCGACGATCCCGAGCTTCGTTGCGGCCTTCCAGATCGATCCCGTCTCTCGGTACGCGGCCACAACCTGCTCGTTCGTTACCTTGCGAGTGTGCGGCATGTCAGCAACTCCCTTGAGGCGCCGCGACCCCGAGCACGGTGAACGACAGCGTCTCGTTCACGCCTTCGCCGCCTTGCCGTCCCGCACCGTCTCGACCGGCTGTCCCGCGATGATGTCGACGCCCTCCCCGGGCTTCTCGGTCGCGGGAGACGCCTTGGTCGTCCCGGTCCTCTCGCCCTTCTCCTCCGGCGCCGTCTTCGTCCCCTTCTGGAACGGCAGCATCGGTGCACGCGCCACTTTGATCTCGTCCGCGCCGCACTCCTCCACGTCCAGGACTTCGGGCTTCTTGATCTGCGTCCCGATCTCGGACATGAAGCGCGCGATCGCGGCCTCGCGCGTGCGCGCTCGGATCGGTCCCTTCTTCAGCACGATCGACGCGAGCACCTTCGGGAGCGAGCCCCGGATCGTCACGACGAACCCGGGATTATCGGACGTGTCGTGCTCGGGCTTCGCCTTGGTCGCGAGCACGTCCGCGTCGCTGATGCGAGGCGGCGCCAGCTTGGTCGACCCTTTCGCGGGTCGGGCTGGAGCTGCCTTCTTCGAACCCGTGCTCTTCGCCTTCGCCTTCGACTTCGTTGCTGCCACGTGTACCTCTCCTCGGGGCGGCCCCGACCATCGGGACCGGTCCGCGGGACGATACCGAGGATGGTACGTCGTTCCAGACCTTAGTCGCAGAACGGCTCGCGGACGTGGTAGCGCCAGCGCCCGTCGGGTTCCTGGTTCAACGTGTACCGAGCGTCGAGCGTCAGCCCGGGCGTCCCGGACTCGTACTCGCATTGGCGCAGCATCGACCGGCAGAACGCCAGGACCTGGTACAACTGGAGCTCGGTCCAGTGCGGGTTCGCTTCGTCCGAGATCCTGCCCTTCACCAGGTACTCGTACTCCGAATCGGCGTAAGCGCGCGGCTGTCCGGAGCGCAAGGTTTCGACCTCGAACTCGACCCTCATCTTGCTGTTCATCGCTGGCCCCTTTCGATTGGTGATGCAGGACCGCAAACCTCGCACGTCGCGTCCTCGCACGGATCGGTCCCCATCTCCGCGTTCTCGAGAAGCTGGCGCAACGCGCCGTTGCGCTCCGTCTCGTTCTCGGGATGCTCGACCAGCACGTGATCGCCAGTCGCGCGCCACGTCTTTCCAGACGGGGCGGACAGCTCCAGGTCTATCCCGTCGTCGCGGAACGTCCCGAGCGCCGCGAGCCGCAGCTTGAAGTGGCGCGCGTTCGGATTGTTGTGCGTCGGATCGTCTGGTTCCGTCTTGTTCTTCTTCGTCATCGTGTTTCCCCTGATGTGGCCGCCCGCACCCGTCGAGGGGCGGGCGGCCGCGGCCTTGGATCAGAACGCGATCCGCATGACCTTGGACGCCGCGCGGTCGAGCTTGACGCGCTCGTCCGCGTGCGGCAGGTCACGCGCCAGCTCGGTCATCCCACCAGTCAGACCCCACACGGTCGTGGGCGCGCCGTAACGGTCCCGGCGCTCCTCGGCCCGGTCGAAAGACTTCTCGATCATCGACATGGTCAGGACCTGCGGCCGGCCCTTCATGCCGAACACCTTCTCGACGACCTCTTCCTTCGTGGTCCCGAGCTCGAACGTGTGCATCCGGCCGATGCGGGCCTCGTCCTCGGTCGCGCTCGACTCGACGTACGCGCGCAGCGAACGCTCGATCGCGCGGAAGGACTTGTCCTCCGCGTTCTTGAAGTGCGAGATGCGGAACGTCCGGACATCGGAGGCGCCCCACACCCGGTGATTCCCGCAGACCCACTCGTAGAAGAACGTGGTCACGCCGATTGCTCCGGCGCCCGTCTCGCTGTTGTCGACGAAGAACCCGCGCGACAGGCCGCCCTCCTGCTTCTCGAAGATCCTGCGATTGTTGTCGACCATGAACATGAACAGGTCGTGGTCGGACGCGTACAGGCCGCGGGAGCCGTCGAACGCGGCCGGCGCGGGTTGCCACGCCGGGTTCCGCTGCGTCATCTCGATGACCCGGTCGACCACGTCCACGTTCCACACGCGGCCGTAGTCGTTGCCCGTGATCGCGCGCAGCTGGCGGACGCCGTTCTGGCGGAACAGCAGCTTGCGCGACGCCTGCGGATCCGCGATCGACAGCTTGTGGTTCAGGTTCATGGCTGCGAGCGTGGGCGGGAGCTCGCGCAGGAACCCGGCCGGCGCCCCGACCTCGCTGCACAGCTGGCCGAAGGACCAGTGCGTGAACGACACCGGGACGTTCGTGCGGCCGAGCAGGACCAGCTCGGTGTCCTGTTTCTCGACCCGGAGCGAATCGAGCGCGATGCCCCGCGCTTCCTGCGCTTCGACCCGGTACACGTTGCAGGCGTCCCGGAGCGCCGTGATGGACGAGAATCGCTGATCGGCGGGACGGAGCGACCACTGCGAGAACGCTTGGGTCAGGACCTGATTCGTGGACGACATGGCGGAAGCTTTCTGCGCCCCGAAGTCGCGTGGCTTGCGCCGCAGCTGCTCGGATGCGCGTTCGCGTGGGACCATTCCCACGACGCTGGGACAACATACCACCGCGTAGGAGCAGGTCAATGGGCCGGTTTTCCCCGTGGAAACGACGTTTCCAGGCCGGTCATCCGGAGCGCCGAGCGCCACGCCGCGAGGCCCTCGACGATGCGGGGCAGGTCCGGGTCGCCGGCGCGCCGCGTCGCGACCGCTTCCTCCAAGACCCCGATCGACCACGCGATCGCGCCCGCCTCGCGCAGCTGCTCCGGCGTCGGCGCGCGCTCGACCTGTCTGACGTTCGGTCGGTACATGGCGGTCGACCTCCTGCCCGTTCATCGGCAGGAGGGCGCCGTCAGCTTGAGGAGCTCGCGGGCGTCAGGACCGGAACGCAATTCCGGTCATTCGAGGAACATCCAAGCGGACGCCGCGACCGCGCCTGGCTTCGGATAGTGCACGACACCGAGCACCGAAAGGCGCGACAACAGGTTCCGGAACCCGCCGCTGGACGGTTCGTAGCCCGCCGCCGTCGCCACGTCGTCGCGCACCAACGCGTTCGGATAGGCGCGCAGGATCGGCTCGAGGACGCGGCGCTCCGGCGCACTGATCCGTTCCATAACTCGGCGCTCCAACTCGGCCGGCGTCGTGGCCGCGGTCGGACTCTTCGCCAGCGCGTAGCCCTTGTCGGTGAAGCAGACCTCGCCGGTCGCCGGATATTCGATGAGCCCTGCCGTCGCGAGCTTGCTCAGCGTGTTCCTGTATCCGCCACTCCTCGCGGAGTAGCCCGCCACGCTCGCGACCTGTTCACGCGGCCATGGACCATCGACGCCAGCTGCGAGCAACCACGCCAGCGCGTCGAGGATGCGCTGCATTGGGCGCTCGACCTCGACCGTCGAGAATCCGACCTGCGCTCCACCGCGCGCGAACACCTTCGACGGCACGATTGCCTGCTCGTCGACCATCACGGCACCGTTCCTAGCGCCGGAGCGCCGCCCCACCGGCTGCGCGGAGCGCAGCGTCATATCTGTGAGCGGTCCGACACGATGATCCTTCGAATCTCCAGACGCGAGCTCCAAGAGCTTGTTCACCACGTCGTCAATCGCGGCGTCCATCGATTTTCGTGATGCAGCGAACCCGGTCGAGAGCGAAGCCTGGAGATCCTCGCACAAGAGCGCGGCCCGCGTCGCGAACTCGCAGGTCGCAGCATTCCGAGCCTCATCGAGCAGCTTCGGGTCAACCGCAGGTGCCACCTTCTTCGCGGCCGCGAGATCGCGCTCGAGCGTGGCTACCCTCAGCTTCAGGCGCTTGGGGTCGTCCTCGGCTGCCCGCTTCACGACCTCGGCGATCCGGCCCTTGATCGCGTCCAGGTCGATCGTGGCATGCGCGGTCGGTTCGATCCGCTGCTCCCCGACCTTCGGGGTCGCGGACGAATCGAACGTCGTGCGTCTCCGGATCTTTACGCGCTTCAGGATCTTGAGCCACGCCGGTGACCAGACCCAAGCCTCGCCATTTTCCAGGGTGGCGAGCGACGACATCACGGTGTCGCGCTCGGCCTGGGTACCGTGCGCCTCGATCCAGGATTCGATCGCGGCCCGGTCGTGGCTCGAAATCGTCCGGAGCGCCACGAGCGTTTCGACCTGCGACAGCACGCTCTTGTTCAGGACGGCCGATCGCTGCGTGATGAGGGACACGCCGAGTCCGCGCGCGCGACCGCGCCGCACGATGTTCTGGATCGCTCCGAGCAACCGCTCGGCGCCGGGCTTGTAACACTTCTGCGGAGCGTAGTCGTCGGCCTCGTCCAAGATCAGGTGCAGGGGCTTCCGGTTCTTCGAGTAGAGCCGTTCGGCAAACGCGGTGAGGAACCGGACGCACGCCCCGTCACTGAGCAGCGACAGGTCCAGGATGATCGAGAACGTGGCATCGACCGCCACGTCCGCGATCGCGGCGCCCATGTCCTCCTCGAGCGCCAGGTCGCCATGCTCGCCGCCGAAGATCACGACCGGGAGCCCTGGCCCCTTGCCGCTCGCGCTCGATCGGAGGCCCCACGTCACGCCGACCGGATCAACAATCACGGTCCGGAGTCCCTTGCCGATGAGCTCCTCGGCGAACACGGCCGTGGCATACGTCTTGCCAGCCCCCCTGATCGCGAGGAATGCGAACGTGGACGTGACGGCGTCGAGTGGCAGGTCGAGGCCGTGCGCGATCGACAGGGTCGGGTGCGTGGTCATGCGGTCGTCTTCCCTTCGGAGCGGCGCGCCTTGCTCATCCTGGCCCGGAGCGCGGCCGTCTCGGCCCGGTGACACGCGATGCAGAGCGTGCGCAGGTTCGAGAGAGCGAGCGCCCCGCCCTCGACGATCGGGACGGCGTGGTCCGCTTCCCAATATCCCGAATCCCCGACGAGCTCCCGCTCATCTGGCGTCGTCGTGCAGAGCGCACACCGTCCGGCATCGCGCTTCCACAGGAGTTCGCGGGCCCGCCCCTGATCGCCCTTCGCGATCTGGTACTCGTGCACGCACTCCGTCCCGCACCACCGGATCTTTCGACCGGTGAGCGCGGTGCCGCACCAGCAGCACAGCCCAGGCTTGCCGTCGTGTGGCGGGATCACGACTGGATGACGCCGGTTCATGCGGTCCGGTCACCTCCGAAACTCTGTCAGTTCTCCGGGATGGCTTCGACGGAAGAACACGTGACGCATGGCCGTTCCACTTCGACAGGATGGATACTCATACCATAGGTGCGGGTGCATCGTCGCGTTCGAGCAGAATCCCGTGGCCAGCGAGCGAAGTTGCCGGGATCGCGCACCACGCCGGCGACAGGATCGCGAGTTCGTCCGGAGCGAGCGACCGGCGGTAGTGGATCGCGACGGTCATCTGTTCCAACGCGGACGGCGTCTCGCCCACTCCGGAAAGCAGATTCTTCGCCACCAGGATCAGGAGCTCGCGCGTCGATCGCGATACCTCATCGACGCACAAGGTCCGACCGATCGACAGATCCATGGCCGCGACGCCGGCGTGCCACACGGGCAAGCCCTTGTTGAAGTCCAGTCATTTGTTCACGGTCAGGATCGACGAGAAGAACCTGCCCCGCACCTCGATGCGTCTCCAGAACATGTTGTCCTGGAGGCCGCGCGCGGTCGCGCGAGGGTTCAGCAGGGCGACGCGTTGGCGGTCGGTCATGCGCTCAGCCATGTCGTGGTTCCTTCGTGGCCTGCTGCTTCAGCCGATCGCGCGACACGTGGCGCTCATCCGCCTTCTTCTGCGTCGCGGCGTCCCACGCGAAGACGAACCTGGAGCAATGATCGGACAGGAACCAGGTCATGCCATGGCCGAGGCAGTTTAATTTGCATCGACCGCCTCCGGCGCCGTGCTCGCGATACCGGTCACCACACGTGCACACGTCATCCGGCGCGTAAGTCGCTTCCGACATAGCGATCTCCCTTCGTGAGCTCCTCGAGCAGCGCGGCCGCGAGCGCGGTCACGCGTTGCAGGTCCTCGACCCCGAGCTCGGCCATGTGGACTTGTCGGCCGAATCGGCGCGACACCTCTGTGTAGGCGCTGCGGCGCCGCATCAGGCCGAGGCCGTGCGGAGGCTGCTTCCACAGCCGGTCGAACACGGCGTGCGCCTCAATGCGCGCTACGCGTTCGGCCGCGGTCCCGGGTCGACCGAGCGGTCGGCCATCCGGGTGCGCCCCCAGCGTGCCGCGGCACTTTGGGAACGTGGAGCATCCGAAGAATGGACCGTACCGCGATCTCCGCATATGCATCGGGGCGCCGCACTCGCCGCACGCGGGTGCCGGGTTCGTGGTCATCGCGGGAGCTCCTCGACCACGCCATCGAGCATCCTGGCCGCGGCGTGTGCCGCGGCGTCAGGTGGAGCAAAGCCCCTCGCCATACGCCAATGGCTCGTCAGCCGGTCAAGCGTCCGGACCGCGATCGCTGGCTCGAAGAACCCGAGCTCGCGAAGGTCTGTTTCGACTTCGATCAGCGGACGCGACGCGCCTTCGGAGCGGAGTCGAGCAGCTGGACCGTCCGCATCTTCTGGTACGGCGAACGTCCGGCGGAACGACATCACGACGAACGCGGGTGGCAGGTCGAACGCGGGGCCACGGCTGCGCGAGGCCCGTCGCGAGACAGGCGCCGCACGCTACCAGAACACGCTCCTCGGGTCCGACGAGGATCGAACCATTCGCCCCGTGAGACGCCGCGACGCGATCGCCGAAATTCTCATTGTTGAACGTGGCAGCGCCCGCCTTGGACGCGAAGATCGAGTCGTCGTCCACGACGCAGGCGCCGGCGCGCAGCGATGCAGCGATTAACGGAGCGAGGCGATGGTCCTTCGGGTCCGGCGGCGTCAGCGCGAGAAGTTTCTCGACGATCTCGGAGAACCGCCCCTCGACCTCGACCTCGAAGGTCTTCTGGACATTGGCGAGTGCCTCGCGGAGCTCGCGGACGAGGAGCGACGAGCGCGTCGCGAAGGAGCAGTCCGCAGCGGACTTCGCCTGCTTTTCGAAGCGCCGGAGATCCTCCTTCGACAGCTTCGCCGTCGGAGTCTCCTTCTTCGCAGCGGCAAGCTCGCGCCGGAGCGCCGTGAGCTGCGCGCGCGCCTCCGCCATCGTGCGGGCCTCTTCCTCCGCTTCCTTCGGCAAGTCGGCCAGTCGGGCCAGCGCGGCCGTCACCGTGCCGCGGGGCGCCGGCACGGGCGGGGTCTTGGCGCCTGGAGTCGGGTGTGTGGTCTCGACCTCACCGATCGATACGAGCCGGACGCCGTCGATCCCGAATGCCGGACCGAATACGTGGAACATGCCGGGCTGTAGCAGGCCCAGCGCGTGACGCTCCGCCTTGGACGTGAACCCCAGGTCGTCGGCGGCGCGGCGGGCGTCCAGGTCGAGCCCGGTGCGACCGATCATCCGGTTCACGCACTCGGCGGCCGCGTTTTTCGATAGCTTCGACAGCCGCTGAGTCGCGAGGACGACCGCAATCGCGCGCTTACGGCCGGCGGATGCGAGTTCCGCGACAGCGTCAGAACTCTCCGAATCGGCGTGTCCGCCCTCGGGACAGAACCGGTGCGCCTCGTCGACCACGACAAGCGTCGGGTGCTCGGCAGTCCGGACCGTGAGCAGGCCCTCGCAGAACCGGGCGACGAAGGCGGCCTTCTCGTTGAACGGCAGATCGGACAGATCCAGGATCGCGGACACCCCGAGATCGAGCAGCTTGCGCGCGAGCATCGAAGCGGACCGCGGGTGCACCGGGCAGTCGCCGTCGCGGCCCGCCAGGATGTAATCGAACCGCTCGCGCAGCGTGAAGAACTCGCCCTCGCTGTCCAAGACTAGGTGCTGCGCGCGGCCGTGCGTCTGCTCGAGGAGGCGCCGGACGGCCCAACTTTTTCCGCCGCCG
>Ga0137451_1000072_pt1 | contig 30864 bp, 32 predicted proteins | sample EasRivERMGT500_2_FD_102336 | JGI IMG/M metagenome (GOLD analysis project Ga0137451, IMG submission 102336) | Soil microbial communities from meander-bound floodplain in the East River, Colorado, USA - East River MetaG ERMGT500_2 | ecosystem: Environmental > Terrestrial > Soil > Floodplain ... | reverse complement strand
CGCGCGCTACACGGCCCAAGGTGCGCGGGTCTATCTCACCGATGCGCTGAACTCGGTGCTCGCGCAGACGCAGGCCAATCAGAGCGTGCAGAATTTCTACGCCTACTCGCCGTATGGGGAGACTCAGCCCCTCGGCTCCGATGAGGGCAACCCGATCCAGTACACGGCGAGGGAGAACGACGGGACGGGATTGTATTTCTACCGGGCCAGATACTACGATCCAATTCTGAAGAGGTTCATTTCGGAGGACCCCATCGGGTTAACGGGGGGACCGAACATCTACAGCTATGTCACCGGGAATCCAATTTCTTATAACGATCCGCGGGGCCTCGATTACGCAGGGACGTATCCAATAATAGATGCTGCGCTTAGCCCCAGCCGAGCAGTCTCGTCATGCGGTTGTGGAGCTGGAGCGTCAACGACGCCGGTCCAGGTAGTAAGCGGTTTTACGGGACTCGGTGGAGGTGCCGGTTTACTAGCGGGAATGGGCTACGGCCTCGCGCACACTGGGGCTGAAATCGCCGCGGTGGGATTCTTGGGCGCCTCGCATGCGGCACATCTAGGCATTGCCGGTCTAGCTCTTGGCTTGCCCGTAGGGTTCGGTATCGGTTTGGTTGTCGCCGGCGCAATGTTTTTGCCGGGGCCGCTCGACGCACTATCAAACAATGTTTATCCGGTGCCGTGTATACCCTAGCGTTCATAGTTGGAGACTATTCCGGACTGTGCCGTTGGGTTCTTGCTTACTGAGCTTCGTAGATATCTGCGTAGGATTCGTGCTAAGTTCGCACATACGACAAGAGACGCTCGTCAGAGTTAGAAAGTACATGCGTGAAAAGCGCAACTTTATTAGGGTTGGTGGAGGGAGTTTTGGCGTATTGTTTGGAGTGGGCTCGCTGTGGATGTTCGGAAAGTACGGTGGCGCCGGCTGGTGGGTGTTTCTGATAGTCCTTGCGCTCCTCGCGGGTTGGGTGTGGGCGCATCTGATGTGGCTTGCGGTGGGGAACGATATTCAGAAACTCTCATCGGATTCGACCGCGCAGAAAGCTAATGACAACACGCGCGAATAGGCCGTTCTAAACGCGCCGCGAACTTCTTCGTGGTGATGCGCTTCAGAGCAGGCTGCGTACTCTAGTGAAGCCGGGCCGGCGTTCCGGCTGATGCCGGAATCCGCAAATAGAAGCTGAGAACACTTACACACGCCCGCGCTGCGGGGGCGTTTCTACCGGCGCGATACTACGATCCGGTGTTTTAGCGGTTGAAGGGTGTTTGGGGTAGTGGTGTCCCAGGCTGCATCCCCTGCAACGGCACCTGCGGCAACGGCGCGCCGGGTTGTTGTGACGGCATCGGCACCTGCTGCCCCGCCGGGTTGTAGAAAAACTTCCAGTCCGAGTACTTCGACGCACCTTCGAATTCCCTGTTCGCATACCCAAAACCCGCGACCTTGATCGGTTTGTCTTCGGAAAGGCTGTATACGCCCATGATTCCGCCGTCAGGCGCCTTCACCAAACCCCACTCGCTTTTCCCGGTCAGGGGATCGAAGTAGAGCTTTCTCAGGTAGCGCTCGGTACCGGGCTTGCGCGGGTCTTTGAGCAGATCATCCAGCGCGCGTGGAAACTGTCTCGGCCCGCTCACGTAGTAGCGCTCGATCGCGCGCCGGTACTGATTCCCCGCGTAGAGCAGTTGCGCTTCCCGGTCGCGCATGACCGCGGTCTGCCAGACCTCTCCGGTCATCGCGAGGCCGAGGCCCATGAAGGCGATCGCGAAGAGGATGGTGAGGTAGGTGAAGCCTGCTTGGTGCAGCCGGGGGCAAAGCAGATCCTTCGCTTTGCTCAGGATGACAGGGTTGCGCATCACTACCAGTCCCCGTAGGCCGAGCCGTCGCCCGATTTGCCCTGCGCGCCACTTTTCACGTCATACACGCCGCCCTTCTGCGGGTCTTCGGGGGCGACGACGACCCAGGTCGCGGCGCTCTCGGTGATCGGGTCGATCGGCACTTTGCGTAGGTATTTCTCCGAGGCGAGCGCATCCAGCGACTCCGGGTACTTGCCCTTGTCGCCGTAGTACTTGCCGATCGCGTCGCGCAGCTGGTAGAGATCCTCCTTGAGCACCGCCTCCTTGGATCTTTCCAGGCTGCCGAAATAGCGCGGGACGGCGAGGGTGAGCAGCAGAGCGACGATCGCCAACACCACCATCAGCTCGATCAGGGTAAAGCCGTTTGTTGTCTCGCGCGATCCAGTGCGGCGCAGGAGCAAAGTCGCTGGATTCCCGCTTGCGCGGGAATGACAAGACACCGCGGCGCACGTCGACATCACCACTCCCGGTACGGCTGGCCGTTGATGCCCTTGCCCGGCGCGAGCGAAAACACGTCGAAGACGTCCTCGCCTTCCTTGGGGTCGTCGGGCGGGCTCGCGTAGCTGCGCTTGCCCCAGGTTTCCGTGGCGGAACGCGCGGGCTCGGCGTTGAATGGATCGCGCGGGACGCGGCGCAGGAAGTAGATCTTGTCCTTCTTCGGGCTTTTCTGGTCGTCGATCCCTTCGGCGAGGTCCTCGAGTTTCCTGGGATAGCCCGAGTCCCCCACGGACCTGCGGATGCGGCCCTCGTCCGAGGCCTGCTTGTGGGCGTCGATCGCCTCGCGGATCTGGCGCAGCGTGCGGCGCAGCTCCTGCTCCTTGGTGCGCTGAACGGCGAGCTCGCTCACGGGTAGCGCGACCGAGGCAAGCAGCGCCACGATCGCCACGGTGATGACGAGCTCGATGAGCGTGAAGCCCGCAGCCGCGGCCCTAGACCCGAGCATCACGAGATGCGCCTCGCGCTTGAGCTACTGCGGTTGCACGCCGCCAAACGGCACCATCGCGCCGCCGGGCGGAGCTCCCGGAGCCGCCGAGGGCGGCAGCGCAGGCCCCGGCGTTGCGGGTGCAGCCGCGGGCGGCGGCGCGAAAGATGGCTGACCGGGGACCACACCCAGCGGGCCCCCGCTCGCCGAGGCCTCGGTGCCCGCGGCGAACTCCACCGTGCGCGCGTCGGGCCGCGCAAGCGTGCGCATCAGCCTCGGAGTAATGAGAAGCACGATCTCGGTCTTGCTAGTGCCGTCGCTCGTCGAGGAGAACAAGCGTCCCAATACCGGAAACTCGCCCAGACCCGGCACGCGGGTGGCCGAGCGCCGGTCCTCGTCGCTGATGAGCCCGGCGAGAATCTGCGTTTCTCCGTCGCGCAGGCGCAGCACCGTGCTCGCCTTGCGGGTTCCGATCTGGTAGGTGAGCGTGCCGCTGTTGGGGGTCTGGATTTCCTTGGTGATGCTGCTCACCTCGAGCCCGACCTTGATGCCGACGTCGTCCTCGAGGTAGATCAGGGGCTCGACCTCGAGCTGCAAGCCCACGTCGAGGTAGCTCACCGACTGGGAAACGAAGCCGCCCGCCACCGCGGAGGTCGTGGTGATCACCGGCACGCGTTCGCCGATGTGGATCTTCGCCTTTTCCTTGTTCTTCACGCGGATGCGCGGGTTGGCGAGCAGATTGGTCCTGCCGTCTTGCTGCCTCAGCGTAAACAGGAACAGCGGGTCGGTGAAAGTGAGGCGAACCAGGTCCGCGTTGCGCGAGCGCAATTCGTTCAGGGTGAGCACACCCGGGGTTCCGCCGGTCGTCCCGCCCGTGCTCGTGCCTCCCCCCACCACGCTCACCGCCGCCGAGCCCGGAAAGCGCGCGCCGAGCTCGAGCAGCCGGTTGTAGCCGATTTCGAGCACTTCGACCTGGAGCATTACCTCGGGCTCGGCGAGGTCCTGCGCCGCGATCAGCTTTTCCGCGAGGCGGATGGCGTCGGGGGTGTCCTTCATCACCAAGAGGTTCAGCTTCTCGTCGATGAAGATGTCGCGCGTCTTCAGGATGGTGCGTATGAGGTTGGCCGTCTGCTTGACGTCCGCATTGGCGAGATAAAAGCTCCTGACCACGAGGTCCTGGTATTCGCGCAGCTTCTGCGGCGTGTTGGGGTAGATCAGCGCCGTGGTCTCGTTGAGGACCTTCTGCGCGAGCTGGTTAGTAGCGAGAATCAGCCGTATGACGTCCTCGACGTGCGCGTCGCGCACGACGACCGTGGTCCTCTGGTCGGCGCGCACGTCCTTGTCGAACAGGAAATTGAGATTCGCCGCGCGCGCGAGGACGTCGAACACCGTGCGCAGGGGCACGTCCTTCAGCTCGAGGGAAATCGGCTTGGTGACGGAGCTCCTCAACTGAAACGAGGCGACCGCGGGCTTCGACATCTTCTCCTCGATCGAGCGCTGCAGCCGCCGCGCCTCGCGCTGCGCCGGGTTCTCCGTGAGCACCGGCGCGAGCGCATCCCGGGCTTCGCGGTATTTCTCCGCCTTGGCGAGCTTGTCCGCTTCGGCGATGAGCGCGCGATGGCGCCGGTCGATCTCGAGTTGCGCCAGGCCCTGCCGAGCCCGGCCGTTGCTTGCGTCGAACTGGAGCACCCGGCGGTAAAGTTCTTCCGCCGCGTCGAACTGGGCGGCCGTGCGCAGAGCCTCGCCTTGCGCGAGCCAATGCGCGGCGGCGAAGTCGCGCTGGCGGAAATACTCGGAGCGGTAGGCGTGGTTCTGGGGACTCTCGCGGGTGGCCTTTTCGAGCTGTGCGAGCGCTTCGTCCACGCGGCCCTCGCTCATGAGCCCTCGCGTATCCTTGATCAGCGTGTCGCTGGCGCAGGCTGCGGCGAGTGCGCAGGCGGCGAGCGCCGAATAGAAGGCCTTGAAATGGAGTCTCATGGGATTTCGCCCTCGTTCTGGGGACGGAAGTATATCGTCAAGCGTATTTGGGCTTCGAGCTGCGGGTCGGTGACCTTCTTGCGCTCGAACCGCAGCGCATCGAGCGAAGCAATCGGCATCGTTTTCAAGGTGGCGCCGACGAACTGGCGGATTTGCGGATAGGTACCGCGAAGGGGCAGCGTGATGCGGTACAAGAGGAGCCCCGAAGGGGGTTTCTCGAGCCGGTACTCGCCCTGCATCAACTCGAGTTTCGCCGCGCGCGCGAGGCCGTACACGCGCTCGAGCTCATCGGGAAGCTTCGCGATCGGCGGAAACAGCACATAGAAGCGGCGCAGCTCTTCGGCGCGGCCGCCGCTCGCGACCGGTTGAAAAGGCGCGCGCGCGCGCAGCTGTTGGGCCGCAGTACGCTGCGCCTCCAGCTCGCGCTCCGCGGGCCGGACCGCGGAAAAGTAGAACGGAATGCAGAAGATGAGCACGCCGATGCCGAGCACCCCGGCCGGCCCGAGCGCGTACAAGCCGTCGTGGATGCGCTTCATTGCGCGCTCCTGAACGCCGCCTGCACCCCGAACTGGATCGGGCGCGAAGGGTCTTCCACCTGGACCTGGTGGCTGACCAAGTGCACTCCGGAAAGCGCCCGGCTTTGCTCGAGACGCCGCACGTATCTCAACATCGCCTCGCGGCTTTTTGCCTCGGCCGTGAGGCGCACGCTGCGGCTCTGGGCTTCGGGCTGCATCTGCAGCACGACCACGTCGCCCGTCGCGGCCGACTCGACCGCCTCGATCATCTGCGCCCAGGGCAAGGTGAGCTGGCGCACCGCGGCGTTGATGGTTTTCACTTCCTCGTCGAGCCGTTCTTTGGGCACCGCGCGCGCCGGCCTGCGGTCCGCGTTGAGCAGACCCTGCGCCGCGTCGAGCGCCGCGAGCTCCTGCCTGGCATCGCGATGCCGGAGGGCCATGTCGCCGGCGACGATCAAGGTGACGATCAAGAGCGAAACCCCGATCCACTGGGGACGGCGCGGCGGCGCGACGTAATCGAGCTCGAGGCGCGGAGTCATATCGCGCAAAGCGCCATCGCAAAAGGCTCCGCCTCGGCGGCAACGAGGCCCTCGACCGGGGCGAGCGCAAGACCCCTGAAGGTCCACCCTTGCACCTCTTCGGAAGGAATCTTCCGGCGCCCAGGCGCGTGAACGTATATCCCGGAGGTCTCGCTGCCGCCCACCTGATGCCGCTCGCGCTCGAGCAGCGCCGCCCATTGGGTCGGGTCCTCGAAGCTTCCCCGCGCATTGCGCACCGCGGTCCAGCGGCCGCTCTCGACGTGTGCGAGGCAGGCCCGCCCGTGCTCGACCAGCAGGAACCACGCGCGCGCGTCCTTGACGAGGGAGCGCCAGCGATTGAACGCCGACATCAGGTAAGGCTGCACCGACGCGAGTTTCGCTTTGGCGCCCGCGGGAAACGAGGCGCGGATCGCCTGCACGAGCGCCGAATCGACTGCGCTTGCGATCCGCGCAGAGCCCGCCGGCGCGCGGCTGAGACGCAGGTCCCAGGCCTTGCTTCGATCGCCGTGCACCTTGGCGAAGCAGTACCGGACGAACGCGGTCTCCTCCTCGGCGTTGCTCAGGCCCGCGCTCCAGGGGACGAGGGTGTAGCGCACGAAGTGGTTGGAGAGCACGACAGTCACCTTTGCCTTGGCGTCTTTCATTCCCTCGGCGATTCCCGCGAGCGCGGCGAGCGCGCCCTGCCAGGGATCGGCGCCGAAAGCCGGATCGCAGGCGATCGTGTGCTTCTCGCTCACGCGCCGGCGAAACACACCCTCAATCCGGACGAAGGAGAGCGATTCCGGGGCGAGCGCGATCAGGATCCGGCCACCAAGAGTCCGTTTCATTGAAACGGACCCGACTTAGGGGAGTATGAGGGGATGTGTCCCCTCATCTTGTAACCCCTTCTAGACAAACGTAACACGGTTGATCTCCTGCAACGTGGTTTCGCCCTTCTTCACCGCCTCGAACGCCGCGTCGCGCAGGAATCGCGTGCCGCTCGCGCGGGCGGCTTCCTTGAGCGCTCGCACCGGGGCGCGAGCGGTGATGAGCTCGCGAAGCTCGTCGTTGAGGATCATGAGCTCCGCGATCGCCTTGCGCCCCTTGTAGCCCGAGCCGCGGCATTCGCGGCAGCCGCGCCCGGCGCGAAAGCGAAACGAGCGGCTCTGTTCCTCGCTCAAGCCCGACTCCTTGAGGAGCGCGGCGTCGGGCCGGCTGTCCTCGCCGCAATGCGCGCAGACGAGCCGCAGCAGGCGCTGCGCGAGGATCGCGTTGAGCGCGGAGACGAAGCTGTACAGATCGACGTTCATGTGCATGAAGCGGCCGATGACGTCGAACACGTTGTTCGCGTGAACCGTGGTGAACACGAGATGTCCGGTGAGCGCCGACTGCACGGCGATGTTCGCGGTTTCCGGGTCGCGTATCTCGCCCACCATGATCTTGTCGGGATCGTGCCGCAGGATCGAGCGCAGCCCCCGCGCAAAGGTGAGCCCCTTCTTTTCGTTGACCGGAATCTGCAGCACGCCGGCGAGCTGGTACTCCACCGGGTCTTCGATCGTGACGATCTTGTCCTGGCCGTTGTTGATCTCGGTGATGGCCGCGTAGAGCGTCGTCGTCTTGCCGCTGCCGGTGGGCCCGGTGACGAGCAGCATCCCGTAGGGCTCGTGCGAAAGCCGCCGCAGCGTGCGGATGTCGGCCTCATCGAACCCGAGGCTGTCCAGGCTCAACTGCTGCTGCGTGCTCTCGTAGAGCGCCTGCTTGTCGAGCACGCGCAGCACCGCGTCCTCGCCGTGGATGTTCGGCATGATCGAAACGCGGAAGTCCACCGCGCGCCCGCGATCGAGGGCCTTGAAGCGTCCGTCCTGTGGAACTCGCCGCTCGGTGATGTCGAGCTCGGCCAGCACCTTGACCCTGGAGATGGCCTGCTCGGCCTGTTTGCTGTCCTGGATGAACTTGATTTGCGAGAGGATGCCGTCGATGCGGAACCGGATCACGAGCCCCGCGGCGATCGTCTCGAGGTGGATGTCGCTTGCGCCTATCATCAGTGCGTCGCGCAGGGTCGAGCGCACCAGGCGAATGACCTCGCTAGCCTCGTCGCTGATCGCCTTGAGCGAGAGATCTTCGATGCCTTGCGTCTCCTCGCCCACGTCGGAGACTTCGGCGCGCACCGCGTCGAGGGCGCGCAGGGTCTCCTCGTGACTTGCAAGAAACGCCACCAGATCGCCCCGGTGCACGAGGCGCCAGCCGAAAACCCGGGCGATGCGTTCTTCGGCCCAGGCCTGCTGCTCGGCGGAAAACGGGTCGTCGGTCGCGAGGACCAACTCGCCGCCCTCGGCACGCAGGAGCGCGCAGCTGCGCTGGGCGCACTCGCTGAAGGGCAGCAAGTCGAACGCCGGCGCCGCGCCGCGCAACTCCTCCATGCGCATGACCGGGATCCTGAGCGTGGCGCCCAGCCGCGCGACGAACGCATCCGGGTCGAGCGCTAGCTTCGCCTCGAGCACATCAACGAGCCTGCGGCGCGCCCCGGCCGCGGCGGCGCGGGCTTCCTCGATTTCGTGAGGGCCGATCGACTTCGTCTGTGCGAGGCTCACTGAAGGCTCCCGGCAAGCTCGAAGATGGGCATGTACATGAGCACCACGATCGCGCCGATAAAGAGGCCGATCGCGGCCATCAGCAAAGGCTCGAACAGCCGCGTGAACCAGTCGACCCAGCGCGAGATCTCCTCGTCGTGAAACTCGGCGATTCTTTCCATCATCTCGCCCATGTTGCCGCTTTTCTCACCGACCGCGAGCATCCTCAGGGCGATGGTCGTGGTGAGGCCGCTCGCTTCCAGCGACTCGGAGGCAGGGCGCCCCTCGCTGATCGCTCGGCTCGCCGACGCCAGCCGGGCGCGCAGCAAGGGATGGAGAAGCTCAGCGCCCATTTGCAGCGCGGCAAGAAGCGGCATGCCGCCCCGCAAGAGCATGCCGATGGTGCGGTAGAAGCGCGCGAGTTGGTACAGCTTCAGGCGCTCGCCGACCGCGGGCAGACGCCACAGCGCGTTTTCGATGCGAGCCTTCACCGAGGTGCTCCGGAGCGCGTAGAGGGCCGCGATCGCGAGAGCCGCGATCGTGCCGATCACAAGAACCCCGTGACCTTCGACCATCTGGCCCCACGCGAGGAGGAGCTTCGAGAAGACCGGGAGATCGACGCTGCGCTCCTCGTAGATCCGGCTGAAACGCGGCACCACGTAGAGCAGCAGGAACAGGCTCACCAGTCCTCCCACGCCGGTCAGCAATGCCGGGTAGATAGCCGCGTTGACGAGCCGTTTGCGGATCGATTCGAGCTGGTTCTGGTAGGCGACGTAGCGCCCGAGCGCCGGAGCGAGGTCGCTCGTCCGTTCGCTTGCCTGCACGGTGGCGACGTAAAGAGGCGGGAAGGCCTGCGGAAACTGCTCGATCGCCGCAGACAAAGATTTCCCCTGGCGCAGTATCGCGCCGATGCGCTCGAGCAGGGCGCGGAATTCGCCGCGGCGCTCGCGTTCGGCGAGCGTTTCGATCGCCTCGACCAGAGGGAGTCCCGCCTTGAGCAGCACGAGCAACTCCTGGCTGAACAGCACCAGCGGAAAACGCGCCTGCGCGCCACCCCACGGCGCGGCGAAGCCGCCCCGCGCGCGCACGGCGAGAACGGTGTAGCCGCGGCTCTCGGCTTGCTCGACGGCGCTTGCCCGATCGAGCCCCTGCAGGTCGAGCGACTCGACTCGTCCTTCCGCGCTGACCGCTTTGAGCTCGAAACGCATCGTGGAGGCGGCAGCCTAACGGTTGGAGATGTCGGCGTTTTCGCCGGATCCCCCCGGCTGGCCGTCCTTGCCGTAGGAGAGGATATCGTAGTCGCCACGCTCACCGGGTTGCTTGTACACATAGGGCTTGCCCCAGGGGTCGGGCGGCACGTCTTTGCGCAGATACGGGCCGTTCCACTTGGGCTCGTTCGGCGGCCGGTTGACGAGCGCGGCGAGCCCCAACTCCGTCGTGGGAAAGCGGCCCGTGTCGAGGCGGTACTGGTCGAGCGCCTTTTCCAGGGCATCGATCTGCGCCTTGGCCGTCGTGACTTCCGACTTGCCGACCTGACCGAAATAACGCGGCGCGACATACCCGACCAGGAGCCCGATGATCACGACGACCACCAGCAATTCCAGCAGCGTAAAACCGGGCTGGAAAGTTCGCAGGCGCAGGTGAAAAACCCAATTCATCGTCGATGGATTACCTCTCGCGGCGCCTCGCCTCGATGGCGATTGCACCGCCTATGTAACGCTCAGCTCCGGCGCGCCCGATTGCATCGATCCGATTCGCCGAGCAAGGGAGAAACCCTGCCTGCGGAATTCCTCGAGCACACGCTTTTCAGCGGCTGGGGCGCACGCGACGAGCAGCCCGCCGCTCGTCTGCGGGTCGCTGACGAGCTTGCGCTTCCACTCAGGCGCCCCGGCGGGCATGCGTACTTCGTGCCCGTAGCCCTTCCAGTTCCGATCCGACGCACCGGTCGCCGTGCCCTGCTTCACCCACTCGAGCGCCTCGGGCAATACTGGCAGATCGTCGAAGCGCACTTCGGCCCCGAGCTTGGAGCCGCGGCAGATTTCGAGCAGATGGCCTGCGAGGCCGAATCCGGTGACGTCGGTGAGCGCGTGAACCTCGTCGAGTTCCGCAAGCGCGACGCCGGGCGTGTTGAGTTGGGTGGTCACCTCCACCATCTGCTTGTAGCCCGAAGGAGAGAGTTTGCCTTTCTTGAGCGCGGCCGAAAGGATGCCGACGCCGAGCGGCTTGCCGAGGATGAGCGCGTCGCCGCTTCGCGCGCGGTCGTTGCGCTTGATCTTCTTCGGGTGCACCAGCCCGAGCGCGACCAGGCCGTAAATCGGCTCCAGGGTGTCGATCGAGTGACCCCCGGCGATGGGGATTCCGGCTAGAGCGCACACCGACTCGCCGCCCGAGATGATTCTTTGAATGATTTCGACGGGCATCTTTTCGAGCGGCATGCCGACGATCGCGAGAGCGAAAATCGGCTTGCCGCCCATCGCATAGACGTCCGAAAGCGCGTTGGTCGCGGCGATGCGCCCGAAGTCGTACGGGTCATCGACGATGGGCGTAAAGAAATCGGTCGTGGCGACGATCGCCTGCTCGTCGTTCAGACGATAGACAGCCGCGTCGTCGCTCGACTCGATCCCGACGAGCAGATCCTTCGGCAGCCCGCGGATCGGCGTCTGGGCAAGAATTTCTGAGAGAACGGCGGGCGCGATCTTGCAGCCGCAACCTCCTCCATGGGAGAACTGCGTCAGGCGGATCAGATCGGCGGGCGCGTTCATACGTCGGTTTCCCCGTCACTTTGCCGCGGCGACAGAACGTTCTCGATTGCTACAATCAAGGCCGGCATCTGGCGAACCTTACCGCTTCGCGCGCGGCCTCGAGCATGTGGCGCAAGCGGATTTCATCGGCTTTGTGCATAGCGCACTTCGGCCCCCGCTACAACCTCGTCCCGGAAAAAGCGGCTCAGATCCTCGGGAGTTCGCAGGTCCACCTTGCGGCCGCCCAACATTGTCGAAAGCTCGCGCTCCATCCGCGCCAGGGCCAGCAGACCCGGCACGCCGGCGGGTTCGAATTCCACGAGCACGTCCACGTCGCTGTCGGCACGAAAATCGCCGCGAAGCACCGACCCGAACAAGGAGAGCTTTCGAATGCGATTGCGCCGGCAGAAACTCTCGATGTCGGCATCTGGCAGGGGAAATCGCGGGCTCATGTCTCTTCTACTCTACAATTATAGCGATGCCGCAGCGTTCGAACGCCGTTACCGTAGCACAGCTCGATGCCTTTGACGAGGTCATCGACGTGCGCTCGCCCGCCGAATTCGCGCTCGACCACGTGCCGCAAGCGATGAACTGCCCCGTGCTCGATGATGCGGAGCGCGCCCGGGTGGGAACGCTTTACAAGCAGGTGTCGCCCTTCGACGCGAAGAAAATCGGCGCGGCGCTCGTGTCGAAGAACATCGCGCGGCACATTGAGGAGCGTTTCAACGGCCGCGGCCGCAGCTGGCGCCCGCTCGTGTATTGCTGGCGCGGCGGGCAGCGCTCGGCGGCGATGGCGCACGTGCTGCGCGAAGTGGGCTGGGACGCGGCGACGCTTCAGGGCGGCTACCGCGGTTATCGTCGCGAAGTCCTCGCGCAGATCGAGGAGCTGCCCGCGCGATTCCGGTTTCGAGTGGTGTGCGGAGCCACGGGCAGCGGCAAGAGCCGACTGCTCGCCGCGCTTGAGGCAGGGGGCGCGCAGGTCCTGGACCTCGAGCGCCTCGCCTGCCACCGCGGCTCGCTGCTCGGCGAGCTTCCGGGCGAGCCGCAGCCTTCGCAAAAGATGTTCGACAGTCTGCTGTGGAGCGCGCTGAAGCGGCTCGACCCGGCACGGCCCGTTCTCGTCGAAGCCGAAAGCAAGAAGATCGGCCAGCTGCAGGTGCCCGCGAAGCTTCTCGAGCGCATGCGCGAAGGGGAGTGCCTTCGCCTGGAAGTACCGCTCGCCGAGCGCGTGCGCTTCCTCATCGCCGAGTACCGGCATTTTCTCAAGGAACCTGCGGCGCTCAAGGACAGACTGCGCTGCCTGACGAGCCGCTATGGCCGCGCGGTCATCGAGCGCTGGCTTGCGCAGACCGACGCGCTCGCCTGGGACGAGCTGGTCGCAGACCTTCTCGCCACCCACTACGACCCCTCGTATCTGCGCGCGACCACGCAAAACTATTTGCATTATGATAAAGCCAGGTCGTTGCCTATGGAGCGGCTCGACGAGACGGCCATGGAACGCGCCGCGGCGGCATTGGCCGGAACAGCGCTCTAGAGCGGGCACAACGATCCGAATACGGAGGACGCGATGTTCTTCAAGCAGCTTTTCGATCCGGCGTCGTCCACTCTCACGTATCTCATCGCCGACGACACGGCTCACGAGGCCGTTCTGATCGATCCGGTGGCCGATCAGGTCGAGCGGGACGTGCGCCTGTTGCGCGAGCACGGCCTCAAGCTCAAGGTCACGCTCGAGACCCACGTGCATGCCGATCACGTGACCGCCGCGCGGGCGTTCAAGCAGGCCACAGGAGCGCAGACCGCGGTCGCGCGCGACTGCAACGCTCAAGGGTACGACAGGCTCCTTCAGGACGGCGACGTGATCCTGTTCGGCCACGAAGAAATCCTCGCTATCGCCACTCCGGGTCACACGCCGGGGAGCATCTCGTACCTGTGGCGCGATCGCGTCTTCACAGGAGACACGCTTCTCATCGGCGGCTGCGGGCGCACCGATTTCCAGAACGGCAACGCCGAGGCGCTGTGGACGAGCATCACGGAGAAGCTCTTCGCGCTCGACGAACAGATCCTCGTCTATCCGGGCCACGACTACAAAGGACGCCGCGTGAGCAGCATCGGGGAGGAGAAGCGTTTCAACGCGCGCGTCGCCGGCAAGACTCGCGAGGAGTTCCTCGCCACGATGGCGAACCTCAACCTGCCGATGCCGTCACGCATCCACGAGGCCGTTCCCGCCAATCTCGAAGCTGGCGCCGGCCAGCCCGCGGTCGAGAGCGCTCCAAAGCAATGGGCCGATCTCGAAAACCGCGTCTCGATTCAAAACGTTTCAGCCAACCAACTCGCCGAAGCGCTCGCCTCGCGTGGAGTGCAGCTTCTGGATGTGCGCACGCCGAAGGAATTCGAGACCGTGAGGATCGCCGGTTCGGTCAATGTGCCTCTTGACCGGCTCGACCCCGCCGCGCTGCTTTCGAGCATGGGCGCAGACGACCCGGTGTACTGCGTGTGCCAGACCGGGACGCGCAGCCAGCTCGCCGCCGCCAAACTGCGCGCGGCGGGGTTCCGCCATGTCGTGCACGTGGACGGCGGGACCAATGCGTGGGCGGTGGCGGGACTGCCCGTGGTGCGCGGCAGTCCGGTGGGCGCGTGAATCCGGACTACGGTCTGACGATTTGCAGCACCCGGCCGTCGCCGGTCAGGATATAGAGCTCACCGGCGCCGTCCTGTCCGAAGGACTGGACGACATTGGTTCCCGCGTTGACCATCGGCGCCTGCCTGACGGTCGCAATACCGTTCTCGAAGCTCAGGCCGCGCACAAAGCCGCTGCAGTAATCTGAAAACAGGTACTGCCCCTGCAACTCGGGCATCGCGGCTCCCCTGTATACGTAGCCCCCGATGATCGAGCAACCCTGACCGTGATCGTAGTCGTACACTGGCAGAGTCAGCCCCATCGTGTTGCATTGACCGCCGTTCGGAAAACACCGCATGCCCTCCATGAGGTTCCACCCGTAGTTGAGGCCGGCAGCGCCTGCCGCGACCACGTCGATTTCCTCGCGTTGGCTCTGGCCGACGTCTGCGATGTACAACTGTCCGGTCGGAGCGTCGAAGGAATAGCGAAAGGGGTTGCGCAGGCCGATCGCCCAATTCTCACCCCGCGGCATGGCGCCTGGCCACGTGGGATTGTCGGCCGGAATCGTGTAGGGCGGCGTTGGATGCATGCTGACATCGAGGCGTAACAGCTTCCCGAGGAGCGTCGATGCTTTCTGACCGTTCATCAAAGTGTCGCCCCCGCCACCACCGTCTCCTGTTGAAAGATAGAGCATTCCGTCCGGCCCGAACGCAACGCGGCCGCCGTAGTGGTTGGTGAAATTCATGTCCCGGTGCGGAATCCGGATCACCTCGGTCCCCGACGTGTCGAGGACATTGGGGTTTGTGGACGAAACCTGGTAACGCTCGACGACGATATCGCCCGAAGTATTGGGAATGTTTTCGATGAAATGGACGAAGACGAAACGCTGCTGAGGGTTGCTCGCGAACTGGGGGTGGAAGGCGAACGAGAGCAGGCCGGCCTCCCCGTCCGTGAGCACGCGGTTCGAGATATCCAGAAACGCCGTAGGCAATAGCACGCCTCCCTGCACAATTCGCAGGCGACCTGCCCTTTCGGCGATGAACAGCCGCGCGTCGCCCGGCGGCGCCTGCAAGTCGATCGGGCCGGAAAGGCTGCCGAGAGCGAGCTGCTGCAACCGCACGTCGAAAGGCGGCAGTGTGACGTCGCCGTCGGTGAAGGTGCACGCTGCGGGGAGCAGCAATCCGAAAGCAACGGCCAGTGAATGCCGGAAGCGCACGTAAGCTCTATAGATCACCGAGGACCTTCAGATGCGTCACGACGCTTCGCCCCAGCGCCGAAAGCGCGTAGCCTCCCTCAAGAACCGACACGATCCTTCCGCCCGCGTATTTGTCCGCGACTTCCTTCACTCGCTGCGTGACCCAGGCGTAATCGGCCTCGGTGAAACGCAGCATCGCCATATCATCTTCGACGTGGGCGTCGAAGCCCGCCGAGATGAAGATCGCCTGCGGCTGCAGCTCATCGAGTGCCGGCATCCAGACTTTCTCCACCGCCGCGCGCAGCGCCTTGCCGTCGGAGCCCGCCGGCAGCGGCACGTTCGCCATGTTGGGAGCAACGTGTTCGGTTCCGCTGTAGGGATAGAACGGGTGCTGAAAGATGCTTGCCATCACCACACGCTCATCGTCGCTGAAGATGTCCTCGGTACCGTTGCCGTGGTGCACGTCGAAGTCGATGATGGCGACGCGCGAGAGGCCGTGCTGCTCGAGCGCATGCTTGGCCCCGACTGCAACGTTGTTGAACAGACAGAAACCCATCGCACGGGTGCGAGTCGCGTGATGGCCGGGCGGGCGCACGGCACAGAAGGCGCTGTCGGCACGCCCGCTGATCACGAGATCGGTGGCGAGCACGGCGGCGCCCGCCGCGCGCAGCGCCGCATCCCAGGTATGCGGACACATCGCGGTATCCGGATCGAGGTGCACGATTCCGGTCTGCGGCGAGGCGTCGCGAATCGCTTCGATGTACTCGATCGGATGCACTCGCGCCAGCTCGCTGACCTTCGCTGCAGGCGCTTCGTGGCGCTGGACGAGCCCCACGATCCCCGAGGAGATGAGATGGTCTTCGATCGCGGCGAGCCGCGCCGGGCTCTCCGGGTGATGGCGGCCCATGTCGTGTCTTGCGCAGTCGGCATGAGTGATGAACGCCGTCGCCATGAACTTTATTCCTTCCGTCCAATCATAGCGGCTTTCCAGTAAACTGACGACTTTCATCGAGCCGGTTTGTCGGCACAGCGTACGATATGTCCTATCCGCTGATTCAAGGCGTCGTCCAGCAGGCGGGAACAGTAATTCTCGGTAAGGAGCGCCAGATTCGCCTCGCGCTCGCCTGCCTGCTCGCGCACGGACATCTCTTGATCGAGGACCTCCCCGGCGTCGGAAAGACCACGCTCGCGCAGGTGCTCGCGAAACTGCTGGGCTTGAATTTTCACCGCATCCAGTTCACCAGCGACATGCTCCCAGCCGACATCATCGGCGTGTCGGTGTACGATCGCGACAGCGCTACCTTCAAGTTCCACGCGGGGCCGATTTTCGCGCAGCTGATCCTCGCCGATGAGGTGAACCGCGCCACACCCAAGGCCCAGTCGGCGCTGCTCGAGGCGATGGAAGAGCACCAGGTCACCACCGAAGGCGAGACGCGCAGGCTCCCCGAGCCCTTCTTCGTCGTCGCGACGCAGAACCCTTCGCATCTCGTGGGCACCTTTCCGCTGCCCGAGTCGCAGCTCGACCGCTTTCTGATGCGGATCGAATTGGGTTATCCCGACCGCGGTGCCGAGCGCACCCTGCTCCAGGGCGCGGATCGCCGCGACATGATCGCCGGGCTCGATGCCTGTCTCGCACCCGGCGACTTGATGGACCTGCAGGCGATGGTAAAGACGGTGCACGTCGCCACGCCGCTTCTCGACTACATTCAAGCGCTGGTCGAGCATTCGCGCCGCTCCCCGGAGTACGCGACCGGCCTCTCCCCGCGCGCGGCGCTCGCGCTGGTGCACGCCTCGCGCGCCTGGGCGCTGATCGAGGGCCGCGACAAGGTCGTTCCCGAGGACGTGCAGGCCGTGCTCCCTGGAGTCGCCGGCCACCGCCTGCGCCCCGTGCACGACGGGATCCGCGCTTCGAGCATCGACAAGGCGAACGGCCTGATCTCCGCCGTGCCTATCCCGTGATGCTTGACCGAATCCTGCAATATTCGCAGGCCTACAATTTCTACCAGTGGGTGTTCAGGCGGCACGCTCCGGAGCCGGGTGTGGTGTTTCTCAGCCAGCGCCGCGTCTATATCCTGCCCACGCGCCACGGCCTCACTTTCGGTGCCGCCATCGTCCTGATGCTGATCGGTTCGATCAACTACAACCTTTCCCTCGGCTACATCCTCACGTTTCTGCTCGCGGGCCTGGGCATCGTCTCGATCCTGCACACGTTCCGGAATCTCGCGCACCTCTACGTTTCCGCCGGACGCGTGGCGAGCGTGTTCGCGGGAGACACCGCAAAGTTTCAGGTCGTCCTCGAGAACAAGAGCGACTTCGATCGCCATTCGCTCGAATTCGTCTGCCGCGAAGCCACCGCAAGTTGCGACGCGCTCGCGCGCGAGCACTGCTCGGTGGTGCTCCCGCTGAAAGCCGAAAAACGCGGCTGGTTACAGCTCGAACGGGTGACGATAGCAACGCGGTTTCCGCTCGGCCTGATGCGCGCCTGGAGCTACGTGCAACCGGACATGCGCGCCTTGGTCTATCCGCGACCCGATACGGCCCCCCTGCCCTTGCCGTATTCGGATGCGGACACGGGCGACGCGGTCTCCGCGGGCGCCGGAACCGACGATTTCTCGGGCCTGCGGCCCTACCAGGCGAGCGATTCCCCGCGCCATATTGCCTGGAAGTCCTCGGCCCGAAGCGAGCTTCTGCTCACCAAGCTTTTCGCCGGACGGGCAGCCTCCGAGCTCTGGTTCGAGTGGGAGCAGCTCCCCGCGAACATGCATGCCGAGGCGCGCCTCTCGCGCCTCGCACGCTGGGTGCTGCTCGCCGAGGAGAGTGGGTTGCGCTACGGGCTGAAGCTCCCCGGCGTCACGGTGCCGCTCGCCGAAGGCTTCCAGCACAGGGAGCATTGCCTGAAGGAACTGGCGATCTACGATGGTTGATCGCAGCCCCGAAGCGGCGCTTCCGGCGCTGGCGTTCGCAGTGCTGGTGGCAGGCGCCGTACTCACTGCGGCCCCCCACACGCTGTGGCTGCCTTGGTGGGTCAACGTCGCCGCGGGGGCTCTGCTCCTGTGGCGGGCCGCGCTCGCGCTCCGCGAACACGCCCTGCCTCCACGCTGGCTGCTGGTCCTTCTGACCCTGGTCACGGCAGTGGGCGTGCATTTTTCCTACGGCAGATTCATGGGCCGGGACCCGGGCGTGACGCTGCTCGTGCTCCTTCTTTTCCTCAAGCTCATGGAGACGCGCGCCCGACGCGACGTGTTCGTCGTGGCTTTCCTCTCCTATTTTGTCGCCCTGGCCAATTTTTTCTATTCTCAATCCATCCAGACGGCGGGGCTGATGTTGCTCACCGCTTTGGTCACCACGGCGGCGCTCGTCGGGTTCAGCGCGCCGCAGCGGCCCATCGCCGACTACTTCAAAACGGCCGGCCGCATGCTCGCGCAGGCAGGCCCGGTGATGCTGTTGCTGTTTTTCCTGTTTCCTCGGGTGCAGGGGCCTCTCTGGGGAATGCCGCAGGATGCCTATACCGCAGTAACCGGCCTGTCCGACACCATGTCGCCCGGCTCGATCAGCGCGCTGTCCATGTCGGACGCGATCGCGTTCAGAGTGAAATTCGAGGGCGCGCCGCCGCCGCGCAACCGGCTTTACTGGCGTGGGCCGGTGCTCTCGGATTTCGACGGTTTCACTTGGAGAGTGGGCCTGCCCCAGCTTCGCCGCGACCTGGACCTCGAAGTCGCCGGCGCACCGATCGATTACGAAGTGACCATGGAGCCGCACAACCGGAGCTGGTTGTTCCCGCTTGAAATGCCGGTGCGCGTTCCATCGACTGCCCGCGTCACGAGCGAGTACGTCGCGATCTCCCTGACGCCGATTCGAACGCGATTGCGCTACGCGATGCGCTCCTACCCTGACTTCAAGGCGAACGGCGGAGCCGGCCCCCAGGACCTCAGGATCGCGCTCCGACTTCCCAGCGGCGTCAATCCCCGCGCCCGTGCGCTCGCGAGCGAGTGGCGTGAGTCCTCGACCGGGGATTCGGCGATCGTTCGCCGGGCGATCGAATTTTTCCGAGGGAGCCGCTTCGAGTACACACTGGAGCCGCCCGTGCTCGGGACGAATTCGGTGGACGGGTTCCTGTTCGAAACCAAGCAGGGATTCTGCGAGCATTTCGCGTCGAGTTTCGTATTTCTGATGCGCGCCGCCGGCGTGCCCGCCCGTGTCGTGACCGGTTACCAGGGAGGCGACACCAATCCGGTAGACGGCTACGTGGTCGTGCGTCAAGCCGAGGCGCATGCCTGGGCGGAGGTGTGGTTGTCCGAGAACGGCTGGACGCGGGTCGATCCCACCGCCGCCGCGGTGCCGATCCGCGTCGAGCTCGGCATCACGGCCGCGGCGCCTGCCGGAGCGCCGTTTCCGCTCCTGATGCGCACCAGCATGAACTGGCTCAAGGCCGTGCGCAACAACTGGGAAGCGCTCACCAACCAATGGAACCAGTGGGTGCTCGGCTACAACCCGGACCGGCAGCGCGAGATGCTTTCGTGGCTGGGCATGCGGGAGCCGAGCTGGCAAACCATGACGGTGATGCTGTTCTGGGGCGTAGCCGGCGCGTTGTTGCTCATTGCACTGTGGCTGCTTCGCGGCATTCAGCGCGAAGACGCCGTGCAGCGCGCATGGCTGCGCTTTTGCAGCAAGCTCGCCCGCGCGGGCCTGGCGCGCGCGGGCGCCGAGGGCCCGCTCGACTACGCCGGTCGCATTGCCGGTCGCGTTCCGGCGAGTGAGACCGCCGTGCGGGCCATCGTTTCGCTTTACGTCGATCTGCGCTATGGTCCGCGCGCCGAGGTTGATTCGATAGCGCGTCTGAAGCAACTCGTCCGAGAATTCAGGCCTTGAGGATCTTCAATCGTATCCTTCTCGCAGCGGCGCTTGCGCTGCAGATGACGCTGACCGCAGCGGAGCCACTTGCTTACCACCACCGCAAAGACGTAGCGCAGTTCATCGACGAGATAGCGCAGAAGCACGGCTTCAACCACAAGGCGCTCGGCCGTGTCTTGGGGCAGGCCCAGTTTCAGCCGGCCATCATCAAGTCGATGGAGCGGCCTCCCGAATCACCGCTGTCTTCCTGGCAGTTTTACCGCGCGCTGTTCCTCAATCCGCAACGCGTCGAAGGCGGCGTTCAGTTCTGGAATCGGCACGCCGACGCGATCGGGCGCGCCGCGATGGAATTCGGCGTTCCCGGCGAAATAATCGTCGCCATCATCGGCGTGGAGACCGTCTACGGCCGCAACATCGGCACCTATCGCGTGATCGACGCTCTCGCCACGCTCGCGTTCGACTATCCGAAGCGGGCCGAATTCTTCAGGGAGGAGCTCGAGAACTACCTGGTTTTTGCGCGCGAGATGCGGATCGACCCGCTCTTGCTCAAGGGATCCTACGCGGGGGCGATCGGCATCCCCCAGTTCATGCCCGGAAGCTACCGGCGTTTCGCGGTGGATTACGACGGTGACGGGCGCGCCGATCTCGCGGCGAGTCCCGCCGACGCCATAGGCAGCGTCGGCAATTTCCTCAGGGCACACGGGTGGGTACGAGGGAAGCCGGCGGCATTCGGCGCGCAGGTGACGGGCGAGGGCTGGCGCAAGCTGGTCGACGGTGGAGTAACGCCTGTGCATCGCGCCGGTGACCTTGCCGGGTTCGGAGTCAGGCCCGCCGTTTCCCTGCCCTCCGACGTGCTGTGCGCGCTGATCGAGTTGGAAACGCAGGGGCAGCCGTCCGACTTCCGCGTGACCCTGCAGAATTTCTTTGTTCTCACCCGCTATAACCGCTCCAGCTTCTACGCCACGGCCGTGCTCGATCTGGCCGCGGAGCTTGCCCAGGCACAGCGGGCGCCCAACAATCAGAAGGAAGACCGGTGAATCCTCCGCGCACATTTCGGTACTACGAATTCGTGATGGCGGCGTTCGTCACCGTTTTGATCTGCTCCAATCTCATCGGCCCGGCCAAGATCGCGCAGTTCGATATTGCGCTGATCGGGGCGGTGTCGTTCGGAGCGGGCGTACTGTTTTTCCCTATTTCGTATGTCTTCGGCGACATCCTCACCGAGGTCTATGGCTACGCCCGGTCCCGGCGGGTCATCTGGGCCGGTTTCGCCGGCCTCGCTTTTGCGGCCCTGATGGCGTGGATCGTGGTCTGGCTGCCCCCGGCGCCCTTCTGGACGAACCAGGCCGCCTACGAGATCGCGTTCGGCTCGACATGGCGCATCGCCGCCGCTTCCTTGATCGGGTTCTTGTGCGGGGAGTTCGTCAACTCATTCGTCTTGGCGAAGATGAAGATTCTCATGAAAGGGCGGCGGCTCTGGATGCGCACCGTCGGCTCTACGATTCTCGGCGAAGGCGTCGACTCCCTGATCTTCTATCCGCTTGCGTTCTGGGGTAGCGGGTTGATTCCGGATGACAAGCTGCCGCAGCTCATACTGGTCCAGTTCGTCTCGAAGGTCGCAGTCGAGGTGATGTTCACGCCGTTGACCTATGCCGTCGTCGGCTGGCTCAAGCGTGCCGAAAAGGAGGACTATTACGACACCAATACAGACTTCAATCCTTTTACTCTCAAGGCATAGTCTCAAGTGCCAAGAATTCACGCTGCTGGGGCACTTGCTCGCGAAATCGGCAGTAGAATGGCCGAGTTCTTGCGTTAGGAGGGTGCAAGTTACTCGGGGGAATTAACTTGAATCGTCGCGGCAGCGAATACGACGTATCTTGTCTCGTTAACACAACCGAGCCAACGGTCGTCAACGCTGAGATCAACCGGATTTTCCACGAGCTGTATCCCGCGGCGTCGACCGCCGAGATGGACCGGGCATTTCGCGACCTCGCCGCGCTCTACAAAGGGCAGTATCCAGGCTACCACGCCTGTGACACGGCCTATCACGACATTCAACACGTGCTCGACGTGACACTCGCCATGGCGCGGCTGATCGATGGCTACGAGCGCGGCCGAGTCGGCCTGGAGCCGCTCGACGCGCCTATGTTCCGGCTAGGCGTGATCGCGGCGCTGTTCCACGACTGCGGCTACGTACGAGCGCTGGATGACACGCAGCACAAAACCGGGGGAGAGCTCACGCTGACGCACGTTTCCCGTGGTGTGAGCTTTCTCAGGGACTACCTGCCCAAAATCGGCATGGGCGAGATGGCGGACATCGCCGCGGCATTGGTCCATTTCACCGGCTACGAGACCCCGGTGGCCGAAATCAAAATGCCCACGCTCGCCTACAAGCTGCTCGGCAACCTGCTCGGCTCGGCGGACATCATTGCCCAGATGTCGGACCGTTGCTACCTTGAAAAATGCCGTGACCGCCTGTACCCGGAATTTCTCGCCGGAGGCATCGCCCGCAGGCGCCTCCCTGACGGCAAGGAAGAGATCCTGTACGCATCCGGGGAGGACCTGGTGAGGAAGACTCCGCGCTTCTACCAGGGCGCGACCCGGCGCTTGGACGCGGACCTCGGTGGCGCCCACAAGTACGCGCGGGATCACTTCGGCGGGCAGCACTTGTACCTGGAAGAGCTCAAGAAGAACATCGAATTCGCGCGAGCCATCAACGATGAAGCCGACCGCACCGCGCTAAGACGCACTCCTCCAAGCACGATCCCGGACAAGACCGACTAGCCGCCGGGCTTTCTCCGGCGCCGTGCCCGTAGTGCACGCCCGCTGCGTCGGCGCCCAGTCGTGGCCATCGCAGTGCGCGCAAGAGTTTTTAGAGAAGCACGTCCTTTGACAAGCCGTGCCGGCCCAGGATGTTTCGCAGTTGTGCGAGGGACTCGAGCTGGATCTGGCGCACCCGCTCGCGGGTCAGGTCGAGCGTCGAGGCGAGCTGCTCGAGCGTGAGCAACTCCCGCCCATTCAACCCGAAACGCCGCTCGATCACCATGCGCTGCTTTTCGTTTAACTCTGCGAGCCATTCGCGAACGAGCGACTCGACCTCGGTCGCGTAGAGCTGCAGCTCCGGGCTCATGCCGCTCTCGTCGGCGATCGATTCGCCGATGGAAAGCATCGGATCGATGTCGAGCGGCGTATCAAGCGAAGCGGTGTGCTCGCTGTGCATGAGCACCTGGCGCACCTCCTCGGAGTCCTTGCCGACGAGGTGGGCGATGTCTTCGACGGTCGGCTCGCACTTGGAGTGCGCCTCGAGGTGGCGCTTCGCCCGAAGCACGATATTCAGCTCCCTGATCACATGGACCGGCAGCCGGATCGTACGCGACTGGTTCATGATCGAGCGCTCGATGTTCTGTCGTATCCACCAGGTGGCGTAAGTCGAAAAGCGAAAGCCCCGCTCGGGATCGAATTTGTCGAGTGCGTGCATCAGGCCGAGGTTGCCTTCCTCCACGAGGTCCAGGAGCGGCATGCCGCGGTTCAGATAGCCCTTGGCGACGTTCACGACCAGGCGCAGGTTGTGCTCGATCATCTTCTGCCGCGCGGCGAAATTCCCGGCCGCCGCGCGCCGCGCGAAACGCAGCTCCTCCTCCGGAGTGAAAAGGCGATTGAGGCCGATCTGATGAAGGTAGAGCTGGGTCGTGTCGCTCAGCGCGTCGGCTTGCGCCGCGTCGCTATCCGGCACCGCGCGCAAAGATACGCCGCGCTCGCTTCCGGCGGCATCGCCCTCCGGGGAACGAAGCGTCGGCGCAGCGGCATCGGCGAGGTCGCCCCCAGTCCAATCCGCGTGAAGCTCGTGTTCGGGCGCGCCTGAATTCACGACGGCCGCGCCGGCAGGAGCTTCAACGGATCGACTGGTTTGCCCAGACGCCGGATTTCGAAATGGAGCTTCGCCTGGGGGGAATCCGTGTTGCCGATCTCGGCGATCTTTTGGCCCCTGACCACGTTCTGTCCTTCCTTCACCAGTACGTTGCTGTTGTGCGCGTAGGCCGACAGATAGGTCTCGTTGTGCTTGATGATGACGAGCTTGCCGTAGCCGCGAGCCGTACCGCTGAAGACTACACGACCGGAGGCCGACGCATAGACCGGATCGCCGATCTTGCCGACGATGTCCAAACCCTTGTTGGTTGCTTCCGAGAAACCGGCGAGAACGCGGCCTGAAGCCGGCCACATCCAGGCGACGCTGTCGGGGCCCTCGGCAGCGACAGGCGGCTGCGTCGGCGATTCGGGTTGCGGCTGTGGTGTGGGCGGGGACTGCCGCAACAACATAGCGAGGTTCTCCTCCGAGTAGGGCAGCTTCACTGCCTTGGGTCCGGTCTTGAGAAGTTCGGGCACAACCCGTGGGGCCTCCGTGCGCGCCCGTGGTTCACCGCCGAGCGGGCGCACTTCTACGGCGCCCGGCACGATCGCCGGCTGCACCTGCACACCGGCCTGCGGTTGTGCCGGCGCCGGTGCTGACGGCGACGTTGCCTGCGGCCGCATGCTCAGCGTTTGGCCGGGCTGAATAAGGGCAGGATCGGCGATGCTGTTCCAGGCGGCGAGATCTTTGTAGTCCAGGCCGTTATCGAGCGCGATGCTGTAAAGGGTATCGCCTCGCTTGACGGTGTAGCTCTCTGGCTGTTCCGCAGGGGGCACCGGCTTTGCGGCAGGTGGGCGCGCAATGGTCCGTTCGACAACCGGCGCCTGGTACGGGCCGGCGCATCCCGCAAGAAGTGCTGCGCCGAGCGCCGCGAAGAAAATGCAGGATGACTTCACTGCCTGCCGCCTCTCAAGGGCACGAAACGCACGGCGTCGAGCCATTTTTCAGTCAATCCGGTCGAAGTCTTTTCGATGAGGCAAAGAACTTGATTATCGGCTCCCACGGGCACGATCATTCTGCCACCCGACGCAAGCTGCTGCAAAAGCGCCTGCGGAACCCCGGGGGCCGCCGCCGCGACGATGATTCCGTCGAACGGCGCCGCTTCCGGCAGCCCCTCGTTGCCGTCTGCGTGCACCAGACGCAGGTTCGACAACCGCAAGGGACGCAGGTTGCTGCGCGCCTTTTCGAGCAATCCCGCGATGCGCTCAACCGAATAGACTTCCTTCGCAAGCCTCGCGAGGACCGCCGCCTGGTACCCGCATCCTGTGCCGACTTCGAGCACGGTTCCAAGCCGCCTTTGTCCGCCCATGGCCTCGATCATGCGCGCCACGATAAAGGGCTGTGAGATGGTCTGCTCGAAACCGATCGGCAGCGCCGTGTCTTCGTAAGCGCGGCTCGCCAGCGCCTCTTCGATAAAGATGTGACGGGGAACGGCGGCTATTGCGGCGAGGACCGCTTCGTCGCGGATACCCTTTTCCCGCAGCCGCGCGACCATGCGGTCGCGCGTGCGCTGCGAGGTCATCCCGATCCCGCGGGCTTTCGAGAGCATCATTGCGCCGCCTCCGATCCGTTTCCGCTGAGAATACAGCCGGGGTGTCGGCGGCTGGCGGCAATCGCGGGCGGTCGCATCCCCGCAGTGCGGGGCCCCTGCTCCCTGCTCATACCGCCGCCTCCGATCCGTTTCCGCTGAGAATACAGCCGGGGTGTCGGCGGCTGGCGGCAATCGCGGGCGGTCGCATCCCCGCAGTGCGGGGCGGCCGGCGAGGCGGAGCAGGGGCCACAACCGCAGGTTGGGGATGCGACCCGAGTCCGGGCGCACGGGGCCGCCGGCCGCTAATGGCCGCCTTCGGGGTCAGATCCCCAGCATGCGCTGGGACCCCTCTTCCGCCCTCCAGCGGCCCCTGCTCCCTGCTCATACCGCCGCCTCCGATCCGTTTCCGCTGAGAATACAGCCGGGGTGTCGGCGGCTGGCGGCAATCGCGGGCGGTCGCATCCCCGCAGTGCGGGACCCCTGCTCCCTGCTCATACCGCCAGCCATTTCTTTATTACCGGAATCTGCAGCTGGTGCGAGAGGTCCATCTGCAGCGGCGTCACCGATACGCGGTCCGCGGTGAGGGCACAAAAATCGGTCCCAGGCCCTGCGTCCTGAGCGCTTCCCGCAGCGCCGACCCAGTACACGGTCTGGTTGCGCGGATTGACGGTCTTGATCACGGGCTCGGCCTTGTGGCGCTTGCCGAGCCGCGTCACTTCGAATCCCTTGAGTGCTTCGTAGGCGATATCGGGCACGTTGACATTGAGCAGTACAGGCTCGGGCGGAGGCCGTCTCTGGAAGCGCTCGACGAGCTCCGTGGTCACCCGCGCGGCGGTGGCGTAGTGCCTGCCGGCCTTGCTCGCCAGCGAAACCGCCAGCGACGGGATGCCGAGCAAGTAGCCCTCGGTCGCCGCCGCCACGGTGCCTGAGTAGATGGTGTCATCTCCCATGTTAGCGCCCAGATTGATGCCCGAGATGACCATGTCGGGCAGACCCTCGAGCAAGCCGGTCACCGCGAGGTGGACACAGTCCGTCGGCGTGCCGTTCACAAACAGGAACCCGTTCCCGGACTTGCGCACGGAAAGCGGCCGATCGAGCGTGAGTGAGTTCGAAGCGCCGCTACGGTCGCGCTCGGGCGCGACTACGGTGACCTCGGCGACACGGGCCAGCGCTTCTGCAAGGATCGCAATGCCGGGCGCGAAGTACCCGTCGTCGTTGCTGAGCAGAATGCGCATGCGTCTAGTAACTTACTGAAATGCGAAAGAAAGCGCAACGATAGTCGCCGGCCTATCGCAGACATTCATCCTCCAGGTCCCCTGGCCCGGCAATTGCTACTGTTGTGTTTTCGTACTGGGAAAAGGTGGAGGGGTTATGCAAGTCTTGTCCAGGGAAAAATCCAAGGTGCTGGCGGAGCAACACGGCTGGTCGCTTACTATCGCGGAAGGCTATGTCGACGGCGAGGCCTGTCGCAGACGGGGCAAGACGCCGCCCGCGCACGCCTTGGTCGGAAAGGATGAATATTCAGAGGGTTTCCGGGCTGGTTACTACCTCCGGAGCCCGGACTCAACCCGAAGCGACTCAAGAAATCCTCCTCCCGCCGGTGCGCCGGTAGCGGGCGAGGAATTCACGGCATAGGTCCGGCGCCAAGGCGCCGGCGAGAATTTGAACCGGTTACAAATTGAGGGGACACAATCCCCTCATAGCCAGGTGTTGACCGAACGTCAGGAGAGTGTCGGATTTTGCACGCCCCTGCCGTGCCTTCGGCTACCCGCAACTTGCTTCGCGCTTACCCGAAGCGGCTATCGGCCTCCCCAGGTTCCCGTAAGGTCCAATTGGTTGAAAAACGCCGCGCGGAAACCCTTGGCATAGTCATCAATTCCGACTTCGTGATAGGGAGTAAGCTCCAAGCCCCGATCCCGCGCCAACTGCCCAGCGGTAAATCCTTCGGTATAGCCTGATTCTTCATTCCCAAGCAGTTTGAATTCCACCAGCGTTCCCATGACCCCTCGCCTAAAAGATGCTTTCGGTTTGAACGTGAGCAAGCGCCGTGCCAGCAACGCCGATCTGATGCGATGCGCTTAAGCGGCCGACCCCTCGGAATCGGACCAACCCGCAGCGGCGGCGCACCTTTTCTCGCGTATCAGGGAGTACCCGGCCAGGAATCCCTCCCGATACTGGTCGAGGTCGGCCAGGGGATATTTGGAGATCTGCCTGCCGTGCCTGCGCGCCGCACGTCCATCGATATAGCCTTCCGCAAAGGCGTGGGACCAGCCGTTCTTCACCGCCAGATTCCTGAACTCCTCTTTGGGCGAGACTTTCATTTTGCCCCCCGTCAGTTACAGGCATGTGAAACGGAGAGCAATTTCTGGGCCGGCGTTTTGCGGGTAAGCGAGGGCTTTCGGTAGGGGACCTGGATCAGCGCCGCGCTGCAGCGAGGACGTCGCGCAGGCCTTCGATCGCCGACAGGGCGCGCTGCAAATGGTCGGTATCCACAACTTCGACCGTGAATGACATCGAAGCGACGCTGTGACGCGTCTGCGTTCTGGCTGCTATCACGTTGGTCTTCTCCCGCGTCAGCGCTTCCGTGACATCGCGCAGCAGCCCCTGCCGGTCGTTCCCGCGCACGATGATGTCCACCGGATAGACCTGGCTTCCGCGTTCGCCCCATTCGGTGACGATCCCGCGTTCGGGATGACGCGCGAACATCCGCGCGAAGCTTGCGCAGTCGCGCCGGTGCACCGAGACTCCGCGCCCCTTGGTCACGAAACCCGAAATCCGGTCGGGCGGCGCCGGCTTGCAGCAGAGCGCGAGCTGCGTGAGCACGCGCTCCACGCCGACGACCAGGATTCCGCTGTCCGGTTTTCCGGTCCTCGCAGAGCGCACCTGTGGCGGCTCCGCCCGCGCCGGCTGTGCTTCGCCGCGCAGCGCGGTCCGGAGTTGCCGCGGGCCGACTTCCTCTCGTCCCACCGCGGCGAAGAGGTCATCGGCCCGATCGAACCCGAGACGTTGGGCCAGCTCCTCAAGGCTGGCGGCGCGCTTTCCCTCGCGTTGCAGCTCGCGCTCGACGGCGGCGCGCCCCGCGGCGATGACGCTCGCGATCTCCCGGCTGTTGAACCACTGGCGGATCTTGTTGCGGGCGCGAGAGCTCTTGATGTAGCCGAGCGCGGGATTCAACCAGTCGCGGCTCGGGCCGCCGGTTTTCGCCGAGATGATCTCGACCCGTTCGGCGTTCTTCAGCCGGTAATCGAGCGGCACAATGGCGCGGTTCACCTTCGCGCCGCGGCAGCGGTGGCCGATATCGGTGTGCAGTGCATAGGCGAAGTCCACCGGCGTCGCTCCTTGCGGCAGGTCGATGATCTTGCCTTGCGGCGTGAGCACGTAGACCGTGTCGTCGAGCGCGGCGTGCTTGGACTGCTCGATCCAGTCCGAGGCATCGACGATCTCGTCGCGCCAGGCGAGCATCTGCCGCAGCAGGGCGATCTTCTCGTCGAAGGGATCGCCCTTGCGGGCGGGGCGCCTCGCGCTTTCCTTGTAGCGCCAGTGCGCGGCGACGCCAAGTTCGGCCTCGCGGTGCATCTCATGCGTGCGGATCTGCACTTCCAGGGCCTTCCCTTCGGGACCGATCACCGCCGTGTGGAGCGAACGGTAGCCGTTCGTCTTGGGCCGCGAGATATAGTCGTCGAATTCCCTCGGGATCGGCGCCCACAGGTTATGCACGACGCCGAGCACGGTGTAGCAATCCGGCACCTCGTCCACCTGCACGCGCAGGCCGCTGACATCATGGATCTCGGAGAAGTCGAGCGATTTGGCGCGCATCTTCGTATAGATGCTGTAGAGGTGCTTCGGGCGACCGCTGATTTCGGCGCGGACCTCGGTCCGAGCTAGCTCGCTCGAAAGTTCCTTCATCGCTCTTTCGACCAGGGCCTCGCGCTCTTCGCGGCGCGCATCGAGCATACCGGCGACGCGCTTGTAGGCCTCGGGCTCGAGGTAGCGGAACGACAGGTCCTCGAGCTCCCACTTGAGCTGCCACACGCCCAGCCGGTTGGCGAGCGGCGCATAGATATCGACCGTCTCCTGCGCCAGCACCCTCCTCTCGCCCTCGGGCGCGCACGCAAGCCAGCGCAGGGTCTGGGTGCGGCTCGCGAGCCGCAGGAGCACCACGCGGATGTCCTCGACCATGGCGAGCAGCATCTTGCCCAGCGCTTCGTTCTGCGGACCCGAGCCTTTGGCGAGTGCTGCGGTCCGGGTGACTACGCGCAGCTCGTTTATTCGGCTGATTCCTGCCACAAGTGAAGCGACAGCGGCTCCAAACGTCGATTTGAGCTTCTCCTCCGGTTCGGGGAGATAGGCCGGAACGGCAAACAGCAGCCCGGCCACCCGCGTATCGGCGTCCAGCCGCAGTTCGGCAACATTGCGCGCCAGTCCCAGCGCGTGGCTGTAGGCGGGCTCGCCCGTGCCGAGGAGCTTATCGCCGTAGACGCTCGCGGCGAAGTCAAGCGCCTGGGCGAGGGTGCGCCGGTCCTCGTCGGAAATCCCGGCGTTCAGGACATCGGATTCGCCGATCTCGGCGAGATCGGAGCGCGTTGTCGATACCATGCCCAAAGTCTAGCGCACGCTATGGCGCCGGAGAGCGCCCTCCCGGATAATTCGCCTTTTCCCCTGAAGGAACGACACGGGCATGGGTTTCCTTCGCAGATGGCGCCGTAAGAGCGTGCTGAAAAGCGCCAGAATAGACGAAGCGCTGTGGGCGCGGGTTGCCTCCAAGCTTTCGTTCCTCCGCGGCCTTTCCGAGGAAGAAGCGGCGCGGCTCAGAGAGCTCGTCGTTCTGTTTCTTTCGGAAAAGGAAATGCACGGCGCGCACGGCCTCAAGCTCACCGACGAAGTGCGCCTGTCGATTGCCGCGCAGGCTTGCCTGCCGATTCTCAATCTCAGCCTCGACGCCTACAGGGGCTGGGTCGGCGTGGTCGTCTACCCCGGTGAGTTCCGCGTGCGCAAGGAAGAGATGGACGAGAGCGGCGTCGTACACACCTTCGACGAGGAACTCGCCGGAGAAGCCTGGCCCGGAGGGCCGGTGATTCTATCGTGGGAAGATGTGCGCCTGGCCGAACGCGGCTACAACGTGGTGATCCACGAGTTCGCGCACAAGCTCCACATGGACGGAGGGGGTGATGAGGATGTTCCGGCGGCGCGCGCCGGGATGGACGCGGCGAAGTGGCGCAAAACGCTTGAAGAGTCTTACCGGAGCTTCTGCGGCGAAGTCGACGCCGGCGAGCCCACCTTCATAGACCCCTACGCCGCCGAGCATCCGGCCGAGTTCTTCGCCGTCATGAGCGAGGCCTTCTTCACCGAATCCGCCGTGCTCGCGCGCGACTGGCCCGAGCTGTACGAGCAGCTTGCGCTGTTCTATCGGCAGGATCCGGCCGGGCGGGCGACCCCTTAGACGAAGCTGTCTCGTATGCCCAGAAGGCGTAGGAATATCGCGAAGCGGGCCGGTGCACCGCGAAAGATCGTCTGCCTCGAAACGTACTGGGGCGATCACGACGTACGGCTCTTCCAGAACACCTCGGTGCGCCCTTTCCTGGAGGCGCTGTCGTCCCGATTCGATCCGCCCATCCAAATCGCCCACCGGTTCGTCGAGTCCATGGCGCAATTGTCGAGCTACACGTCCT
>Ga0137451_1000071_pt1 | contig 30994 bp, 27 predicted proteins | sample EasRivERMGT500_2_FD_102336 | JGI IMG/M metagenome (GOLD analysis project Ga0137451, IMG submission 102336) | Soil microbial communities from meander-bound floodplain in the East River, Colorado, USA - East River MetaG ERMGT500_2 | ecosystem: Environmental > Terrestrial > Soil > Floodplain ... | reverse complement strand
GTGCCCATGTCGGCGAGCATGAACTTGATCTGCCCGCCGAACAGACCCTGGTACGCCTGGCCCGCGCCTTTGTAGGGCACGTGCAGGAAGCGCGCGCCCGAGGCCTCCTCGAGCAGGCGCACGCCGAAATAGGTCGCGGTGGTCGATCCCGCGGAGGCAAAGGGAATCGTCCCTGGATCGCGCTTGGCGAGGGCGACGAGCTCCGCGACCGAGCGCGCCGGCACTTCGGGCAGCACGCTGAGAACGAGGGGATTCACGACGCCGCGCGCGACCGGCGCAAAGTCGCGCTCCGCGTCGTAGGGCAAGTCCTTATAGAGCGCCGGGTTGATGACGAGCGACGGGTTGCCCGAGACGAGAAAGGTGTAGCCGTCGGGCAGCGCTTTCGCCACCGCCACCGCGCCGATATTGCCCGCGCCTCCGGCGCGGTTCTCGATGACGACCTGCTGGCGCAAGGGCTCGGTAAGCGCCTGGGCGAGCAGCCGCGCGTACAGGTCGGTGCCACCCGAGGGCGACGAGGGCACGACGAACTTGATCGTGCGCGCGGGCCAGGCGTCCTGGGCCTGGGCGCTGAAGGGCGCGAGCGCGCACAGCGCAAGCGCGAACTGCGCAGCGAGTGCGGGGCTTCGCCGGGCCGTTGCGGCCCGCGGCCGGTCGATCGGTGTGTGCATCCGGATACCTCTCCTGGAGTAGCGCACATCGTACTCCGGCGGCTCGAGCGGGGTAAGTCGGGGAAACCCGATATCGGGAGACGCGGAAAAACTCCACAGCCCTTCGGGCCACCCCCTATATCAAGGGGTTCGCTACGTGCCCGGAGGCGTCTCGTTGAGGACCAGCCAGTAGAGGCCGAGCTGGTTGACCGCATGCACGAACTGGGTGAAGTCCACCGGCTTGCGCACGAAGCTGTTGGCGCCGAGATCGTAGCTGGAGACGATGTCCTTCTCCTCGTTGCTCGAGGTCAGCACGACCACGGGCAGGCGGCGCGTGCGCTCGTCGGCCCGCATGCGGCGCAGCACTTCGAGACCGTCGATCTTGGGCAGCTTCAGATCGAGCAGGACGACCTCCGGCGCATTCTTCGGGTCGCGCCCGGCGTGGGCACCGGACGCGAAGAGGTAATCGAGCGCTTCTTGTCCGTCACGAACGACCTGGAGCTTGTTCAGGATCTTGTTCTGTTCGAAGGCGCGAAGCGTGAGCTCGACGTCGTAAGGGTTGTCCTCGACGAGCAGGATGTTGCCGCTGCGATTCATTTGAGGCCTCCTGTTGCGGCAGGCGCAGCGGCAAAGCTGCCGCTTGCCGCATTGGGCAAGGAAAAATAGAACGAGGATCCTTCATCCGGCTTGCTCTCGGCCCAGACGCGGCCGCCGTGGCGCGTTACCACGCGCTGCACGATGGCCAGGCCGACGCCGGTCCCGGGGAATTCCTTCTCGGAGTGCAGGCGCTGGAACACGCCGAACAGCTTGTCGTAGTAGGCCATGTCGAAGCCGACGCCGTTGTCTTTCACGCAGTAGACGTTCTCTGCGCCGTTGGGCCGGCCGCTCACCTCGATGCGCGGAGTGCCGCCCTGGGGGACGTACTTGAGCGCGTTGGAGAGGAGGTTCGCGAGGACCTGCCGCAGCATCGCCGGATCGCCCCAGCCCTGCGGCAGCGGCGCAAGGTCGAATACCGCCTCGCCCTCCGGATGCGCCACGCGCAGCTCCCGATACACGTCGCCCGCGAGCGCCGTCATGTCGACCGCGGAGCAGGCGAGCGGCCTTTTTCCGAGCCGCGAGAAATCGAGCAGATCATCGATGAGCTGCCCCATTCTCCGGGTGTTCTCGTGAATCACGCCGAGCCGGCGCTTGCCCTCGTCGTCCAGCCGCCCGCCGTAGTCCTCGACGAGTATCCGGGCAAACCCGTCGATCGCCCGCAGCGGCGCGCGCAGGTCGTGGGACACGGAGTAGCTGAAGCCCTCGAGCTCCCGGTTCGCCGCCTCCACTTCCTCGGTGCGCCTCGCCAGGATCACGTTAAGCCTCACCGCCTCGGCGATCTGGCGCCGGATAGCAAGGTAACCGAGCGAAAACAGCAGGACAAACAGGACGGCGAGGACCAAGCCTGCGGCGACCGCGAGGGCGCTCGCTCTTTCTTCCTCCTGAGTCCGCTGGGCGAGCCTCCGCTCTTCTTCCTCCACCATGTCCCCGGTGAGGGCGTGAATGCGGCCCGTCGTCGCCGGCGGACGCGGCGGATAAACCGATCTGAGAAACTCGCGCGCCGCGTCGGCGCCCTTGGTCTGCCGGATCAACACCAGGCGATCGAGCAACTCCATCCGCCCGTCCAGCCGGTCGCGCAGCATGCGCCAGCGCCTCTGCTGCGATTCGCTGTCGGCGGTGAGGTCCCTCAACCGCTGGACGCGGGACTCGAGAGACGACACCGCGTTATCGCGATCGCGCAGATAGATCGCATCGCCGGTGATCACGAACCCGCGCACCGCCGATTGCGCCATCAGCAACGCCCCTTCCACGCCGACCATCACCTGCAGCACTTCGTGCGCCTGCGCTACATGGCGGCTCGAATCGAGCGCGCGCTCCGCGGTATGGAACACCGCCAGCGCAAGCGCAATGACCACGGCGAGCGCGCCGGCAAAGGCCACAGTGAGCCTGCGCTGCAGGCTGCCGCTCCGCGAAGCGCCGGCCACCCGCGCGGCTTTCGTCATCGCCATGCGCTCGATTCCCGCCTAAGGTCCCTTGCCGAGCAAGTGGCCCATACTACCCTCGCATTCGCGGCAGGGTAAGTCGGGGGAACCCGACACGGCCTCCCGCCGGCTGCGCCGTTTGCGGCATAAATCCCTGCGGCGCGGATCGCGCCCTCTTTTTCAACCCCAGGAGAGACTCATGGACCCGCTCAAATCGATTGGCTCGATCGATCCCGCGCGCAGGGCGTTTTCGCTGATCGAGGAATTCAAGAACTTCGCCCTCAAAGGCAACGTCATCGACCTCGCTGTGGGCGTGATCATCGGCGCCGCGTTCGGCAAGATCGTCGATTCGCTCGTCAAGCACATCCTCATGCCGCTGATCGGAATGCTGCTGCCGGGCGAGCAGGGCTACATCGGTTGGAAAATGGCGTTCGGAGCGAAGGAAATTCCCTTCGGGCTTTTCCTCGGGGAACTCGTGAACTTCGTCATCGTCGCGTTCGCGCTCTACCTCTTCATCGTCAAGTTCCTCGGCTTGGTGATGAAGGCGAAGCAGGCCGCTCCCGCCGTGCGCCCGCTCCCTCGAAAGAAGAAACGCTGCTCGCGGAGATACGCGATCTGCTGAAAACGCAAAGAGCCTGAACCCCGACACGATTGTCGGCATGGCATACTGGGCGCCGCGATACGGCAGGAAGCTGCAGCATGCAAACTCCCAGGCTCAGGCAGGACCGGCGCGATCCGAAAGACCCCTTCGAGGACCACTGCTGGAAGGACATCATTCCGGCCGACGTGATCGAGCTCTACTCGAGCTACAAGCGGGAAGTCGGCGTCGGACCCTCGCCCGCCCTCCTTGCCATCGACCTCTACGAGCTCGCCTACCAGGGCGGCGCAAGGCCCGTGCAGGACCTGATGAGGACCTACCCCAGCTCCTGCGGCGAACACGCCTGGGCGGCCATCGAGCCGACCCAGCGGCTTTTCGCCGCGGCGCGCGCGGCGAACCTGCCGGTGATTTACTCGACCCGCGACACGCGGCCGCAGAGCCGGGCGAAGGGCGTGCGCTCGACCCGGCGGCAGGGCGAGGACATCGACCCCGCGCTCTACGCGATCCGGCCCGAGTTCAAGCCGCAGCCGCAGGACACGGTCATCACGAAGCTGCGTGCGAGCGCGTTCTTCGGAACGCCGCTCGCCGCGCACCTCACGCAACTCGGGGTGCGCAGCCTGATCGTGTGCGGCGAGAGCACTTCGGGCTGCGTGCGCGCGAGCGCAGTGGACGCCTATTCCCACGGATTTCAGGTGACGCTCGCCGAGGAATGCTGCTTCGATCGCAGCCCGATCTCGCACAAGGTCAACCTCTTCGACCTGCATCACAAGTACGCCGACGTGCTGCACGCTGATGAAGTCATCGCCCATCTGCAGGGGCTGCCGGCCGAAGCCGCGAAGGCGCGTGACTCCCCGATGAAGCTGCGCGCCTAGGAGAAAAACATGGCGGGACGCCTGGCGGGCAGGGTGGCGATCATCACGGGCGGCGGCCACGGCATCGGCAAGGCGTACGCTCTGGGCATGGCAAGAGAAGGCGCCAAGATCGTGGTCGCGGAGATCGACGCGATCGCCGCCGAGACCGCCGCCGCGGACTTGCGGCGGCAGGGCTTCGAGGCAATCGCCGTGCGCACCGACGTCGCCGACCGCGCGAGCGTCGAAACGATGGCGAAGCGCGCGGTCGAGGCGTTCGGACGAATCGACATCCTGGTCAACAACGCCGCTATCTTCGCCACCGTCCCGATGTCGCGCTCGCCTTTCGACGAGATCGAGATCGAGGAATGGGACCGCATGATGGCGGTCAACCTGCGCGGCGCCTGGCTCGCCTCGCGCGCCGTGGTTGCGCACATGCGAGCGCGCGGCTACGGCAAGATCATCAACATCAGCTCGGGCACGGCGCTCAAAGGTTCGGCAAGCCGCATCCACTACGTCACCTCCAAAGCGGGCGTGCTCGGCTTCACGCGCACGCTCGCGACCGAGCTCGGCAAGGACGGCATCTGCGTGAACTGCATCGCCCCGGGCAGCACGCTCTCGGAGGAGAATCCGAGCGAAAGCATCGTCAAGATGCGCGCCGCCGCCGCAGAGGAGCGCGCGCTGAAGCGAACACAGACGCCCGAGGACCTGGTCGGCGCGATCGTCTTCTTCGCCTCCTCCGAGAGCGATTTCATCACCGGGCAGACGCTGGTCGTCGACGGCGGCGCCTGCATGCACTGAGCCCAGCGTCGGCGATGGATTGCCGAGCCAGTCCGTATCTCAATCGGCTTGCGCGAGGGAATGCTTCACTGCCGCCGCCCGGCGCGTGCGGCGTGAGCGCCGCAAGAGCGGCGCTCAGTCCTGCAGCGGAATCCTCGCCTCGCGGATGATCCTCGCGAACATCGCGAGGTCAGCCCTGAACTTCGCCTCGAACTCTTCTGGCGTGCTCGCGACAATCTGCCCGCCGAGGCCCATGAGCCGCTCCCGCACCTCCGGCGCGTTGAGCGCCTTCGCGGTCTCGCGCTGCAGACGCAGGACGATGTCGCGGGGAGTTCCGGACGGCGCGAACAGGCCTTGCCAGCTCGTCGAGTCGAAGCCCGGGACTCCGCTTTCGGCGACGGTGGGTACGTCGGGCAGCGACACGATGCGCCGCGCGCCGGTCACCGCGAGCGCCTTGATGCGCCCCGCCTTGATGTTCTGCACGCTGGTTGCAAGCGGCACGACCGCCACGTCCACCTCGCCCGCCAAGAGCGCCGTGGAAAGCGGCGCGTCCCCCTTGTAGGGAACGGGCACGATGTCGATGCCCGCGGAGATCTTCAGCAGCTCCATCGTGAGGTGCAAGGGATTGCCGACACCGGTCGAGCCGTAGTTGAGCGCGCCGGGTCTCGCTTTGGCGAGCGCGATCAGCTCTTTCGTCGTCGTGGCGGGAAATTTCGGATTGGCGACGAGGATCAACGTCGTCGCGAGAAGCTGCGTCACCGGCGCGAAGTCTTTCACCGCGTCGAACGGGAGTTTCCTGTAGAGCGCGGGGCTGATCGCATGGCCGTTGGTGGTAAGCAGCACCGTATAGCCTTCGGGCGCAGCTTTGGCGACTAGGTCCGCGGCGAGATTACCGCCTGCGCCGGGACGGTTGTCGATGACGATAGGCTGGCCGAGCGAATCGGTGAGCTTCGGCCCAACCAGGCGCGCAAGCGTATCCACCGCGCCGCCCGCGGCGAACGGCACAACGATGCGGATGGGCTTTGCGGGATAAGCTTGCGCGAGCGCGGCGCCGGAGCCAAACGCGTACGCGGCTAGAAGCAGGCAGATGCCAACACCAGGATGTGCGTTCCAACTGGTGAAACCGCTCAGGCGCACCGGCTTTCCTCCGTGCGGTATTATCGCACCTCCGACAGACGCAATATCTGTCAAGAATCACACGGCTTCCGCCGCAATGCCGGAACCAGGACTATAATTCGACGAATCCGGGTCTTCGACCCCAAGAAACAGGAGGAAAGGTGAAAACGCTAAGTGTCTTGTTTGTCGTGTTGTTCGCCTTCGGCAGCAACGCCTTCGCGCAACAAGAAGCTCCGATCGTGGTGGCTCAAGCCGGGGGCGCGTCGCCGGGCGCCGGCGCGCCGGCGGCAACGAGCGGGGTCGGAACGACGATCGCAGCGGTGGTTGCCGCAATCGTCGCCGCAGCGGCGGCTGCGGGCACGGGCAACGGCACCACAGGCACAACAACGACGACGACGCCGCCGAATCACTAACTGCGGGCGCGATCGTTCAAAGCGCTTCACGCAGCGCCCCTGGGCCGGTCCAGCGAGCTATCCGCCGAGCGGCCTTGCTTCGGCTGCGCTGGAATAGTACTCCCAGGCGCGTTCCACCACCCTCAGGCTGATCTGGTCGCTCAGGCCCTCGGCTTCTTCCCGAGTATAGACGCGGATTCGCGCAGGGTCCCCGCCCGCGGCGGCGAGCATTCGCAGCTGCATGCCGGCGCTTTCCTCCAACTGGCACGCGGCAATGGTGGCCGTGCGCACGTCCGGCAGCGCGGTAGTGATTCCGTGGCCGCGCATCATGACCGCGATTCCGTCGCCAAGACGCCGGGCGAGCAGATCGCCCAGCTCCCGCGTGCGGATCAAGCCGATGCGCTCGAACTCGGGCACGCCGGCGTGAAACGCCCCGCCCTGGTTGTGCACCACGCGATGCGGCTGCCCGATCTGGGTCAGGCAAATGCACGCGGGGGGATGAGCGTGCACCACGCCGCCCACATCGGGCCGAGCGGCGTAGATGCGCGCGTGGATCCACAATTCGCTGTTCGGCGTCCCCTTTCCGGCGAGGATCCTGCCTTCGGTGTCGAGGACGAGCAGCCGGTTCGCGCTTGCGAGGCCGGGTGAGCGCCGGGTGGGAAAGCAGAAGGTGTTCGTACCCGGGATGCGGGCGCTCACGTGCCCGAATGCGTTGGAGAGCCCGAAGCGCTCGATGATCCGGTTGGCGAGCGCCACGTCGCGCCGCAATTCCCGATCGACGCGGCGACTGCTCCCCGCGCTACTCACGCGTCGCCTCGACTCGCAGCGCAAGCAGCGCTTCGGCCAAGAGTGTAAGGTTCCTTTCCTTCCCGGTAAGCGCGTAGATCGAGGTTCCCGGCGCGAGGGCGCGTTCGAGCCACTCCATCGCGCGGACTTTTTCTGAAATCGAAGCGTCCGGATAGGCGGCCGCGGTCGCGAGAATCGCCCACGGCAGCGCCGTGTAGCGCGTATCGTCCCGATAGGACCGCTTGCCGACCTGCACCGTCTTGCGCGAGGCCCCGCTTTCCCGCGCAGCGGGCGCCTCGGCGGGAAGCTGGCTCAGCCAGTCGCGGTCGAGCGCGGCAAGCCCCGGCGCGCCCACGCGATGCAGCGCGAAAAGCACGAAGCCCGATAGGCCGAGGAATTCGCCGCGCTGACTTGCTTCCGGCCATCCCGGGTAGTCGGCCCAGCGCGCGCGGCCGGGAGCAACCCGGGCCTTCAGCCAATCCGCTCCACGCCGCGCCGCGGCGGCGAGCCGCTCTTGCTGCGCTCGATTCGCCTTGAGAATCGATTGCTCGTGCAGCGCGAGGAGTGCGGTCGCGGTCCCGTAGCTCGATGCGAATCTTTCACCCTGGGCGCCGGCGAAAAGCGGCCACGCTCCCTCGCCGTCCTGAGTCGAGAGGAGAAACTCGAGCTCGCTTCTGTGTGCCGGAATCCCGAACCTCGCAAGGGTCCACAGCGCCCAGGAAGTCACGCCGACGTGGTTGGGGAATCTTCCGCTTGGCAGCTTGCGCCAGCAGGTGCACTCGGGTCCTGCGACGGAGCGGAAGTACTGTTCGATCGATTTGACGTTGATCCGGATCGAGCCGTTCTCCTTGAGCGCGACGAGCACTTGTGCGGAGACCCACGCCTCGCCGGCGAACTTTCCCTTCCTGTCGATGCGCGCCTCGAGCGCCGCGGCGAGCTGTTTCGCTTTCTCGGCGGCGGCCCGGCGTATTTCTCCCGGAAGCGGCACCCCTTGGCCCGAGGAGGATATCGCACGGTAATGGCGCCCTAGCGTTTCCGAAAAGATCGCCGCCAAAACGATTCCAAGCGCGAAAAGCGCGGCGAGCGCGGCCAAGCCGAGCTTGAGCCTGCTCGCCTGCCCGACCCAGGTCTTGAGGGCCGCGGGCGCTTTCGCGGCGTGAGAGCGCAGCCTAGCCGCAAAAGGGGCCGCGGCGCGGAGCCGGGCCTTGAGGGCCTCGCGCGCTTTTTCCACATGGACCCGCAGCTTGTTCATGTCTTGTTTTCCGCGTGTCTCAAAGACCGATGAGGATCTTGCCGACCGTCGCGCCGCTTTCCTGGGCGTCGTGCGCATCGGCGACCTGATCGAGGCGATAAGTGCGCGCGACATGGGGGCGGTAGCGGCCGGCTTGCAGCGCCGCGTTGAGGTCCCGTGCGGCAGCCCAGTGCGCCTCTCGGGACATGACGTAGACGAGGATGAAGTGCACCGTGATGCCCTGCCTCATGACGGGTGAGAACGGTATGCGCGGCGCGCTGTCCGGCGCCCCCGAGGAATACGTTGAGATAACGCCGTTGGCTTTCAGGACCGCGCGGTTGAGATCCAGATTCGCCTCGAAGGCGACTTCGACCACGCGGTCGATTCCCGTCCTTCCCGTGAACGCTTTGAGTTTCGCGGCGACGTCCCCGCTCCTGCGGTTGACGACGAGGTCCGCGCCCGCCTCGCGCGCGATTTTCTCCTGCTCGGGCCGGCTCACCGTCGTAGCGACCCGCGCGCCGCCCCATTTGGCGAGCTGGATCGCGGCGTGACCGACCGCGCCGCCGCCGCCCGCCACGAGCACCGTCTGTCCCTGAACTCCGCCGTCCTGAAAGAGGCACCTGTGCGCGGTCATCCCCGCGATGCCGACGCAGGCTCCGGTCTCGAAGCTCGCCCCTGGCGGAAGACTGACCGCGTTCTCCGCGGGCACCGCGACGTATTCGGCCGCGGTGCCGAAGGCGCGGCCGCGCTGCGCCTCGTAAATCCAGACGCGCTCGCCCACTCGCGCCTGGGGTACCCCCGCGCCGACGCGGTCGATCTCGCCCGCGCCGTCCTGGTGAGGAATCACGCGCGGGAACGGCATATCCATGCTGCCGTCCCAGCCGCCCCGCAATTTCGTGTCGGTCGGATTCAAGCCCGAGAAACGCACTTTGACTCGCACTTCGCCGGGGCCCGGTTCGGGGTCGGGAACGTTGCCGAGCACGAGGACTTTCGACGCGGGGCCTTTTCGTTCGTAGTACGCCGCCCTCATGCGATCTCCGGCTGCGCTCTCATGCATCCCTTCGCTTGCTCTCTACCCATTGGAATGATCTCGGCGAAACGTCATTGTGTTTTTCCAGTGCCGATAGAATCCCAGAAGACGGCCCCCCGAGCAAGGTTTTTCCAGCGCCGGCCCAGCGCTCCCCCCGGACCTCCGCCCCCATCTCGCCGATCCGCTCGATGCTTCCCTTGAGTCTATCCCCGGGGGCGAACTTCGCCCGTTGAACTCCAGGGGCTGAAGGCGTAGCATGGCCCGCACAACTCCAACGCGTGACAAGGGAGACTCGCCATCACTTGATACGAAAGGAGTCCTTATGTGCTACGAGTTCGACGAGATGTACAGGAAAGCACGCGAGGCCGATGAAGCACGAAAGAAATTGGCCGACGATCTGAGGAACAAGTCCTCCGCCCCCGCGAAGCCGATCTCCCCGGATAAGAGCGTCAGGGAGAAGGAACCCGTACCGGCCTGATCGCTTCGTTCCCCCAAAACCCCGCCCGCTCCAAAGAGTCGGCGGGGTTTTGTTTTCGGTCTAGTGGGGCGCCGGGCTCGTGGCGGTTTCCCGGATGAAGTTCAGCAGGTCGTCTTCCGCAAGCGCGGGACGGCACAGCCAGCCCTGGAACTCGTCGCAGCCCTCCTTGCGCAGCACGTCGAACTGTTCCTTCAACTCGACGCCTTCGGCGATCACGTTCATGCCCAGGCTGTGGGCCATGGCGATGACCGCACGCGTGATGGCCACGTCGTCGCTCGAGTGCGCGAGGTCGCGCACGAAGCTTCTGTCCACTTTCAGGTTGTTGATCGGGAAACGCTTCAGATATCCGAGCGAGGAGTATCCGGTGCCGAAGTCGTCGATGGCGAGGCGAACGCCCATCCGGCGCAGGGCCTCCAGTTTCGTCACGACCCTGTCCGGATCCTGCATCACCACGCTCTCGGTGATCTCCAGCTCCAGGTACTTGGGATCGAACCCTGTGGACTTGAGGATCTCGGCGAGCAGAGGCACGAGATCGTCCTGGCGAAACTGGGTCGCGGACAGGTTGACCGCGATCGGGAATCGCTGCACTCCGAGGTCTTGCCAGGCCTTGCCGCGCTCGCACGCTTCGCGCAGCGTCCACAGGCCGATCGGCACGATCAGCCCCGTGGCCTCCGCGAGCGGTATGAATTTGTCGGGCCCGACGAGGCCGCGCTCAGGATGCTGCCAGCGCAGCAGCGCCTCGACCCCGGTGATCGCGCCGCTCTCCATGTCGATCTTGGGCTGGTAGTGGATGCGGAACTCGCCGCGCTCGAGCGCATGCCGCAACCCGGCCTCCAGCGCGAGCTTCTCCAGCGTGTAGGTGTGCATTTCTGCGGAATAGAAGCAGTAGTTGTTGCGGCCCAGTTCCTTGGCGCGGTACATGGCGATGTCGGCGTTCGCGAACAGCGTCTTCGCATCGCGCCCGTCGGCCGGGGCCGAGCCGACGCCGATGCTCACCGACAGGCCGACCTCGCGGCCGTCGATCGAGCCGAGTCCGGCGACGGCGGCGAGCAGCTTGCGCGCGATCTCCGTGAGATTGGCTTCCTCGCCGAACTCCTCCAGCAGGACCACGAACTCGTCGCCGCCCAGGCGCGCGAGGATGTCGCTATCGCGCACGCAGCCGTGCAGGCGCTTGGCCGTCTCCTGCAGCACCCGGTCGCCGAACTGGTGGCCGAGCGTGTCGTTAATCACCTTGAAGCGGTCGAGGTCGAGCACGAAAAGCGCGGCCGGCCGCCGGTGCCGCTCGACCCTGGCGAGCGCACGCTGCAACTCCTCGTTGAACAGAACCCGGTTGGGCAGCCCGGTAAGATGGTCGTGCGTGGCCATCCGCCGCACCGAAGTCAGCGCCGTGCTCAGCTCCTCGTTGCTGCGGTGCAGCCGCAGGCGCAGTTCGCTGATTTTGCCCCCGACCACGCCGAAAAAAGGAAGAAACGCCGCCATCCCCGCCCACTGGAACCATTCGACGTAGACGTTGACGGTTTCCGGCTTCAGGAACATCAGCAGGTTGATCACGAGCGCATATCCGGCAAGAATCATCAGCGTGACCCGGACGAACTCGCGGGTATCGAAGCGGAAAGCGCCGAACAGGAGCACGACCAGGCACATGATGAGTGCAAACGCGCGGCCCTGGTTGAGACTGAATACGACCGCCATCAGCACGATGTTGGCGACGAGGATCTGCTGCCAGGTCAGGCTGGGATCGCTGAAGCGCAGGTTGAAGCCGCTGCGGAACGCGAGATAAAACGCTGCGGTGATGACCGCCATGGCGGCGCAGAGCGCGATGACCGACGGCAGCGCGATCAGGCCGAACCAGTTGGCGAGCACGAGCAAAGGGACGGAAATCGCATAGGTCACGGATGCGAGCAGGAACTGGTGAATCCGCGCCGCCTGCTCGGCGTCGCGTTCGGGCGGAAACAGGGTCTTGATCATCGTGGGTTCGGCGGATCCTGGGCAGCTTGCCGCGAGCGGCAAAGCTTAAAGCAAGACCTGTTCCCATCCTGGCGCCGCAAACCTGCCCGGGCCGAAGGTTTTTCCCCTGAGGAAATCCGGGGGTGGCGTGGAGTTCTCGTCAGTCTCGTTCGAATGCCGAGATTTTTTTGCCCCGTGTACGCATCACCGGATGGAAACCGCGGGCTTGGGGGCGCAAGCACCGCCGGACGGCCCGTGGTCGCTGTCGCTTCGGTGATGGCCCAACTCTCCCTTTTGCGAAGGCTGGCGCGATTCTATCTCATCTCAGGACCGAAATAACAGCGGAATTTGACGGCGGTACTGCGGTACGGCACATTGCGTTCGTGCGACTTGGCTATTTCACGATGCCGCTGCATCCGCCGCAGCGCGATCCGCTGCTGACGCTGCAGGAGGACCGCGAAGCGGTGATCCTCGCCGACAAACTCGGTTTCCACGACGCCTTTGTCGGCGAGCATCTCACCGATCGATGTGAAAACGTCACCAACAGCTTCATCTTCCTCGCCACGCTGATCGGCGAAACCAAGACGATCAAGCTTGCGACCGGCACCTCCAACCTCTCCCAGTCGCACCCGGTGGTGATCGCTTCGCAGGCCGCGATGTTCGACCACCTCGCGCGGGGGCGCTTCATCTTCGGAATCAGCCCCGGCGCGCTTTCCTCTGACGCGGAAGCCCTCGGCATCCTGGCCGAGGACCGCAACCGCATGTTCGCCGAGGCGATCGACGTGATCCTCGCGATCTGGGAGCGCGATCCGCCCTACCGGATCGACCTGCCCGGGAACCGCTATGAAGTGACGACCGAAAGAACCTTCGCTCCCGAAATCGGCCGGGGCGTCATGTACAAGCCCTACCAGAGGCCGCGTCCCGAGATCGTCGGCACGGTGGTCGCGCCGCACTCGAAAGGCGTGATCGCCATGGGCGAGCGCGACTTTCATCCGCTGTCAGCGAATTTCCTGCTCGCCCACTGGCTGCCCAGCCATTGGGAGAATTACGCGCAAGGTAAGCGTCGCGCAGGGAAAATCCCCGATGCCGACGAGTGGCGCATCGCGCGCACCATCTTCGTCGCAGACGACGACCGGGTCGCCGAGCGCTACGCCCGAGAGGACGCGACGAGCCCCTACCGCTTCTACTGGACGCAGTTGCGCGAAAAAATGATGCGCGCCAAGCGCCACGTCATCTTCAAGATGCACGAGAACGAGGACGACGGCGCGGTGACCGTCGAGCGCCTGCTCGGCGAGCTGGTTCTCTGCGGCACGGTCAACACGATCGTGGATCAAATACTCCGGCTGCGCGAACAGGCAGGCGACTTCGGCGAGATCGTCTATGCCGGGATGGACTGGGTGGACCCGAAACTCGCGAAGCGCTCAATGGAGCTGATGGCGACCGAAGTGATGCCGCGGGTCAACCAGGCGATCGGCGGCCCGGCGAAAGAGACCCCGCGCGAAGCAGCGCGGATCTAGTGTCGACCCAAGGCTGCCGGAAGGAGCTCCCGTTCAGGAACAATTCTTGCATCTCTCCGTGCCCGGGAAGAACCCCAGAATCGGCACCTAAAGCGCCATGACCCTGCAGATGGAAAACGAGAGCACGGAACGCAAAGACATCACCGACAAGCTCGTCTCGGCGCTGAAGACGGGCGGCTTCGTCCTCTACTGCCAGAAGATCCTGCGGCTCACCCCCGGAAACGCGCGTCCCTTTCAGGAGGTGCTGGTCCGTTTCAAGGAGGAAGAGGAGAAGTTGCTTCCGCCCGGAACGTTTTTTCCAATGCTGCAGGAGTACCGCCTGCTGCCGTACGTCGACCGCTGGGTCCTGAGCCGCCTTGCGAGTTGGATTCAGGAGGCTCGCGACAAGAAACCCGACTGGCCCGTCCCCGCCAATGGGGTCAACCTTTCAGAGGACACGCTGCGCGAGCCCAAGTTTGCGGACTTCGTGCTCAAGACCATCCAAGGTGCCAAGCTGCCGGAAGGGACCCTCACCTTCGAACTGGGCTGGGATGCCGCCCTGCTGCTCGCCGACCCGCTGAGAAATATCCAGGCACGACTCAAGCCGGCCGGATGCCGTTTCACGCTTGCCGGTTTCGACGGCAGCGAAGGCTCGTTCAATTTCCTGAAAGTCGTCAAGCCGGATTTCGTGAAGCTCACCTACGGAATCGTCAAGGACATCGGCCGCGCGCTCGCCGCCTCGGAAAAAGCCGAATCGATCAACCAGAAGTGCCACGCGCTGGGAATCGAGACCATTGCGGAGTACGTGGAAAGCCGCGAAGTGCTTGAACATCTGCGGCTGGTCGAAGCGGATTTCGCTCAAGGCTTGATCGTCTCGGCGCCGCGACCGCTGGCTTAGCGGGGGCCTTGCGCTATCATGGCGCAAAGGACCTGAGAGAAAGCTCCCGATGAATAGAGGAAACTGGCGCACGCCGGGCGTCGTGCTTCTGTGCGGCGGCGTGATTCTGACGCTCGCCATGGGAACGCGGCAGGGATTTGGCCTGTTCCTGCAGCCCATGACCCTCGACCTCGGCTGGAGCCGCGAGACTTTCGCGTTCGCGCTAGCGCTGCAAAACCTCATCTGGGGCGCCTCACAGCCCTTCTTCGGCATGATCGCCGACCGCAAGGGCGCCGGGTGGGTCCTGGCCTCGGGAGCGGTGCTCTACGCAACGGGCCTCGTCCTCATGGCGATGTCTACGACCGGCTGGCAGTTCAGCCTCGCTACGGGCCTGTTCGTCGGACTTGCGCAGGGCTGCACGACCTTCAGCATCGTCTTCGGCGTGGTGAGCCGCATATTCCCGCCGGAGCGCCGCAGCATGGCGCTCGGCCTTTCAAGCGCGGCCGGCTCGTTCGGCCAGTTCGCGATGCTGCCCTACACCGGAACGCTGATCTCGCAATTCGGCTGGTTCAACGCCTTGCTGATACTCGCGGTGAGCGCTGCCCTGATCGCGCCGCTAGCCTCGGCTCTCGTCGAGAAGCGCGGCAAGCACGCCGCAAGTGCGCCCGCCCAGAGCGTCGGAGAAGCGGTGCGCGAGGCCTTCGCGCACAAGAGTTTTCTCCTGCTCACCGCGGGCTACTTCGTGTGCGGCTTTCAGCTCGCCTTCATCACCGTGCACTTCCCGGCTTACCTCGTGGACAAGGGCCTCTCGGCGAACGTCGGCATGTTCGCCCTCGCCCTGGTGGGCTTGTTCAACATCTTCGGCTCGCTCGCCTCGGGCGCCCTGGGGGCCCGATACACGAAGAAATACCTGCTCTCCTCGATCTACTTCTCGCGCAGCATCGTCATCGCGCTGTTCATCCTCGCGCCGGTGAGCGAGTCCTCCGTGTATCTTTTTTCCGCGGCGATCGGCCTCTTGTGGCTGTCCACCGTGCCGCTCACCAACGGCGTGATCGGAGGTATTTTCGGCGTGGCCTATATGTCGACGCTGTCGGGCTTCGTGTTTTTCAGCCACCAGATCGGCAGCTTTATCGGAGTGTGGCTGGGCGGGTATCTGTTCGATCACACCGGCTCGTACCAAGTCGTGTGGCTGATCTCGATCGCGCTGGGCGTTTTCGCCGCGCTGGTCAATCTGCCCATCGAGGAGCGCCTGATCGAGCGCGCTCCCGTGCCGCGCCCAGCGGTGTAAACATCCGTCAACTCTGAGCGAGAAACTTTCGTCATGATTCCGCGAACCCTGTTTTCCCCCGAGCACGAAACCTTCCGCGACAGCGCGCGCCGCTTCATGGAGGTAGAGGTCAAGCCCCACGACGAGAAGTGGCAGGAGCAGGGCTACGTCGATCGCGGGGTATGGTTGAAGGCCGGAAAGATCGGTTTTCTGTGCATGAGCATGCCCGAGGAATACGGCGGCGCCGGCGCCGACAGGCTCTACAGCATGGTGCTGATCGAGGAGCAGGCGCGGGCCAACAACTCCTCGCTGGGCTGGGGGCTGCATTCGGAGATCGTCGCGCCGTATCTGCTGAACTACGGCAGCGAAGTTCTGAGGAAGAAATACCTGCCGAAGATGGCCTCGGGCGAGATGATAGGCGCGATCGCGATGAGCGAGCCGGGTGCAGGCTCGGATCTGCAGGGGGTCAAGACGAGCGCGATCCGCAAAGGCGAGCGCTACGTGGTCAATGGATCCAAGACGTTCATCACCAACGGCTGGAACTGCGACTTGGTGATCGTGGTCGCGAAAACCGACCCGACCCAAGGCGCCAAGGGCACCAGCCTCATCGTCGTCGACACTTCGATGAAGGGCTTCAGCAAGGGCAAGCGGCTGAAGAAGATGGGGCTCAAGGGCCAGGACACGGCCGAACTCTTTTTCGACAACGTCGAGGTGCCCGCCGAGAACCTCATCGGGCAGGAGAACAACGGCTTCGTCTACCTGATGCAGGAGCTGCCGTGGGAGCGCATGCAGATCGCGATCGCCGCAGCCGCCAAAGCCGAAGCGGCGATCCGTTGGACCATCGACTACGTGCGCGAGAGGAAGGCCTTCGGCAAGCCGGTCGCCAGCTTCCAGACCACGCGCTTCAAGCTCGCCGAGCTTTCGACGGAGGCGCAGGTGGCGCGCGTGTTCGTCGACCGCTGCATGGAGCTGCTGCTCGCGAAAAAGCTCGACACGGCGACCGCGTCGATGGCCAAGTACTGGGTCACCGACCTGGAGGGCAGGATAATCGACGAATGCGTCCAGCTGCACGGCGGCTACGGCTACATGTGGGAGTTCCCGATTTCGCAGGCCTATGTGGATGCGCGCGTGCAGCGCATCTACGGCGGCACGAACGAGATCATGAAGGAGCTTATTTCCCGCTCCATCGGGCTCGGGGAAAAGCAGGGATAGGAAACACGATGCGATCGCGGCGGATGCCGTCCCGTCCGCGCGCGATCGCAGGCGGCCCCGGGTCCAACGCGTGCTAGGCTTCGGCGCGCCCGAGTAGGAAAAGCGTGGAGATCGGTATGCTGGACGCAGCTTTGCACGCGCTGTCGATGATTTCCGAGCCGCATCGGCTCATGTTCCTCAGCCTGGGCGCGTTCCTCGGCCTGATTCTGGGCATCCTGCCGGGAATCGGCGGGGTCGCGGGCACCGCGATTCTGATTCCCTTCACCTTCACCATGGATCCCTACACGGCATTCGCGTTCCTGCTCGGGCTGGGATCGACCACGGCGACCGGCGACCCGATCCCCGCGGTGCTGTTCGGCATGCCCGGCGGCGCGGGATCCGCCGCGACGGTCCTCGACGGGCACCCCATGGCCAAGCGCGGCGAAGCGGGCCGGGCGCTGAGCGCGTGCTATATGGCTTCGCTCCTGGGGGGCGTGTTCGGCGCGCTGCTCATGGCGGTTTCTATTCCCGTGCTGCAGCCCATGGTGCTCGCGATCGGTTCGCCCGAGATGCTCGCGCTCGCCGTTTTCGGCATTTCGATGGTCGCGGTGCTCTCGGGCAACACGCCGCTTCGCGGCCTGGCGGTGGGTGGCCTCGGTTTGATGCTCGCGATGGTGGGCACCGATCCCCAGACGGGCACGGCGCGCTGGACGCTGGACAGCCTGTACTTGTGGGAAGGCTTGCACCTCATCCCTGTCGTGCTCGGATTGTTCGCGCTTCCGGAGCTGTGCGACCTCACCATCACCCGCACTTCCATCGCCGCAGGGGCGAAAGTCAGCGTGAAAGGCGGCATGTGGGAGGGTGCCAAGGACTGCTTCAGGCACTGGTGGCTGGTCCTGCGCTGCAGCTGGATCGGCGCCTTTTTCGGGGCGATTCCGGGCATCGGCGGAGCCATCATCGACTGGCTCGCCTACGGCCATGCGCTGCGCACCGAGCGCGGCGCGCAGCAGAGCTTCGGCACCGGAGACGTGCGCGGCGTGATCGCCTCGGAGAGCGCCAACAACGCAAAAGAAGGAGGCGCGCTCGTGCCGACCGTCGCGTTCGGCGTCCCGGGGAGCGCCGGCATGGCGGTGCTGCTGGGCGCATTCCTCGTGCACGGTCTGGTGCCCGGGCCCGACATGCTCACCAAGAATCTGAGCATCACCTACTCCATGGTGTGGAGCATCGCGCTCGCCAACATCGTCGGCGCCGGGCTGTGCTACCTGTTCAGCCAGCAATTCGCGCTGGTCGCAACGCTGCGCTATACGCTGATCCTGCCCTCGGTGCTCGGCATCGTGTACATCGGCGCCTTCGAGGTCGGGCGGGACTGGGGCGACCTGTTTGCTCTGCTGGGGTTCGGCGCGCTCGGTTGGGTGATGAAGCAGCTCAAGTGGCCGCGCCCCCCTCTGATCCTCGGCTTCGTCCTGGGGGATATGTTCGAGCGCTATCTTTTCATCTCGGTCGAGCGCTATGGAGCGGAGTGGCTCGCCCGGCCGATCGTCATCGCGCTGCTCGCGCTGGCGTTGTTCGGTCTGCTGCGCCCGCTGTGGCAGGACGTCAGGGCGCAGGGCGGCGTTTCCGGCATGCTCTCCAACTTCGGTGCGCCGCGGCTGCGGCCGTCGCAGTTGTTTCCGGCGGCGCTCATCGCCCTGTTCGCATTCATGTTGTTCGAATCGCGCGAGTGGAGCTACGCGGCCCGGATCGTGCCTCAGATCGTGGGATCGCTCGCCCTCGCCTTCGCAGCGCTCAGCCTGACGAATGCGGCGCTGCGGCGCCCCGCGGCGCCGAGCGCGCCGGGAATGGCCGAGCGCGCCCAAGCTGAAGTGGCGACGAAGATACACATGGATCTCGTCTCCGACACGGCTCATCTCCCGAGGCGCACCGTGCTTCTGCGCGCGGGGTTATTCTTCGGCTGGTTCCTGGCCTTCATGGGGTCGATGGCGGGGATCGGACTGATCCCGACGGTTCCGATTTTCGTCGTCGCCTACATGCGCCTGGAGAATCGCGAGCCTTGGAAGCTGGTGATGGCGCAGGCGATCGGGCTCACGCTTTTCATTTACGTCGTGTTTCACCGCCTGCTGGCCGTGCCTTGGCCCGAAACCTTGCTGGGCACCTGGTTCCCGGCGCTGAAGTTCATACCGTCGCTTTGATTCGCTGAAGGAGGACTCATGAAAAATCGTACTGCCACCGGTCTCGCCGTCCTGGTTCTCTTCGGCGCGTGGGGAATGCGGGTTCAGGCCCAGCCGGCCGCCGAGTTCTACAAGGGTAAGCAAGTCGATCTGTACATCGGCTACAGCACCGGGGGCGGCTACGACATCTACGCGCGCCTCCTCGCGCGCCACATCGGCAGGCACATTCCGGGCAACCCAACCATCGTGCCGAGGAACATGGAAGGCGCGGGCAGCCTGCGGCTCGCCAACTGGCTCTACAAAGTGGCGCCGAAGGACGGCACGGCCTTTGGCACCATAGGCCGCGGCATCCCCTTCGACCCGCTCATGGGCGGCAAGGGCGCGCAGTTCAAGGCGAGCGAATTCGCCTGGATCGGCAGCGCGAACGACGAAGTCAGCGTGTGCGTCTCCTGGGGCAAGACCGGTATCGCCCGGTTCGACGAGCTGTACAAAAAGGTGATGATCGTCGGCGGAACGGGCGCCACCGCGGACACCGATTTGTTTCCGAAGGTCATGAACGGCGTGCTCGGCACGAAAATGCGCGTCATCACCGGCTACCCGGGCGGCAATGACATCACCCTCGCCATGCAGCGCGGCGAGGTGCAGGGGCGCTGCGGCTGGTCGTGGTCGAGCATCAAGACCAACCACCCGGATTGGGTCAAAGACGGAACGCTCAAGCTCCTGGTGCAGCTCTCGCTGGAGAAGCACCCGGACATGCCCAACGTTCCGCTCATCATGGACATGGTCAAGACCGAGGAGCAGCGCGGCGTGATGCGGCTGCTTTTCGCGCGCCAGGTGATGGGGCGCCCGTTCCTCGCGCCGCCCGGACTGCCTGCGGACCGGATCGCGCTGCTGCGCAAGGCGTTCATGGATACCCTGAACGATAAGAGTTTTCTCGCGGAGGCGGACAAGCTCAAGCTCGAGATCACGCCGGTCGCAGGCGAGCGCGTGCAGGAACTGGTCGCCGAGATCTATCGCACGCCGCCCGATATCGTGAAAAGGACCATCGAGGCGCTGAAATGAGAGCGATGGCGTCGTTCAACGCGAAAGAAAGGTCCCATGCCTGACAACGGAAACGCAAAGCCGCGGCGCGTCTCGCCGCGCGACGAACCGAAGGACGTCGATCCCAAGATCGCCTGGGGCAGCGACGTCGCAGCCCAGGTGCTGCGGCGCCTGGACATTCCCTACATCGCGCTCAACCCGGGCGCGAGCTATCGCGGCTTCCACGACAGCCTGGTCAACCATCTGGGAAATCGCGCGCCGGAGATGATCCTGTGCCTGCACGAGGAGCAGGCGGTGGCGATCGCCCACGGCTACGCCAAGGCGACGGGCAAGCCGATGGCGGTGGCGCTGCACAGCAACGTCGGCCTGATGCACGGGGCCATGGCTATCTTCAACGCGTGGTGCGACCGGCAGCCGATGCTGATCTTCGGCGCCACCGGCCCGGTCGACGCGGTCCTGCGGCGTCCCTGGATCGACTGGATCCACACCGCGCAGGATCAGGGCGCGCTGGTCCGCAACTTCGTCAAATGGGACGATCAGCCGGGCTCGGTCGCCGCCTTGCCCGAATCGATTCTGCGCGCCTGGCAGCAGACGGCGACCGCGCCGCACGCGCCTGTATACGTATGCCTCGACGCTGCGATCCAGGAACAGCCCCTGACCGGCGAGGTCCCGATCCCCGATCCCGAGCGCTTCGGTCCCGCGCCCGCTTCGCGTCCCGCGGCCGCGGCGCTGCGCCGGGCGGCCGATCTGCTCGCGCGCTCGAGCCGCCCGGCGATCCTCTTCGGCCGATGCCGCCGCACGCAAGACGACTGGGACCGGCGCGTGGCGCTTGCCGAGCGCCTGGGCGCTCTCATGCTCTCGGACCTGAAACCGGGCGCCATGGTGCCGACCGATCATCCGCTGCACGTCGGCGAGCCTTTCAACCAGCTCTCAAAGCCCGCGAAGGCCGCGCTGCAGGAGGCTGATGTCGTTTTGAGTCTCGGGTCGATCGATCTCGGCGGCGTGCTGCGCCAAGCGTACGGCCGCGGCGCAATCCCGGTGAAAGTGATCCACGCCGGAGACGACGTCTACCTGCACAACGGCTGGGGCAAGGAGCACATGGAGCTCCCCGCGATCGACGTGCATCTCCTCGGAGATGCGGACGCTGCCGTGGCCGAGCTGCTCGACATGATTCCGGATCGGCGAAAGCGCGTCGCGCCGGCGAAGCCCGAGCCGCAGGAGAAAGAAACCGGCGACGGCCTCAATCTGCGCAACGTTGCGACGGAATTACGGGAAGCGGTCGGCGATCAAGCCGTCACTTTCGCCTCGCTTGCGCGCGCCTGGCCGATCGATTTGTGGCCGCATCGCCACCCGCTCGATTATCTGGGAAAGGACGGCGGCGGCGGGGTGGGTTCGGGCCCGGGCATCGCGATCGGCGCCGCGCTCGCGCTGAAGGACAGCGGCCGGTTGACGGTGGGCGTTCTCGGCGACGGGGACTGCCTCATGAGCATGAACGCACTCTGGACCGCGGCGCGCTACAGCATCCCCGTACTTTTCATCGTCGCTAACAACCGCTCCTACTACAACGACGAGCTGCACCAGGAAGGCGTGGCGCGGCATCGCGGCCGCAGCCCCGCGAACCGCTGGATCGGCCAATCCATCGATCACCCCGCCCCGGACATCGCCAAGCTCGCGGAGGCGCAAGGTCTTGCGGGCATCGGCCCGCTGACGCGCGTCGAGGAGCTGGCCGAGGCGATGCGCCGCGGCGTGGAATGCGTGCGCGGCGGGCGCCCCTGCCTCATCGACGTGCACATCGATCCCGGCCACGGGCGGCACCTGCGCGAGTCGATGGCCGAGCGCTCGATGGCGAAGGGGGCGTGACCACCCCGGCCGCTGCGCGGCCACCCCTCCTCGATGAGGAGGGGAAAGAATCTATTTCGGCGCGAGCAGCGCGTCGAGCTCGGCGAGGATCTCCTTCGGGGTCCCGTACACTTCGGATACCGCCTTGGCGATCTGCTCGGGGCCGCTCGGGTTGACGTACAGTTTGATCTTCTGCGTTTCGGCGACGAACTCCGGATCGACGAGCATCTTTCCGAAAGCTTCGCGAAGCGCATGGACGCGCTCCTTCGGAACCTCCCTCGCGACGTAGAACGCCTGGCCGATTCCAAGCGGCGCCTCCAGGACGGCGAGCATCCGCTGCTGCTTCGGCGTCTTGGCGTACTGGCGGGCCGAGGCCACTCCGGCCAGGTCGGCATGATCGGGCCCGAGCCTGAAGACGAATTTCACCTTCCTGTCGCGGATCCAGTCCGGGTTGGTCGTGAGGAAGGCCTCGTAGTAGTTGCCGCGCCCCTGCACTTCGCCGCGCTCCATGGCGAGGTTGGTTTCCCCGCCGCTCTTGTAGCCGGGAATCACCTTGATGCGGGCTCCAGTGAGATGCGCGAGGAACATCGGATACTGATACGAGGCGGATGCAACTCCGGAGCCGCCGAAGACGTATTCCCTGTCCTTCATGTCTTCGAGCGATTTCACGTTCACCGTGTGCCAGACCGCCCCGACGTAGCTGCGAATGGCCACCGAGCCGAGCCAGTTGAACGTGCGGGGATCGTAGCTTGCGCCCTTGCCCGTAATCGGAGTGAGCAGCGACTGGGGATGCAGCTCGGCAACCACCGTCCCGTCCTTTGCGCCCACTTTCGAAACGTAGTTCGCGGCGGTCACGCCTCCGCCGCCCGGCCGCGCCTGAACGATGGTCGTGGGACTTCCCGGAATGTGCCTGCCGAGATAGTTCGCGACCGTGAGCGCGTATTGATAGATGGAGCCGCCGGCGTCGCTCGGCGACACGACCACGACCGTCTTGCCCTTGTAGAAACCGGCCACCGCCTGCGCGGAAGCCTGCCCGGCCATGAAGACCGAAGCAGACAACACCACGAAAACAGCATAGTGCCTCATCGCCTGATCGGCTCCGAATGGGACCGACGACGTCGGTCCCATCCATTGGCGTGCGAACTACTCGGCGACGCCCTTGTTCTTCAGCACCTGCCACACCTTCTCAGGCGTGATCGGAATGTCGAGGTGCGTCACGCCCAGGTGCCGCAGCGCATCGACCACCGCGTTCGCGATCGCAGGCGGCGCGCCGACGGTCGCCGACTCGCCCACGCCTTTCGCCCCGAAAGGATGGTGCGGCGAAGGCGTGACCGTGTGTCCGGTCTCCCAACTCGGGGACTCGAGCGAGGTCGGCACGTAGTAGTCCAGGAAGCTGCCGCCGGAGATGTTGCCCTCGTCGTCGTAGCTGATTTCCTCGTACAGCGCCGGGGCCAGCCCCTGGTTGAGCCCGCCGTGGATCTGCCCCTGCACGATCATCGGGTTGATGATGTTGCCGCAATCGTCGATGGCGACGAAGCGGCGCACCTTCACGTCGCCCGTGCCGCGGTCGATGTCCACAACGCAGATGTAGCTGCCGAAGGGGAAGGTCAGATTGGGCGGGTCGTAGTAGTGCGTTGCCTCCAGCCCCGCCTCCATTCCTTGAGGGTGGTTGGTGTAGGCCGCGAACGCGCACTCCTGGATGGTCTTCGATTTTTGCGGCGCGCCCTTGACGGAGAACTTACCCGGTTCCCACTCGAGGTCGTTTTCGCTCACCTCCAAGAGGTGCGCGGCGATCTTCTTCGCCTTGTCGCGGATCTTGCGCGCGGCGAGCGCGCAGGCCGCGCCCGATGTCGGCGTCGAGCGACTGGCGTAGGTGCCCAAACCGTAAGGCGCGGTGTCGGTGTCGCCCTCTTCCACCTGCACGTGCGCTGCAGGGATGCCCAGTTCCTCGGCGACGATCTGTGCGTAGGTCGTCTCGTGGCCCTGGCCCTGGCTCTTGGTGCCGAAGCGCGCCATCGCCTTGCCCGTGGGGTGGACGCGGATCTCAGCCGAATCGAACATCTTGATGCCGAGGATGTCGAACTGCTTCGACGGCCCCGCGCCGACGATCTCGGTGAAGCTGCAGATGCCGATCCCCATCAGCTCGCCTTTCTTGCGCTTCTCGGCTTGCTCCTTGCGCAATGCGTCGTAGCCGATGGTTTCCATCGCTTTCTTCAGGGCTCCGGCGTAATTGCCGCTGTCGTACTCCCAGCCGAGCACCGACTTGTAGGGGAACTGCTCGGGCTTGATGAAATTCTTCATGCGCAGCTCGGCGGGGTCCATGTTGAGCTTCTGCGCCAGCGCATCGGTGGCGCGCTCGATCGCGTGCGCCGCCTCGGTGACGCGGAAAGAGCACCGGTACGCCACGCCCCCCGGCGGCTTGTGCGTGTAGGCCGCGTCGACTTCGCAGAAAGCGTGCTTCAGGTCGTACGAGCCGGTGCAGATGGAAAACAGGCCCGCCGGAAACTTCGACGGATTTGCCGAAGCGTTGGTGTAGCCGTGATCGGCCACGGTCTTAATCTTGAGCGAGGTCATGGTGCCGTCCTTCTTCGCGCCGAGCTCCACTTTCATGTGGTAGTCGCGCGCGAAGGAGTCGGCCTGCAGGTTCTCCATGCGATCTTCGATCCACTTCACGGGCTTCCCGATCACGACCGAGGCCGCGATCGCGATCACGTAGCCGGGGTAGACCGGCACCTTGCCGCCGAAACCGCCGCCGATGTCGGGCGAGACGATGCGGATTTTCTCTTCCGACAGGCCGACGTGCCCGGCAACCAGCGCGAGCACGGTGCGCACCGCATGCGGTGCCTGCGTCGTCATGTATACGGTGAGCTTCCCCTGCGCCGTATCGAAGTCGGCGATGCAGCCGCAGGTCTCCATCGAAGCGACGTGAATGCGCGGGAGGTAGATGTTCTCGCTTACGACGACGTCGGAAGCAGCGAGCGCCCGGTCGGTGTCCGCCTTGTCGCCCGCCTCCCAGTGGAACGCGAGATTGTCCTTCTTGTCCTTCTTGTCCTTGCGCAAAATCGGCGCGCCGGGCGCGAGCGACTTGAACGGGTCGACCATCACCGGGAGCGGCTCGTATTCGACCTCGACCGCATCGACCCCGTCGGCGGCGATGTAGCGCTCGGTGGCGATGACCGCGCACACTTCCTGCGCCTGGTACATCACCTCGTCGATCGGCAGCACCATCTGCGTGTCCGAGGAGAGGGTCGGCATCCAGTGCAGGTTGTACTTGGCGAGCGTCGGGCCGTCGATCACCGCGAGCACGCCGGGGATCTTGAGCGCTTTCGAGGTGTCGATCTTCTTGATCTTCGCGTGCGCGTAGGGGCTCCTCACGATGTCCATGTAGAGCATTCCGGGCAGCACGTGATCGTCGATATAGCGGCCCTGGCCGCGGATGAAGCGCGGGTCTTCCTTGCGCTTCATCGAATGGCCCATGCCGCAGATCTTGGCGTCGGTTCTGGGTTCGCTCATGGCGGGTCTCCTGATGCGTTCTCTTCGATTAGCGCATTTTCTCGGCCGCGTACTGCACGGCCTTGACGATGTTGACGTAGCCGGTGCAGCGGCACAGGTTTCCGGAGATCGCCTCGCGGATCTCCTGCTCGCTCGGGTTCTTGTTGCGCTCCAAGAGCGCGCTCGTGGTCATCAACATGCCCGGGGTGCAGAAGCCGCATTGCAGGCCGTGCTTCTCGTGGAAGCCCTCCTGGACGGGGTGAAGCTTGCCGCCCTGCTCCAGGCCCTCGACGGTAGTGATCTTCGCGCCGTCGGCCTGCACCGCGAGCACGGTGCACGACTTCACCGGGTTGCCGTCGAGGATGACGGTGCACGCGCCGCAGTGCGAAGTGTCGCAGCCGATGTGGGTGCCGGTCATGCGGAAGTCCTCGCGGATGAGGTGCACGAGCAAAAGGCGCGATTCGATTTCCGCCTCGCGCACCGCGCCGTTGATGGTGACGCTGATCTTGTGCTTGGCCATGATTATTTCCCTCCCGCCCGCTGCACCGCCTTGCGCAGCGCGCGCGTTACCATCACGCGCGCCATGTCCTTCTTGTACTCGACCGAGCCGCGCCGGTCGGCGCCGGGAGCGCTCTTCGCGGCGGCCAGCTTTGCCGCTTCCGCGATGGTCTTGTCGTCGGGCATCTTGCCGATGAGGAACTTCGCCGCGTCGCTCGCCTCGACCGGCGTGAGCGCGGCGTTCGTAAGGGCGATCCCGGCGCGATCGACGGCGCCCTTCGCATTCAGGGTCAGCTGCACTGCCGCGGCAGCGACGGCGAAATCGCCGGTCTTGCGCTTGAGCTTGGCGTACGCGCCGCCGCTGCGCGCTGCCGGCAGCGGGATGCGGATTTCGGTGAGGATCTCGTTTCGCGCCAGGGCGGTTTCATAGAGCCCCTTGTAGAACTGGTTCGCGGCGATGCTGCGCTCGCCCTTGGGCCCGCGCGCGACCAGCGTGGCGCCCACCGCGAGCGCGATCGCCGGCTGGTCGTTGCCGGGATCGCCGTTGGCGATGTTGCCGCCGAGGGTGCCGCGGTTGCGCACCAGCGGGTCGGCGATCAGGGAAACCGCGTCGGCTAGGATCGGGTACTTCGTGCGGATGAGGTCCGAGCGTTCCAGCGTGCTCTGCCGCGTCAAGGCGCCGATGCGCAGGAATCCGCCTTCTTCCTTGATGTAGTCCAGGCCCGGAATGCGCCCGATGTCGACCAGGTGGGCATACGAGCCCAGGCGCAGCTTCAGCGAAGGCAGCAGGCTCATGCCTCCCGAGAGAACCTTGCCCTGGTCCCCATAACTCGACAGCAGCTTCACGGCCTCGTCGAGCGTGCCCGGTCGGTGATAATCGAATGCCGCAGGAATCATCGGTCTCTCCTTTTTCGCGCCCGGAGCGCGTTGAATACCCTACAGACCGGAACTGGACGGCGGCCGGACTGGCGCGCCGCTCTCCCGTGCAACACGGCCGCCGGGAGAATTCTTATGTGCAGGAAGATACCTTAGGCCACCAGCCGGAGCAAGCCCTGAAGCGACTCCAGGTTGTGCGCCGGTCTAAAGTGGTCCACGAACGGGAGCGCAGCGCGCATCCCGGCGGCTTCCGGCCGGTAACGCGGATCGCCAAGTAGCGGATTCAACCAGATAATCCGCCGCGCCCGGGCACGCAACTCCCGCATCGCGCCGGCAAGCTGTACCGAGTCGCCGTGGTCCAAACCGTCGCTGACGCAGATGATGGTGGTGTTCCTGTCTATCAACGTCTGCTTATATAGGGTCACGAATTCGGCCAGGCAACCGCCGATGCGCGTGCCGCCCGACCAGTCAGGAACGCCGGCCGAGAGGCGAATCAGGCTTTGAGGAATTCCGGCTGGAGCGATCATTCGGGTGACGCGGACCAGCCTGGTATTGAAGGCGAAGATTTCCACGCGTTTCATGACACGGCGCAGCGCAAACGCAAAGGCGAGGAGCACTCGCGTATACGCGTCCATGGATCCGCTGGTGTCGTAGAGGACCACGAACCTCGCCTCGTCGAGCGGGCGGGAGCGGCGCGCGAGTTTGAGGAATTCGCCGTCGCTCGCGAGCACGCGCCGGAAGCTGCGCCGAAGATCGACGATCCCGCGGGAGACCGTGGGTACCAGGCGCCGGCTCCTGAGCGTGGCCAGCTTCAGGGCGAGTCGGGCCAGCAGCTTTTCCATCGCCGCGAGTTCGCTTTCGGAAAACTGATCAAAGGGCTTGCGGCGCAGCACCGCTTCGGGGCTGTAGCGTTCCCCTGCGGATTCCGGTGGCTCATCGGGCACGGCAAGGTGCACGCGCTCGCCGTCCCAGCGCCACTGAGCGGGCCCGCGAGGCTCGCGCTGCAGGGCCGGGTGCTGGGGCGCGCGGCGGCCGTCCCAATATTCCTCGAACAGCCGGTCGAAGATCTCCCATGCGTCGCGCGGCAACTTGAAAGCGATGCGCAAAGCGCGATGTACTTCGGCGCGATCGAGCAGATCGACCAGCGTGAGCGCCGCGGCGGCGTCGAACTCGTCGGTGAGGCCCACGCGGACGCCGGCGCCGCGCAGCGCGCCGGCGAATTTTGCCAGCTGCGCGACGATGCCGTGGGCGCCTGGGGACAGACCACTATTTCCACTCATGCAGTCAAAACCGCGGACAGACCACCATATTCTTCTGTCGCAAAGCCCTAGAACATGCCAGCACGGAAAATAGTGGTCTGTCCCCGGTTTTCCTACTCCGGCGCCGTAGCGTAGACCAGCAGCTCGGCCACCGACTCCTCCGCGGTCGCCCGGATGTCGTGCTCGTCCTTGAGCAGGCAGCCGAGCGTCGCGTGCACGGTTTCGGCGTCGAGCGCGTCGCTGTGCAGGCGCACGAGCGCCTGTGTCCAGTCGAGCGTCTCCGCAACGCCGGGCCGCTTGCGCAGATCCCGGGTGCGCAGCCGCTGCACGAAGCGCGTGATCGTGCGGGCGAGCTGCTCGTTCACCCCCGGCACCTTGCTATGCAGGATGCGCAGCTCCTTTTCGAAGCCGGGGTGCTCGACGTACAGATAAAGGCAGCGCCGCCGCAGCGCGTCGCCGATCTCGCGGGTACGGTTCGAGGTGAGCACGACCAGGGGCACGTGCTCGGCTCGGATCGTTCCCAGCTCCGGGATCGTGATCTGATAATCCGAGAGCACTTCGAGGAGAAAGGCCTCGAAGCCTTCGTCGGCGCGGTCGATCTCGTCGATCAGCAGCACGGCCGGCCCCTCGCGGCGTGTGATCGCGCGCAGCAGCGGACGCTCGAGCAGGTACTCGCGTCCGAAGATGAGCTGTTCGAGTTTCTCCGGATCGCGCGCTTCCCGCTCGGCGATCTTGAGACGCAAGAGCTGGCGCTGGTAGTTCCACTCGTAGAGCGCCGTGTTGGTGTCCAAGCCCTCGTAGCATTGCAGTCGCACCAACTCGGTTGCGAGCATCCGCGCAAGAACCTTCGCGATCTCGGTCTTGCCGACTCCGGCCTCGCCCTCCACCAGAAGCGGCTTTTGCATCTCTTTCGCGAGATAGACCGCGGTCGCAATGGCGGGCTCGGCGATGTAGCCGCAGCGCTCCATCGCGGCCTGCGTGGACCGGATTTCCTCGTTCATGAGCCGCGGGCCTGTGTACGGGAGCCGACGTAGCGCGCAGAATCGGCGAGGAATTTCGTGCGGCAGCCGGCGCAGCAAAAGTAATACTGGACGCCGCGCACCTCGGCGGTGTGAGACGCTCCCGCGATTGTTACGCTCATGCCGCACACCGGATCGGTCGCTTCGCGCGGCGCTTCAGCCAGCAACTCCACCGTCGGCGCATCCTGCGCCTCCTGCGCCTTCGTCGCCGCGCGGCGCCGCTCGACGATCTGAGCCATGATGCTCACGGCGATCTCTTCGGGCGTGCGCGCGCCGATGTCCAGGCCCGCCGGCGCGGCGATCCCCGCCAGCACCTCGCGCGATACCCCGCGCGCGAGCAGTGCGTCGCGCAGCTGCGCGAAACGCTTGGGACTCGCGATGACGCCGAGGTACGCCGGCGCGTGCGCGGCGACCGCTTCGATCGCTTCCAGGTCGCGCTCGCCCATGGTGGCGACGAGCACGTGCGCGCCGCGAGCCACGGCGTCCCGGGACATCGCGCGCGACACGCTCATCGCCTCGGGAAAGGCCGCCTTGTCGGCATCCGGATCGACGACGTCGACGCGGTAGCCCATGGCGTGGCCGATCCGCGCCAGCACGCGAACCGCCGGCGAGCTTCCGAACAGCAACAGCCGCGCGACGGGCAGAACAGGCTCGACATAGATTTCCACGGTACCTCCGCTGTCGCAAGTCATGGGCAGAGCGACGAACCCGGCGCGCCGTTCGTCGCTCGGTTCGGGCGATAGGCTGAGCAGCCGCGGCTCGCCGTCCGCGATGGCGCGCAGCGCTTCGCGCAGCACGGTCGATCGGGTGCAGCCGCCGCCGACCCAGCCGTGATAGTTGCCTTTCTCCGTCACCACGGCGGCATCCCCGACGCGCGCCGAGCTGGGCGGCTCGCGCCGCACCACGGTCACGAAGGCGAAGCGCTCTTCGCGGACCGCCAGGCTCGAAGCAAGTGCCAGCAAATCGGGGCGCAAGGCGAGCATTATTTCCGGAGAAACGGAACGGCCATTGTAACCCGGGGCATGTCGTTTCGAGGTCAGGGCCGCGTTCGTTAAAGGCCTTGAACAACAAGAAACTGCTCCTCGGCGGCCCGCTCTCCCGGCTACGGCGTCTTGTTCACCAGCATCCAGTAGAAACCCGCCTTGGCCACGGTTTCGCTGAATTGCTCGAATTCCACCGGCTTGACGATGTAGCTGTTGACCCCAAGCTTGTAGCTCTCGGCGATGTCGCGTCCCTCCGCCGACGAGGTCAGCACCACCACCGGAATCGTCTTCGCGCGCTCATCCGACTTGATCCGGCGCAGCACCTCGATGCCGTCCACCTTCGGCAGCTTGAGATCGAGCAGGATCAGCCGCGGGAGTTGATCGGGGCGTCCGGCGTAAGCGCCGTCGCGGAAAATGAACTCCAGCGCCTCCGCACCGTCCTTGACCCGGGTGATGCCGTTCGCCAGCTTGCCCTTGCGCAGCGCGCGCATCGCCAGTTCGGCGTCCGACGCATTGTCCTCCACCAGCAAAATGTCCACTTTCTCAAATTTGTCCATTTTGCCTTCCTTGGGGCAGAGAAAAATAAAACGCGGCGCCTTCGCCTACCTTGCCTTCCGCCCACGCCCGGCCGCCGTGCCGGGACACGATACGCCGCACGATGGCGAGCCCCACACCGGTCCCTGCAAACTCTTCCACACCGTGCAGCCGCTGGAACACGCCGAACAGCTTGTCGTAGTACTGCATGTCGAAGCCAGCGCCGTTGTCCTTCACGCAGTAAACGGCGTCGGCGCCGTCGCCACGCCCCGACACCTCGATCAGCGGCTGGTCGCGCTTGCCGCTGAACTTGACCGCATTCGACAGCAGGTTCATCCACACCTCTTTGATCGCCGCCGGGTCGCCCCACGCCTCGGGAAGGGGGTGGATCTCGATCCGGGCCGGCCCGGGGGCCGCGGGCGCGCCGATCTCGGCCAGTGCGCTGCGCGCCAGCGCCTCCATGTCGATGCCGGTCGCGGCGATGGGATTGCGTCCCAGCCGGGAAAACGTCAGCAGATCGTCGATCAACTGCCCCATTTTCCGGGTGTTTTCGCGCACCACGCCGATCAGGCGCCGGGCCTCG
>Ga0137451_1000070_pt1 | contig 31343 bp, 29 predicted proteins | sample EasRivERMGT500_2_FD_102336 | JGI IMG/M metagenome (GOLD analysis project Ga0137451, IMG submission 102336) | Soil microbial communities from meander-bound floodplain in the East River, Colorado, USA - East River MetaG ERMGT500_2 | ecosystem: Environmental > Terrestrial > Soil > Floodplain ... | reverse complement strand
GGCTACATCACCGGACAGAACTTCCTGATCGACGGCGGCATCTATCCCGGCACGTTCTGACCCCGAACCCGGACGCGATTCTCCGGTGCGTGACGCGCCCGGTTTTCATTTTCCGCTCTCCAACTCATGATCCTTTACGCGGCCACTATTTTTCTGAGCGCCTTCCTGCTGTTCCAGGTGCAGCCGCTCATCGCCAAGGTCATCCTGCCCTGGTTCGGCGGCAGCGCGGCGGTGTGGACGATCTGCATGCTGTTTTTCCAGCTGCTGCTGCTCGCGGGTTACGTGTACTCGCACGCGTACGTGAGAATGGGTATCCCAATGCGGCGGCACATTCACATCGCGCTGCTCGCCGCCGCGGCTGCCACTCTGCCGCTCGCCGCGAGCGCCGCCTGGAAGCCCTCAGGCGGCGAAGACCCGACGTGGCGAATACTGGCATTGCTCGTAACCAGCGTTGGGCTGCCGTACTTCATGCTCTCCACCACAGGTCCGCTGGTGCAGGTGTGGTACGCGCGCGCGTTCGAAGGCGCCTCGCCTTACCGGCTGTTCGCGCTTTCCAATCTGGGCTCGATGATTGCGCTCGTCTCCTATCCGCTCGCCGTCGAGCCGCTGCTCGCGCTGGGCGCTCAGACGGCGATCTGGTCGGGCGGCTTCGTCGTGTTTGCGCTCGCGTGCGCGGCGCTCGCCTGGCGCAGCACAGAGAGGGAGGTCGAGCTCGCCCCGCAAGCGCACTCGGACAAGCCCGGGCCGGGCCTGCAGGCGCTGTGGGCGGCGCTTGCGGCTTGCGCCTCGGTGCTGCTGCTCGCCTTCACGAGCCACATGACGCTCAACGTCGCGGCGATTCCCTTTCTCTGGGTGCTGCCGCTCGCGCTTTATCTCTTGAGCTTCGTGCTCTGTTTCGAGGCTTCGGGCTGGTACCGGCGGTGGCTGTTTCTGCCTCTGGCGGGCGCGGGCCTCGCCGCGGTGTGCGTGACGCTCACCCAGTCCAATCCGAGCATCTGGACCCTGATCCCGCTCTACTCGGCGACGCTCTTTGCCGCGTGCATGGTGTGCCACGGAGAGCTCGCGCGATCCAAGCCCGATCCGCGCCATCTCACCGGCTTCTATCTGATGCTCGCCCTGGGCGGCGCCCTGGGGGGCGTACTGGTGGGCCTGGTGGCGCCCCAGGTTTTCGACGATCTCTACGAGCTGCCGATCGGCATGTGCGCGCTTTCCCTGCTTGCAATGGTTGCGCTGCTGCGCGACCGTTCGAGCCTGCTCAACGGGCGCTGGGCAACGGTTACTCGACTGGTTTTCTTCGCGCTCATCGTCGGCCTCGGCGTCGCTCTTGCACGGACTTATTGGGACAACGCCGCGGATTCGCGCCTCACCTCCCGCAATTTCTACGGTGTGCTCAACGTGCGCGACTCGGGCGAGGGGCCGGAAGCCATGCGCGTGCTCGCGCACGGCACGATCATTCACGGCAAGCAGTTCCTCGAACCGGACCGGCGCGACTGGCCGACCAGCTACTACGGGATGACTTCGGGAATCGGGCTCGCCATTCTCGATGCGCGCTCCCGCGGACCCTTGCGGGTGGGCGTGGTGGGACTGGGCGCGGGAACGCTCGCGGCCTACGGCCGATTGGGCGACGTCTTTCGCTTCTACGACATCAACCCCAAAGTGATCGAGCTCGCCCATTCGGAGTTCAGCTTTCTCAAGGACAGCCCCGCGCAGGTGGAGGTGGCGCTCGGCGACGCGCGCCTGTCGCTCGAGCGCGAGCCGGATCAGAATTTCGATATTCTCGCGCTCGATGCCTTCTCGAGCGACGCCATTCCGGTGCACCTGCTCACGGTCGAGGCTTTCCGAGTGTACCTGCGACACCTCAAGCCCGGCGGACTACTCGCCGTCCACATCTCCAACCGCTACCTCGACCTTGTGCCGGTGGTGCAGCAGGCTGCCCGGCACCTATCACTTGAGATTCGTCAGGTGGAAAACGATGACGACGATGACGCGGGGGTCTATCGGTCCGACTGGATGCTGCTCTCGGCTTCGCCCGCGGCCTTCGAGGGAAATTTTTTGAAGGAAGGGGCCGAAAGGATCGATTCGGAGCCGAGCGTCAGGTTGTGGACCGACGACTACAGCGACCTGTACCGGATTCTGAAGTAGCGCCGGGGTAGGTGCGGCGCGAGTGTTTGGCGGAGTTTGCCGGAGCTCAACCGGCCGGCAGCAAATCCGACGGCATGATGCCCTTCAGCAGGTACTCGATCAGGTCCCTGACTGGACGAATCTGTTTGCCGAACGGCAACGGCCCAGCCCCGCGGAAAAACAGTCCGCGCTTGACGTCTCCGGCAAGCGCCGCCGCAAGGTGGTGGTCGATGCAGAATTGCCCGAAGCGCTCGATCCCGTCTCGCAACCCGCATTGCTCCAGGCAGTCGAACGCGAGCGTGCACTGGGTACGCGCGTTGGCGCGGCGCTGCAGCACCGGCAGCTTGGCCAGGTATTGCTCCAGCCAGGGCGTCTTCACTGCGCGGGCCGGCAACCCGGCGACGCTCATGAACGTGACGATATCCTCGGGCCTGGCATCGGCCAAGACGCGCTTGAAGTTGGGATGCGCATCGCCTTCCTCGGTGACGGCGAACGGCGTGCCGATCTGCACGGCACTGGCGCCCAGCGCGAAGAGTTCCTGCACCTGAGCAGGCGTGGCGATGCCGCCGGCGGGAATGAGGGGCACCTGCTCGCGTTCAATCCCGAGTTCCTTGAACACCGTGAAGGTCTCTTCCAGCACGCGCGGAAAATCGAAGCGCGGGTCGTCGAGGTCGGCGATCTTCGCCGCGCCCAGATGTCCGCCCGCATAACGCGGATGCTCGATGACGATGGCGTCGGGCAGGCGCGATTTGCGCAGCCATTTCTTGAGCACGATGGCAATGCCGCGCGAGTCGGAAAGGATCGGGATCAACGCGACCTCGGGATGCGCGGCGGTCAGCTCCGGCAGATCGAGCGGCAGGCCGGCACCGACCACAATCGCCCCGGCGCCGGACTCGCAGGATTGGCGCACGTCGGCGGCGTATTCCGAGATCGCCCGCATGGCGTTCACGGCGACGAGGCCGTTCCCGCCGGCGATCTCCAGCGCGGCGCGCACCTCGCGGTCGAGAGCAAGCAGGTTTACCCGGTTGATGAGTTCCTTGTCGCGGCTTTTTGCCGTTTGCGCCATCAGGTCGGGATGATGGCGCCGCAGATCCACGCTCGACAGCGTGCCGACCGCTCCCGCCCGGGCGACGCTCCCCGCAAGCCGGTGCGCGGAGACGCCCACGCCCATGCCGCCCTGCACGATCGGCAGCAGCGATCTTCCCTTTATGCGCAATACCGGGTTGCCGCCTGACTCGGGTTTCGACATGGTGGAATCCTCAGTGATCCTTGGCAAGGCCGGAAATGTTGAAGCCCCCGTCGACATAGGTAATTTCGCCGTTGATGCCGCTGGCGAGATCGCTGCACAGAAACGCCGCCGTGTTGCCGACTTCCTCGGTGGTTACGTTGCGCCGCAGTGGCGAATTTTTCTCTACAAAACCGAGCAACTTGTTGAAATCGCCGACACCCGAGGCGGCCAGCGTCTTGATCGGCCCCGCGGAAATGCCGTTGACGCGAATACCCACCGGACCGAGGCTGAATGCCAGATAGCGCACACACGCTTCGAGGCTGGCTTTTGCGAGCCCCATCACGTTGTAATTCGGCACCGCCCGCACCGCACCGAGATAAGTCATCGCGACCACAGCCGCCTTGCGCCCCTGCATCAGCGGCAGCCCGCCCTTGACCAGCGCGGCCAGGCTGTAGGAACTGATATCGTGGGCGATGCGGAAACTTTCGCGCGTAACCGCCTCGTGAAAGTCTCCGACGAGCGCCTCGCGCGGCGCGTAGGCAATGGCGTGGACGATGCCATCGAGACCGTCCCAGGTTTGCCCAAGTCGCGCAAACGTGGCGACAATCTCCTCATCACTGGCGACATCGCAGGGAAAGATCTGGTTCGAACCCAATTTCGTCGCCAGTGTTTCCACACGCTCACGCACGCTTTCACCCTGGTACGTAAACGCCAGTTCCGCCCCCTCGCGATGCATGGCCTTTGCGACACCATAGGCAATCGAGCGGTTGCTCAACAAACCGGTGACCAGAATTCTCTTGTTTGCCAACATTCCCATGCGATGACCTTCATGTCGTCATTCGGGCGCCCGTCCGGTCTTAACGCGAGCCGATCCGCTGCGGCCGACGGCTCCGCGGGTGAGATCATCGGAGCAGTCGCAGCGGACACTTTTGATGTAAATCAAACGCCCTGCGTTTGTAGGTGCTCAACTCCGGCGACCTGTACCGGATTCTGAAATAGCCCGCTTTGCGGTAAAATTGTCCCGCTCCGGCCACCTCGGTCGTCTGCATTCCTTTCCCACGGAGTCCCCATGAACGATCCCAAAGTCTCCGGCATCGCCGCGCTCAATCTCAAGGACCCGGCGCTCTTTCGCCAGCAGTGCTACATCGACGGCAAATGGACCGACGCCGACAGCGGAAAGTCCATTCCGGTCAACAATCCCGCCACCGGCGAGATTCTCGGCACGGTGCCCAACATGGGCGCGGCGGAGACGCGCCGCGCGATCGAAGCTGCGAACGCCGCGTTTCCCGCCTGGCGTGCCAAGACCGCAAAGGAACGCTCGGTGATCCTTCGCAAATGGTTCGACCTGATGATGGCAAACCAGGAGGACCTCGCGAAAATCCTCACTGCCGAGCAGGGCAAGCCGCTTTCGGAAGCGCGCACCGAAATCTCCTACGGCGCCTCGTTCATCGAGTGGTTCGCCGAGGAAGCCAAGCGCATCTACGGCGACACGATTCCCGGACATCAGGCCGACAAGCGCATCGTCGTGATCAAGGAGCCGATCGGGGTGTGCGCGGCGATCACGCCGTGGAATTTCCCCAACGCCATGATCACGCGCAAATCCGGCCCGGCCCTTGCGGCCGGCTGCACCATGGTGCTCAAGCCCGCCACCGCGACGCCGTACTCCGCGATCGCGATGGCCGAGCTGGGCGAGCGCGCCGGGATCCCCAAGGGCGTGTTCAGCGTGGTCACCGGATCCTCCTCCGCCATCGGCGGCGAGCTGACTTCCAACCCGATCGTGCGCAAGATCACCTTCACCGGCTCCACCGCCGTCGGCAAGCTGCTCCTCGAGCAGTGCTCGAAGACGGTGAAGAAAACCTCGATGGAGCTCGGCGGCAACGCCCCGTTCATCGTTTTTGACGATGCAGACCTGGACGCCGCGGTCGAGGGCGCGCTCGCCTCCAAGTATCGCAACACCGGCCAGACCTGCGTGTGCGCGAACCGGCTGCTGGTTCAGGACAAGGTGTACGACGTGTTCGCCGCCAAGCTCACCGAGAAGGTGAAGCTCATGAAAGTCGGCAACGGCATGGAAGCGGGCGTGACGCAGGGACCGCTGATCGACAAGGCCGCAGTCGCCAAAGTGGAAGAGCACATCAGCGACGCGGTTGCGAAAGGGGCAAAGATTCTGGTGGGCGGCAAGCGCCACGCGCTCGGCGGAACGTTCTTCGAGCCGACCGTGCTCACCGGCGTCAACACGACGATGAAAGTGACCCGCGAAGAGACCTTCGGCCCGGTCGCGCCGCTGTTCCGCTTCAAGGACGAGAAAGAGGCGATCCGCCTGGCGAACGACACCGAATTCGGCCTGGCGTCGTACTTCTACGGGCGCGACGTCAACCGCGTCTGGCGCGTCGCCGAGGCGCTCGAATACGGCATCGTCGGCATCAACACCGGCATCATCTCCACCGAAGTCGCGCCCTTCGGCGGAGTGAAGGAATCGGGCATGGGCCGCGAAGGCTCGAAGTACGGCATTGAGGATTACCTGGTCGTGAAGTATCTTTGCATGGGCGGGGTGGACCGCTGAGAGAGCTCCCCGCCCGCCGGATGAACGGCTGCAAATTTGACCGGCTATCGCGAGGCGCTTGCTTGCTGCGCAGCAGGCTCGCTATAGTGAGATCCAAACTCGAGAATTCAAGCACCCTCATCAAACCATGATTATTGTCCCACAGACCCTTGCTACCGAAGTCGGTGACGCTCTCAACGCCTTGATCAAGGAAAGCGACAGGTTCAGGAATTGGGACGATGCTGAGGTTCAGACCGTGTTCCGAGCGATCGGGAAACTGCAGAGAGTTGACGCGAGGCAAGCCTTTGTTCGCTTCGGCGCGCTTGCAGCGATTTGCGGCAATGTAGACGATATGGTCGCGTACTATCACAAGGCACTGCTCCTGCCCGGCGAGGTGGAAACCAAGCACGAATTTTGGGTATCACTGGCGAATGCAGGCCTATACAGCAAGGCTCAAGAGATTGGCAGTTGGCTGCTCGATCCAAGGAGGGGATTTTTCCCAAAAGTCTGGCAGCAAGCTGTCAGCTTGGGCAAAGTCCTTGAGGTATGGAATCGCCTGCCTGACGCGAAGAAAACGTTTCCTGACTTGTCCCAGGTCGATTTCTCGACCGTAGGAAACGCTGTCGCCGTCATGGAGGCTCAAAGGCTGAGTGACCAAGACATTGTTTCAGTGCTTGACCTAATGGGCGAAATTCAGCGTGCGCACAGAATCATGTTCTCTGGCGGGTTGGTCTCGATTCTGAAAGTTATGCGTCCTCCAGAGGATCCCGCGTATCTCTACTTTGCGATACCGCTGGACGCTAGCGTCGACGAAATCCACGCTATGAACCGCGAGCTAGCTAGACTTGTTGTTGAAAAGCGCCCCGAGGGAGCGTTTCCGCAGGGTATGGTCGCCACCTTCGCTAAAGCGAACCTGATAGAACTTCGCGCCGCCGCTTGACGTGGTCGAGCCGGAAGATCTTCTAGCCCAGGCTATAAGGCTGCTAGCATCCGCGGGTAACGATCTCGATTACCGCGTCGTGATTGAGCGTGCCTATTACGGCGCATATCACGCAGCTCGCCAATTTGAAGAGCAGCTTCCCTACCGTAGCCAAGCTCAGAGCGCTGGCTCCCATGAAGCGCTATTTCAGCGCCTAGAACGTCCCGACGGCCAACTAGACTATGGGTTAAAGGTGATAAGCAAAGACATTGCCGCGCAGATGCGGATGTTGAAGCCTTTGCGCGAGCTTGCCACCTATGAACTCGGAGAAACAGTTCGGATTGATCAAGCAGAAGAGGCAGTTCGGGCAGCCAAGGACATCCTGGCCGAGTGTGTCCAGGGTCGTAAGAAGCTCAAAGCGAGACATTCAAGTTAAGCGGCTCGAAAACGCATTCAGACGTTGAACCGGAAGTAGATCACGTCACCATCGCGCACGGCATATTCCCTGCCTTCGAGTCTCATCTTTCCGGCTTCTTTCGCGCCCTGCTCGCCTTTGCAGGCGACGTAGTCCACGTAGGCAATGACCTCGGCACGGATGAATCCCCGCTCGAAGTCCGTGTGGATCGCGCCTGCGGCCTGTGACGCGGTCGCACCGACCGGCACGGTCCAGGCGTGGACTTCCTTCGGCCCGGCGGTGAAAAAAGTCTGCATGCCGAGCAGCGCGTACCCGGCGCGAATCAGGCGGTTCAAGCCCGGCTCCGTCATTCCCATGTCGGCAAGGAAAACCTGCTTGTCCTCGTCTGAAAGGTCGGCGATCTGAGCTTCAAGCGCCGCGCAAATCGGCACCACCGGTGAATCGACGCGTTTCGCGTAGCCTTCGACCTGCGCAAGCAGCGGATTGTTCTCGAATCCGTGCTCGGCGACGTTGGCGATGAACATCTCCGGCTTGGCCGTCATCAGGAAGAGCGGTTTGATCACTGCCTGCTCTTCCTTGGAAAGCGCTACGCTGCGCGCGGGGCGCGCCTCGTCGAGCGCCGGGCGCACCTTGTCGAGCACGGCGACGGTGCGCTGCGCTTCCTTGTCGCCGCCGGTCTGGGCCACTTTGGCGTAGCGGGCGTAGGTCTTTTCAACAGTTGCAAGGTCGGCGAGCGCGAGCTCGGTGTGGATAGTCTCGATGTCCGAGACCGGATTCACGCTTCCGGCGACGTGCACGACGTTCGGGTCTTCGAAGCAGCGCACCACGTGCGCGATCGCATCGCACTCGCGGATGTTGGCGAGAAACTGGTTGCCCAGACCCTCGCCCTTCGACGCGCCGGCCACCAGCCCCGCGATGTCGACGAATTCGACCGCCGCAGCAACAACTTTCTTGGGCTTGGCGATGGCGACGAGCCGGGCAAGACGCGGATCGGGCACCTCGACCACGCCCACGTTCGGCTCGATGGTGCAGAACGGGTAGTTCTCGGCCGCGATCCCCGCCTTGGTCAGAGCATTGAAGAGCGTGGATTTGCCGACGTTGGGCAAACCGACGATGCCGCAATTCAGGGACATCAGATTTGCGTATGCAGTCTGAGCATCGCCGCCTGCATGTCGCTGTCGATCAGCAGTCTGGCGACGTCAAGGGAGCGTATGAGCGCTGCTTCGATCAGTTCGCGCTCAGCGGCCTTCGGCGAGTTGAGAACATAGTCGGCGACGAGACTCTTGTCCCCCGGATGGCCGATGCCGATCCGCAACCGCCAGAATCCCTGGCTGCCGAGCTGCGCGGCAATATCCTTCAGGCCGTTGTGGCCGGCGACGCCGCCGCCAAGCTTCAGTTTCGCCACGCCCGGCGGAAAATCCAGCTCGTCGTGTACCACCAGCACTTCCGCCGGCTGGATCTTGTAGAAGCGAGTGAGCGCTCCCACGGATTTCCCCGAGAGATTCATGTAGGTCTGCGGCAGCAATAGCCACAGATCTCCAGCGGGCCTCGCCAGCTTGCCCATCAGGCCGTGGTACTTCGCCACCGCCTTCAGCTCGATGCGCTGCCCCGCGGCGAGGCGCGATACGAACCAGAAGCCGACGTTGTGCCGGTCCTTTTCGTGCTTCCTGCCCGGATTGCCGAGGCCAGCGATGAGCTTGATGGTTGTCATAGATAGAAAAGGGCGCGGACCGTGCCGCGCCCTTTTCCGGGGAGAGTGCGAGCCTTATTTCTTGTCGCCTTTGTCGCCTCTGTCGCCCTTGTCGCCCTTCTCGCCCTTGCCCCCTTTGCCGCCCTTCTCCTCCGTAGCTGAAGCGGCCGCTTCCGGCGCCTTCTGCTTGAGCGTGGGAACGTCGGCGGCGGCGGGAACGGCCTCCGCTGCAGGTGCGAGGGCGCCCTCGACCCCGACAGCCGCAGCGGCGGCGGCAGCGGCTTCTTCCTCGGCGATCGCCGCCTTCGGGATTTGCGCAGAGGCAACGGTCGGATTCTCCTTGCCCCTCAGGGCGAGCTCCACCCCCTTGGGCAGTACGATCTCGCGCACGTGAATCGAGTGCCCGACCGCGAGCCCCGACAGGTCCACTGGGATGAACTCGGGCAGGTCAGCGGGCAGGCAACGCACGTCGATTTCATTCAGAACGTGAGTGATAAGCCCGCCCTGTTCCTTGATCGCTGGAGAGTTCTCGGCGTTGACAAAGTGCAGCGGGACTTTGATATGGATTTTCTCGTCCGCCGAGACCCGCTGAAAATCGATGTGCTGCACTTCCGTCTTGAACGGATGCATGTTCACCGCGCGCAGCAGCACCGGTTCCTTCTTGTCGTCCAGCGCGAGCGTGAGGATAGAGGCGTGAAATTGTTCGTTGCGCAGATGGTGGTACAGCGGATTGTGATCGAGCTCGATGGAGACCGCAGGCTTCTTGCCCCCGTACAGAATCCCGGGAACCTTCCCGCTGTGGCGCAGGCGGCGGCTCGCACCCGTTCCCTGCAGTTTGCGCGTTTGCGCGACGACTTCGATTGCCATGCTTCACTCCTAAAGTAAGGCGACATCTGCGACCAGATGAGGCCGTGAAAGATTACCTCTATTCCATAAACAGCGAGCTGACCGAATCCTCATTGCTGATTCGCAGAATCGTCTCCGCAAGCAAGCCCGCGACCGACAGCACGCGGATCTTCTTGCACGCCTGCCCCGCCTTCGACAGCGGGATCGTGTCCGTTACTACCAGTTCGTCCAGCGCCGACTCGGCGATGCGCTCGACCGCGCCGCCCGAAAGGACCGCGTGCGCGCAGTACGCGACGACCCGGATCGCGCCTTCCTCCTTGAGCGCCTGCGCCGCCTTGCACAGGGTGTTGGCGGTATCGACCATGTCATCCATGATGACGCAGTTGCGACCCTTCACGTCGCCGATCACGTTCATCACTTCCGACACGTTCGGTTGCGGCCTGCGCTTGTCGATGATCGCCAGGTCCGACTCCAGGCGCTTCGCCATCGCGCGCGCCCGCACCACGCCGCCGACATCGGGCGACACCACCAGCAGGTTCTCGTACTGGTGCTTCCACACGTCGCCGAGCAGCACCGGCGTCGCGTAGATATTGTCCACCGGGACGTCGAAAAACCCCTGGATCTGGTCGGCATGCAGATCCATCGTCAGCACCCGGTCGACGCCCGATGCCTGAAGCATGTTCGCGGCCACTTTCGCGCTGATCGCCACTCGCGCCGAGCGCGGGCGCCGGTCCTGGCGCGCGTAGCCCATGTACGGTATGGCCGCGGTCACCCGGGCCGCCGAGGCTCGTTTCAGCGCATCGACGATCAGCAGCACTTCCATCAGGCTGTCGTTCGCCGGCGCGCAGGTGGACTGAAGCACGAAGCAGTCTTTTCCGCGCACGTTCTCCAGCAGCTCCACCATGATCTCGCCGTCGGAGAACTTGCTCACGGTGGCATGACCGAGCGGGATGTTCAATCGCCGCACCACCGCGTGCGCGAGCAGCGGGTTGGCGTTCCCGGTGAAAACCATCAGGCTTTCGTAGGCCATGCGCTTTAACCCAAGGGCGAGGACTGGAGGCCGGGGACTCGACCCAAACCCTGCCTGCAAAAAATTAGCCGCGTCGGCGGCTTCCCGTGCCTCTGATCCCTAGTCCTAGTTCCCCGAATCTGTTGGCTGGGGAGGAAGGATTCGAACCCTCGCATGGCGGAATCAAAATCCGCTGCCTTAACCAGCTTGGCGACTCCCCAGGCGCTAACCTTCGAAACGAACAGGGGAGCACATCCCCTTTGTTCATCCCCCATCTCGGGCGCTGCGGAAGGCAACCTCTTCCGCAGCGCTAATTCGCTTCCAGCAGCGCCGCGAGCGGATGGCGATCCAGCCCCCGCACCGTGAAGCCGCGCATCTCCGCGGGCATCCTGGACAAAACCGAGCGCGCTTCGCGTTCGTTCGAAAATTCTGCAAATACACAGGCACCTGAACCGCTCATGCGCGCATCTCCGAACTGCTTGAGCCATTCGAGATGCGCCGCCACTTGTGCATGGCGCCTGCAGACGACCGGCTCAAGATCGTTCCTTCCAAAACCGGCCGAAAAGCCTGATATTTTGATGGTTTTGGAATTTCGTGTCAATTCAGGCTCGGCAAAAATCGCGCGTGTCGATACCGAAACCGCCGGCGCGAGCACGACGTACCACGCCGGCGGCAATTCGAGCGGCGCGAGCCGCTCGCCGATGCCCTCGGCGAACGCGTTGCCTCCAAAAAGAAAGAATGGAACATCCGCCCCGAGCGAGAGCGCCAGTGACGCGAGCTTCTCCTGCGGCAGATCGAGCCTCCAGAGCCGATTCAGGACGGCAAGCGTGGTTGCGCAATCGGAGCTTCCTCCGCCCAGTCCCCCGCCGATCGGTATGTTCTTCTCGATTTCGATGTTGACGCCCTGCTTCGAACCGACCGTCTCTTTCAGAAGGCGCGCCCCACGCACCGCGAGTTCATCGGCCTCGGCGATGCCGGGCAGCGGCCGGGAAAGCTTCACCTCCTGGTCGGTGCGAGGCGAAAAGCGCAGCCAGTCGCAGCGCTCGATCAACCGAAACGCGGTCTGCAGCAGGTGATAGCCGTCACCGCGCCGCCCGATCACGTGCAGGAAAAGATTCAGCTTCGCAGGTGCCGGATAGCGCCGCTCCCAGGGATCTAGTCTGTCCATCGATCCACGATCAGGCGGATTTCGAGATCTTCGCGCGACATGCGCAGGCGAAACGGCCTGCCTTCCCGGAATTCCTCATAGACGACGTGCCAGCCGTCCTGCCGCAGTTCGAGATCCCGGCCGGCTTCGCCGCGCGTCTCGGCCGGCCGCTCCGGGCTGGCGCGTCCCCGCACCCAATCCGGCAGCCCCGCAAGCGGCAGCCGCCAGCCGAGCGCCTGCTCGGTCAGGCTTTCCGGGTCGGGAGCGCGGTACACCTTGTTGTCTCCGGTGACCAGGCGGTATTCGTCGCGTTCCCGGTCGATGCGCGCGATACCCTGGCCGAGGGGCGATGTGATGAGCAGCTCGTCCGCGTCATCCGAATGCCGCCAGAAGATCTGGCCGGAGGCGGCTTCATTTGCGTGACGGATCGCGACGCGGCCGGAAAGCTCGAAGCCGCCCGGAGAAGGGGGCGAGGGTTCGGGTAAGGCCACGCACGCTGCAAGCAGCGCCGCAGCTGCGAAACCGAGCCCGGAGCGGACCACGAAGAGTCAGCGCTTCAGGCGCTTGATGGTATTGACAAGCGTTTCGTTGTCCGGGCTCGCCTGGTTCGCGTCCTTCCAAACGCGTTCGGCTTCATCGCGTTCGCCGAGCACCCAGAGCACTTCGCCGAGGTGGGCCGCGATTTCCGGATCGGGCCGGCCGGCGAATGCCCGTCGCAGGTAGCCCAGCGCCTCCCTGTGATTGCCCATCCGGTACAGCACCCAGCCCATGCTGTCGATGATGAAGAAATCGTCGGGGGCGAGCTTGAGCGCTTTTTCGATCAGCTCTCGCGCTTCGGGCAGGCGCAGATTGCGCTCGGCGAAGGAGTAGCCGAGCGCGTTATAGGCGTGAGCGTGCTCGGGGCGTATCTCGATCAGCTTGCGAAGCGATTCTTCGAGAATGTCCACCCGCTCGATCTTCTCCGCCAGCATGGCGTGGTCGTAGAGCAGCTCGGGATTGTTCGGCATGCGATCCAGCGCCTGCCCGACGAGGTCGAATGCGGTATTGGGCCGATTGGCTTCGCGCAGGAGCTGCGCCTCCGCGAGGATCAGCAGCACGCGCTGTTGGCTGTTCCTCGCCGCCGCCTGCTGCAGGCGATCGCGCGCCGCATCGAGCTTGCCCTGCCTGGAGAGCACTTGCGCGTAGCGGATCTGCGCGGGCACATATTGCTCGCCCTCGCCCACCTCGCCGTACCAGCGCAGCGCCTCCGGAAGATTCTTCCGCTCCTCGGCGATCTGACCGAGAACCATTCGCACGCCGTCCTTGTCGCGGTACTGGCTGTCGAGCAGGCCCGTCAGGGTGCTCTGCGCCGCGTCGTAATCCTTGAGCTGAAGGGAAAGCAGCGCCACCGCGAACCTCATGTCGGTGCTGTCGGGAACGCCGGTGATGAGCTTCTGGAATTCGGCGCGGGCCTCGGTGAAGCGTTTTTGCGTCACCAGCATGCGCGCATAGGCGAGTCGTATTTCGCGGGCGGCGGGATGCCGCTGAAGAAAGGCGGCCAGCAGGGACACGGCCTGATCGACCGAAACCTTCTGCAGCAGCTGCGCCTCGAGCAGCACCGCCGCTTCCCAATCCGGGCCCAGCTGTCCGGCCTTGCGGGCTTCCTCGAGCGCCGCCCGGTCCTCGCCGGCGCCGGCGGCGGCTTGTGCAACCGCATAATGCGCCTGCGGCAGCGAAGGATAGTCTGCGGCGAGACTGCGCACGAGTTTCAGCGCCGCTTGCTTGTCCTGGGCATTCGCGAGCGTCCGGGTAAGCTGCGTGAATCCGCTTGCCGGATCCGTTGCCGGGCTCGCCAGCAGTTTCTTGAGATTGGGCAGGGCTTCGCCGTAGCGGCCGGCGGCGACCAGCAGACCAGAGAGGGCTTGAAGCGCGCGCGTCGAGCCGGGTTCGGTCTCGTGCCAGATATTCGCGGCATCGATCGCGGCGTTGTTCATTCGTGCATAGAGCGCGATCTCGGTGGCGCGGCGCGCGATCCGGGGATCGCGCGTGCGCCTTGCAAGGTCAACGTAGGCCTGCGCCGAGAGTCCGGCGTTGCCGCGCTGGCCGGCAATTTCGGCGATCAGAAATTCGTAGAGAAGATCTCCGGTGAGTTCCTGCTTGGGAAGCAACGAGCGGTCCACGGATTCGGGGGCCGCTGCCTGCAGCCCCTCCACGTCCCCGGCGTCCGGTGCTTCCTCTCCGGCCTCACCCGGCTGCGGCGGGTTCGCCGCACATCCTGCAAATACGGCAAACGCCATGACCGCGAGCAGCCGCATGGCGCGCGCCGGTATGGACAAGCGGTTGACTGCATTTACCATGGCGGCCCTTGCTGTCATGACGGATTAGTTTAGGTATATTTCAAAGGCCCGACAAGGACAATGGGGCCCGCCGTGCCAGAGCTTCCCGAAGTTGAGATCACCCGCCGCGGCATCGAGCCTTTCATTCTGGGCAAGACCATAACGGGCGTCGCCGTGCGCAACCCCAACCTGCGCCGGCGCGTGCAGCGGAATATCGCCCGCCTCATCGTCGGCCGGCTCGTAGAACGGGTCGTGCGGCGCGGAAAATATCTGCTGTTCGAATGCGAAGGAGGCTCGCTCATCGTGCACCTGGGCATGTCGGGAAGTCTGCGCGTCGTCGAGCCGCAGGCGCCTCCGCAAAAGCACGATCACCTGGACCTCATTTTCGGCGGCACGGCCTTGCGCCTGCGCGATCCGCGCCGTTTCGGGATGGTGCTGTGGAACCGCGGAGACGCCTTTCGCCATCCTTTGCTCGCGCGGCTCGGTGTCGAGCCGCTCGGCGAGCAGTTCTCCGCGGAATTTCTCCACAGGGCCACGCGCGGCCGCGATGTGGGCATCAAGCAGTTGCTGATGAACGCCAACGTCATCGTCGGAATAGGAAACATCTATGCGAACGAAAGCCTGTTTGCGGCGGGCATCCATCCGCGCACGCGCGCCGGGCGCCTCTCGCGCGCGCGTTGCGGGCGGCTGGTCGCGGCCGTGAGGGACACGCTTCTCGCCGCGCTCGCCGCCGGCGGGTCGAGCCTGCGCGACTTCGTGCACTCGGACGGCGCTTCGGGCTATTTTCAACAGCACTATTATGTATACGACCGCGCGACGCTGCCTTGCCGGGTCTGTGGCGCCGCGATCCGCGTGGCGCGCCTGGGCCAGCGTTCCACCTTCTACTGCGCGACCTGCCAAAAGTAGCGCCCGCCGACCTACTTCCCCGGCTTTCCCACCTTCGCCTTGAGAGCGCTTGCCACCCGCGGATCCACGAACTTGTCCACCTCGCCTCCCAGAGAGGCGATTTCCCTCACGATGGTGGCCGAGACGAACATGTACTGATCGCCGGGGGTCAGAAACAGAGTCTCGACGTCGGGATAGAGATTGCGGTTCATGCCGGCCATCTGAAACTCGAACTCGAAGTCCGACACGGCCCTCAGGCCCCGCAGGATCACTCGCGCTTTTTCCCCTCGGACGAAATTCATGAGCAGTCCGCTGAAGCCCTCGACTCTCACGTTGTGAAGGGGCTCGAGCACTTCGCGCGCGAGGCGCAGGCGTTCCTCCAGCGTGAAGAAGGGGTGTTTCCCGCGGCTATCCGCGACGCCGACGACGACTTCCTCGAAGAGCGTCGCGGCGCGCCGCACCAGATCCTCGTGGCCGCGCGTGATCGGATCAAACGTGCCCGGATACACCGCTTTGACCATCGGGCTCTCTCCCCAGAAGATGAAAATGCACTTTACCCGCGCGGGCGCGTTTCACGACGGCCCAGCCGCGGGACGGCTCGATAACGGTGTCGCTTTCCACATACACGCGTCCGTCCTCGGCGAGAAGCCCGGCCACGAGGCCGAGCGCAGCGGCCTGCAAACCGAGTCGATACGGCGGATCCAAGAACACGACATCGAAGCGGGAGCGCGCGCCGCGGGCGAATTCTAGCGCATCGCCCCGCACGATAGTCACATTCTCTGCGCCGAGCTTGGTCGCGTTCTCGCGCAGCGCGCGCAGCGCTACGGCGTTCGTCTCGACCATGACGACCGAAGCCGCGCCGCGCGAAAGCGCCTCGAAGCCCAGGGCGCCGCTGCCCGCGAAGAGATCGAGGCACGCCGCGCCGGCGAGATTCCGGCCGAGCCAGTTGAAAAGCGTCTCGCGCACGCGGTCCGGAGTCGGCCTCAGGTCCGCCGCATCGGGAAACTTGAGGATACGGCTGCGCCAGACACCGCCGATGATCCGGACTGAGTTGGCTCTAGCCCGGCGCACCGACGACGACGATCGAGAGCTTTGCGGGATCGACGCGGCGCGCGAAAGCATCGCGGATCTGCGTCAGAGTCACGCTCTGGATGCGGGCAGGGTACTGATCGAGCCAGTCGAGCGGCAGCCCGTAGAAGCCGATCGAGGCGACCTGCTCGAGGACCTTGCGGTTGGTATCGATGCGAAGCGGAAAACCGCCGGCCATGCTTTTTTTTGCCGCGCTCAGCTCGGCTGCCGTGGGGCCTCGCGCCACGAACTCCTCAACCAGCTTGAGGGTCCGCTCGAGCGCTTCGCCCGCCTGATCGCGACGCGTCTGCAGCCCCAGAATAAACGGCCCTTCGCGTCCCGAAGCGCGAAAATAACTGTAGACGCTGTAGGCGTAACCGTGCCGACTGCGTACTTCCTTGGTCAACCGCGACACGAATCCGCCGCCCCCGAGGACGTAGTTGCCGACCAAGAGCGGAAAATAATCCGGGTTGCCGTAGGACAAAACCGCAAGACCGAGCAGCACATGGCTTTGAGCGGAGGGATGCGCTATGCGGACGGTCTCGCCTCCGAGTGAGGGCGCAACCGGAGCGAGAGCGGAGTCTCCCCCTCTCGCAAGACGCGCAGTCAGCTCCTCGGCGAGCGCGCGAGCGGCATCGCGGTGCAAGTCACCTACGATGGTCACAACCGCACGGGCGGAGCCGTAGTGGGCGCGATAGTGGCGCTCCACTTCTTCCCGTGTGATCGCCGTTAGAGTCTCCGGGCTTGCGCTGAAGCCGTAAGGATGAGCGGGATAAATGAGCGCGTACAAGCGCTTCTCGGCAATGCGATCGGCTTGCGTCTCGGCTTCCCGGGCATTCGCCACGGCGCGCGCTTTCTCGCGCTCGAAGGCCTCGCTCGGGAATAGCGGCGATTGCAGCATGTCGGCGAGCGTTTCCGTAGCTTTATTTCGTTCGGCCTCCGAGGACAGGACTCGCAGCGAAAACCCGGCGCGATCGACATCGAAATTACCTCTCAGTTCGCCACCGGCGTCGGCGATGCGGCGGCCCGCCTCGGTCTCGGAGTAACGCGACGAGCCTGCTTTTAGCATCGCAAGAGTAAGCCGCCCAAGTCCCGCTCGTTCGCGGGGATCGTAGGCGCTGCCCGCGGAGAACTCGACGGCAACGTCGAGTATGGGCAGCGCTCGGCTTTCGACAAAGTACACGCGAGCCCCCGACTGAGCGACCCAGTGCTCGATCTTTACTTCTGCCTCGGCCAGCGGGGAGAGCATCAAAATCAGACACAGCCACGAGAAACTCAAGGAAAACCGCCGAAACAACCCCCGCCCCTTCCGGCGCGCCTGCGGCGATGCGGAGCTTTGAGAACGCACGCTCAGTGCCTTATCGCCGGCGCAGCGGCGCCGGGCGCACGCGCAGGCAGGGGCTGCGGGTCGAGCAGGGCCACGGTCAGCCCGTCGTCGATGAGGTACTTGGCTGCCACGACCCGGACTTGTTCGGCGGTGATCGCCTTGAGCCGTTCCGGGATGCGCTCTGCGTCGCGAAACGAAAGGCCGCTCGACTCGAGCATCCCGAGCTCGAGGGCCTGCGCGAAAAACGAGTCGCGCTTGTAGATCGTTTGTGCGATCTGCTGCACCTTGGCTCGCTCCAGCTCCTCAGCTGACACCCCTTCGGCGGCGATGCGGGCGACGATCTCTCGCAGATTTATTTCGAGCTCGGAGCCGCTGCGCCCCTGTGCCGCAGCCGCGTACAGGAACACCAGCCCGGGGCCGCGCGAAATCATGTCGTACTCGGCCCCGGCGGAGGTCGCCACGCGGCGCTCGCGCACGAGGATCTGGTTGAGCCGCGCCGTGTCGCCGCCGCCGAGCAGTTCCACCAGAAGCGAAATCGCGAACGGTTCCCACTCGTTCGCGGGATCGCGCAGGGCCGGCGCCTTGTATGCCAGACGCACGTACGGCAGCTCCGCCTGCGCTTTGACGATAACGCGCTTCATGCCCCTCTGGGCCGGTTCGGCGAGAATCTTGCGCGTGGGGATCGACTTGCGTGCGAGCGCGCCGTAGTGACGCCGCGCCCAGGCGAACACCTGTTCCGGTTCGACGTCACCGACGACGACGACGACGGCGTTGTTGGGCGCGTACCATTGCCTGTACCACGCCAAAGCATCCCTCCAGCTCATGTTCTCCAGGTCCTGCATCCACCCGATCGTGGGCGATTTGTAGGGATGCGCCGCGAACGCGGTGGCCAAGAGATTTTCGTACAGGAGCGAGCGGGGCTGGTCTTCGTAGCGCCAGCGCCGCTCTTCCATGACGACCTTGATTTCGCGCGCGAACTCTTCGGGGCGGACGACGAGATTGACCATGCGATCGGCCTCGAGACGCATCATTAAAGGCAAACGGTCGCGGTGAACCTGCTGGTGATAGGCGGTGTAATCGGTGGAAGTAAAGGCGTTCTCGCGCCCCCCGGCTTCAGCGACGACACGCGAGAATTCCTCCGGGCCGAGGCGCCGGGTTCCCTTGAACATCATGTGCTCGAGCACATGCGCGACCCCGGTCGTGCCCGGCGCTTCATCCATGCTTCCGGCCCGATACCACACCTGATGTACGACGGTGGGCGCGCGATGGTCTTCCTTGACGATCAGGCGCAGGCCGTTTGGAAGGTCAAATTCGCGAGGATTCGCCTGCACCGCTGCGGCGAGCGCCAGCGCGGCTGCGAAAAAAACGGTGCGTACGGGAACCATGACTGTGGATGCTAGAATCCGGCGCTATTCTATAGCGGTTTTTCTCGAACTCGTCTTTCTCCCGAAACCCTTGCTCGAACTGTTCTCCAAGAATGCCGGCGCTCGGGACTCCCGGGCCACCGGACTCAAACACGGGCTCGCAAAAACGCGCTCGCGGCTCTCCGGACTTTTCCGCGGCCGAAGCATCGATCCGGCGCTGTTCGACGAACTCGAAACCGCATTGCTCACGAGCGACGCCGGCGTGGACGCAACCGGATTTCTCCTCGCGAGCCTGCGCGAGCGCGCCGGTCGCATCGAGACCACGCAAGAATTGAAATCCGAATTGCAGGCGATGCTCCTCGAAATGCTCGCGCCGCTTGAGCAAGCCCTCGATTTCGAGGGCAAGAAGCCCCGTGTCATCATGATCGTGGGGGTGAACGGCTCGGGAAAAACGACTTCGATCGGCAAGCTCGCGAGATACTTGCAGAATCAAGGCCTGTCGGTGCTGCTCGCGGCGGGCGACACTTTTCGCGCCGCAGCGCGCGAGCAGCTCGCCGCCTGGGGCGAGAAAAACAGCGTGGCGGTCGTCGCGCAGTCGGGCGGCGATCCCGGGGCGGTGGCGTTCGACGCCGTGGCCGCGGCGCGCGCGCGCGGAATCGACGTGGTCATCGCCGACACGGCCGGGCGCCTGCCGACGCAGCTGCATCTCATGGAGGAAGTGAGGAAGATCAAGCGCGTCATCGCCAAGGCCGAATCAGGTGCGCCGCACGAAGTGTGGCTCGTGCTCGACGCGAACGTCGGCCAGAACACTCTCACCCAGGTTAGGGCTTTCGATGAAGCGCTGGGTCTCACGGGGCTGATCCTCACCAAGCTCGACGGCACCGCCAAGGGCGGCGTGCTCTGCGCCATCGCGCATTCAAGAGGTTCTCGGCCGCAACCCCTGCCGCTCCGATTCCTGGGCGTCGGCGAGGGGATCGACGATCTGCGTCCCTTCGCCGCGCGCGAGTTCGTTTCGGCCCTGCTCGACTAGACCGTCGGCGTGGCCATCATCTCGTTCAGCCAGGTCAGCAAGCGTTACCCGGGCGGATTCGAGGCGCTCAAGGCCGTCAGCTTCGCTGTCGAATCCGGCGAGATGCTGTTCCTCACCGGCCACTCCGGGGCCGGCAAGACGACTCTCCTCAAGCTGATCGCTGCGATCGAGCGAGCCAACGGCGGCACGGTGCTCGTCAACGGCCAGAACGTCTCCGCCATGCGCCCCGCCGCAATCCCCTACTTGCGGCGCAATCTGGGCCTGGTATTTCAGGGGCAGAAGCTGCTCCACGACAGGAGCGTGTTCGACAATGTCATGCTGCCGCTCATCGTCACCGGACAACCCTACCGTGAGGCCGCGCGGCGCGCGCGCGCTGCGCTCGACAAGGTCGGGCTGCTCCGACTCGAAAAGGCGAATCCGGTCACTCTCTCGGGTGGCGAGCAGCAGCGCTTGTGCGTCGCTCGCGCCGTGGTGAATCGGCCCGCCATTGTGCTCGCCGATGAGCCCACGGCCAGTCTGGATGCCGCCTACGCGGACGAGATCATGGAGATGTTCAGCGCCTTCAATCAGGTCGGGGTCACCGTGCTCATCGCCACCCATGACCGGCAATTGATCGGAAAGTGGCGCAAACGCGTGCTTACGCTCGACCACGGAAAGCTCCAATGAGGGCCTGGCTGCAGCATCATCGCCTGAGCCTTGTACAAACGCTCACGCGCCTGGCGCGCTCGCCCTTTGCCACCACGCTCAACGTCGTGGCGATCGGGGTCGCGCTCGCACTGCCGCTCGGGGCCTACTGCGTGCTTGGCAATCTGGAGCGGGTCTCCGGCAGGGTTTCGGTTGACCCTCAGCTCTCGATCTTTCTTGCCAGGGATGCCGCGAAAACCGATATCGCCGCTGTCGAGGCGCGGCTGAAGGGCGCCGAAGGCGTGCGCGCCGTGCGATTCGTCTCGCGCGACGCGGCGCTCGCGGAGCTCAGCCGCACCGCCGGAATGGATGAACTGATCCCCGGGCTGCGCCACAATCCGCTGCCGGATGCCTTCGTGGTTACGCTCTCTTCGAGCGACACCGCGCTCGCGGACCGGCTCGAGCTCGAATTCAGGTCGCTCCCCAAGGTCGATCGCGTTCTGGCGGATGCGGCTTGGGTAAGGCGCCTGGATGCGCTGCTGCGCTTGGGACGGACCGCGGTCGTCGTGCTCTCGGTGCTGCTCGGCCTCTCGCTCGTTGCGGTGACCTTCAACACCATCCGGCTGCAAATCCTCACCCAGCGCGACGAGATCGAACTGTGCCGCCTGATTGGGGCGACTCACTCCTACATCCGCCGGCCCTTTTTCTATCTCGGGTCGCTGCTTGGCCTGCTCGGCGGGCTTGCCGCCCTGGCAATTGTGCTGGCGGCGCTCGCGGTCCTCAATCGCGATTGGGTCCAGCTCGCGCTGCTCTATGGTTCAACCCTGCGCTTGCGGTTCCCCGACTCGAGCGAAATGCTAACTGCCCTTGCTTTCTCGGTTGCCCTGGGCTGGCTTGGCGCCTATCTTTCAGTAAGCCGGCACTTACTTTCGTCACACACCGATCTCTAGGACTTTCGTGTCCGAATCCGAGATGGGAACCCACCCCCTCCTTAGCACTCTAAGATCGGGAGTGCTAAACTGTTCGAACTTGGAATGGCGTTGGAGCGGACACGACCAGTCGTGCCGCTCAACGCCAGCAGCTAAACTCGGAGAACTCCATGAGTCGCACCATGGCATTGCCGGTACCGGTAGGAAGTCTGGACAGCTACATCCAGGCAGTCAATCGCTTCCCCATCCTGTCCTTCGAAGAAGAGCAGAAGCTCGCGCGCAAGTTCAGATCCGAGGATGACGTCGAAGCGGCGCGCCAGCTGGTGCTCTCGCACCTGCGCCTTGTCGTGGCCATCGCCCGCGGCTACATGGGCTACGGCCTGCCGCAAGGCGACCTGATCCAGGAAGGCAACATCGGCCTGATGAAGGCGGTCAGGCGCTTCGATCCCGACCGCGGGGTGCGCCTGGTGTCGTTTGCGATCCACTGGATCCGCGCCGAGATCCACGAGTTTGTTCTGCGCAACTGGCGCATGGTGAAGATCGCCACCACCAAGGCGCAGCGAAAGCTCTTCTTCAACCTGCGCAGCATGAAGCCTACGCTCAACCCCTTGACGCGCGCCGAGATCGGTTCGATCGCCAAAGAGCTTCGGGTCAAGCCCGAAGAGGTCTCCGCGATGGAAATGCGGCTCGCGGGCCAGGAGATCGCGCTCGAGCCCGCCGGCGACGAGGACGACACGTATGCGCCGATCGCCTACCTCGCCGACCGTTCCCCGGAGCCTCCGGAAGTGCTCGAGGCGAAACAGGACGAAAACCTGAAGGCGCGCGGTCTGGAAACGGCGCTGGCGAGTTTGGATGCGCGCAGCCGCCGCATCATCGAAGCGCGCTGGTTGCGCGAAAAGGATTCGGCGACGCTGCACGAGCTTGCCGACGAGTTCAAGGTCTCCGCCGAGCGCATCCGCCAGATCGAGGAAAAGGCGCTGGCGAAGATGAAAGGGGCAATGGCCGCGGCGTAGTCTTCCGCCGCAGGGCGTTCCCGACGAAGCCGCGGCGAATCCGCGGCTTTTCTATTTCCCCGCGAACACCACGAAGCGGTTCCGGCCCTGCTGCTTCGCCTGATAGAGCGCCTGGTCCGCGCGCCGTATCAATTCCTCCGGGGGACTCTCCTTTTCGGGAGTCAGCGACACGACGCCCTGGCTCAAGGTGACGCTCTTGCTGACAGTGGAGCGCGCGTGCGGTATGGCCAGGCTGCCGATCACGCGAGACACTGACTGCGCCACATCGACGGCGCCGTCCAGGTCGGTTCCCGGCAAGACCATTGCGAACTCCTCTCCGCCGTAGCGGGCGGCGAGGTCGGCCGGACGCCGCCCCGCGGAGGTGAGCGCCGCCGCCACCCGTCGCAGACAATCGTCGCCGACCTGATGCCCGTAGCAGTCGTTGAAAGCCTTGAATTGATCGACGTCGGCCAGGATCAACGACAGCGGCTGGTGCTCACGCGCGGCGCGCCGCACTTCCGTCGACAAGTAACCGTCAAAATACCGCCGGTTGGCGATTCCGGTCAGCCCGTCCTGATGCGACAGCTTTTCCAGCTCGCGATTGGCCGCAGCAAGGGCGCGCGACATCTCGAGCTGCTTGCCGTGCATGGTATCGAGGCGCTGCAGCGCCCGGATCTTCGCGTTGAGGACGACGAAGCTCACCGGCTTTACGAGGTAGTCGTCACCACCCGACTCGATAGCCCGTTCCAGGTCCTGATCGTCCTCCTTGGAGCTGAGAAAGATAATCGGCACCCATTCGTCGGTACCGGTCGCTCGCATGCGCCGCGCCGCTTCGTATCCGTCCATCACCGGCATCACCACATCGATGAGCACGAGGTCCGGCCGGTCCCGCTGGTACATCTCCAAACCCTTCTTGCCGTCATCCGCCTCGACCACCGAGTGTTTCATGCGCTCGAGCAGGCTCCTCAGCGCCGCCCGGCTCGTGGGTGAATCGTCGACGATCAGAATCTTCATTTCCCCTCGAAAGCCGTTTTTCCCGCGGCAAGGATACTACCGGTGTGGTGTCGATGCCGAGCTTCCTGAGGTTCACTTCGAGCGGCGTGTGTTCGCTCTCGTGGGGTGCGGCGCCAGGCGGTTCCCGGACGGCGTTCCGGCCGTGATGCGTTTAATCCCTTCGCGTTTCCCGAGAAGAACGGTGATCTTGTCGAACTCAACGGGCTTGCTGAAGAGGTAGCCCTGCATCTGGTCGCAGCCGAGGCGCTTCAGTTCCTTCGCCTGGCCCTCCTCGTCGACGCCCTCCGCGACCACGTTCAGCCGCAGCGAGTGCGCCATCGAAATGATGGTGGATACCAGCGTCATGGCGGCCGGATCGCCCAGCATGGTGATGATGAACCCGATCGTCAGAAAAACCGGCGGGCGATCTTCAGCCCGAAATACGAAGCAGCGTGCGGATATCGGCAAGGAGGTTGCCCGCGTTGCCGTGGCGCGCGAAAAGCCGCAGCCGCCCTTGCGGGTCGAAGATGTAGCTGCCGGCGGTGTGGTCGACGGTGTAGCTCTCGGGCGTCTTTCCCGGTGACTTCTGGTAGAACACCCTGAAATCCTTCGCCACCTTTGCGATTGCGGCGGGATCTCCGTAAAGCCCCAGAAAGCTGGGATCGAAAGCGGGTACGTACTCGGCGAGAAGCTTCTGCGTGTCGCGCTCGGGATCGACGGTGACGAAGACGACTTGCAGGCGCTTGCCTTCCTCACCCAGTTGCTCTTTGACGGCCTTCAGCTCCGCGAGGGTGATGGGACACACGTCGGGGCAGCGCGTGTAGCCGAAGAACATCACCACCACCTTGCCGCGGAAATCGCCAAGCGTGCGCGCCTTGCCGGTGTGATCGGTGAGCGCAAAGTCCTTGCCGTAATCGGCGCCGGTGATGTCGGTGCTCTTGAACGAGGGGCCAGAGCCGCCGCAGCCGGTGAGCGCACCGGCCATGAGCAACGCCGCCAGATTGGTCGCGGGGCGCATCACCCAATCACCCCGGGCTCAGCTGAAACGCAAGTAGTGGTCCACCAGCAGCGCGGCGAAGAGCAGCGCGAGATACGCAATCGAGTAGCGGAAAGTACGCCGCGCGAGCGCGTCGCTGTAGCTTACGTACAACCGTACCGCGTAGGCGACAAAAGTGCCGTTGAGCACGAGCGCCGCGGCGAGATAGATCCAGCCGCTCATGCCGTAGGCAAAAGGCAGCAGCGCGGAGGCGAAGAGGATCAGCGCATAGAGCAGCACGTACAGGCGCGTGAAGCGGTGCCCGTGTGTGACCGGAAGCATCGGCAGCCCGGCCTTGGCAAAATCCTCGGTGCGGTAGAGCGCGAGCGCCCAGAAATGCGGCGGGGTCCAGGCGAAGATGATGAGGAAGAGCAGCAGCGCTTCGGGCGCGACCTCGCCCGTGACCGCGGCCCAGCCGAGCACCGGCGGCATGGCGCCCGAGGCCCCGCCGATCACGATGTTCTGCGGCGTCAGCGGCTTGAGCAGCACCGTGTAGACGACGGCATAGCCGATGAAGGTGCCGAAAGTGAGCCACATCGTGAGCGGATTGACCAGGGTATAGAGGATCGACAGCCCGAGGCCGCCTACGGCGCCGGCAAAGGCGAGAGTCTGCATGGAAGTCAGCTCGCCGCGCGGCAGGGGTCTCCGACTCGTGCGCGTCATGACCGCGTCGACTTTCTGCTCCACCAGACAGTTCACCGCGGCTGCGGCGCCTGCGACCAGCCAAATGCCTAGGGTCGCGGCCAGCAACAAGCTCGAGGGGACCATGCCCGGAGTCGCGAGGAACATGCCGATCACCGCGCAAAACACGATCAACGACACGACCCGCGGCTTGGTGAGGCTCAGGAAATGACGCAGACGGAAGCGGGTGACGGTCGATGCGAGCTGCATACGGCGAAATTTTATCACGCTTCCTTCGCCACCCTGGACGCGCTGGGCGGGAATCTCTCTCCGCCACGTGGAGTTGCCTAAGGGATCGACGATGTACACTGATAGCCGGTTGCCTTGATGGTGATGTCGGGGCTGGCGGTGTCCTTGAGGTTCAGGATCGATTGGGTCGCCGGCCAGGCCACGGCGATCAGGATCAGGAACGGGATGATGGCCCAGATGATCTCGACGGTGATGTTCTCGTGGAATTGCTCGGCCTTATGGCCGACGGACTTGCGGTGAGCGTAGATCGAGTAGAACATCACACCAAACACTCCGACAAAGATCGCCAGAATGATCCACATCATGATGAGGTGCAGGTCGTAGATTTCGGTGGCGACGCGCGTCACCGGGATCGGAAGGTTCCACTCATACGCCGCTTCCGCCGCCCCGGATAGCGCCAGGAGCGCAGCGCCGGTTCCATTGATCATCCTGTTCGTCATCATGTCCTTGTTGGTTCTGGTCGGCATCAGCATACCCGCACCCCGAGCCGGCGAGAGTGAAAGCGTGGGTTTCAGCGCGAGTTTTTCCCTTCCAATTCTACTTCTATGATCCGCCTTCCGTCGACGGTCGTGCGCGGCTCGCTTTTCCAAGCGTGCCCGTAGATCACCTCGATGGTCGCCGGCAGCCTGCCTTCCTTGCGCTCGCGCTCATAGGAGGCCAGCATGCGCTCCCACGCACGGCGTCCCATGAGGCCGCGCCGTCGATCGCGCGCCGCGCAGGTCTCGCCGGAGGCTTTCAGGTCACGCAGGAGCGCCGGGACCTCGGAGTAGGTCAGCGTGATTACTTCCATATCCATGACAGGCGCGGCAAATCCGCTCGCGACCAGCATGTCGCCGAGGTCGTGCATGTCGATGAAGGAATGCACGTGGCGCGCGCCCGAGCCCGCGCCGAAGGCCGCTTTGAGTTCCTTCAGCGTGTCGGGCCCGTAGCTCGAGAACATCAGCAGCCCGCCGGCGATGAGCACGCGGTGAACCTCGCGCAGCGCCGCGAGCGGATCGCCCGCCCAGGCAAGCGCAAGATTCGACCACACCATGTTCACGCTGGCGGCGCGAAGAGGCAGCCGCGCGAAATCCGCGCACAGATGAAAGCGCGCGGAGCCCGACACGAGGCGCCGGGCGCGCTCGAAAAGGGATTCTTCCCGTTTCGCCTCGCTGAGTACGCCGGGCGCAAAGTCCATGCCCAGAAGATCCGCCTCGGGATAGCGCCGGCGCAGCAGTTTCAGGCCGTGTCCCACGCCGCAGCCGAAGTCGAGGACGCGATGCGGTCGGCAGCGGATGTAGTCGAGCCGCTCGAACATGCGCCGCTCGACTTCCCGCTGGAGCACCGCGGCGTCGCCGCCCGCCGCCGCGGCACGCTCGAAGGCGCGCCGCACCTGTGCACGGTCCAGGCCGAATGCCTGTGCGTTCATCCGGATAGTGTAATGGCCGGCGCAGCAGACTGCCGGTTGCTCGGCCGTGCCGACCTGCGCGCTTCAGCAGGGGATTGCCGGCTTACCCGGACGGTTGCAGGCCGACCTTTTTTATACGATAGGAAAATCTATCCGGCCGACATTCTGGGGTGGACAATAAGTTCACAATAGATTATATAAGGTCGCAGCTTACATTCATCGCCTGCGAAATTCTCTCCAAACAACCGGGGTCACACCGCTATGGTCGTAGCAATCGTATTGGCTTTATTGGTCGTTGGCTCTCTCCTGTTTCACTTCCTGAGCCCGTGGTATTTCACACCGATCGCCTCCAACTGGGGGGCGATGGACGACACGATCAGCATCACGTTCTGGGTCACCGGGTTTGTCTTCGTCGTCGTCAATTTGTTCATGGCCTATTGCGTGGTCCGCTACCGTTACCGGAAGGGCAGACGGGCGGAGTACGAACCCGAGAACAAGAAGCTGGAATGGTGGCTCACCGGATTGACCACGGTGGGAGTCGTCGCCATGTTGGCCCCCGGCTTGTTCGTATGGGCGAAATTCGTCGAGGTCCCGGCAAATGCGGCGGTGTTTGAGGCCGTGGGCCGGCAGTGGCACTGGGGCTTTCGCTTCCCCGGGAAGGACGGCGTGCTGGGCACCGTCGATGCCCGGCACGTCAGCGACAAAAACCCGTTTGGCGTCAATCCCGACGATCCCAACGGACAGGACGACGTCCTGGTAGCAAACCCGGAGGTACATCTCCCCGTCGGCATGCCGGTCAAGGCGCTGCTCCGCTCTATCGACGTCCTGCACGACTTCACGGTGGCACAATTCCGGGCCAAGATGGATCTGGTGCCGGGCCTGGTCACCTTCATCTGGTTCACCCCCACCCGGACCGGAAAATTCGACATCCTCTGCGAAGAATTATGTGGCATCGGGCACTTTGTCATGCGCGGCAGCGTCGTGGTGGAGGAAGAGAGCGCTTTTCAGGCGTGGTTGAGCAGCCACCCGACGTTCGCGCAAACCATGGCTCAAGCGGCCGGCGATGCTGCCGCAGGCAAGCCGCTCTATGCAGTGTGTGGTGCCTGTCATGGCTTGCAAGCGGAGGGTAATCCTGCGCTGCACGCGCCGAAGTTGAGCGGGCAAGGAGACTGGTACCTGAAACGGCAATTGAAATATTTCAAGAACGGTGCTCGGGGGACACACGACAAGGATGTGTTCGGTAAGATGATGGCGCCGATGGCGGCGACGCTGGGTGATGACGCCGCCATCGATAATGTCGTCGCTTATATCAAGACGCTGCCGGACAGTCCCGCCCCGGCCACGGTGCAGGGGAATGCGAACAACGGTCAAAATCGTTATGTGACCTGCGCAGCCTGTCACGGTTCCGACGGGCGGGGCATACAGGCAACGAATGCGCCCGGCCTGAAGGGTATGAGCGATTGGTATTTGTTCACTCAATTGAAAAATTTCAAACAGGGTATTCGCGGCGCCCATCCAAAAGACATGCACGGTCCGCAGATGGCGTTGATGGCTGAAATTCTGGGCGATGACCGGGCAATCAATGACATCGTGGCCTACATCAATACCTTGCGATGACCGGACTGCCCGAGCGCCATGCTATTATTATCGTGATGAGACTCGGGTGAATCGAGCAGTGTGAAGACTTAGCGAAGAGGAAATATCAATGTCTTACGTCGCGCACGACGAATCGGCATTCGCCCCGCCTGCCGAAGTCGAAGAGGTGGAACTCTACCACCCGAAAACTTGGGTGGGGAAGTACGTCTGGAGCCAAGACGCCAAGGTCATCGCCGTCCAGTACGCGGCGACCGCGATCGGGATCGGGTTGGTGGCGTTGGTGTTGTCGTGGGTGATGCGGCTGCAACTGGCGTTCCCGAACAGCTTCTCCTTTATCGACCCAAGCAACTACCTTCAGTTCGTCACCATGCACGGCATGATCATGGTGATCTATTTGCTCACCGCGCTGTTCCTGGGGGGGTTCGGCAACTACCTCATCCCGCTGATGGTCGGCGCCCGCGATATGGTTTTCCCCTATGTCAACATGGTGAGTTACTGGGTCTATCTGTTCGCCGTGCTGTTGCTGACCGCGAGTTTCTTCGTGCCCGGCGGGCCCACGGGCTCCGGCTGGACGCTGTACCCGCCCCAGGCGATCCTCGCGGGCACTCCGGGGGCGACCTGGGGAATCATCTTGATGCTCGTCTCCCTGGCTTTCTTCATCATCGGATTCACCATGGGCGGTTTGAACTACGTGGTGACGGTGTTGCAGGCGCGCACGCGGGGGATGACGATGATGCGAATGCCCCTGACGGTATGGGGCATTTTCATGGCCACCATCCTGGCGCTGTTGGCGTTTCCCGCCTTGTTCGTCAGCGCCATCATGATGACCCTGGACGCGACGCTGGGCACGAGTTTCTTTCTGCCCGCCCTCGTCTCGAGGGGGCAGCAGCTTGCCCACGCGGGAGGCAGTCCGGTGTTGTTTCAACACCTGTTCTGGTTCTTCGGCCATCCCGAGGTCTACATCGTAGCCCTGCCGGCCTTCGGCATCGTCTCCGACCTGATCAGCGTCCATGCGAGAAAGAACATCTTCGGTTATCGGATGATGGTCTGGGCGATTCTGGCCATCGGCGGCCTGAGCTTCATCGTGTGGGCGCACCACATGTACGTCAGCGGCATGAACCCGTACTTCGGCTTCTTTTTCGCCACCACCACGCTGATCATCGCAGTTCCCACGGCCATCAAGGTCTACAACTGGGTCCTGACGCTGTGGCGCGGCAACATCCACCTCACCGTGCCGATGCTGTTTGCCATCGGCTTCATCTTCACGTTCATCAACGGCGGATTAACCGGCTTGTTCCTCGGCAACGTGACCGTGGACGTCCCGCTTTCCGACACCATGTTCGTGGTCGCCCACTTCCACATGGTAATGGCCATTGCACCCGTACTGGTTGTGTTCGGGGCGATCTACCACTGGTACCCCAAGATCACCGGGCGCATGCTGAACGATACCTTGGGCAAATTTCACTTCTGGGTCACCTTCGTCGGGAGCTATGCCATCTACTACCCGATGCATTACCTGGGCTTTGCAGGCGTGCCGCGCCGGTATTATGCAATTGGAGGCACCGACTTTATCCCCCAATCGGCGCACTCCTTGAACGTCGCTATCACGATCGCGGCGTTGGTCGTGGGCGTGGTCCAGGTGGTGTTTCTGTACAACCTCATCTGGAGCTATTTCAAAGGCAGGGCGTCGGGTGGCAACCCCTGGAATGCCACCACGCTGGAGTGGCAAACCCCCGACACCCCGCCAAAGCACGGCAACTTTGGTGCGACGTTACCGGTGGTCTATCGCTGGGCTTACGATTACAGCGTGCCGGGCGCCGTCGACGACTTCATACCGCAAAACGTCCCGCCGCGAGAGGTCGCCGGCCGCAATAGCAGCAAGACGTAGGCGATCCGGAACCTAGCGACGTGAGTATTTTTCACCAGCTGACGGCCAAGCCTTGGCTAACGGCCAAGGATACCGTCGAAACTCTTCACGACAGAGGCACTGCGAGGAAACTCGCTCTAAGGGTATTCCTCGCCGTAGTCACGGTCCTGTTCATGCTCTTGGTTGTCGCATATGGACGCCGGATGGCGTATGAGGACTGGCGTCCCTCGCCTCAGCTAGGGCTGTTGTGGGCGAATACGTTTGCGCTGGTGTTGAGCAGTGTCGCCTTGCAATGGGCGCAGTTTTCAGTACGTCGCGGGACCATGGACGGCATGCGAGTCGCCCTGCTTGCCGGCGGCGCTTTCACCGTTGTTTTTCTGATCGGGCAGATATTGGCCTGGCGACAACTGGGCGCGATGGTTTATTTTGATGTAGCGAACCCTGCAATCGCCTTTTTTTATCTGATCACGGGATTGCACGGGCTGCATCTGTTGGGCGGTTTGGTGGCCTGGGGCAGAACTTTCGCCAAAGTGTGGGGCAATTTTGACGTGGTGAGGATCAGGCACAGCGTGGAGCTGTGTACCCTTTACTGGCACTTCCTGCTTGGGGTTTGGTTGGTCCTTTTTGGTCTGCTGTTTTCAGGGAATAATTTGGATATTTTGTTGAAGCTCTGTGGGATTAGGTAAACAGGTCTAAAAGAACATGACACAAACTATTCGGACAAGTACAGGAGAGTCGCTCCCGCTGCCTGAAGGCATCCAAGGCATCGTCGCCGACTGGTCCTCGGACCAGCGGGCGTTCAAGAATGTCCCCTGGGGCAAGGCCATGATGTGGATCTTCCTCCTCAGCGATACATTCATATTCAGCTCGTTTTTGATTTCGTACATGACCGTGCGAATGTCCACCACGGACCCTTGGCCCAACCCCAGCGAGGTCTTCGCCTTGACGCTGTTCGGCAAGAACATCCCGCTCATCCTGATCGCCATCATGACCTTCGTCCTGATCAGCAGCAGCGGGACGATGGCCATGGCCGTCAACTTCGGCTATCGAAAAGATCGTGTCAAAACCTTCGTCCTGTTGCTGATT
>Ga0137451_1000069_pt1 | contig 31541 bp, 54 predicted proteins | sample EasRivERMGT500_2_FD_102336 | JGI IMG/M metagenome (GOLD analysis project Ga0137451, IMG submission 102336) | Soil microbial communities from meander-bound floodplain in the East River, Colorado, USA - East River MetaG ERMGT500_2 | ecosystem: Environmental > Terrestrial > Soil > Floodplain ... | reverse complement strand
CTTCTCGGTGCTCGGAGTCGCCCACAAGATCGAGAAAGCTGGCAACAACAACACCCCCAGCGGTGGGTAATGTGAAGCCCATTGACACCGCCATCTATCCGGTCCCATCGAAGGCGATACGCCCATCCGAGAATCATGGCCTGCTGGCACCCCGGAATGAGTGGCGGCAATATGCTTACGCCTTGGAAAAACAAAACGCGAGCCTCGCGGCTCTGGTTATAAAACTTGTTGCCGCTAAGAAATCCGCCAAGAGCAAGAGCTAGCCTGTGTTCAACGTCAACATGATTGATGAGACGGACCTGCGCAAGTGGGTCCGGTTCATTCTCTCTTGCAGCTTGACGGCGTTCGTTTCGTTTTGGGGAACCTACGCCGGCACGGGATGGGAAATGCTCCGCGAAGGCTTTACGCCCGAGCTGGCAAAAGCCTGGGCGATTTTCTCCGGCGCCGGCGCGATGGCCGCGGCCACGCTTGCCACCGCCCGCGCCAATGAATTATGGAAAGAATTGACCGTGATTTTATCGAAGCCGCCCGCAGATCCCGCCAGCTTGCCGCCTGCCACTCCGCCACACGGGGCAACGGACACCCAAGCCGCCCGCCCCCCCTACCTCACCGGGTAGAGTTTCGGGGTCATTGTACTGCCAACTGGCTGGCAGGAGCATCAACCGGAAATAGTTTGTTGAGGGAATCGCGGAGCGCGATGGCATCCTGCGGCAGCATCACGATTGCAGTATGCCACGCCTCCTGATCGTTCAAGCGTTCCCCGAAACTGAGCCGAAGGATCTCTTTACAGTTCGCTAGATAGAAGCGGTTTGCAAATCGGCTCGGCATAAACTGTTCCATTATTATTCTCCCGTTCACCGATTATATTTCATCGCATCGAACGGCCGGCGCTTGCCAATCGGCGGACCCACTCGGAGCCTGCTCCAACAAAAACGATTGTGGAATCCTATGCAGCTTCTTTTGCAGTAGGAAGTTACACACCACGGGCAAAGCGTGAGCAACCGGAAGCGATCACAGCCTGGGCAATTCCCATATTGACTCGTCAGTTTCCAGTACCAATAGGACGCGGCAACGAATCCGACCGCCGCCGTGGTGACGACGCCGATCCCAGCGAAGAAGTATAAAATCCAGCGCATAGCTCTTAGCCTTTAGCTACTAGCTAACCCCTAACCATTGCTTTCCCCGAATCCCATGAGCCCGGCGGCGTCTCTTCGATCACGGCAACCAGCACCATCTTGCGGCAGCGCGGACACCGCCACTGCCCCGTCACCGGCGCCCGCGGGAATTCCCCGCGGAGCATCACACAGCGGCACTCCCCGCACTCCACCCGGTACGGCTTTAGCTGATTTTCCGCCACTTGGTTTTTCCTGCTCTGTAATGGACGACGCGATGTTGCATTTCTTGAATGGTTCGCGGACGGCTGGTCCGAAACAGGCTGGCCGCTCCGACGCAGAACCAGTCCGCAAAACCACGCGAGCGGAACCACTGAGCCGTGCTTGTTTCGATGAATGCAAAAAATGCCTCCGTGTCGAGATCAAGCGTGCTGGCTTTGCAATCGTAGGCAGCTTCCACCAGGTAAGCGAGCCCTAGAGAGACTGAATCCCTCACGGCTGTATCCAGCCCCGAAGTTTTTTCGAAGATTACCTTGGCATACCCCAGCAGCTCATGGTGCAGGCGGTCCAATTGTTCGTTGTACTTCAAATCTGGCTTGCGATGCGTGACAACTTTTCTTTTCATGCTAGTCCTCCGTTTCATGGCCTAAACCCTCCGTAACGACATAAAGTGTCAACCCAAGTCCTTTTGAATTGGTGCAGAATTTGCACCATTTTCTACCCCGTCCGTGAAATGGCCTTGTCTCAACCGGCGGAGTACCGTCGGAGCCGACACCTTCAAGCGGCTTCCAATCTCGGCAAGGCTTAGGCCCGTGGCACGCAGCCGGGCAATATGTTCAACGTCCACAACCACACGTTGCCCGCCGGGCGGCAAGTCTTTGCCGCTTTTGGAGTGAACCGACTTGCCGACGCGGCCCGCCTTCAAATCCTGCCGGTAACGCGCCGTCCCGGCGGCGGTGCGCTCGGCAATCAATCCCCGTTCGCATTCCGCGAACACCGCAAGAATGTGGAGGAAGAGTTTTGAAGCCGGGTGTTTGTGGTCAGTGTCAATCCCGTCTGTGATGGAGACGAACCGAACCAGCTCATCTTCGAGCACCCGCAGATTATTCAAGCAATCGAAAAGCGACCGTCCAAAGCGATCGAGCTTCCAGACCAGGACGCATTCCACGCGCCCGGCCCGGCAGTCAGCCAGCAGGCGCGCCAGCTCCGGGCGCTTCGGGACGCCGTTAGGCCCTGAGCCTGCCGAATGGGCGCCGCTTGCGGTGTCCTCATAGACGCCGACAACCGGCCACTCATGCCGCGCGGCGTAGGCTTCCAGCTCCCGGCGCTGCAGCTCGGTATTCTGCTCCGCCGTCGATACCCGAATGTACAGTGCCGTTTTCACTTGCCCGCCTTCCAATGGATAATTTGCCCGGTAAATGGTAGCCGCCCGTCCCAAAAAGAAAGCATTTGATCGAATGCGCTACTTCGCGGCCGTTCTCTAAAGCCATCCCGATACGCTAATTCAATGCGCTCATCGCGCGAAAGCAAAACCCCGTCAATTTCGATATGGTTAATTGAAATGGCGATGGCCTGTACCGCGCTACAGGTGACCCGCTTGAGCAGCTTGGCATTCTTGGTTCGCAAACCGCTGTACAGATGCAAGAGGTTACCCGGCTTATCAGGATGCTTTCTTTGGGCTCTAATTGTGTGAGTCTTGGAGCCGTCGAGAATGAATGGCGCAAAGCGCACTTTGAAGTTATAGAGTCCCATCACAGCTCCAATCGGGCGAAAATGTACAGCGCCGTTTTCACTTCAAAAACTCCGGGAACGGTTCGCGGCCGGGATCCCAGGATAGTTTCCGCAGGGATTGTTTTTTCAGCTCGGCATTCACGGCTTTGATAATCAGCGCCCGTTTGGCGGTGCGTGAGAGCTTGAAATTTGCTCCCATCTTGGAAACCCCCAGGCAGCGGTTGCGAAGTAAATTTGGGGACTTATATACTTAACTCCCTTAGTCCTTTCAATTACTTGCAAACTCAAACACTTCCTGTCCGAGGCGACGCGCTGCTATTTCGGCATATTGTTCATCAATTTCAATTCCAATCGCCCTCCGGTTCAGCGTCTTGGCAGCCAACAGGGTTGTTCCTGACCCGCAGAATGGATCAAGCACCAATCCTTGCGCGGGCGCTGCAATAGAGACGATGTGCAACATGGTATCTATCGGTTTTGGACATGGGTGGGGGTTCTTGTCCCGGAAAACCCCAGCGACGTTTCCCACGAAATAGTCACGATTCACGGCTTCTTCATTCCGGCAGGGATTTCCATTTGCCCAGAACACCACGGGGTCCCACGAATGCCATATCCCCGTTGGTCTAATTTGCGCGAAGTTCTTGCAGGCTGCATAGATACGCCAGCCTTCGGGGAACCACTCATGGAATTTACTGACATTCGGCATCGCCTGAAAGACAAAACACCAGCCATCCTTGACCAGACGGTGTCCTTCTTGAACAAGCCAGCTAATCAGCTCGGGGTAATCGTCAATAGAATCTTCCCATGTTGCGCGGCCCCATTTAATGCCAAAAGGCGGGTCGGTTATCAGTGCTCCAGCAGCCTCAATCGTAGGCAGAATCTCCCTGCAGTCGCCGTGGTAGATCGTGATGCCAGCGTGTTTGTAGTAGTGCTTCATCTATTTGATTCCGTTAAGGGAGTTAAGTATATAATTCCCAAAGATTTCGATTTTCAAATCAGCATCCTCCCAAGGGAGTTAAAGGTATAAGTCCCATAATTTTCCCCGCGCTCATTCGGTCGCCCGTCTCCTACCACGCCATGCTGCCAGCGTTTTTTCCCTTTGTATGATTCGCCGCCGTGGCCTAACTCTCCCCACACATGGGCGCATCGCTTCTTGCCGCCCCACACGCTCGGCGTCAAGCCGTAGTCGCGCAGCACCCAATAGGGCGGAGACGTCACCACGCATTGCACCGACGCATCGGCCAGTGGAATTCTCCGGGCATCGCCGCAAACGATCACGCGCGCACCCCTGTTTCTTCCAACCCGCGATCACGGGCGGCGTTGATACGGGCCATCGCCGTTACATCCCCGCCGGGAATATCGGGATGATTCTCCCGCGCCTTAGCAATGTACGCCTCTTGGATTTGCTCCCGAGTGGCGTCCTGGGTTTTGAGCCCCAGGACTTGCCACCACTGTTCGGGCTCCATAAGTTGCTTGAAGCCGACAAAGGCGCGGTCAAGAATCGCGGCGCCGCCGTGCCGCTCGATGGCGCGCATGGCCTCCAGAGTCGCCGCTATGGCGGCTAGGTTGTCCGCTACGCGGTCGTAACGGTCCACCGCCATGCAGCGGGTTGTTTTCCCATGCTTCCAGTACACCGCCGCGCCCGGATCATCCGGCACCCGCGCGTTGGAGTAGGGGAGCCCATTAAGCCGCGTGGGGATGTTCGTAGAGATCACCACGCCCTGCCGCGGGATACCCATTGCGGACATCTCCGCCAGAATACGCCCCAGGCTATCGGCCACATTGAGTGACACTTTTTTGTCGTAGGCTTTCACGCTCCGCCCTGGGTTGGCGGTATCTTGCCGGTACACCGCCTCTCGCCGGTGGAAGTCGGCCCGCTTGCGCCGCTCCGCCGGGATCCGCCGCCAGCCCGCCGGCCACTGGAGCGGGTACGCTTGGATTGTTTCGCGGCCATTCTCATTCACGGGCATTTTTCAAACCTCCTGGGGGTTATCGTAAAATCGGAACCTAGCCTCACGCTGTCGCGCTCACCTTGGTACGGTTCCGCGTGAGAGCCACACACCCGCAGTCTCCAATGTTTTCCGCCGAACCGCTTCTCATCTCCGCTCACCAGGAACGCCCACGACTCCCGGCAATGCGGCTTCTCACACAGTCCTGGATTTTTCTTTCCCATCAGACCCCACCTAGCCTTTAGTCTTTGTCAATACCGTCAAAAAGTGCTGACAATGCCTATTTATTGATAGTAAGTAATCTATATTCATACATATAAGTGTCCATCACTACTACGTTGGACACCCGGTTGACACATGGATGACAGATGATGGACAGATGGGAGTTTTGTTGTAAATGTCCATCATTGTCAACACCCCCCATGATGGACAGTTACGTGTATAACAAATAAAGCAGTTACAGGGTATTGTCATGCAAAAATGGCCCCCCCCCTCCCCACTAGTGATTCAGGTATAAGATGGTGGATTTCCCGTCCCGCCGAGCGATAAGATAGTTATCCTCCCCGATCAGAAACCGCAGCCGCCGTTGGAACGTCTCACCATCCATCCGGGGTAGCTTCCGCTGTAACGTGCGCTGACTGATAACTCCGCCGGCTTGGGTAATCAGCTCGACCATGCGGCGCTCTTGCTTTACAATCTCGCTCAAGCCGTACTTGCTGAAAATCAAATACAGCCCCTTCAACAAAAATTCACAGAACGTAATCGCCTTTTCCAGGTGTACACGCTCGATCACCGGCGTGCGTTCCAGCGCGGCATAGACCAGGGCCGTCTTTTTGCAGTGATCCTCCATCCGGCCGCACAGTTTTCTAATCATCGGGTCGCCGTGGGTATCGTGGAAAAGAGTTTTCCCATAATGCTCCATCAGCTCGTCAGCGTCGTCCGATAGGGTGAACTCGCTCGGTAGCCGCTCTTCGCGCTCCCCCGCCCAATACATCTTCATGTCATGCAGCGACTTCACTACACGATTCCATAACACGCGGTCGATGGGCGGGCGCTTGTGCAGCGGCTCCCGCTCTTCTCCTGGGATCCAGCAAAAGCGGTTTCCGATGCCAGCCAATAAATCAGTCTCCCGTATCTTCTCCAACCATCCCGGATCAGCCCCACCCAGCACGGCTGTAAATGTATTAGTGGCCTTCGATCGCATCAGCGCGACGGCGCGTGACAGGTCTTCGCAGTCGTATGCTACGGTAAGCTTTGTAAAAATGTCAGAGCCTTCCCGGTTCCCCTTTTCAAACAGCTCTGACAACTCCGGCTGGTGTAGCACGACCCAAATATCTTTGGACTTCTCGGCGGTTTGAAGGTCTGCCATCTCGCGCACAAAACCAGAGGATGAGTCCATAGACATCAACCAATGCTCGGCGGACATCCCGGCATCACGCATCATCCATTTGCCGTAACGCATGGCGGTGCCTTTTTTGGCGTAAGAAGATTCCCCAATCAGGCCGGTAAAAAAATTGGGGAACAGATCCCCGCAATAAACGCGCCGGCCAAGCATCGCTCCGGCGATGGTGAGAAACACGGCGAAGTGGTAATTTTCACTGGCAGAAGTAGTATGGCGCACTGCTTCTAAGTAGACCTTTCCAACATCACACCATGCCGCTTCCGGGATTCGTAAGACTTTTTCTTCATGGGGTGCGGCGGCAGTCCCATTCGACTTGGGAGGAATAGCCGCGGCGATCTCAGCGGCAGCGTCGGCGCCCCCAGACTCCGCGGCTTCCGAGATTTGCCGCCCGAGCAGCATCATCCGACGCGCCGCCGCCTTTTCTTTTATGACCTTGACGTAATGCCCGACGTTCGAGAGGCGCGGGAGCCCATCGGTAAAACTGGCGAGATACGCGGCGCCGCCGATCCGGTCGATTTGCCCGTTGTCCATGAACCGTTGGCAGAGGGTGACCAGATCCACGGGAACCGACGCCGCGGCCATTTCGCGCATTGCGGTAAAGATCACGCGGTGAGAGTCAAGAAAGAATTCGGAGGCGTCCAGCTCCGCGAGCTGCTCAAACGCGGCGTTGTCAAGCAGCACCGCGCCGAGCACAGCGACTTCGGTTTCAACGGAGTGTGGCAATTCTTTAATGGGCATCAGGGGGAGTCGGTTCAAAAGAACGCGGCGCCGATGATGACGCCGGCGATAAATGACACGCTTGCTGCCAGAAACAAAACGCGCTCAAGCCGGTTGTTAAAGCTAGGCCGCCGGAATAAGCGTGCTAAATAAATCTGCCTGTGGCGATTCTTTGGCTCGTAAACGTACATCGGGACTTGCGGTTGCATTGTTTGTTGTCTCCTGAATTTTCGGTCTCTCGCCATGCGCTTCCGATGGTTGCCCCACTTGAGCATTCACAGCCCCTTGTTTCTGATAGATCAAAAACCCGGTCCCGAGACACGCCACGCAATCGCCGCGGGTTAGCCGGTGCGTGCTCGGGTCCAGCCGGCAGCACAAAGCACAATCGCAGAAACCGTCCGAGTGGCAGTGCCAGCAGGCCACACCCTCGAGCGTTGCCGCGGTTTCCTGTTTGCCCACCACGCGCGCCCGGATAGAAGTCAATCTGGTTTAATCTCCCGGCGGGTGTGCCACTTTACCGCCGTCTCGTACCCGTCATCCCATCCGGTCTTGTATCCGGTATCGTGGGCGAACAGTGCGCCCACCACCGCACCCAATAAAACCAGAAGAATGCCGGTGAGCATTTACCTACCACGCTTTCTTGTAAACGCCCACGACCGGGCCGGTGCATTGCAACCGGATGACGGCGTAATTCGCGCATTGCTCCAAGTAAAGGTTCGGCGGCTGGCCCATGTAGGCTGTCTCGGCAATGATTCGGCTCTCCGCAGGCAGCGCCATGTTCAGCAGCCGGACGGCGGTACAGTCTTTCCGGTTTTGGTCTTGCGTCCGCTCGAATTCAACGATGTACATGGCTAACCCTTTCTGTCGTGGATGGCCAAATAGAGCCGCATTAACGCAACCGCGTGCAGCCGATCCGTGCGACACGGCAGGCCAGAGCCGTTCGCATCACAAGAAAGGGATTTGATGATGTCTTTTCCGAGTGAAACCAACTCGGCTACTTCGGAGTCATTCAGCATTGGGTTAATTGCCATTAGACCGGCCCTCCCTGTCGGATGACTTTACGCTCCGAGTGCGAAAGGTCTGCGCCAATCAACGGAGCAACTGCGGCGGCAAGGTTCGCGCGAAGATCCTCATTCAACGCGGAGATAACCATCGAAATTTGAGCCCGGCCGGTAGCAAGGTCTGGTTTGGCAAAAATCACAGCAATTCCGAGGATGCCCGCCGCGCCAAGTTGCTGCGCAATAATCTCCGCGGCTTCACTCCACTTCGGGAGTGGAACTAATTGGCGCGTCGCTCCGGGGCCGTTTGCGTTGCCGGGTTGGTTACCGGCGTTTTCATTGCCAGCCATTCGTTGATTGTCTCCGTCGTAATGATGTAGAACTCGCCCGGCTCGAGTTGCTGCGTGCGGATAACTTCTGTCGCAAACCTAAAGAAACGGGCATAGGTTTTCGACTCCGGGCCAACCCAAACACCAGCGGGAGTCTCCCCCAAATGGTGGGCGAGAATCGAGCACGCCAGAACGAAACAGCCGAGATCGTTATTCCCGGTTTCAAACGGCGGGCACTCCTGCCACTGCAGCAGCTCCCACCACGGCACCCGATGGAGCGGGTGCGAGTAAACGTCAACCCCCTCCACGCCGTAGTAGCAGCCGACGTAAAGGCCATCCGCGCTCCGCTCGACTCGATACGTCGTGTTTGTCGGTGTCATGCTGGCGCCTGCTCTGTTTCTGGAGCCAGCGCCCCACAATGAGAACAAAATTTACCCAGGACAGAACGGCAGCATCTAGTACACTTCGGAGCGGGTCTTTCTTCTAGCCGCGTTCCGCAATCCGAACAAAAGCCACCGATCCAACCTTTCCAGCCGTGGCTGGGACAAAACATTCCATAGTTGTCGATGCTCATGCCGCCCTGCCTTTCGCTTCATCTTTCAACGCTTGCCGCGCCTGCTTGTTGGCGATCCGCTTGCGCAGCGACTCTTCGGCCATAACTTTCATTCGTTCGACAGCCTCCAGCCGGAATTTGACTTCCCGCTCCAGCTCTTGGCAGCATTGCACCGCGCCAGCCGCCGCCGCCGCGCGGTAAGTGTCGCCATTCAAAAGCAGCCGCGTGGCATCGTTTCGCATCCTGTCTTTGCGCGTCTCCAGCATGTTTAGGAACTCGCTAGAATCCATTTGCATCAGCCTTGCCTCTCTCTCCCGCCAAATGATTTCCAACACAATCATTTCGGCAGATAGAGGCGCACGCCAGCCCAGTACCGTCCCATTGACCAGGAAGGCACGGACTAATTTGTGAGTGGGCTTGTTGAAACTTTAGGGTGTTACGAAACTTCGCAATTGTCGCCCCATATCTTATCAGACACGCGGCGGAAGCAAGCATGGAAGAGCGTTGGTGTATCGCGCAAGCCATTCTATAAGCCTTTGGGTATCGGGATCCGGCGGCTACGGGCGCGGTCAATCAGCGCCGCCTTGAAAATCGTATGCCGGGTGACGCGGCCATCGCGCTTCGCCTGCTCCGCCGCAACTAGCCGGGACAGCAGCCGGTTTAATTGTTTTGGAATTACGAATTGAAGCCGCACGTGGCCGTTGCCGCGCTCCGGGGTCATTTGCATGGCAGCATGTTATTCGAGCAAGAAAAGCCTTGTCAAGAAAATAATGAAGCAGTGTGCATTGTGTGTAAAACGATACGGAGGGGAGACCGCTCCCCTCCCTAGTAGGCGGGTTAGTTCGGCTTTGGAGCGGGCGGAACAGCGACCGGGCCGGCGGGCGGCTCGGCTCCGGGCTCATCGAAATAGGCGATGTACTCTTTGCAGAACGGGATCACATTGGGGTGCGAAGCCGCACGGCTCAACACCGGATCCCCGGCAAGTTGCGAGTAATCGCTTTTCAGGACGCCCGCCAAGTGTTCGGCAAAGGCCGGGTGCATGGCGTCCGCAATCTCCGCCGCCGCTAGGCCATTCTCCGTGGCGTCCTCAACGTTTTGACTGTCAAACAGTTTTTCTACCAACATTTGCTTGACGCGGGTCACTACAATCAGGCTGGCTTGGTCCTCAGTGAGCAGCGGCGCAGCTCCAGCCCCATTCGCGGGCGCCGGGCTCGGTTGCGGAGCCGGTTGCGCCCCAGGCCCAGCCAGCAGCGCCGGGCGGGCTCCAGCCGGCGGCGCGCCGGGAACCTGTATCCCCCGAGCCACCGCGGCAGTTTGGATTAACTCTTTCGCGTTTTGGAGCAAGCCGGGCAGCGCGTCTACCACTTTCCCGGCAATGCTTCCCCAATCTGTTCCGCCGCGCGATCCTCCGGACTTGCCATCGCGGAGCCTGTCGGCAAGGTCCAGCCATTGATTGATTTTTTCGAGCGGGTCCGCCTTTTCGCCCTCACCAAAAGCCCGGTCAAGCAGGCGATCGAGCAACTTACTCTCCAGCGGCGATTCCTTTTTGTCCATCATTTTTTCGAGCATCTTGGTGACGAGATCAATCATGCCGGTATCTTTCCCGGCGGTTTGCTCCCGAACAAAGGCGATGGCCTGGGCGGCGGAATCTTTTTGAGTCGCCAGCGCCTCTTTGAAGGCATCCCCGGCGTTGAATCCCCTGCCCTCTTTGTTGGCCTCATCCCGTTGTTTGAGCACATCCCCGAGCAGCTTTTCAAACAGCCCCATGAGCTGCGTGGTGCCCTCCGTCGCGGCTCCGGCGGTTTGCCGGGCGGCGGCTTCGAGCGGGGTTTCCCCGTCCTGCCAAATCGGCTCCGCCTCAATGTCGAATTGGACAGGGGGATAGACAGACTGTTGCCGCGTGCCCACCTTGCGGTTAAAGTGAATGGTGAATTTTTTCCCGCCATACTTCTGTTGGATCTCTTCGATGGTGATCGGGTTGGTGAAAACCATCAGGTACTTTGCTTTGTCGGTCGCCATCTTTTTGGGCGCCGTGCGGTAGAGATACCCAATATATTCATTCCATTGGTCCTCAGTCAGCGCCCGCATGAACTCCCATAGATCCATCGCCAACGGGTTTGGGTGACCATCTTCTAAAGACTGTGGTAAATTAACCACACTCCCAGCCGGGTTCTCCGAAATACCTGTTTCTGACTCTGTTTTCTTCACTCTGGACATGTTATTTGATCCTCCCAGGGGTTGTTTTCACTGCCAACACTGACAGAAAGTGTCATAATTGACACATTTTGTCAACCCTGTAAGTGTCTACATTACCGTACTGTACTGTACCTTAGTGCTTGATTCGATCAAAAGTGTGTCTTATTGTCCACACTGCATGGGACGCTCACTCAGTACGCCGCATGACCAGCGAGTCGCCTCCGGGGGGAGTTATCTCGGGCCATCGTTCGGAACCTCTGTGAGCGTCCCGTTGCTTGCCGGCGATCGGGGCACCGAGCAGACCGTTGCCCTGATCCGCGCGGCCGTCAACGATGGACTCAGCAACCCCGTGGTGCGCGCCACAGCGATGCAGGCGCTTCGCAACGTGCGCGCGTTCGATGATGAAGCCGCAGTCCGCGCGATCTATGAATGGGTCCGCCGGAACATCCGTTTTACCAACGATCCGCTAGGGCACGAAACAATCAGCTCGGCGGAGTGGACTATCCGCCACGGCGGCGGAGACTGCGATGACATCAACGCCGTCCTGCTCCCTACCCTCTTGATGGTGGTGGGCTACCCGGTGGAGCTGGTGACCGTGAATGACGACCCCACCGACCCGCAAGGCGAATTCACACACATTTATTCCCAGGTGTCGCTAAATGGACACACCATACCGCTGGACGCCGCGCGGCCCGGCGCACGCTTTGGGGAAACCATCCCGCGGGCGTTCCGCAAACGGGTGTGGTCCCTCACCGACTCGCGCTATCAGGATCTCGCGGGATACCGCGGCTTGAACGGCCCTTCGATCCACCGCTACGCGCACGGGCAAGCGATGCGAAGCGCACGAGCTGGGATGGGCGGCTGGGAAGATATTCTCAATAAGATTCTCGACACGACCGGGAAGGTCGTCGGAACATTCAAGCCGCCGAGCATACCGGTCAACCTGCCCTACGATCCGAATAAATTACTTGGACCGATCACGGCTCCGCCTTACGACGGACCAGGCAGCAGCGCCTCGCTATTGAGCAACCCAGTGGTGCTGCTCGGGGGCATGGGCTTGATCGGGATGATGGTGATGATGAAGAAGAAGTGACAGCTATGGGCAGAACACTCGGGGCACCCGTTGACGTTTCCAAGTTGCAGGACATGACAGGTGGCGCTGGAATCGTTTGGACGTCACGAGGTCCGCAGATTCTCTATGGCTACGATCAAACCACGGGGATGCTTGGCCCTACCGAGACTTGGCTAGCGATTGGCGGTGCTGTCCTTTTGCTGATGATGCTGGTGAAGAAATGAATTGGGTCTTAGCTATGATGGGTGAACAGCCAAATCAAAAAAATCACGATGGCGATGATGGCAACTGTTCTGCTGTCGAGCGATGGTTCCGCTATTTTCGCGCCTTTCTTCCGGTTAGCTTTTCTAGGGATCAGTTTGATGTTATGCGAGTCGTGTGTGCCGCCACGCGCAAACGGGTGGTCATGGTCGTACTCGTAATCTCGCAGACGGAGTTTCTTGCCTCTGTTCGCTGGATCGCCGTAGAACTCGTCAAACAATTTCGCCTGTGCCAATCGCTTGCTTTTGGTTGGGATATGGCGAGACCTTCGTCCTTTGTTGAGAATTAGCAGGACTGCCGCAGCGACGAAAAAAAGAAAAATTACTTCATTCTGATTCATTGGTTTTTAGCTCTCGCAGCTCTGTTGCTGCAACGCGGGCAGAAGCACCAGGGCGAGCGCGAACGTTCTCAGTTTCATAAATTCTCCTTAGCAGGGGCGGCGTAGATGGAAACCGTTGTTAAATTCCAGGTACCACGCCGGAAAGACGGCAAGCCTATAGCCTGGATTGCCAACCAAATAATCGGCGGTGAAGGCATCGAATTGAAAGAAGTCCTCGTATGGGCTCCCAATGTAGACGTCACCCTCAATTCACAGGCGGACTATCCAGAATGCCCAGGAGTTGTAAGACTGCCGGACGCAATACCCCTTGGGATAGATACCAGAGCAGCTTCACCGTTTCTAGCGCTGGACCGTCGAAGTGAAAGAGTGGCATCTCGAATCGACAGCCATCAAGAAAATAAGTTGGACCGCCGGCGTAGTGAATGTTACAGCGCTGAAAGCGGCAGTTCTCAAAACTACACCCGTCTATGGTTACGTGTTCGTCAGGCCGGAAGTGCTTTCCTGAAACTTTTGTCAATGATTCTGGCGCGGGCATGGGCACCTCTCAGGGGGTAGACGCCGCCAATTATGCGGCGGCATAGGGGCATGGTCAAGAGAAATGGGATGCGCTGTACAACGTCAGGAACTAGCGGGGTTGGGAGACAGCTTGCTCCCCACGGGCCCGATTCAGTTCCCGGCCATCAGCCTCCCGGCGTTTGCGGTTGATCCGACGCTGCTCCTGATTGGTGGCGGGGTTTTGTTTCTGGCGCTGTTCCTGAGAAAAGGCGAGCCGGTCAGGAAACGCAAGCGGGCAGCAAGGGAGCAGAAGCAGGCGCGGATTCAATCATTGCGCCAACAGTTGGCCGCTGAAGGTGGAGGCGGGTACTTCTGAGATGCGAAAACGCGACAAGCCCGGCAAAGATTTGAAGCAGCTCCAGGAGCCGCACCAGTGGCGAACGATCTATCCGATCAAGAAAGGGTGACATTTTATGTACATCACAGCACAGGATATTCGGACAACGCGGCTCCGGGGACAGTACCGGGACGCAAGATTCCCGCTCCCCACTGATCCGCTCGAGCGCGCCGCCGCCGCTCCCGCCGCCGCCGCGTCCATTGCCAAAGCTGCTTCCCGCCTGGGCGCTTGTCGCGCGGGAATGGCTGGGCAGTTCACCCCGGCGCAATGGACGATCCCGCCCTATCGCAACGCGGGCATGAGTGGAACGTTTGACGACGCCAAAGCCTGGGCGATGGCTCCCAACAGTTTCTTGCCGAGCCTAACCAACCTCATGGTCTACGGCGGCGCGATCGGTGCGTACCTGCTGTTCTTCAAAAAGGGCCGAAGGTAGGCCCACAGATTACGGGAGCGCGGGAACAGTTAGCAGCAGAAGGTGGAAGCGGCTACTTCTAAATGGGCAGAGTCGCACAAACCGGGATGGGCGGTTGGATTGATGACGCTCTCACCGCGGTCAACAATCTCCGGGTCAACGTGGTCTATGGGACTCGGACTCCCGCACAGGTTGCGGCCCAGGTGGAAGCGGAAGCCCAGGCGGTGGTTTATGCAGGACGGGGTCGGGTCACGCTGGCGGACGCCCGGAAGATTGCACAGGGCGATACCACATCGGTTCTTATGGCGCTCAAAGCGGACCCGAGCCAAGCGAGTTTGTTCAACATCGCCGCACTTGACAGCGAACTGTTTCCGAATCTGAGCGAAGTCATCAAGTGGGGAGCAATTGGCCTGGGAGCCATACTGCTGATCGTTCTGATAAAGGACTGATGACATGGCGCGATTCACATTCAAACTGGCCCGGAAGGCGAACCCGAAGAAGCAGATCGGGAGTGTCACCGTTATCGGCAAGTCTCTCAAATCTGCGAAGGCCACGGCGGGAAAACTATTGGGCGCCATGAATCGAGGACTCAGCAGCGCGCGGGCTGCGAACAGGCCGAAGAAACGAAAATCGAACCGCCGGAAAAAGAATCTAAGTTTTGGGCAGCGGATGGCGCGGTTGCGCGCTCGAAAAGCGAATCGGAAAAAACGGACTCGGAGGTAAGCAATGCCGCCAGAAGAACCAGGACCAGCAGAAGACCAGATGAAAGACACGCAGCCAGCAGGGACCATCGCCACCGGAGAGACGGCCGCGCCACAGAAGAAACAGCGTACCGGCAAGCGGCGCAATGGCGGCAAGAAAGCCACGGGCGCGCTCGGTGGCCAGATCCGCGCGGCCAAAGCGGCAACCAAAACGGGGACGCCACAGGAGCGGATCGGCGCGCAGAAGAAATTGCGTGTACTCCAGCGCCAGGCGAACGTGGCCGCTACTGCGGCTAAGTGAATAGGGAGTAGTGAGTAGTGAGCACAAACCCAACATCCCGGAGTTACATGACGGTGGCGAAGCGAGCCCTTCATCGCGGGCGGTTTGACCAGGCGTCCCGGCTGATCTCGAAGGCAAGTGCGCGGTTCAAAAAAGAGACAGCCGCGCGAACTCCGGTGGCCACCGCACTGAAACTAAACTCCGCCAGCGTGGCGAAACGGATCAAGGAGCTGGAGGCAAAGAAGGCGCGCGGGAAAGAGTTGTCATTCTCGGAGAGTATGCGGCTGGGGAAACTCTACGCCGCAAAACGGGGCTGGAATCCGACCGGGGCAGCCGCCGAGAAATTGTATAAAGATTTTCACGGCAAGAAATCGGCGGAAGTCATCCGGCTACACGATGCGTTGCTCAAAGCCGGAGACTATACCGCGCTCGGCTCGGACCCGGAGTTTTGGCTGGAGCCCGTCAAAGGCGACCCGCGCAACTGGACCGCCGCAGACATTGAATTTCTCCCGCGGGACAAAGTGAAGCTCGCCACCGACGCCAATGGCAAGCGCCTGTATGTAGTCGGTGGAAGTCAGAAGATGCCCGCGGAGTTTCTGAAAGACAAAGAGACGGACGGGCGATATTTCAATCTCGGAACGTGCTACGGCATCAGCTACCAAACCGAGAAGATTTTTGATGGTTTCCAAACCACCACTTACGCCCATGAGTTTGGAGAAGAGACAGGCGAGCGCCCCGAGCTGCATTACGACAGCGAGACGGAGCGCCTCTTGCTAGTCGGCGGAGCGTACCACATCGCGGACGTTGACAAGGCGCTCAAAGCTAGTCCAGGGATTGTGAACTAATCTGAGCCGCGCACGCAAGTAAGCGGTCCCTGAGAAAAGCGTCAGTCCGGTCAGGAGCATTTATAGGGCTCGCTTGCTGGCGCGCGCGGCTCGGAAACGACAATGCCAAACGAACCGCAGTGGGTTGGAGAGGTTCGCAACACGATTCAGCGCGGGTTTTTGCCAGCGCAGGATGCCGGGGAATGGATTGCAGGAAATCTCGGCTGGGTCGCGCTCGCAGTCGGCGCGTACTTCCTGTTGCCGGCACTATTCGGGGGCAGGCGCAACAAATGAGGCATGGCGTTCCGGTCTTGGCGCTCACACGCTATGCAGCTCGCGGAAAACAAGATGGGACGCACCGTACATCTCGGGCAGACGGGACCGGAATACGGCCCGTTTCAAACGTGCCAGCCGGGAATTGATCCCGGATGCTCCGGCCCGGTGCCCGCAATCTATTGGACCGGCGCAGTTTTCAAAGACACGGTGACGGAGAAGCAGCCCGGTTTCCCGTGGTGGATTCTGTTGGCAGCAGCGGGCGGACTGATTGTTCTGAAAAAGAGTCAAAAATGATGGGAGAGATTGAAAGCATTTCGGATGTTGTCAGGTTAGAACTTACTGAACACCAGCTAACCCATTTGTTAGCACTTCTTGAAAAAGAAAAAAGCTGGAATGGAAAGTTTAACTGCTGTCAGTGCCTAGAGATCATAGAGGTTTTGAAAAAGGCTTAACGATGATGGGACGAACTCTATATATCGGGGCAACGACGCCACAGGTCAAGTCAGCTTTCAGCTCCGGTTTGATGACCGCAGCAGAACTCGACCCGGAGCCGTTCAGCAAAGCGGCCTTGGCGGCGGTGGCCGTCCTGTTGAGTTTTTTCAAATTCGGGTACGACCCGAAGAAACTCAACGATACCGCGCTCACCGAAGCCCTGATTATCGGTTTCAATCAGGCATGGGAACAGATCACCGGGGAGCACCTGCCGTACAACTGTACGCCGGGCCAGTGCGGCAAGCAGCACGTTGCAATCTTTACCCGTTCGCAGTGGCCGAACGTTCCCAACCCCGGAGGAATTCCGGGCGTGGACTTCAACGGGATCATTGCGGCGTTCAGCCAAGCGATCGAGCAAGGCCGTGCGCAGCTCCAGCGGCCGCAGAGCGCAGCCGACTATGAAGCCAACGCGAATTATGTAATGACGCTTTTGCAGCAGGCCCAGCAGCGCGCCGCCGATGATGCCGCCGCGGCAAGTCCGGTGAGCGCGTTGACGGATTTGTTTTCCGGTAGTGGCGGCGCCGGCAAGTTGCTCCCGTGGGTGCTCGGAGGACTGGCAGTGTACCAGTTTGTTTTATGAGGCACTGCGTACGCCTCTGCGCTTGCGACGCTGTGCGATTTGGGAGATTCGTTCGAGTTCGCTTTTTGTAATTTTTAGTGTGCGAGGCAGCATGCTTTCAAGAATTGGACCAAGCCGGGACAGTAAAGCTATAGCGAACGGAGTCCCGCAAAACGGGCAGGCTGAATCTGCGCCCTTGACCGTTTTTAATTTGGCGGATTGTTTCTTAGGAGTTTTCATGTTGAGTTGATTCCTTTTCCGTTCCGGCGGCGGGGCTAACCGTCGCCGGAACACATCGCTCGGGCCAGAGGCCAGAACGAAGGGTTGGTTAGACCTCTTCGATTCTACTCCGGCCCGGAGAAAGTCATAGGGCCGAAATTGAGCACCAGTCATCAAACGATTCCCGCGACCGCCCCGGTTCCCAGGGCCGGGAGCGCAAAGGCGCACGCAGTGCCGCGAATCAGCGTTGCGCCAAACATTGACCCGCTGGACTTGATCGAATTCCGGCGCGGACAAGTTCGCCGCAAAGAGTACCGCCCGCTCGGGCGCCTGCTTAAATTGTTTTTCGAGCGGAACGATCTCGAACGCGCCATTGACTCGACTCCAGCCGAGCAGCGCCACCTACTGCAAATGGTTTCACTCGACTGGCTCAAAGATGGCCCGCTAGTCGGCGTCTCGAAAGATTCCCAAGACTTGTTGATTTGCACGGCGATGCTACACCCGCCGGATCTTCCCGACCCGGCTTGGATCCCGTCGAATACGCCCGTCACCACCAAAGACGGTATTCCGATATTTGCAGACCCGCCGCGCGTGGCGCAGCGCCTCCGCGATCGTACCCGGAGCGTTACCAGCGGGCGCGACGGGGAAAAGTGGGTTGTACTCCAGCCCATCACACAAATTTTGCTCAACGTGCCCGGCGGGCTCGGACAAGTAAAGTTCCGGGCCGACTTCACCGGACGGCACACCACGTTGCTTTTCGATCCGCGGCGCGAAGAGGGGCACTTACTTTTCGGCCGCTGGGACATGGACGTACTCAGGTAGCTGTTAGCAATTAGCTCTTAGCCAATAGCTAAAGGCTAAAAGCTAATCGCTGAAAGGTTTTGAAAATGCCAATTATTCGGCTTCATAACCCGCGAAGAGGCGGGAAGCGGCGCACCCGGCCAGCCGCGCGGCGGTCCCACAAGGCACGCCGGAAGAATTTTGCCGGGACAGGAGGTGTTTTAACCTACATGGCAAATCCACGCAGAAAGAGACGTCACGCAAAGCGGCGCGTCGTTCGCCATCGGGCGCGTTCCCATAACGCTCCGATGCGCAGACGGCGGCGCAGCAATCCGCACCGCACCAGCCACCGCCGCCGCAACGCGACGTTGGTAATGCGGAACCGGCATCATCGCCGGCGCCGGAACCCCTCGAGCATCGGCGCGTCACTCGGAAACCTGAAAGGCTTGATGTTGGATTCAGCTTACGCCATTGCCGGAGGCATCGCTACCCGATCACTCCCGCAAGCGCTGTTGCCGAATCAGAACACGGGCATCATGGGCTACGGGTTGAATATCTTGACCGCGGCGGTTGGCTCCGCAGCGATCACCAAATTCACCAAAAACGCTCGGGCCGGGGGAATGTTCCTGCTCGGCGGAATTGTGATGACGGTGGGCCGCGTCATTGACGACCGCTTCGGCGCGCAGCTTGTGTCATTCGCCGCAATCAATCCCGGCGGGAGTCCGTTCCTGCAGGGCGATTCGACGTATGACATGAAAGTGCATCGGCGCTTGAGTGGTGTCTATCGTGACGCCAATTTCCCACTGCCGACCGATCCGCTCATGTTGCCCGCACCGGCGGCAGCTCCGGCGGGTGTGGCGGGATGGGCAAGCCGCGGCTACAACCGGCGCTCATACAACTAGGCAATTTTCTCCCGGCGATGCCGGGACGCTCGAATCAATGACGGAGAGAAGGTGACAAACAATGAGAGTCAATAATCTGAAAAGTTTCGAGATTGGGCGCCCCAAAATGCGGTTCAAAAACCCGCAGATTGAGGGGAAGCTCTACCTCTACCGCCAGCCGCAGTTTGACATTGCGCTTTGGATGGTGAGCACGTTGCTTGCAAAGCAAGTTCTGTTCCAGATCACCCAGGGGCAGACCTATGACTTTCCCGGCGGCGGCTCCGTCGTGAAAACGCAATGGCACACTTCGATGGTCCAGGCGGGACAGTTCCCTAATCCCGATGTGTTCTACGCCAAGCAAATCTCGCTCGACTTCCGGGGAGATATTTTCGAACTGGACGCGCAACACTTGGTGTGGGATTCGCTGGTGACGTTCAACATCTCGCAGCGGCCTTTCTTGCAGCTCCACGCGGCGAAACTGCCGGGCGCGGGCGGCTTGTTCGGCTTCACCGGAACCAACTTCACCAACGGACTTCCGACCCAGGACAACGAGTTTGATTTTTCCGACCAGAACGGGGAAGTCATCTCGCAGGGCCAGAACTTCAACGTGGTAATTGATCCCACGCTGGTAAGCGATGCCAGCGGCGCGGGCACCTATACCACGGCCAGCGACCAGCAGGAAGCCGGCGGAACCGGAGTGCAAGCCAAGCTCACCTTGGATGGCCTCTACGGCCGAGTCGTCCTGTAGTCCATTTCCCGCGTCCTGATTATTCGCAGGGCGCGGCGCGGGCATGAGTCTTCGGAGGGTTGTACGGCTTCTTGGAATCAGTCGTTAGTTGTTAGCCCTTAGCTACTAGCTAAAAGCTAATCGCTAAAAGCTGCTTTCCGGTTGTACGGCTTCTCGCACCGGAGACGCTTTAATCCGAGCCGCGACAGTAATGGAGCGGCCAGTTAGAAAAAGGAGAACGATCATGGCAGCCACGCAATGCAAATCTTGTTCGGGCCTGGGCAGAGTGGAAAGCAAAAAAACTGGAATTGTCCAGGAATGCCCGCTTTGCGGCGGCTCCGGCCAGGAAACCAACTACATCTATATGCCGCGCACGTACCTGTTGAGCGCGAGCGCGCTCATTCTGGCAACCACAGTGCAATCAATCGGGCAAATGTCCATTGACGCGATCGCGCCGTTTCAGGCGGTGAACCTGGTTGCCACGCGCGAAGGCACATTCACTACCGAGTTGCAAGACCAATCCGGGCGCGACTGGCAAAACGCGCCGGTGAACGATGCGAACCTGTGGGGCACGGCGCAAAACCCGTTCCCGCTACTCGCCCCGCTCACCATTCCGGCAAAAGCGATCTTGCGGTGGAAATTTGTCAGTACCAGCGGCGCGCAGACCAACGAAATTCAGCCGTGCATTCTCGGCTTTGACCTGTACGAAGGCTAACCGTTTTTCCGGAGATACTGTAGCCCCGGACCAGCCCCGGCAATCGAGCCTGGGCCAATTGGTGAAGGATTTTTTACGAGAAAAAGGAGATTTATGACACGCAGACTGTTTTCCAAGATTTTCCTGACCATCGCCGCGGCACTTCTGTTCCTGCCGATCGCTCCGGCGCAAACCATCAGCGGCGCGTACCCCGGCAACCCGACGCAACCCTTTATCGGGATCCCCGAGCGCACCGGCCGCGTGTGGTACGTCTCGCAGACCAACGGTAGTGACAACTTTACCGGGACCAACCCCGCCCAGGCGTTCAAGACCATTGGCCGCGCGTTGAACGTAGTCAAGAGCGGCCGCGCCGATGTGATTTTCATTTACCCCGGAAGCTACGCCGAAAACCTTGTCGTCACACAGGATTACTTGACGATGGTGGGCGCAACGGGGAACGGCTACGGACGCCCGGATATTGTACCCGCCGCCGGAAAAGCACTTGACGTAAACGCACAAGGATTTAAGGCGTATGGGATCCGGTTCGCGGTTGCGGCGGTCGACAGTGATACCGTGCGCATTCAGGGCAACGGCTTCATTCTGGACTTCGATGTATTCGACGGAGACGCCGCCCAGGGTGACGCAAAGTGTTTAGTCCGCCTCAAAGGCAGCGCCACGACCGACAGCAAGACAAGCTCGGAAGGTTTCATTGCGGACAGTCTGTTCCGAGGCTCCGGCGGGAAGGGCTTGTGCTTTGATACCGGAGACGCGCCGACCAACGGTGTGGGCTCCACCGACGATTGGGTGTTGCACAACCGTTTTTACTCCAACGACAAAGAGGACATTGCCACCCAGGACACCGGAACCGGGACTTACTCCGTACAGACCACCAACATTCTAGGAAACTTTTTCGAGACGAAAAACAAGGCCACTTATGTGGACTTGACGACTTTGAACGGCGGCGCCGCGGGCGCGCAGACCGGAGTTTTTGACGGCAACTATATTTCGAGCGATACCATGACCACCACCGTCATTAAAGCCGTGGGAACAGGTTTCACGTTCCCCGGCAATTACGACACCGTAGGAATTTTTGACGGATCAGGACTCGACTAGAAGCCGCCGCGCTCCCGGCATCGCCGGGAGTAGCGCAAAGGGGTACACAGTACATGTATCAGTGGAACAAATTGAACCCGTGGCCGCGCAAGCCCTGGGGCTTTGGGCAAGTGAGTTTCCCGGAGCAGTACGAGTACGGCTTTTTGCGGCCCGATCGCATGATGCGCAGCCGCGCGTACATCCCGGACTCGCTCGAGCGCGCCTTGCTCGGCTTTGCGAAGCTCCCCTACTTTCACGTTATGAATTTTTCGCTCGACTCCCAGGAGTCCCAGGATAACAACATCCTGCCCACTGACAACTTTGTGATGTTGGCACTCATGGGAACCAGCGTGGAAGAGGGGGAAGAGTTTCCGATTGAGGGGAAATTCCGAACACAATTTTTCCAGCTCACCGACGACCAGGGGAACGGGATGCGCTTTTCTTCCACCGGCGTGAACGGGGAAAACGCCGTGGGCACGGCGCAGCGGCCGTTGTTTCTTCGCCGCCCCTACCCATGCCCCAACATGATGGCGATTCTAAATCGCACAGCCAACCGGGACACCGTTCACAACGATGTGCAAATTGTGGTGTACGGCGTGAAAGACCTTGACGCCACGGGCGCCGCAGTGAGTCAACGGAATACAGGTTAACCCAATGTCTAACCGCCTACAGATCGAACAAATGAAGCGCGGGCGCGGGCTTGCCGGGCACTACATCCCGGACCCCGGCGGATTCCCGCGCGATCCCATCCCCTACCGCCCCGGATCCGGCAACGCGATCCTACCGCCCTGGGGATTGAACCCGGACGAAGCCCTTACCGCGGGTCCGCTCGGGCGCAACAATACTTATGAAGAGGCGGCCGGACGCCTGCTCTGGAAACGCCGGCGCACCGCGGACGGCGGAAACCACTTGACGCCCGATGCAGCCAAGCAACCCATCGCTGTGCGGCGCGCGCCGTGGCTCGACTTGACGCCCGGCGGCGAGGCGTACATTCAAGTCAATCCCCAACAGATTGTGATAGGCGCGGTTGGCAGTGTCACCACCGTGGTGACCTTTCAAGTGCCGAAGCGCAAGAACGGCAACATTGAGTGGATTGCAAACCAGATCATCGGCGGACAGGGGCTCGAAGGCACAGGGCTTGTGAAGTGGCAAATTCTTCAGGACGGCGTCCCAGCCAAAAACTTTCAGAACATCCCGGCTACCATCGGGGCCATGAGCAACCCGGCCGACTTGCGGGAGTCGCCCGTCCGCATCTTCGAAAATCAGACCGTTTCGCTGGTCCTAGTCAATATCAATTTCGTCCCCAACCAGCAAGTTTTGCTCGGGATGCTCCGCGGGAAGTTTTGGCCCATCGAGCAGGAAGGACCAAACACATGGGTGTAAAGATAATCCCATTCACTCCGCCGCCGAAGGCGCCCGCGCCAGCCCGCCGGCCCGCCCCGTTGCGGAAAGCCGCCGCGTTTATCATCGGGCTTTGCCTGCTCGGCTCCGCGCTCCGCGCCCAGGATATTGGCGTGGTCGCGCCGCGCACGCTTGTGGTAAAGGCGTTTGACGCGGTGAGCTGCGCGGCTCATACCTTTGTGGTGCCCGACCGCGGACTGAACGTTCACATGATCGTGTACGAAACCACTGGCGTCATCAGTTCTATTTCAGTGGGCATAGACGGCAGTTTCGATGGCATCAACTACATTGACGTAACGCCGGGCTTTTCTACCACGTTCCCGATCGGCTCGAACTTCGCCAAAATTTACATGCCGTTTATTCGGATGCGGATTTATTCTTGCTCGGGCGCGGGCACGATTACCGCATACTATTCGGGCTCCTGGGGCTTCGATCCTTTTTTCCTGGGCTCGAGTCCGCTCCCGCCGGGCACGCCGTTCCCGTGTGAACTACGCGCTAATGTCTCGGTTGCCGGCGCGGGCGATACCGCCATCATCACCCCGAGCAGCGCAACGGCGTCAGTGGTGCTCTGCCATCTCTCTTTCGGGATGACACTCGCAACCAACGTGCAGATCATTTCAGGCACCGGCGCGGCTTGCGGAACCGGGACCAACACCACTTACGGCGCCGCGTTCCAAAACCTGTTGGCCTTGGCAATGAATTTGCCGCCGGGAACCCTCTCGATAAAATTCCCAGCCGGTGAAAAGGTTTGCTTGCGCGTGACCGGAGCAACCACGTTCGGAGGTCTTGCGCTCTATACGGAGCAGTAATCAGAGCCGCGCGCGCAAGCAAGCGGTCCCTATCAACATGGCTCTTCAAAACAGAATTCGGATCAGGCACTTCTATCCGAGCAACCGCTTACTGGCGTGCGCGGCTCTGATTTTCTTTCTCCTGCCTCCGCCTGCTTTCTCCCAGGCAGTCAATTCGCAGTCAAGCATTCAGGTCGGCGGGACCGGCACCGGAAACGCTTGCCCTCCGAGTGTGACCGAGTTTGCTTCTAGCGGAACATTCAATCTGCCGGATTGCGCCGGCGGATCGGGCCTGGTTCTGGCGCAAGTTCAAGGCGGCGGGGGCTGCGGTGGCGGCGGCGGCGGCGGTCCTTCAAATAGCGGCGGAGGAGGAGGCGGCGGCTCGGGACAATTGCTTGTAGTTCCCATTTTTGTGAATGCTGCCGTGACGGTTACGATTGCGGCAGCCTGTACACCAGGAACCGGAGGAATCAATGGTGGAGCCATTGCAACTGCCGGCACTGATGGCGGGGCAGCCTCATTCGGGAGCAGCACAGCCCTGGGAGGCAAGGGAGGCGCCGCAGGAGTCAGTGCCGGAGCAGGTGGCGGAGGCGGTGATTCCGTTCCTACGGCCACCGCTGGCGGCAGCGGCCCATCGTCCAGCATCCCAATTCAACAACTCGGATTGTTTGGGGATCGGGGCTTGCGAGGCGGCAATGGTACTCAGGCGGCAACCGCCTTGGCAGGCGCCAGCTCCGCACTATTCACAGGAGGCACCACTGGGGGCGCTGGGCAAGGGAATGCTGGCGGAGGCGCTGCTTCTGAATTTGGGACTGGCGGCAGTGGCGGGACTTCCGGTACGCCAACCGGCGGAACAGCCGGAGCGACGGCTTATGGCGCTGCCGGTGGTGGTGGATTTGGGACCGCTGGCGCGGGCAATGGATCAAATGGGGGCGTAGGCGCGCGCGGAATTGTGCGCGTGGTATTTTTGAAATGAAACGTATTTTTCTACTTTCGATTGTTTCTCTAGCGCTTGTCGTTGGCAGCAGGAGCGGTTGGGCGCAAAACAACATAAACTCCGATTCAAGCGTTCAATCCTTTGTCGTAGGCACTGGAACAACTTGCCCGCCAAGCCTAACTGAATTTATCGCTGATGGCACATTCAATCTACCGGAATGTGCGGGCGGATCGGGCCTGGTTCTGGCGCAGGTGCAAGGCGGCGGGGGCTGTGGCGGCGGCGGCGGCGGACAACTCGTAGGAACCGGGGGCGGCGGCGGCGCGGGCGCGGGCGGCGGGCAGCTCGTTGTAGTTCCCGTATTTGTGAGCGGCGCGGTCACCGTTACGATTGGAGCGGTTTGCACGGCGGGGATCGGAGGAATTAGCAATGGTGCATCAGCCACTGACGGGACCGATGGCAGCAACGTCCTGTTTGGAAGTGTTACCGCTCTTGGCGGCAGAGGCGGACTTCATGGCGCGAACGGCGGTGGTGGCGGACAGGGCGGGAATTCGCAGCCCGTTGCAACGGCGGGTGACAGTGCGCCAAGTAACTCAATTCCGATTCAACAGCTTGGCCTATTCGGTGATCGCGGGCGTAAGGGTGGGAACGGTTGTTCCGAAATCTGTTCATCGCAACCCGGAGCCAGTTCCGCACTATTTGCCGGGGGCACTAGTGCAGGGGCTGTAAATTTTACCGGGGGGGGCGGGGCCGCAACGGAATTTGGCAGCGGCGGCAGTGGCGGGACTTCGGGTACGCCAATCGGCGGCGCACCAGCGGGAACAGCATACGGGGCGGGCGGCGGCGGCGGACTCGGGACCGCTGGCGCGAACGGCTCTGCGGGCGGCGTTGGCGCTCTCGGAATTGTGCGGGTGATTTTCCTGAAATGAAACGGTTGATTTTACTTTTGGTCTTGTCTCTGGCGCTCAATGGCTGGGCGGCTGGACCGACCTTTATTTCTAGCGGCGCGGGCGTCGCTGGTACCGGCAACCTCTCCGTCGCTTACCCGGCGAGCCCGCAGGTCGATGACCGGATTATTTTACAGATCGGCATCTACCAAGTCGGCGGAGCCGTCACAACCCCCGGAGTATTTTCGCTGTTGTTTTCAGATGCACAAGGCAACAGCCGCCAATTCATTTACTGCCACGATTCCGATGGAACTGAGGCTGGCAGCCTGACTGTAACGATCAGCGGCGCCGACGTGCATACGGGGCGCATGTACCTGTTTCGTAATGCCGCGTCGTGCGCCAGCCTCTACGAATCGGCCGGGCTTCTCACCAGCAGCAGCCCTACAATCAGCGCCGTCTCGATCACTACCACGGGAACGTACCGTCTGGGAGTGGCATTGCTAGGTCTCGGAGGGGGTACACCGGTTCCCGTGTCGTTTGTGAACGAAAGCGGCGGAAATTGGACTTCGCAGGCGGCGTTTACTTCGGCACTCGGAAATCATGAGGCCATACAACTCCAAATCGCCCCCCTAGCAGCCATCGGAAGCATTTCCGGTGGAAGCTATACAACGAGCGGTGGAGCCACTGAAAACGTCAACCGCTCGTTCGCCCTGCTGCCGGATCCGGTCCCGCCGGAGAATACTGGACTTGTTGTATTCCCGATTCAATTGCTGCCGTTCACGCATCAACAAATCTTTACCTCTTCGGGCACCTGGTCCCGCCCGCTCAATGTGGATTTGGTTTACGTGCGCGTGCAAGCTGCTGGTGGTGGAGGCGGCGGTGGGCAGGGCGCGCAAAGCATTGGGGATGATCCCGGAGGCGGCGGAGCGGGCGCAGGCTCCGGCCAGATTGTACAAGATTTTGTAGAAGTCTCCGGCGATGTCGCGGTGACCATCAATTCTTCGGGCACTGGCGGGCTTGGCAGTGCAGCCGATTCCGTAAGCAGTGACGGCGGGCCCGGCACGGACGGCGGTACCGCTTCATTCGGTGCGCTGGTTGCACTCGGCGGTAAGGGCGGGGGAGGTGGGGCACTGGTATTGGACGCGGCGGGCGGGGCTGTAGTACCAACGCCTACGCCTGGCTCGACTGGCACCGCCAGCGATGCTCTGCCAGTGCAATTCTTCGCCATGCGCGGCGAGCGCGGCTTCCAAGGTGGGCGCGGCGCCAGAATCGGGACGTCACAGCAAACCGTTGGGGCAAGTTCTACGCTTATTTTGGGGGGCGCCGTGGGCGTTGCGGGGGCCGCGCCCGCTCTCGGGACCGGCGCGGGCGGCGGGGCATCGACTGAATACGGGATTGGTGGGCAGGGCGGCAACGGCGGAAACAATACCGATTTCCCCGGCTTCCCCGGACAAGACGGGCAAGGCGCTGGAACTGGTGGAGGAGGAGGCGGCGGGGGCGCAACTTACAGCGTGGGCGGATTCGCTGGAGATGGCGGCGACGGCGGAGACGGGGCAGATGGGCTTGTGGAGGTTTATTGGTGAAACGACTCGCAACAATTTGCACGATCGTGTTACTTGCGGCGACCGCCAGCAACGCACAAAATATCGCACGGCGGCAAACAGTCTCCGCACCGGGGCGCTACCAGGTGCAGAACCTAACCGGGCAATTCATCTTCGCGCACAACCTATCATGGACGGTGACGGGATCGGTGACGTCCTGCACCATCCGAATGAATCAGTCACTCCTCAACCCGCAAATTTGGAATGACCTCGGCCCTACAATGGATTGCACCGCCGCGGGCTTGACGCCGATTGTCAGCGTTTCCAGACCGAGTGTGTACGTTGCGGTGCAAGTAGTCAGCTTCTCTGGCTCCGGCAGTGTCAGCTTCGTCTATCAAGGCTGGATGGTGAGCCCTGCGGTAGTTTCGGCTGGCAGCAGGACGCAACTGGGCAGCGTCGCTTTCGGATCGCTTGGCACTGTCGTTCCTGGGCAGACGTTCTACTGTCCCGACTGCGACCCTGTGTCAGTTAGCGGAGTCGCAAACGAATGCACCAGCGCAGGGGCACAGACCGGCGCAGTGGCTACCGGGACATTTACGAAGTGGGCGTGCATGAGCGTGAACTAGATGTACAGGATTTTTACAATTCCGGTCCTCTTCGCGGCAACCTGCTTTGCCCAGGCGCAATGCACCGTCGACCAAGTACCCCACTATGTTGCAGCGAACAGCCGGCTCGAATGCGTTGACCCCGCCGACCTGGGAGTGCCGACCGGATCAATCCCCGCCGGTGCCATTATTTTAATCGTCTCCGGGAGTTGTCCGAGCGGTTTTGACGAAGCCACGGAGTTGAACGGCTTGACCGTTATCGGAACACTTGCCGCCAATGGCGACGTTGGCACCACTGGGGGAAGCGATATCGTTACGCCTATATTCAGCGGGGCAGCTCTGGCGACACACATCCACGCCGCCGGATCATTCGCAGCGGCGGGGCAGACGTTTCTTGGCGATGTGCTGGCGACGCATATCCACGCCGCCGGAAGTTTTGTTGCAGGGGCGCAGACGGTGAATTCTTTGACGGCGGCGGCGCAGACGGTGAATTCTTTGACGGCGGCAGCGCAAGCTCTCTCGGGCTCATCATCGGCGGAGGCATCCCATACGCACGGCGTCGGCTCATTCGCCAATGGCGCGATTAGCTTGAGCGGGTCCACAGCCGCAGAAGCGGCCCATACCCACACAGTCGGATCATTGGTAAACACGTGGCCCGCCGGTGTGCCCACGTTTGCAGGAACACTCTCAACCGTGGTAGTCAACCACGTTCACACGCTAGCGACGGGAACAACCGCGACGGGAAATTTCTCACAGGTGCTCGGGACGGTGGACACCACCTCCGGCGGCACTGGCGGAATTCCTACACAGACGGCGCTCGGGACACTCTCGGGAAACCCTACTGCGGGCGGTGCGGCAAATTATACTCCGGCTGGGATTCTGTCATGGCCCGCTGGCGTCCCAACACTTTCAGGAACAAGCTCGGCGGGGTCTTCGCACCTGCACGCAGTCGGAACATTGGCTGCATCAACACCTTCGTTTTCGGGAACCTCCGCCGCAGGATCTTCGCATTTGCATGGCGTGGGCACGCTGGCTAATGCGGCTTCGGCAGTCACCGGCACGATGAACTCCTCCGCCGTGACTGGCACGATGAATTCCTCCGCCGTATCGGGGACCAGCGACGCAACCAGCGGAGGAACTCCCAGCGGAACCAACAGCGCATCGGCAGTCTCGGGCACTAGCGCGGCTACGAGCGCGGGGATACCAGCCGGAACGATTGCAGACCTCGACAACCGCTCTGCGTTCGTCAAAGTGATTTTTTGCAAGAAGGTATGAGTATGCGAACAAAACAGCGCCGATGGCTTCGCGGACTCAGTTACTCCGCCGGGGATGTGGAATTGTTGCCGGATGGCAGCGAGAAAATTTGGACCGGGCCGAATAGCTGGAGAATCCGAACCGCCGAGCAGATACAGGAAGCCGCAACTTACTTGGCGCAACAGCTCACCGTTGACCCCCATCTATCGCCGGCGGGAATCAGTCCGGAGGACTACGCGGCCGCGCAACAAATAGTGGCTGGAATGCCCGTGGCGCAAGCCGTCACACAAGCACAACAACAAGCGGGCGTGATGCGCGCCGCAGTGCTTCCGCCAGCGACTCCCGCACTCACGCAACCCAGCTCGACGGCAGACACCAGCAGCGGGGGCGGCCTGCCTATGTGGGTTTGGATTGCCGGCGCGGCCGCCGTGCTCTACTTCTTTTCGGATGGGAGACGTTAACCGTGGGACGCACACTCGGATTAACTTTCAACCCACAAATTATCGCGTCCGGCAAAGTGTTTCATTATTCCGGTTATGAAATCACCATCCAGAGCGTTGGTGTTGACGCCGGCCCCATCTTCGGCGGCTTGCACACCGATGAAGGCGCAATACTCCCGCTCGGCACCATCTATACCATCACCAGCGGGCCGGGGAGCGGCGAAGTTTGGCAGACCACCGGCCCCAATACCGCAGTGCAGATCGTCACCCAAAGTTCGGCCCCACCGCCCTCGTCATCTTCCAACGAGGGCGGCGGAGCTGGCGATGGAGGGAGCGGGAACGCAGCGCCCGCCCCCTCCTGGTTCTCCGAAAGCACCAATGTTTTTGGGACGCAAGTTCCCAACGTCGCGCTGCTGGGCATCGGAGGAATTCTGTTGCTCGGCATGATGAAGAAGCGTTAATCCGAGCCCCGACCGTAAGCGAGGGGCCAGTTTTCCGATGGAGGGACTGTGGCAAAGGCAAAGTACGAAGTCATAGCCGGAATTTATAAAGACGGCGCCGACGAGTCCGAAGAGGAAGAAATCCTGCTCGAGACCGACGACTTGACAGAAGCGCAGGAGTTTGTCGCGGAGCTGGTAGCGGACGCCGCCGAAGAAGAGAGCGAAGACGAAGACGACGAGGTGCCCGAATAACTGTGGCAGGCTGGCTCATTCTCGGAGCGGTTGCGTACTACCTCTATACGCACGGCGGCATCGGTTCGCTCGGACAGCGCGCCGTGCGCGATACGCAGATCCTCCAGAAATTGCCCGGCGGTTTCACCATCGGCCTGCCGATCCCGCGGGGCTGGCGCGTGTGGCGTCTCCCGGACGGCTCCCAGGTTGTCATCCAGCCCGGGGCGGCCACAAGCCCCGGTGGCTGGGTACAAGGCACGCATGACGGTATGCCGGTATGGTTCAACGAGCAGACCGGACAGATTCAGTAATCCGAGCCGCGCGCGCAAGCAAGCGGTCCCTATAAATGCTGATCGAAGATCAAATCCGAGCCGCTGCCTTCCGTTACGGTGTGGATCCGAATCTTGCCATCGCCCAGGCCCGCGCGGAATCGAATCTCAACCAGGCCGCCGTTTCATCGGCAGGGGCCATCGGAGTTTTTCAGCTCATGCCGGCAACGGCCGCTTGGCTCGGCGTGGACCCGCGCAACCTAGAGCAAAACATTGACGGCGGTGTGCGTTATCTCTCGCAGCTCTTGGCGCAGTACGGTGGAGACGTTCAGAAAGCCCTAGCCGCCTACAACTGGGGTCCGGGCAACTTGGCAAAGGCGATTGCAAAACACGGTGAAAGCTGGCTCGGTTATCTGCCGACCGAAACCGTGAATTATATAGCCAAGATCACCGGCGCGATCGAGACGTACTTGCCCGGCGGCGCCAGCGGCCCCGACTCAGAGACGGTTGCCATGTTCATTGTCGGCGGAATTTTTCTCTATCTCATCCGGAGGTGACCGATGCAAGCGGATTTTTCCAGCTTTGTTGATTTAGTAAAAACATTGGGTCCGAGCGGTGCGGTAGTGGCTTACCTGTTCTATCGGGATTTTGTGCAGCCGCGGCGGAACGGCCGCAACAGCAAGAGTGTAAATACTGCGCTACCTACCATCAACGCAAAAGATTTTGCCAGCTCCGCCGATGTGTCAAAGCTCGGGGAAAGTTTTCGGGAATTCCGCGGCGAGGCTTACGCCTTCCACAACGATATTCTCCAACGAGTCGTCCGCGTTGAAACCAAAGTAGACGGGCTGGAGCGGGCCGAAGACCGGGAGCCATGAACCGCGCCAGCCGCATCGTACTTTGGATTTTAGCCGGCGTTGCCATGACCGCCGCCGCGTTGACGCTCATCGGTATTGGCTGCCGAGTCTTAATTATTTACATCATTAACAGCGCGAAACCATGAAAGGAGATTTTTTATGACTGGCTGGAAAAGCAAACTTGGCGGTATCGGCGGAATTCTTACCGGCGCGGCTATGATCGTTTCCGGGGTCCTCGACAACTTTAATTTGGACACGATCCAAAAAGGCGCCCTGATTCTGTTCGGCGGCTTCTCGGTGCTCGGCGTCGCCCACAAGATCGAGAAAGCTGGCAACAACGACACCGCCAGCGGCGGGTAAGGTGAAGCCCACTGACACCGCCATCTATCCGGTCCCATCGAAGGCGATACG
>Ga0137451_1000068_pt1 | contig 32965 bp, 28 predicted proteins | sample EasRivERMGT500_2_FD_102336 | JGI IMG/M metagenome (GOLD analysis project Ga0137451, IMG submission 102336) | Soil microbial communities from meander-bound floodplain in the East River, Colorado, USA - East River MetaG ERMGT500_2 | ecosystem: Environmental > Terrestrial > Soil > Floodplain ... | reverse complement strand
TGCGGCGTCACGGAGTGCATCCCGTCCGGGATCGGTTTTACTTTCATCATGATAATGGTCTCCTTCAAAGGTGCCGGGTTTCGGCAGGGGTCGCGTTCCAATTGTCATTGCGTCCATCTGCATACCGTATCGGCGCCTGCGCCAGCTCTTCATCTGTCACATCGTTCAGGCAGGCGATGTTCACGGCGTGAAATTCGCCGCCAAACTCGGGAAGCGATCCGCCCTTCGTGAACGGCCTGACACCGCACCGGCTGCAAAAGAAAAGATGGAGGAAGGGGGCGGGCTTCGACGGGGGCGTGTGCTGGTAGTCCGTCAAGACATCGGCTCCTTGCAGCAGACGAAATGCATCGCCCTTTGCGAAAGCCATCCAAAACCGTGCTTTGCTGCAGAAGGTGCAATTGCAGCGCGTCGTGCCTTCGGACAGATCCAGGTCGCATTCAAACTGGACGGCACCGCAGTGGCAACTGCCTTTGTATGTCTTTTTCATAGATCAATCCCCGCTGTTTTTTGCTCGAGTTCAATTGCATGCGCGCCGCGGTCACTTCTTCGATCCAATGTCCATCTTGCGAAAGCGATCGACCGCCTCGCTCGGACCGAAGTCCTCCAACTCGAAGAGCTGCCGGACCTCGATTTCGCCCTCCTTGCCGTCGCCGGCGGGATTGGGAAAGCGCCTCGCCCATTCCATCGCCTCTTCGCGCGACTTCACCTGGATGAGCGTGTAGCCGGCGATCAGCTCCTTGGCCTCGGTGAAAGGCCCATCGATCAGCGCGCGCTTCGCTCCCGAGTACTTGACGCGCCAGCCCTTCGAGCTCGGCTTGAGCCCCGAGGCATCGAGCAGCACCCCGGCTTTCTGCAGCTCCTCGTGGTACTTCGCCATTTCGGCGATGAGCTTCTCGGAGGGCATCACGCCCTTTTCCGAGTCTTGGGTGGCCTTGACTATCATCATGAATCGCATCGCAATTTCTCCATTTAGGTGGGAGCAGGACGCCGGATGAAAAGCCTCTCTCTAACTGTACGACGAACGAGGCTGCGCGAAATCGACAGGGCGGACGGTTTTTTTTTGCAGCGCTGTCAAACAGATCCACCCATGGGTCCTCCTGCTACTTTTTCTTCGCGGCGACCTGCGCGCGCACGCGCTCTTCCTGTTCCCTCAGCTCGGGCGTGAACTCGGCGCCGAAGTCCTCCGCCTCGAACACCTGGCGAATCTCGATCTCGGACTCCCCCTTCATGGGATTGGGGCAGCGCTTGACCCATTCGATCGCTTCCTCCTTCGACTTCACCTGCCACATCCAGAAGCCGGCGATCAGCTCCTTGGTCTCGGCGAAAGGGCCGTCGATCACGCTGCGCTTCGCGCCCGAGAACCTGACGCGCGCGCCCTTCGAGCTCGGGTGGAGCCCGTCGCCCGCGAGCAGCACGCCGGCTTTCGCCAGTTCCTCGTTGTACCTCCCCATCGCGGCGAGGAGCTTCTCGTCGGGCATCACGCCCGCCTCCGAGTCCTTGGTGGCCTTGACTATGATCATGAATCGCATGGTCGTGTCTCCTTTAGGGTTGAGAACACAGGCCTTGTCAATCGGGTCGATCGGTAACGCGGAATCAGTTCTTCAGCCTGTACCCGGTCTTGAATATCCAAGCCACGACCGCGAGCGAGATCGCCAGGAACAAACCCGTCATCGCGAGGCTCACGCCGACGCCGACGTCGGCAATCCCATAGAAGCTCCACCGGAACCCGCTAACGAGATAGACCACGGGGTTGAACAGCGAGACCGTCTGCCAGAACGGCGGCAGCATGTCGATGGAGTAGAAGCTTCCGCCAAGAAACGTCAACGGCGTGATGATCAGGAGCGGTATGGCTTGCAGCTTCTCGAAATTGTCCGCCCAGATGCCGATGATGAAGCCGACGAGGCTGAAGGTCACCGAGGTCAGCACGAGGAAGAGGATCATCCAGAAGGGATGCTCGATCCGTAACGGCACCAGCAGCGCCGCCGTCGCGAGGATGATGAGGCCGAGGACGACCGACTTGGTCGCGGCCGCCCCGACGTAGCTCACCACGATCTCGAAATAGGAGACCGGCGCCGACAGAAGCTCGTAGATCGTCCCGACGAACTTGGGAAAGTAGATGCCGAAGGACGCATTGGAGATGCTTTGCGTCAGGAGCGACAGCATGATGAGGCCCGGCACTATGAAGGCCCCGTAACTTACGCCCTCGACCTCGGGTATCCGCCCGCCGATCGCCGCGCCGAAGACGACGAAATAGAGCGCCGTCGAGATCACCGGCGAGACGATGCTCTGCATCAGCGTGCGCCGGGTGCGCGCCATCTCGAACTTGTAGATTGCGCGTATCGCAAATACGTTCGGTGCGGTCATTTTCCCTCTCTCACCAGGGTAACGAAAATGTCTTCGAGCGAGCTTTGCGTCGTATGGAGGTCCTTGAACCGAATGCCCGCCCCAGGCAGGTCCGCGAGCAGCGCCGTGATGCCGGTGCGGTCGCGTTCATCGTAGGTGTAGATCAATTCGCCGCCGTTGCCCGAGAGCGCGAGCTTGTAGGCGGAGAGCCCCGGCGGAATATGCTCCAGCGTGTGCTCCAGCTGCAGCGTCAATTGCTTCCTGCCGAGCTTGCGCATCAGCTCGGCTTTGTCTTCCACCAGGATGATCTCGCCCTTGTTGATCACACCGATCCGGTCGGCCATCTCTTCGGCCTCGTCGATGTAGTGGGTGGTGAGGATGATGGTGACGCCTGAGGACTGGAGCGCGCGCACCAGCTTCCACATATCCTGCCGGAGTTCCACGTCGACGCCCGCGGTCGGCTCGTCAAGAAACAGAACCCGCGGCTCGTGCGAGAGCGCCTTCGCGATGAGCAGGCGCCGCTTCATTCCGCCCGAGAGGGTCATGACCTTACTGTCCTTCCGGCTCCACAAAGACAAGTCCTTCAGCACCTTCTCGATGTGCGCAGGCTTGGCCGGCTTGCCGAAGAGTCCGCGGCTGAACGAGACGGTGTTCCAGACCGTTTCGAAAGCATCGGTCGTCAGCTCCTGCGGCACGAGGCCGATCATGGTGCGCGCGGCGCGGTAGTCGCTGACGATGTCGTGACCGTCCACAAGGATCTTCCCTTGGCTCGGATTCACGATCCCGCAGATGGTGCCGATCAACGTCGTCTTCCCCGCGCCGTTGGGACCGAGCAGCGCGAAGATCTCCCCGCGGCGAATTTCCAGGTTGATGTTCTTGAGAGCCCGAAGACCCGAGGCGTAGGTCTTCGAGAGGTTCGTGACGGCGATGATAGGTTGCATTGCGGGATTCCGCGGTCCGCCGGGTCAGTCGACGCGTGATTGCGTCCTCAAAGCCTTGCGAGGATGCGAAGATCCTCGCCGATCCGCTCGACTTCGCGGATTTTCAGCGCCTTGGTCTGCGACAGCTCGGTCAGCTCCGGCAGATTGAACATCCCTCGCCCCGAGTCGCCGATGAGGCTCGGCGCGAGATATACGAGCAGCTCGTCCACCACGCCCGCCTGGAGGAGCGAGCCGTTGAGCTTCGTTCCCGCCTCGACGTGGATCTCGTTCAACTCCCGCCGCGCGAGTTCCTCCATCAGCTTGAAGAGCTCGACCTTGCCGTCGTCGTTCGGGATGATGGCGACCTCTGCTCCCACCCCTTTCAGCGCGGCGATTCTCTTCGCATCGTTGACCGCGCCGACGACGAGCGTCTTTCCCTCCTTCAGAAGCCGCGCGGAGGGGGAGGTCTCGAATTTCGAATCGACGACGATCTTGAGCGGCTGCCTGGGCGTGTTGACCCCGCGCACGTTGAGCTGCGGGTCGTCGTCCCTGACGGTGCCGAAACCGGTCAGAACCGCGCAGGCGCGCGCCCGCCAGCGATGCCCGTCGCCCCTGGCCGCCTCGCCCGTGATCCATTGGCTCTTGCCGCTAGCGAGCGCGGTGCGGCCGTCCAGGCTCGCGGCGATTTTCATGCGCACCCAAGGCCTGCCGCGCGTCATGCGCGCGAGAAAGCCGATGTTGAGCTCGCGCGCCTCGTCTTCCCTCAAGCCCTGCTCGACCGCAATTCCCGCCGCACGCAGTTTCGCGAAGCCCGCGCCGGCGACCTTCGGATTGGGATCCCCGGTCGCCGCGACGACGCGCTTCACACCAGCTTCGATGATGGCATCGACGCAAGGCGGAGTGCGGCCGTGATGGCTGCAGGGTTCGAGATTCAGATAAAGGGCCGCGCCTCGTACGCGCTCGCCGGCCGCCTTGAGCGCCAGCACCTCGGCATGTGGAAGCCCTGCCTTCTCGTGCCAGCCGTCGCCGACGACCACGCCGTCCTTGACGATCACGCAGCCGACGCGGGGATTAGGGGTCGTCGTGTAGAGGCCGCGAGCGGCGAGGTCGAGCGAGCGCCCCATCAACTCATGGTCGGCGGCGGTGAACATTACTTGGCGTTGCGGCGCGCGCGCTTGCTGCCGGGCTTCTTCACCTCGAGGATGGCGTCGCGGAAATCGTCGACGCGCTGGAAGTCCTCATACACGGAGGCAAAGCGGATGTAGGCGACGTCGTCCATTTTCTTCAATTCCCGCATCACCATCTCGCCGATCACTCGGCTCGCGATCTCACGCTCGCCGAGCGCGAGGATACGCTGCTCGATCCGGTTGACCGCCTGCTCGACGTACTCGGTCGGCACCGGCCGCTTGTGCAGCGCGCGCATGAAGCCGGTGCGGATCTTCTCGCCGTCGTAGGGAACGCGGTTGCCGTTGGTCTTCACGACCATCGGCATGGACAGCTCGACGCGCTCGTAGGTGGTGAAACGCTTCCCGCAGGCCTCGCACTGGCGCCTCCGACGCGTGCTGTCGCCGTCATCGGACTCGCGCGAGTCGATGACCGCAGTGTCCTCGGTCTTGCAGTAAGGGCATTTCATGGTATGTCCACTATTTTCCCCTCCTCATTTGAGGAGGGGTGCCGGCGAAAGCCGGCGGGGTGGTGAGTCTTGCGTTCGTCGCACCACCCCGGCGCTTCGCGCCACCCCTCCTCATCCGAGGAGGGGAAACGAAAAAATTAGCCCGCGGCCACGCGCTGCGCGCCGGCGCTTTCCGCCATGCGGTACACCGGGAAGCGACCGCAGAGCTCCTTGGCTTCGGCGGCGACGCGCTTCACCGTTTTTTCATCCAGCGGCGCATCGAGCACATCGGCGATCAGCCTGCCCATGTACTCGGCCTCGGCTTCGCGGAAACCGCGCGTGGTCATCGCCGGCGAGCCGAGGCGGATGCCGCTCGTCACGGTCGGTTTCTCCGGGTCGTTGGGGATCGCGTTCTTGTTGACCGTGATGTGCGCGCGGCCGAGCGCACCTTCCGCGTCCCTGCCGGTAATACGCTTGGCGCGCAGATCGACGAGGAACATGTGGGAGTCGGTGCCGCCGGAGACGATGCGAAGCCCGCGCTCCTGCAACGCGCTCGCCATCGCCTTGGCGTTCGCGATCACCTGCTTCTGGTAGTCGCGGAACCCCGGCTCGAGCGCCTCCTTGAAGGCGACCGCCTTGGCGGCGATGACGTGCATCAGCGGCCCGCCCTGCAGGCTCGGAAAGATCGAAGAATTGAGGGCCTTCTCGTGCTCGGCGCCCGCGAGGATCAGCCCGCCGCGAGGACCGCGCAGCGTCTTGTGCGTGGTGCTCGTCACGAAATGCGCGATGCCGACGGGGCTGGGGTAGAGGCCGGTGACGATCAGCCCGGCGTAGTGCGCGACGTCGGCCATGAGCCAGGCGCCGATCCGGTCGGCGATCCCGCGAAAGCGCTTCCAGTCGATGACCCGCGAATACGAGGAGGCGCCTGCGACGATCATGCGCGGCCGGTGCGCTTCCGTGAGCCGCTCGACTGCGTCGTAGTCGATGCGCTCCGCCGCGTCCAGCCCGTAGGCGTGAGCCTGGAAAAGCTTGCCGCTGATGTTGACCGAAGCGCCGTGGGTGAGGTGCCCGCCGTGGGCGAGCGACATGCCGAGGATCGCATCGCCCGGCTTCAGCACCGACAGGTAAGCGGCCTGGTTTGCCTGCGCGCCGGAGTGCGGCTGTACGTTGGCGTACTCGGCCCCGAATAATTTCTTCGCGCGGTCGATCGCTAGCTGCTCGGCGATATCGACGAATTCGCAGCCGCCGTAATAGCGCTTGCCCGGGTAGCCCTCGGCGTACTTGTTGGTGAGCTGCGAGCCTTGAGCCGCCAAGACCGCCGGGCTGACGTAATTCTCCGAGGCGATCAGCTCAACGTGGTCTTCCTGGCGCTGGTGTTCCTGCTGGATCGCCGCCCAAAGCTCGGGGTCGGTCTGGTGCAAGGTCTTGGCGGGGTTGAACATTCAATCGGAACCGGGTGGCGAGCGAGGGCGCATTTTAGCATGCACCGTCCCGGCGCCCGGCTCCGGTCATCAGACGGCTGTGCGGTCCTTTTCGGGGCCTGTGTAGCTCGCCGACGATTGCGCACGTACTGCGTCGAAAATCTCCCTCGCGAGGATCGGAAATGCGGTGTTCTGAAACTCCGGGTCGTCCATGTAGCGCGTGACGATCTTGTCGTTGTCCGCCATGCGCTGTATGAGGAGGTCCTCGATGAGCTTGCGGATGCCGAGCTGGAACTTTTCGAGCGGATTGGCGAGCGCCGTCTGGATGATCTGCTCGTTCTTGGTCGCGCGTTCCTTGATCTGCTGGAAGAACAAGCGATCTTCCTCGCTGAACTCCGTGCCGAAGCGATCGTTGAGTACGGAAATGATTTCGGACAGCGGAACCTTCTCGTCCTTGGCCTTGCCCGTACCGACGTCGGTCGGGCTGTACACGCCCTTCACGTCGCCCGCCTTGAGGTCGATGACGCCGGAGTAAATCCGCTCCAACCGGTAGTACTGCAACGCCACATCTTCGCCAACCTGGACGACGCTCGTATCGCGGTCGAGCGGCAGGTGCGGCAGGAGAAACTTGCCGTAGCTGTAGAGCATTTCCAAATCGGAATCGGTGTAGGGAACGATCTGGCTGAGGAAAGAATAGATCCTCACGTAGCCGCCGAGTTTTTCCCGGAATTCCCGGCGCTCATCTTCACTCTCGATCGCCTTAAATCGGTCCACCGCCGGCTGTAGATAGCGCTGCATGTGGGCGTGGTCGGCGGCGCTCTGCTGCTCCTCGGGTTTGTAGAAAATGCGCGCGAAGGCCTCAACCTCGCTCCAGTGGTACACCTGAGCCTGATCGAGCTCGTGCTTGAGGGACTCGAGCTTGACGGGATCGGATGCTTCTTCCAGGCCGGTGGCGTCGTAATACGGCTTGAACGCGCGGAAAATGTTCTCCGCGTCATTGACGAAGTCGAGAACGAACGGTGCGTCCTTTCCCGGAATCATGCGGTTGAGCCGCGACAATGTCTGCACCGCCTGCACACCGTCGAGCCGCTTGTCCACGTACATCGTGTGCAGCAGCGGCTGATCGAACCCGGTCTGATACTTGTTGGCGACGAGTAGAAGCTGGTAATCCGGCGAATCGAAGCGCTCGGGCAGTTGCGCCTCGCCGATGGGCTTTTCGTTGACGACGTCGAGGTTCATTCCGGGCTCGGTGTATTCCAGCCCGGTCTCCGGATCGCGCACCATGCCGCTGAAGGCCACCAGCGGCCGGATGTCGGTGTAGCCGTTCTCGGCGATGTAGCGGTCGAAACTGAGCTTGTAGCGCACCGCGTGCAGCCGCGACGAAGTCACGACCATCGCCTTGGCCCCGCCGCCGAGCCGGTGCTTCACGCTGCGCCGGAAGTGCTCGACCATCACCTCGGTCTTCTGCTCGATGTTATGCGGGTGCAGGCTCATGAACTTGGCGAGCGCGCGTGCCGCCTTCTTCTTCGGCAGCTCAGGATCGTCCTCGGCCGCCTTGAGCAAGCGATAATAGGTCGCGTAGGTCGTGTAATTCGTCAGCACGTCGAGGATGAAGCCTTCCTCGATCGCCTGGCGCATGCTGTAGATGTGGAAGGCTTCGGGCTTGCCGTTCGCACCCGTCCGCCCGAAGAGCTCGATGGTCTTGCCTTTGGGCGTGGCGGTGAATGCGAAAAAGCTGAGGTTCGATTGGCGCCCGCGCGATTGCATCACCTGGTTGAGGCGATCTTCCCAGTCCACCTCGCCTTCCTCGGTCTCGTTCTCCGCCGCGCCGAGGATCGCCTTCAGTTCGCGCGCGCCTTCGCCGGTCTGACTGGAGTGCGCTTCGTCCACGATGACCGCGTATTTCCTCGCGGCGATCGCCGCTTCCCAGGCTTTCGCCTGCTGCTTCTGCTCTTCGGTCACCTTGTCCTGGCTTTCGGCCCCGGCAGCGTGCAGCAGCCCGCGCAGCACGAACGGGAACTTCTGCAGCGTGGTGATCACGATCTTCGTGCCATCGATCAGCGCGGCCGCGAGCTGCTTCGAGTCCTCATCGATGGCCTTTACAACGCCTTGGGCGTGCTCGATCTGGTAGATCGCGTCCTGTAACTGCCGGTCGAGCACCCGCCGGTCGGTGATGACGACGACGCAGTCGTAGGTCTTGCGGTCCTTCGCGTCGTGCAGGCTCGCAAGCCGGTGCGAAAGCCACGAGATGCTGTTGGTCTTGCCGCTGCCCGCGGAGTGCTGGATCAGGTAATTGCGCCCTGCGCCCTCGCGCTCGGCGCCCGAGACGAGCTTGCGCACTGCGTCGAGCTGGTGGTAGCGCGGAAAGATCAGTGTCTCCCTCGTCACCCTTTGCGCGCCGCCCTTCCCGTCGTTCACCTTTTCCTCGCGCGTTTCCAGGAACATGAAATGTCCGAAGACGTCGAGGAAGCTGTCGAAGGCGAGCACGTCTTCCCAGAAATAGCCGGTGCGATAACCTGAAGGGTGCTGGGGGTTGCCCGCGCCGCACTGCACCTCCCCCGGATGGGTGCCGCGGTTGAACGGCAGGAAATGCGTTCCGACCTTCCGCAGGCGCGTGGTCATGTGGATTTCGTCGGGATCGGCGGCGAAGTGCACCACCGCCCGCGTCTTGAACTTGAACAGCGGCGCCTGCGGATCACGGTCTTCCTGATACTGTTTTCTCGCGTGGCGCCAGTTCTGCCCGGTCCCGGGATTCTTCAGCTCGCAGGTCGCAACCGGCACGCCGTTCAGCGCGAAGACCATGTCCACCGTGTCGTGCTTGCCGGGATGGCACGGCACCTGCCGCGTCACCGTGAGGCGGTTCTTGCCGAAGAGCGCGAGCACATCGTAGTTGAGGGCGTGCGCCGGTTTGAAATACGCGAGGCGGAACGTCTTGCCGTAGAACTTGAAGCCGTGCCGCAGGCAATGCAGCATTCCCTTGAGGTCCAGCTCCTTGACGAGCGCGTTGAGAAGGAGCTCCTGCAACCCCGCGCCGTGCAGCTTCCGCATCTCGGCCCAGAGCTTCGGCTGAGTCTCCTCGATGAACGCGAAAATGCGGGCGGGAAAGAACGCGCGCGCCTCGTCCCATTCCGCGACGTCGCCCGACTGCCAGCGGGATTTCTCCCTCAGGATCGTCTCGACGTAGGTCTCGAACGCCTTTTCGTTGGTCTGAGGCACGTCAGGGCTTCCAGGTGAACTGCGCGCCGAGCTTTTCCAGCATCTCGAAGGTATCGATGCAGAGAACCTTGAACGCGTCGCACACGTCCGGGATCTTCACTTCTTTCTTCGATTCGGGTGCTGCAACCTCCTGGGTCACTACCGTCAGCCCATGCTCGCCCGCGTGAGCAACGAGCCACCCGTCCGCCACTGTCGCGAATTCCGCCAGAGCTTCGGGGCGATAGCGATCCTGCGCGCCTGCCCAGGAAATGATCTTGCCGTAGCGGTCTCCGACTGTCTTGCTGGTTGTCGGTTCGAAGAAGGTGGAAGGGCACTTGTTCTTTACCCAATGCCGCAGTTCATCCTTGCCTTCCTCGACCTCCTTCCGTACCCGGTCGATGCTGGAAATGACGCCCTGTTTGTGGTGCCACACCAGGCAATCCCAGAAGCCCGGGCAAACGCCGAACCTGTAATAGCGGCGATGCGCCTCCATCAGCACGCTCGCATCAACAAGATAGCGAACGCGCCGCGCCATGTCAGAGACTGATACCCAGTTCTTTGGCGTACTTGTCGAAGGTCGCCCCCTGCAACCCGGTGAGGCTATAAGCCTCTCTAAAGAGTACGCGGCCTTCCTTCGCCGCCAGCATCACCGCCCGGGCGAAGCGCTTGCCCAGACGGACGTTCTGATTGTTATAGAAATCGCCTCCGCCCTTGGCCCTGGCGGCCTGTCTGCGCTCGTCGGCTTGATACGCCCGGTAGAAATCGAAGAACGCCTCTCGGCCGATCAGATCCAGATCGAGCGCGCGCCGCGCCGCGACGATCGGGCTGACCTTGAACTCCTTTGCGATCGCCTGGAAGGGTTCGGACTGTCGCCCCGCGCGCACCCAGAACTCCCTGAGCTCTGCGGCGGGCACGAGAAACTCCGCCGCCACCTGGTTACAAAAGACTTCGCGCCCGTCACCTTCGGCTTGCAAATCCGGAAGATCGAAGATGCCGCCTTCGCCGATCCACAGATGAGCGAGCTCGTGCGCAAGCGTGAACATCTGCGCCGACCGCGCGTCCGACCCGTTGATGAACACCAGCGGCGCGTAGTCGTCCGTGAGCACGAAGCCTCTGAACTCACTTGGATCTAGCTTCCGGTGCGTGTCGTTGCCCACGACACCATTAATCACGACCAGCACGCCCGCCGCTTCCGCAGCCTCCCGCAAGACGCTCAGCGCTCCAGTCCACGTTCCGATCCGACCCGCCCAGCCATCGGTCATACCGAGTGTCCGGCGAATGTTCTTTGCTACGGATTCGATTTTGTCTGCGGGCTTGGCAGCACCGACGAACGTCAGCCGCTCGTGACCCATTTCAATCAGGTAGTCGCGCATCCACGCCTGCCGTCGCTGCATCGTGTGCAGCGTGTCGATCAGATTCGGACTAGAACGTGGGATCGGCTGGTCGCGCGCGGTCCGGAAGTCCGGGACCGGCAGCTTTTCTTCCGGCGGCTCGGAGAGAAAGAAATACCCGAGCGGCGTCCACGTCTTCTTCGCCAGCGTCTCGAGCTGCTTGAGCGTCGGCTGCGCCTCTCCGGACTCCCACTGCCCGATCCTGGGCAGATAGCGCGCGAGCGCATCCAGGCTCCGTCCGGAGCGCTCGATCGCCCAGCGGATCAGCTCGGGATTGACGTTGATGCTCTGCTCGGCCACGGTTTTAGGAAATGCTTGCGGGTTGGCGCCTATTATCGTGGGTCTGGTCGCGCACGTCGATTTTGCCTGTGACTGTCGCAGTGATCAGGGCGGTGCGGTACTCTTGAAGGCGCTCAATGGCAGTTTCAACCTTGGCGACCATCTTGTCGATCTTCGACATCTCGTGTTTGAGAAAGGCAACGATGGATTGTTGTTCTTCCAAGGGCGGTCGAGGCAACCGTTGATCTCGTACCTGAGAACCTGTAATTAGCGGCTGAGCGGTTCTCTCAGCAATTTCGTTCAAGTTGCGACTGCGAAGAACAGCCGCTAGGTAGATGCTATCAAACGTGCGATCGTCGGCGTCAAGAATCAGTGCATTGTCGGTAACCCACGCAGGGGGATCAACCTCATGAACGTTGCCGCATAGCGCACCAACTCGACCGATTACAACCACTCGTTGTTGCACATTCGCCCTTGATGTGTAACCCATGAGCCCGTTACCGCCGATCACAGGAGTTAGCGCGTCCTCTTCGGCTAGCGCAGACACGACTTCTGTCGAAATACCGTCCCCGCTTGCGCAACGTGCCCTCCACTTGAGGGGCAATATCACCCAATGATTTGGCACGTCGCCAAGCCACTCGATGCCGGAGGGCTTGAGCTTGGGGTGCGGCTCGAGGCCGGCGGCGCGCGCAGCGTCGGGCGGGAGGCCCCGGGTGACCGTGCGCGAAATGAGCGCGGTGCGCTTTTCCTTCAGTCGCTCAATCAGCTCCTGCTTCTTCGCTACCAGCGTGTCGATCTTCGCCGTTTCGCGGTCGAGGAAGGCGGCGATGGCGCGCTGCTCATCTGGTGGAGGAAGCGGAAGCCAAGCCTCGCCAATCGAGGATTTGGGCAAGCCATATCGCGTAACACCTGTCGCAGCCATTTGAAACTGCTGATTGACTGCGGATGCCTGCATTGCACGTAATAGAAACCTGGCAGAAAGAACATCGTGCTTCGGTCGAATAGTGGCGAGGTGATATCCGCAAACCAGGTCCGGCGCCGATTCGACGACAAGCGAGGGGACAGCGATGTCGCTCCACTCTTCTGAGTCCTTCGTAATCAGCACATCGCCAACCCGTAGACCGAAGCGAAAGATCTCGTCTGCGGTCGCGGTTGTTTCCATCAGCCCCATATCGGGGCGAATCTCATCGTTGTAGTAGACGTCCGTGTAGTTACAGAGTCGGACTGGCAATTCCTCGTCCGATGGGACCTTGTCGACATTGCTTACCCAATACGCTGCTGAGGTCTTGAGCCGTTTTACCTCCCAATGGACCGGCACGTCGCTAAGCCACTCCACGCCGCTAGATTTGTACTGGGAGTACGGCTTGGCGCGCACCCGCTACACCGCTTCGTGCTTGATGTCGGTCACGCCGTGATCTCCTTCAGCATGGCGACAATCTCGGTTTCGAGAGCCTCGATATCCTTCTCGATTTCCTCCAACGGCCGCGGCGACTCGTAGCGGTAGAAGTGCCGGTTGAGCGGGATCTCATAGCCGACCTTGGTCTTAGATTCATCGACCCAGGCGTCGGGCACGTGCGGCAGGACTTCGCGCTTGAAGTAGGCGTCGATGCTCTCCTTGAGTGGCACGCTTTCGGTGTCGCGCAGGTCCGGATCGGGTTCGGGGTTGTCTTTGGCGTCGCGGCAGATTTCGGCGGTTTCGTCGCGCTCGCCGAGGGCACTGAGGATCGCTTTCAGCTCGGCTGCGCTCAGGCGGACGCCGCGCTTCTGGTCGAGCGCCTTGAGGTCGGCAAGGAACGCGCTGCGGTCCTTGTAGAGCTTCTCCTTGCTCTCCTTGGCGAAGGCGTGCAGCAGGTCGCGGATCGCCTCTTGTCTCTCTTGCCCTTCGGCAATCTCCTCGCGCCGCGCCGCTTCGCTTTTCTTGTTGCTGGCGGCGAGGCCGGCGAAGGCGGATTCCTGATCGAGCCGCGCGATGCGTTCGGCGCTGGCCTGGAAGTTGAGGCGCAGCGGCCGCTCAACGGTGATCTTGTGGAAACCGAAGTCGGCGTTGTCGAAGATCTTGCTCACGGCGAGCGTCTTTTCCTTGCCGTCGATCGTGAACTTGCGCGTCTCGCCGTCCCGGAAGTCACCGTAGATGCGCGTGATATCACCGATCTGGTCCGCCTCGCTCTCGTCCTTGTCGCCGAGCTTGTTGCGTTTGTTGCCGAGGCTCTTTCTCATCTTCACGAAGAAGTGCCGCGCGTCGATGAGCTGAATCCTCCCTTTACGCTGCTTTTCCTTCCGGTTGGTGAGCACCCAGATATAGGTCGAGATGCCGGTGTTGTAGAAGAGCTGGTCGGGCAACGCGACGATCGCCTCCAGCCAGTCGTTTTCGATGATCCACTGGCGGATGTTGCTCTCGCCGCTGCCGGCGTCACCGGTGAAGAGCGGCGAGCCGTTGAACACGATGCCGATGCGGCTGCCGCCATCCTTCGGTGCCTGCATCTTCGAAAGCATGTGCTGGAGAAAGAGGAGCGACCCGTCGTTGATCCGCGGCAGCCCGGCGCCGAAGCGGCCGTCGTAGCCCAGCGTCGAGTGCTCCTTCTCGATGAAGCTCGCCTGCTGCTTCCACTCGACGCCGAACGGCGGATTCGCCAGCATGTAATCGAACGTGCGCTTCTTGCCTTTTTCGTCGCGGCCGAAGGCGTCCTTGGTGAAGGTATCGTCGAGGGCGATCTGGGCGTCCTCGCCCTTGATCAGCATGTCCGACTGGCACACCGCCCAGGATTCGTCGTTCCAGTCCTGGCCGAAGAGGTGCGGATTCGCGTCGGCGTTGAGATCGCGGATGTACTTCTCCGCGACCGAGAGCATGCCGCCCGTGCCGCAGGCGGGATCGTAGATGGTCTTCACCACGTGGCTGCGCCGCAGATCCTTTTCCGGGGAGAGCAGCAGGTTCACCATCAGCTTGATCACTTCGCGCGGCGTGAAGTGCTCCCCGGCCTCCTCGTTCGACTGCTCGGCGCCAATCCGGATCAGCTCCTCGAATACGTAGCCCATCTGCACGTTGTCCACGTGCTCCGACGACAGGTCGAGCTTCGCGAACGCCTTGATCACCTCGTAGAGCAGGTTCTTCTCGGCCATGCGCGTGATCTGCTGGTCGAACGCGAACCGTTCCATGATTCCGCGCACGTTGGGCGAGAACTTGCTGATGTAGCCGTTGAGGTTGGGTGCAAGCTGGTTCGGGTCGTCGAGCAGCTTGGCGAAATCCAGCTTGGAAAGGCTATAGAACGGCCGCTTGGTGATCTTCTGCAGCAGACTGCGAACAACGTTTTCCGGTTTACTCCTGATCGCTGGGTACTCCTCCAGCACCTTGGCCTTTGTAGGCTCGAGTAGCGAATCGAACCGCCGCAATACCGTCAGCGGCAGGATTACCTTGCGATATTCGTTCCGCTTGTACGGACCCCGGAGCAGGTTGCAGATGCTCCAGATGAAGTTCGCGAGCTGGGAATGAGTTTCGGCGTTCATTCATCGCTCTTGTGGCTCGCCAAGATACGATTCTAGCTGTTTGCGGCCGGGACGCGCCGTACCTTCAGCTCGTTCGCTTGAAAGCGCAATCTGGTAGTCGAGTACGTCCTACCTCCCAACCGCCAGTTCCGACGCACTCCACCCCCCGCCGAGCGCCTTGACCAACCCCACCGCGGCGACAAGCCGGCGTCCAAGAATGCCCACGGCCGCGCGCTCGTTGTTGAGCTGCGTAGTCTGGACCGTGACGACGTTGATGTAGCTCACGGTGCCCGCCTTGTACTGGTTGAGCGTGAGCTCCACCGACTCGCGCGCGGCGCGCACCGCGTCCTCCTGCACTTTCGCTTCCTCTTCCAGGATGCGCAGCGCGGCGAGGTTGTCCTCGACTTCCTGGAAGCCGGCGAGCACCGCCTGGCGGTATTCGGCAACGGTCGCGTCGTAGGCCGCGATCGCCTGCTCGGTCTGCGCCCTTCGCAGGCCGGCGTCGAAGATCGACTGCGCGAGCGCCGGGCCGATCGACCAGAAGCGAGCGGGCGCGGTCAGCCACTGCGCGGCATCGGCGCTGCGCGAACCGTAGGACGCCGACAGCGTGAGCGAGGGAAAGTAGGCCGCCTTCGCCGCCCCGATCTGCGCGTTCGCCGCCGCGACGCGGCGCTCGCCCGCCGCGATATCGGGCCGGCGCTCGAGCAGCTCGGAGGGCAGGCCCGGCGGGATGCGCGGCAGCGTCGCCGAAAGCGGAAGCGGGGCGATCGATAAACCCGCCGGCGGCCTGCCGATCAGGACCGCGATCGCGTGCTCGAGCTGCGCGCGCTGCACGCCGAGATCGATCGCCTGGGCCTGAGTGCTCTTCAACTGCGTCTCGCCCTGGACCACATCGACTTTGGCGGCGACGCCGGCCGCGTAACGGTTGCGCGTCAGTTCGAGCGACTTCCCGAAGGCCGCGACCGTGTCGTCGAGCAGTTGCCTCTGCGCGTCGAGCGCGCGCAGCTGGAAGTAGTTGGCGGCGAGCTCGGCCTGCACCGACAGGCGCGCCGCCGCGAGATCGGCCGCGCTCGCCTGGGCGTTCGCCTCGACCGCTTCGACCGTCCGCCGCAGCCGGCCCCACAGGTCGGCTTCCCACGCCGAGTTGAGGCTTGCGGAGCGGTTGGTGATGACGCGCCCGGCGGTGGTGCCGCCGATCACTCCGGTCGGCGAACGGCTGCGGGTCAGCGAAACGTCGGCTTCGAGCGTCGGGAAGTAGGCCGAGCGCGAGGAGGTGACCAGCGCCTGCGCCTGGCGGAACCGGGCCTCCAAGACGCGAACGTTCTGGTTCGACACCTCGACTCTTTCAACGAGTGCGTCGAGCTGCCGATCGCCGAAAACGTCCCACCACCTGCCGCGATCCAGGGCGTCCCGCGGCTGCGCGACGTTCCATTCACCCGCCTCCTTGTACGCGGGAGTGACTTCGGCATCGGGCCGCCTGTAGTCTGGCCCCACGGCACAGCCGGCGAGCATAACCACGATCGCCAGCGCACACCACCCCGCCGGCTGCGCCGGCACCCCTCCTCGACAAGGAGGGGAAGAAGTTCTTGTCATGGCGCCTCCAGCGAGGCACGCCCAGAGCGTCCGGCCCACACGCGCCGGCACCACAGCCGGAAGCGGTCGAGGTAGAGATACACCACCGGCGTCGTATACAGTGTGAGCAGCTGACTCACGATCAGTCCGCCCACGATAGCGATCCCGAGCGGCCGGCGGAACTCCGAGCCGTCGCCGAAGCCGATCGCGAGCGGCACCGCGCCCAGCATCGCCGCCATGGTGGTCATCATGATCGGGCGGAAGCGCAAGAGGCACGCCTGGAAGATCGCCGCTTCGGGGCTCTTGCCTTCGCTGCGCTCCGCTTCGATCGCGAAGTCGATCATCATGATCGCGTTCTTTTTCACGATGCCGATCAGGAGGATCACGCCGATCAGGGCGATGACGCTGAACTCGGTCCGAAACGCCATCAGCGCGAGAAGCGCGCCGACGCCCGCCGAGGGCAAGGTGGAAAGGATCGTGATCGGGTGCACGTAGCTTTCGTAGAGGATCCCGAGCACGACATAGACCGTGAGGAGCGCGGCGAGGATGAGCCACGGCTGGCTCTCCAACGACGCCCGAAAGGCGCGCGCGGTCCCCTGGAAGCTGCCGTGCACGGTCGTCGGCGCGCCGAGCTGCACCATCGCCTGGTTGATCGCGTCGACCGCCTCGCCCAGGGTCACGCCGAGCGCGAGGTTGAACGAGATCGTCGATGCGACGAACTGGCTCTGGTGGTTGACCGAAAGCGGCGCCGTGGTGGGCTCGTAGCGGGCGATCGCCGAAAGGGGCACCTGACCCCGTTTCGGCGAGAGTACGTAGATGTTCCCCAGCGCCTCGGGGCTCTGCCAGTACTGCGGCGCGACCTCCATCACAACGTGGTACTGGTTGAGCGTCGAATAGATCGTCGAGACCTGCGCCTGCCCGAAGGCGTTGTAGAGGGTCTGGTCGATCATCCGCATCGTGATGCCCAGGCGAGCGGCGGTCGGTCGGTCTATGACGAGAGTCGTTTGCAGCCCCTTGTCCTGCTGGTCGGTGTTGACGTCGGCAATCTCAGGGAGTTGCGACAAGGCCCGGCGCACCCGCGGCTCCCAGGTGCGCAACTCCGCGAGTTCATCGGCCTGGAGCGTGAACTGGTACTGCGCGCCCGACTGCCGTCCGCCCATGCGGATGTCCTGCACCGGCACGAGAAAGAGATTCGCCCCGGGCTCCCGAGTGAGCTTGGGACGCAGCCGCGCAATCACCTGGTCGGCGCTGACCCTGCGCTCTCTCACGGGCTTCAGCGTGATGAACATGAAGCCGGAATTGCGCTGTCCGCCGCCGGTGAAGCCGACCACGTTCTCGACCGCCGGGTCGCTGCGCACGATCTCGATAAAGTCGGCAAGCTTCTGACGCATCGCCTGGAACGAGATGCCCTGGTCCGCCTGGATCGAGCCGATCATGCGCCCGACGTCCTGCTGCGGGAAAAAGCCCTTGGGCACGATCACGTATAGGTAGACGTTGAGGCCGATGGTCGCGGCAAGGATCAGCATCATCAGGCGGGGGTGGCGCAGCGCCCAGGCGAGGCTCGCCTCGTACTCGGTTAGCATCCATCGGAACACGCTCTCGCTCGCGAGGAACAGTCGCCCGGGCTTGCGCTCGTGCGCGGGCTTGAGAAGCCGCGCGCACATCATCGGCGTCATTGTGAGCGACACAAGCAGGGACACGAGGATCGCCACCGAGAGCGTCACGGCGAACTCGCGGAACAGGCGCCCGACGATGCCGCCCATGAAAAGGATCGGGATGAACACTGCGATGAGCGACAGGCTCATCGACACGACGGTAAAGCTGACCTCGCGCGCGCCTTTCAGCGCGGCCTGGAACGGCGGCATGCCGCCCTCGATGTGGCGCGAGACGTTTTCCAGCACAACGATTGCGTCGTCGACCACGAATCCGGTGGCGATCGTGAGCGCCATGAGCGACAGGTTGTTCAGACTGAAGCCGGCGAGGTACATCACCCCGAACGTGGCCACGAGCGAGACCGGGACGGCGACGGCCGGGATCAGCGTCGCGCGCGCGTTGCGAAGGAACAGGAACACGACCAGGATCACGAGCGCCATCGCGATAAAGAGCGTCCTCTCGACCTCGAAAAGCGAGGCCCGGATGGTGCTCGTGCGCTCGAGTACGACATCCACATTGATCGTGCTCGGGATCGACGCGCGCAGCAGCGGCAAGAGCTCGCGGACGCGCTCTGTCGTCTCGATGATGTTGGCATTCGGCTGCCGGTTGATGATGACGAGCACCGAAGGCTTGCCGTTGGCGATGCCGGCGTTGCGCAGGTCCTCCACCGAATCGACGACCTCGGCGACGTCGGAAAGGCGCACCGCGGCGCCGTTGCCGCTTTTATCCGTCCGCCATGCGACGATGAGCGGGATGTACTGGCTCGCCTTCTTCGCCTGGTCGTCGGCCATGATCTGCCAGTGGCGGTCGCCTTCCTCGACCGAGCCCTTGGGGCGGTTGGCGTTGGCGGCGGAGAGCGCCGCGCGCACTTCGTCCAGGCCGATGCCGTACTTGTTCAGCGTCATCGGATTCAGCTCGACGCGCACCGCGGGGAGCGACGCGCCGCCCACGGTCACCTGGCCCACGCCTTCCGCCTGCGAGATCTTCTGCGCGAGGATGGTGGACGCCGCGTCGTACATCTGGCCGCGGTCGAGCGTATCGGAGGTGAGCGCGAGGATCATGATCGGCGCGTCCGCCGGGTTGACCTTGCGGTAGGTCGGGTTGCGGGGCAGGCTCGTCGGCAACTGGCTCCTCGCCGCGTTGATCGCGGCCTGCACGTCGCGCGCCGCGCCGTCGATGTCGCGGTCGAGGTCGAACTGCAGCGTGATGCGCGAGTTGCCTAGCGACGAGGACGATGTGATCTCGGTGACGCCGGCGATGCGGCCGAGCGCGCGCTCGAGCGGCGTCGCCACCGTCGCCGCCATCACCTCGGCGCTCGCGCCGGGAAGCTGCGCCTGCACCGAGATCGTCGGAAAATCCACCTGGGGGAGCGGAGCCACGGGCAAGAGCCCGAAGGCCGCGGCGCCGGCGAGCGTGACGCCTGCGGTCAGCAGCGTCGTCGCGACCGGGCGGCGGATGGAGGGCTCAGGCAGGTTCATTTTCCCCTCCTCGTCGAGGAGGGGTGCCCCGAAGGGGCGGGGTGGTCGTGCGTGCGCGTCAAACCACCCCGGCTGCTTCGCGGCCACCCCTCCTTGTCCAAGGAGGGGATAGTGCACTGCACGCAAGTTTCAGTGCGTCCCAACATCGCGGTCAGTCCCTGAGAAGCGTTGCATCGTACCCGCCGCGCCATGCCCGGTCACGCGCCGCGCCAGGCGATCGAACCAGAGGTAGATCACGGGCGTCGTGAAAAGCGTAAGCGCCTGGCTCAAGATCAGGCCGCCGACCATGGTGATGCCGAGCGGATGGCGCAGCTCCGAGCCGACGCCCGTGCCGAGCGCAAGCGGTAGCGCGCCGAGCAGCGCCGACATTGTCGTCATGAGGATCGGGCGGAATCTAAGGAGGCACGCATGAGTGATCGCGTCGCGCGGGCTCTTGCCGTCTTTGCGCTCGGCGTCGAGCGCGAAGTCGATCATCATGATCGCGTTTTTCTTGACGATGCCGATCAGGAGGATTATGCCGATCACGGCGATGATGCCCAGTTCGCTGCGCGTCAGCATCAGCGCGAGCAGCGCTCCCACGCCCGCCGAGGGGAGCGTGGAGAGGATCGTGAGGGGGTGAATGTAGCTCTCGTAGAGCACTCCGAGCACGATGTACATGGTGACGACCGCCGCGAGAATGAGCAGCAGCGTGTTCGCGAGCGACGCCCTGAACGCGAGCGCCGCGCCCTGGAAGCTCGTGCGCACCGAAGGCGGCAGCCCAAGCGAGTGCGCCTCGCCCTCGATCGCACGGACGGCATCGCCGAGCGAAGCGCCCGGGGCGAGATTGAAGGAGAGGGTCGCCGCGGGGAACTGGCCGAGGTGGTTTACGGCGAGGAGCGCGGACTTCTCGGTGACCGTGGTGATCGCGCTCAAGGGCACCTGGGCGCCCGAGGAGGAAGCGACGTAGATGTCTTTCAGCGCGTCCGGGCCGCGGCGGAATTCCGGCTTCACCTCGAGCACCACCCGGTACTGGCTCGTCTGCGTGAAGATCGTCGAGATCAGACGCTGCCCGAAGGCGTTGTAAAGCGCGATATCTATCGCCGCGGGCGTGATACCGAGCCGCCCCGCGGTGTCGCGGTCGATCGAAACGAACGCCTGCAAGCCCTGGTCCTGGAGATCGCTCGCCACGTCGGCGAGCTGCGGCAGGTGCCGCAGGCGATCGACCAGGCGATGCACCCACAGCGCGAGCTCCTCGGGATTCGCGTCCTCGACGGTGAGCTGGTACTGGGTGCGGCTGACGCGGCCCTCGATGGTGAGGTCCTGCACCGGCTGCATATAGAGCGAGATGCCCTGGACCTGCGCGATCAGCGGCTGCAGCCGCTGCATGACTTCCCCGACGTCGGCGCCGCGTTCGGACTTCGGCTTCAGGTTGATGAAGACGCGGCCGTTGTTGAGCGTCGTGTTGACGCCGTCCACGCCGATGAAAGAGGAGATGCTTTCCACCGCGGGGTCCTGCAGGATCGCCTCGGCAAGCGCGCGCTGGCGATCGGCCATCGCGGCGAAGGAGATCGACTGCGGCGCCTCGGAGATGCCCTGAATGACGCCCGTGTCCTGCAGCGGGAAGAAGCCTTTCGGCACGACGATATAGAGGATCACGCTCGCCGCGAGCGTGGCGACGAAAACCCACAGCGTCGCCGTCTGCCGGTCGAGCACCCAGTCGAGCATCGCGCCGTAGCGCTCGATCATTGCATCGATGAAGCGGCCAGCCAAGCGGTAGAACTTGCCCTGCTCGGACTCCGGCCTGCGGCGCAACAACTTCGCGCACATCATCGGCGTCAAGGTGAGCGACACCACCGCCGAGATCAGGATCGAGACCGCGAGCGTGATCGCGAATTCTCGGAACAGGCGCCCCACCACCTCGCCCATGAAGAGCAGCGGGATCAGCACGGCGATCAGCGAGAAAGTGAGCGAGATGATGGTGAAGCCGATCTGCTCGGCGCCTTTCAGCGCCGCCTGCAAGGGCGGCTCGCCTTCCTCGACGTAGCGCGCGATGTTCTCGATCATCACGATCGCGTCGTCCACGACGAAGCCGGTGGCGATGGTGAGCGCCATGAGCGTGAGGTTGTTGACGCTGAACCCGGCGAGATACATGACACCGAAGGTGCCGACGAGCGAAAGCGGCACCGCGATGCTCGGGATGAGCGTGCCCGCGGCGGTGCGCAGGAAAAGGAAAATCACCATGACGACCAGCGCCACCGCGAGCATCAGCTCGAACTGCACGTCCTTGACCGACGCGCGGATGGTGACCGTGCGGTCGGTGAGCGTCGCGACCTCGACCGACGCAGGGAGAGATTCGGTGAGCTGCGGCAGGAGCCGTTTCACGCGATCCACCACCTCGATCACGTTCGCCCCGGGCTGGCGCTGGATGTTGAGGATTACCGCGGGAACGTCGTTCATCCACGCCGCGAGCCGCACGTTCTCCGCGTCCTCGACGATGTCGGCGACGTCCGATAAAAAGATCGGTGCGCCGTTCCCGCTCTTGTCGTTCCGAAACGCGACGATCACGGCGCGATACTCGGCGGCCGAGCGCAGCTGGTCGTTGGCGTCGATGGTATAGGCGCGGCTCGGGCCGTCGAAGCTGCCTTTCGCCTGGTTGACGTTGGCCGAGGCGATCGCGGTGCGCACGTCCTCCAGATTCAAGCCGTTTGCGGCGAGCGCGCGAGGATTGACCTGAACGCGCACCGCCGGCCGCTGGCCGCCGGAAAGCGTGACCAAGCCCACGCCGGGAAGCTGCGAGATCTTCTGCGCAAGACGCGTATCGACGAGGTTCTGCACCTGCGGGAGGGGCATCGTCTTCGAGGTAATGCCGAGAGTAAGGATGGGCGCATCCGCCGGATTCACCTTGCTGTAGACGGGAGGCGCGGGCAGATCTGCCGGGAGGAAATTGGAGGCGGCGTTGATCGCCGCCTGCACTTCCTGCTCTGCGACGTCGAGCGTCAGCTCCAGGCTGAATTGCAGCGTGATCACCGAGGCGCCGCCCGAGCTCGTGGAGGACATCTGCTTCAGGCCAGGCATCTGCCCGAACTGGCGCTCGAGCGGCGCGGTGATCGACGAAGTCGCCACGTCCGGGCTCGCGCCGGGATAGAAGGTGACGACTTGGATCGTCGGGTAGTCCACCTCGGGCAAAGCCGAGAGCGGCAGCAGCCGGTAGGCGATCGCGCCGGAGAGAAGGATCGCGGCCATCAGCAGCGAAGTCGCCACCGGCCGCAGGATGAACAGCCGCGAGGGGTTCATGCACCCTCTTTGCGGCGCCGCTTGCCCTCGCCTTTCCCCGGCGCCTTGCCCTCGCCGGGCACCGCGCGGGTCGTGCGATCGGGAATTTCCACCTTTGCGCCGTCGCGCAAGCGGTCGCTGCCCTCCACGACCATCATCTCACCGGGGGCGAGGCCGGACTCGACCGACACGTTGTCGCCGTCAACCGTGCCCACGCTCACCTTGCGCAGTTCGACCGTGCGGTCCTCTTTTATGACGTAGACGAAGGTGCCCTGCCCGCCGCGCACGACGGCCGAGTTCGGCACGAGCGTCGCGCCGCGCCGGACATCGAGCAGCGTGCGCACGTTGACGAACTGGTTGGGAAAGAGGCTCCCGTCTTCGTTCGGAAACTGCGCCTTGAGCTTGATCGTGCCCGTCGCGGGATCGATCTGGTTGTCGACGCTGGCGAGCGCGCCCACCGCGAGCTTCTTTTTCTGCTCGCGGTCGTAGGCCTCGACGGGCAGTTTTTCGCCCGAGCGCAACCTCTGCAGCAAACTCGGCAGGTTGTCCTGCGGGATGGTGAAGATGACCGTGACCGGTTGCACCTGCGTGATGACCACAAGGCCGTTCGCGTCGCCTGCGCGCACGATGTTGCCCTGATCCACCAGGCGCAGGCCGATACGCCCGCCGATGGGTGCGGTAATGCGCGAATAGGTCAGCTGGAGCCTGGCGTTGTCGAGCTGGCCTTGGTCGAATTTGACCGTGCCTTCGTACTGGCGAACCAGCGCCTCCTGCGTGTCCACCTGCTGCTTGGCGATCGAGTCCTGCGCGTAAAGCGTGCGGTAGCGTTCCAAGTCGATGCGGGCGTTGGCAAGCAGCGCCTGGTCGCGTGCCATCTGGCCCTCGATCTGCACGAGCTGCGCCTGGTAGGCGCGCGGGTCGATCTCGGCGAGAAGGTCCCCCTCCTTCACCAGCTGCCCCTCCCGTAACAAGACCCTGACAAGCTCGCCGTCCACCCGGCTCCGCACGGTCACCGTCCTAAGCGGCGTTACCGTCCCGAGGCCGTTGAGGTAAATGTTGATGTCCCCGGTTCGCACCGTGGCGGCAACGACGGGGGTCGGCCGGTTGGGATCGAAGCCGCGCCGGCCCGCCGGGCGTCGCTCGGCGTCGCTCGGCGCAAGGAAATACACCGTCGCTCCACCGGCTGCCAGCAACAGCACCAGGATCACGACCCAGGCCCCCCGCAGGGAACGGCGTTTCTCGGTCAGCAGAGTCTGGTTCTCGATTTTCATGTGGGCCCAAGAGCGCGCCGAGTGCGCTCCCCGCAAGGCGCGCCCTGTACGATTAAAGCAGAGAAGTGTAACTTTCCCATTTCACGAGACCCATGTCTGCAACAGGATGTTACCGCGCCCCCTGGCCTGGTGCGGGAGATTAGGTCGATGCCGATCAGACAGATCATCGAAGGCGGCCGCGTCCCGGTCAAGGTTTTCACCGACGACGTCGAGCCCCATGCACGTCAGCAGCTCGAGAACGTCGCCCGGCTGCCGATCGTGTTCGGCCACGTCGCAGCGATGCCGGACGTACACGCCGGGATCGGGGCTACGGTAGGCGCGGTGATTTCCACCAAGGGCGCGATCATTCCGGCCGCCGTGGGCGTGGATATCGGCTGCGGAATGAATGCGATGCGGCTCTCGCTCAAAGCGGACGAGCTTCCCGACAGCCTCTCGCGCGTTCGCGCGGAAATCGAACGCTCGGTTCCGGTAGGCTTCGGCGAGCACGGCGATGCCCGGGCGCGCCGCGACGCCTGCACGCCGCTCGCGAGGCGGCTCGCAGGCATCATCCGCAAGCATCCGAAGATCGCCAAGATGCAGCGCGACCACGAAAAGAAATGGGTGCGGCAGATGGGCTCGCTCGGCGGCGGCAATCACTTCATCGAGCTTTGCCTCGACGAAGCGCAGCACCTCTGGGTGATGCTGCACTCCGGAAGCCGCGGCATCGGCAACTGCATCGGCCGGTACTTCATCGCTCTGGCGCGCGAAGCGATGCTGAAGGAAAACGTCCACCTTCCCGACCGCGACCTTGCCTGGTTGAGCGAGGGTTCGAAACCGTTCGACGACTACGTCGAGGCGGTCGGCTGGGCGCAGGACTACGCGTTTTCGAACCGAGGCGAGATGATGGACCTGATCCTCGAGGCGCTGCGCCGCCACTTTCCCCCGTTCGAGGTCACCGGCGAAGCGATCAACTGCCACCACAACTACGTGGAGCAGGAAAAACATTTCGGCGAGCGCGTTTATGTGACGCGAAAGGGGGCGATCAGCGCCCGCACGGGCGAGCTCGGGATCATTCCAGGCAGCATGGGCGCGCGCTCCTACATCGTGCGCGGCAAGGGCAACCCCGAGTCCTTCCACTCCTGCGCCCATGGGGCCGGGCGCCGCATGAGCCGGACCGAGGCGAAACGCCGTTTCTCGCGCGCCGATCTCGAGGCGCAGACGCAGGGCGTTGAATGCCGCAAGGACAAGGGCGTACTCGACGAAATTCCGGGAGCCTACAAGGACATCGACAAGGTGATGGCCGACCAGACGGATCTGGTCGAAGTCGTCCACACGCTGAAGCAAGTCGTCTGCGTGAAGGGTTGAGCCGATGTCTCGGGAGGACGCAGCGCAGCCCGAATTCTGGGAAAAGCGCTTCCGCGAAAACTTCACGCCGTGGGACGCGGGACGCGTCCCCGAGGCGCTCGGGCAATTCCTGAAAACCGAGCCGCGCGGGCAGCGCGTGCTGATTCCGGGTTGCGGCTCCGGCTACGAGGTGCGCGCCTTCTCCGAGGCGGAACACGAGGTGCTGGCGATAGACTTTGCACCCGCCGCAGTAGAGCGCACGCGACAAAACCTGGGGCCGCTCGCGCATCTCGTGCGCCTCGCTGATTTCTTCGAGTTCGATTTCACCCGGCCTTTCGATCTCGTCTACGAGCGCGCCTTCCTGTGCGCGCTGCCGCGGCGGTTGTGGCCCGGCTACGCGCCGCGCGTAGCGGAGCTGCTGCGGCCCGGAGGCAAGCTCGCGGGATTTTGCTTTTTCGACGACGGCGAGCGCGGGCCGCCGTTCGGACTCAAGGCCGGAGAACTCGAAACGCTGCTCGGTGGGCGTTTCGATCGGATCGCCGATTCCCCAGTCAGCGACTCGATCCCGATCTTCGCCGGGAAGGAACGCTGGCAGCTGTGGATACGGCGATAAGGACGCCGACTCGACTCCAAGCGCTATCAGACAACCGGAAGGCTTGAGCTCATCGGCGTCCTTGATGAGGCGCCCTCAGACGACGCGCACGCCGTCCCAATACTTCGAGAGCAATGCGTCGTTGGTCAATAGCGTCAAAGGCTCGGCGATGCTCTGCGCAATCAACAACCGGTCGAACGGGTCTCGATGGATAGCCGGCAGCCTAGTCACGCCGACCGCGTGCAGGGCGGTTACCGCCAGCTCGATCAACCCCATGTCCGGCAGAGCGGCCCTAAGGGTCGCCACGTTGACGCGAAAGTCCTTGCGGCCCAGGGAGCTCTTGATCGCAAGCTCCCAGATACTCGCCGCGCTGAAATAGACCTCGTTGGCGCCGTCTTCGAGCAGCTCGCGCGCTTCGCGGGGCAGGCGCTTGCTGCTTGCCGCCGACCAGAGCAGCAGGTGCGTATCGAGCAGCAGGCGCACTACTTGCGGCCTTCGAACGCACGCAGCACCGATTCCGGCAGAGGGGCGTTGAAATCGTCAGGGATCCGGAACCTGCCGTCGAGCAGCCCGAGCCGGCGACGTCCGCGAACCCTGGTCAATGGAACGAGTTTCGCGGCGGGCCTGCCCGCGCGGGCAATAATTACTTCCTCTCCGGCCTCAGCGCGCTCGACGAGCTTTGACAATCCGGTCTTCGCCTCGTGAATATTAACGTGTTTCATCGCCTTCTCCGGGTCCAGCGTTCATTAGCTAAGTCTAGCTAACTGCACGCTGAAGTCAAGGCAGGACGGCAGCGCGCCAGGCAGATCACCCGAAGTCAGGCATTGGCGCATGGACCGACACGGAGATCAGGCGCACCCTCACTCACGGCGTGTCGCGCGACGGCCGGGCCTTCAGGAACTCGGCTGACGCGGTGGTGGTCTTCGGCAGCCATCGCTGCAGCGCCCTGCGGTTGCGCTATGGGAGGAGCCGTGCGAACAGCTTCAGGTCCACGTTTCCGCCGGAGAGGATTACCCCGACGCGCTTGCCCGCGACGGGCAATCCTCGCTCGAACAGGCCCGAGGCGCCGAGCGCGCCGGTCGGCTCGACGACGATCTTCATGCGCTCCCACAGAAAGAGCATTGTCCGGACAAGCTCCGGGTCGCTTACCGTCACCATGTCGTGCACGTAGCGCAGCACCAGCGGAAACGTCAATTGCCCGAGCGCATGCGTGCGCGCACCGTCGGCGATGGTGTCCGGGTTGTGGCAGGTCTGCAAGGTCTTCGTCTTGAAGGAGCGCGTGGCGTCGTCCCCCGCCTCGGGCTCCACGCCGATGACCTTGCAGCCAGGCGCGAGATGCGAGGCCGCTACCGCGCATCCCGCAATCAGCCCACCGCCGCTGCAGGGAACAAACAGGTAATCGAGCGGCCCCGAGTCCTCGATCAGCTCTTTCGCCGCCGTGCCCTGACCCGCAATCACCTGCGGATGGTCGAAGGGCGGGATCATCGTGAGCCCGCGCTCGCGCGCTATTTTTCCCGCCACCTCCTCGCGCGTCGTCTCGCGTCGGTCGTAGAGCACGACTTCGGCGCCGTAACCGCGGGTCGCTTCGATCTTGACCGTGGGGGCATCCGCCGGCATTACGATCGTAGCGTGGATGCCGAGCAGTTTTCCGGCGAGAGCGACCGCCTGAGCGTGGTTGCCCGAGGAATACGCGACAACACCGCGCTTGCGCTCATCGATCGGCAGTTGCGACATCGCGTTGTAGGCGCCGCGAAACTTGAACGCGCCCATGCGCTGGAGGTTCTCGCACTTGAAGAACACTTCCGCGCCGGTGCGCTCGTTCACCGTCCGGGAAGTGAGCGCCGGCGTGCGGTGCGCGTGGCCGGCGAGACGCTCAGCGGCGGCGGCAATGTCGGAGTACTGGACGGCAAGCGGGCGGTCGGGAGCGTTCATTCAGGGTCGAATACGAAGTATTCGGCCCCGATTCTACGCCGCCCGCCCCTCGCACGTCGCGGGCTATCCCCGGGGAACGCTCCTCCCGTAGATCATTCCGATGACGATGCCGACCAGACCGAACTGCAACAAGTAGAGCTGGTCGCGCAGGCGCGTGAACTCCTTCTCCTTCACGAGGAGCCGCTTGCGCTCGGCAAGCCACTCCTCGCGCGAGACACTATGGCATTGGGTTTCATCGACTGGACTCCCCCGGTCAGGCGAGCGCCTTCTCCAGCCGCGCGAGGCAACCGTTCCAGCCCTGCTCGTGGTGATTGCGTGCCTCCTCGTCGAAGAACTGCTCGTGCCTGAGCGTGAGTTCCGTGCCGCTCCCTGAGGCGCGCAGCTCGATCGTGACGACCGATTCGCGCTCGGGTGTGGTCTTCCAGGCCCAGGTGTAGACGAGCTTCTTGTTCGGCGTGATCTCGCGGTAGACGCCGCTCACGTCGTGCACCTGGCCGTCGGGCGCATTCATGACGATGTGATAGCGGCCCCCGACGCGCAGGTCCGTTTCGGCGAGCGGGACCTTGAACGCGTCGCTCGGGGCCATCCATTTTTTCAGCGCTTCCGGCTCGGTGATCGCGCGCCAGACCTTCCCCGGCGCTGCGTCGAGCTTGCGGACGATCGAGAGCGACGGCCGTTCCTGGGTCTTGGTGTTTGCCATGCTTGGGTCTCCTCTTGGTGGTACAGAAATCGGGCAAGTGCGTCGAGCCGCTGCTCCCAGAACTCGCGGTAGCGGGCGAGCCATTCCGACGCATCCTTCATGGGGCCGGCAGACAGAGTGCAGTTGACCACCCTGCCTTCCTTTTCCTGTTTGATCAGTCCGGCGTCCTCAAGGATGCGCAGGTGCTTCATGAATCCTGGCAGCGACATCGGGAACGGGCGCGAGAGCTCGGTGACCGGGCGGCTGCCGCTTGCGAGCGCGTTGACCACTTGCCTGCGCGTCGGGTCGGCGAGGGCGGCGAATACCGCGTCGAGCGGTTTCTCCAAATACTTAACCATAAGGTTTAGTATTTCCCGAAACTATGGCCATGTCAAGCATTGCCTTACCGGAAGCGAGACGGGCGTATCGGGGATACGAGTTCTAGCGGCGCTTGCCCAGCCACCGCTCGAGCAGCCGCCGGCCCGCCCCACCGGCCGATTCGCCGAGCACGCAGGTATCGGCGGCGGCGCGGCCGAGGCGCACCTTGAACGACATCAGCTCGTCGCGCCGAAACGCGTGAACGACGACGCGCTCCCCTGGATGCCGCTTGGCCAGCATCGCATCCAGTCCGCCCTGCCCGGGACGCAGGCCGTGTAACGGATCGCCGTGCTCATGTCGTCATTTGCCCCCGCGCCCGGCCCGCGTTTCGCGCACCGACTCCGCGGGCTCGGCCTCCACGTCCTCGGCTTGCGCCCGCTGCTGCAGCCACCGGGAAAGTTTAACGGCCTCCGGTCGGGTCCCCGCTCCTCGCGGAAGAACGATGAAATAGGCGCGCGAATCCGCGGGCGAGCGCATGTAGCGCTTGCCGAACGGCAGGATGAGCTTGCCGAGCTTCACCCATTTATCCACGAAACGGCTTCTCCCGAGCGCGATGCCCTGGCCTTCGACCGCAGCCTGGATGAGCTGGTCGTAGTGAGAGAAGCGCAGCATGCCGGCAGGCTTCACGTCCTGCGTCTGCGTCAGCTCGAACCACACATCCCAGCTCAGCCACGGATAGCGCCGCTCCGGGTCGTCGTAGTGCAGCAATACCTGTCCCGACAGGTCCTTTGGCGACTTGAGTTTCCTGCCGGCGAGCACCGATTCCGAGCACACGGGAAACACCCGCTCGCCGAACAGCCGCACGGCGCCCTCGCCTGCCGTCTTGGGCGTGCAGTAGCGGATCGCGAGATCGATGCCTTCGCGCTCGAGATTTTGGATTTCGTTCGTCGCGGCGAGGCGCATGTCGATCCCCGGATGGGCCCGCCGGAAATCGTTGAGCCGCGGCACCAGCCAAAGCGCCGCAAAAGACACGGTGGTCGTAACCGTGAGCATGCCGGCCGGACGCGCGCCCAGCCTACCCGCAACGTCGCGCAGCAGCCGCAGGACTTCGCCCGAGGTCTTGTAGAGCGTCTGGCCCTCTTCGGTCAGGCGCAACTCGCGGTGGCGCCGTCGAAACAGCTCCACGCCGAGTTGGTCCTCAAGCGTCTTCACCTGGCGGCTGATCGCGGATTGGGTGACATAGAGCTCCGCCGCGGCCTTGGTGAAGCTCAAGTTGCGCGCCGCCGCCTCGAAGCCTTTGAGCAAGTCGAGAGAAGGCAGATCGCGGGTGCGTTTAGGCATTCCTTTTTCTCATGCAAAACATTCTAAAAGATCGTTTGATCCGGCCTGGGCTTCGCCGAATAATGTCCCTCGTCGAATGGCCGCGCATCAGGGGTTGGTTAAGCGTCCAGATGCATGCGGAATCAGCATTATGAAAGGAAGGACTATGGACATCAAGTTTGCAGATCAAAGTCGGGTAGCCCGGTATGGAATCGCCCTCGGCGTCCTGCTGTACGCCGTTTGGCGCGGGCTGGTCTGGTTTTTCGTGCCGAAGGATTTCGACCCGCGCCACCTGCGCAACCGCTAGTCAATCAGAAAAGGAGCGCACATGAACCTCAGTTTTGATCGCGCCCAGTTTCGTCTCGAAGCACATCAAGTCGTCCGTCTCTACGACCCCGAAGGCGCCCGGGTCGAATGCGTCAGTGGAGCGCTGTGGATTACCCAGGACAGCGACCATCTAGACCATTGGCTCGAATCCAACGGCGCGCTGACGCTTGACCGGCCGGGTCTTGCGCTGATCCATGCGCAGAAACCGAGCGAAATCGTCCTATTCGAGCCGGCACCGCTGCCGGGTTTGCGGAATCGGATCGGGCACGCGTTGACAGCGGCGTCGTGCGCAATCGGCAGGTGGTTCGTCCGGCAGTTTGGCCCCGAATCCATAGTCAGGCGCCGTCGGCCCGGCTGGTACCACGGGCTTTGATCGGGAAGCTGTAACCCCTCGTCACCGCCACTTCAAGCTCGCCGCTCTGATTTGGTGCGGCTGGCTCTGCCCGCTCTCAATTCGACAGGAGATATTTCGCCGGGCCTTTGCGTCAGGCGGGGTGCCTTCACGCCCCGCCGCAGGGTTCGTTGACACGGCAACATCAAGCTCCTAACATCGGTCCCGCATCTCCCTCCCCAAAGAACCTCAAACCTACAAGGAGACACCGATGTCCACCGCTTGGAAAAATGCGTCTACGCTCATGGCGATCGCGTGCGCCCTCGGTCTGGCCTTGCCGGCCGTCGCGCAGCAGCCGGCTCCAAGGACGCTCAAGATGCAATCCACCTGGCCCGCCAGCCTGACGCTGCAGGACAACTTCCGCATGTTCGCCGCAAGCGTAGAAAAACTCACAAGCGGCCAGCTCAAGATCGAGGCGATGGCGGCAGGGCAGGTCGTGCCCGCATTCGAGATTCTGGACGCCACGCACAAGAAGGTGATCGACGGCGGCCACGGCGTTGCGTACTACTGGGTCGGCAAGAACAAGGCCGCCACGCTTTTCTCGGCCACACCCGCCGGTCCGTTCGGCATGGACCATTTCGACTTCCTTGGCTGGATGTACGAAGGCGGCGGCATGGAACTCTACTGGGAGTTCTACCGCGACGTCCTGAAATTGAATGTCGTGGGTTGGCCGATCGGCGGCTCGAGCCCGCAGGCGTTCGGCTGGTTCAAGCGGCCGATCAAGAGCCTTGCCGATTTCAAGGGCATGAAGTGCCGCCAGACCGGCATCGTCGCGGAGATCTACCAGAGGATGGGGATGCAAACGGTGAACATGCCGGGCGGCGAAATCGTTCCTTCAGCGCAGCGTGGCGTCATCGACTGCGCCGAGTGGGTCGGCGGCATTGAGGATCTGCGCCTCGGGCTGCCGCAGGTATGGAAGTACCACTACACGCCGGGGATGCACGAGAGCAATTCAATGCTCGAGCTCATCATGAATTCCGAAGTGTGGAATAGCCTGCCCCCGCAACACCAGGAAGCCGTGCGCGCCGCGACGTTCGACACCTTCGTTCGCTGGGGCATACGCTGGCAGAAGCAGAACGCCGACGCGATCGAGGAGATGCGCACCAAGTACGGCACGCAGATCCTCAACACGCCGCCGGAGATACTAATCGCGTTCCTGAAGACCTGGGACATAATCGCCGCGGAGGAATCGGCGAAAAACCCATTCTTCAAGAAGGTCTACGAGTCGCAGCGCGTCTACGCGGCGAAGGTGGTGCCGGCGAAGCGCTTCATGTACCCGCCTTATTCGTTCGCGGCCAACTATTACTTTCCCAGGGTGAAGCCTGCGGCGAAGGGCGCGGCGAAGAAGTAGCTCCGGCAAGCGAAGGCAGGACTATTCTAGAAAAACCTCAATCCACAAAGGAGACACCCGATGCGTGCAGCCTGTAGAAACGCTCTTGTGCTCGCGGTGCTCGCAACCGGCCTTGGCTTTGCTGAGACAACGAGCAGCCAGCAGCCGGCGCCAAGAACCCTCAAGATGCAGTCCACCTGGCCGGCGAGTTCCACTCTGCAGGAAAACTTCAAGTTCTTTGCCGAACGGGTGGACAAGCTCACCAGCGGGCAGTTGAAGGTCGAAACGATGGCGGGCGGACAGGTCGTGCCGCCGTTCGAGGTGCTCGACGCCACGCACAAGAAGGTGCTCGACGGCGCGCATGCCGTCAGCTATTACTGGATCGGCAAGCACAAGGCCACGACCCTGTTCGCGTCTACGCCGGCCGGTCCTTTCGGCATGGACCACATGGACTTCCTCGGGTGGATGTACGAGGGCGGAGGGCTCGAGATGTACTGGGATATGTATCAGAAGGAGATGAAGTTGAACGTCATCGCCTTCCCGATCTTGCCCTCGAGCCCGCAGGCGTTCGGCTGGTTCAAGCGGCCGATCAAGAACCTCGCCGATTTCAAGGGCATGAAATGCCGGCAGACCGGCATCGTCGCCGAGATCTTCCAGAAAATGGGCATGCAGACGGTGAACATGCCCGGCGGGGAAATCGTCCCTTCAGCGCAGCGCGGCGTGATCGACTGCGCCGAATGGGTCGGCGGCATCGAGGACCTCAGGCTCGGCCTTCCCCAGGTATTCAAATACCACTACGTTCCCGGCATGCACGAGCCGAGCGTATTCGGCGAGTTGCTGATCAACAACGACGTCTGGACGAGCCTTCCGGCGCAGCAGCAGGAGG
>Ga0137451_1000067_pt1 | contig 33243 bp, 52 predicted proteins | sample EasRivERMGT500_2_FD_102336 | JGI IMG/M metagenome (GOLD analysis project Ga0137451, IMG submission 102336) | Soil microbial communities from meander-bound floodplain in the East River, Colorado, USA - East River MetaG ERMGT500_2 | ecosystem: Environmental > Terrestrial > Soil > Floodplain ... | reverse complement strand
TCGGAGTAGGCGACGATCTGCGTGGCCTTCGGGTTGTCGCTGATTAGGCGCGCGGTCGCCAACGCATGGCGGGCACACTGCTTCAGCGTCTTCTGAAGATGCGGCAGCTTCTCCTCGTCCGCGAAGTCAACGCGGAGTTGGATGGTGAACTCTCTCTGCATGTCTGCTCCTTTCCTTTTGAGTAGCCAGTCCTTCTTCCATTCGATGAGCGCGTCAAGCTCGTCGTGGGAGCCGGTGAATGTCCCGTGCTGGCGGCGCAACCGTTTGTTGAACCAGTCATCTGTGTGGGACATTCATTGGCTCCTTTGGTCGTTCGCACTACTTTCGTGGTGTTTGAACGCACTACTTTTGTGTCTTACCGTGGCGGTAAGCCGGGGGATTGCTCCCCCGGCACCGTCTCACCTTACTGGGCGAGCGTCGAGATGATCGACACCAGCGAAGCATTCTTGGAAATCCAAGCCTGCATCGCGGGCTCGTTGATGATGCCCTTGTAGTCCCTGCTGAGCAGCGAACTGATGTACGTGACCCCCATGTCTTTGGGCAGTCGCTGGATGTACTGGATGCACGGACCCAAGTCAGGCGTCTGTGTATAGCCAGCCATCTGGTAGGCCATCAGCATCTGCAGGTCAGCCCGAGTAGGCACTGGCGTGTTGGCAGGGTCCGCGACGACTTCCTGATAGGACGGAAGCTGGGTCAAGAACTCCAGATGACTGAGCAGCGATTGAGTGGCAGGCATGCCAATCGTTCCTGCCACCGTGCTCATGGTGGACGGAGTGATGTCCTGATTGCCCTGCATCGCCCAGATGCTCTGCAGGAAGCGATCAGTCGCACAGAGTTGCCGAGGGTTGCACCACGGTCCCTGTTCCTTCGGTTCAGCTTCGAACACGATCTGCGGGTTCGCCGCAGCCCATGCCTTCACGACCGGAGTGGTCTGCCACATGACACCCTGATGCCGGTAGGGCTTGTCGAGGTATCGCAGAGTGACGTCGATATCGCCGTCGATGTTGATAACGGATCGGCGTGCGATGCAGAAGTCGAAGTCCTTGCTCACACCGTAGCGTGCGCCCTGATTGGTACAGGCGAGACGCACACTGCCGGGGGGCAGGTACCATGGGGAAGTACCACCGTTGAGGAAGATTTCCGCAACTGCCCGCTTCACGTCGGCTTCACCTTGGCCGTACTCGTCGATGACCAAGAAGCAGCGGTCGAACATGAAGGCGGGCTGGAGTGGTCCACCCTTGCCATCCGTCATCATCATCCACAACGGCACCGATGGCTCCGTCACAGTGATGGTGCGTGGCACCGTCTGTCCTGTGCTGTTGTCCAGCACGTTGAAGGCTTTCTCACCCTTGAACTGATACCCGATCAGGTCCGGAGGGGTCTGGGTAGCAGCGAAGATCACGCCGAACCCCCAACGGATGCCCTTCGGTGCATCACGGTCACGAAGCTCCTCGAACATGGAGAACGCCACGCTCGACTTGCCGAGACCAGAACCCGACTGCCAGAGCGTAGCGTTGCCAGCGGCAATGTTCGCCATCGTCTGGTATCGTGCTTCTACAATGTTCATTCTTTGCTCCTTCTCTTGAGTTGCTGATGGCCATCATCAGGCACCGCCTTACGGTGCGACCCCCGCCGCGTCGGGCAACGGGGATTTCGGCCTTACGCCTGATCTACAGTAGACAGCGCCTTCACTGTCTGGATGAACGCGACGGCCAATGAGGACGTGCGGGACTTCAGCGAAGCAATCGTCTCGCTGTCAGCCGCGATCTGCCGCTGCAATATCGAGACCTGTTCCTCGGCGGTGACAGCACGCGACTGCCAGTCCGATGCGGTACGGGACCAGTACTGCACGCCGCCTGTACCGGGCGGACGTCCACGCTTCTGTCGGGCAGGCTTCTCAAGAACTTTAATCATGTACCTTGTCTCCTTCTCAGTTGGGGGTGGACCTAGAGTGAGTAGTTGCGAGCTTCGTCTTCCGTCAGGAAGAAGTGGATGCCGCTGGCGCATTCATAGAATGCGGGGTCGTACCCCTGCTTGGGCTTCACCCACTCTCCGACGCGATACTGGAACCTCCAGTCATAGTCAGAGTGAGCAACTCTCTTCTTCCTGCCGTCCATGTCGGTGATGGCCAGCACCTTCGCCTTGGCAGCGCGACACTTGTAACCTCCGCTCTGCTGTCGCTGCGTCTTGGCGGTGATCTTGAGTGTGACAACGCCGTGGGTGACTGGCGCGTGCCGATCTTTAGGGTCATCAAGGCGGACCTTCTTGTACCCGATGATCGTCTTGCCTTCTAACTTCAGGATCGGAATGGGTATCCGCTTCCCGTATGTTCCGGTGTTGTGGTCGTATAGCCTCGCGGTCTTTGGGTGTGGCTTCACGATTGGCATTGTGGCTCCTTCTGGTTAGAGTTCTAGGTCACGCATCGCTCCGCAGTACGAGCATTGCTCGTGCCACGGAGTATCTCGTGAACGTCTCCATAGATGCTTCTCGATCATGGAGTTCGGACACTTCTCGAACCGATCAGCTAACGAGCGGCGTGCATGGGCTTGAGTTTGCTTCTCCAGCAACTCCTCCACCCAGTTCAACGCTGCTTCCGTTAGCTCTCGGTATGCCATCGTTCCTCCTGAATAGGTGGGTGGAGACACTGAAGGAGCATACAGCACCTCCACCCGCATGGCCCTCGGAGACCCACTCCCCTACTAGCCACGCATCTGAATTGGGTTCTGCCCTCCGCTGTCACCGAAGGGCAGTGTCTCAACTCAGCAAGATGATCGCGATCATGAAGATCGCAAAGAAAGCGAGAAACCAGTTCAGGTCTCTCACGGGCTTACCGCCACGGTATTCGGCCCTTTCGCCTTGCCACGCGCGGTGGCAATCGCGGAGAGGCGCTTGCGGAGTTCCTGACGGGCGTTGATGATCTCGGGGCTGGCATCGTGCGCGGTACCCTGCGCCGACTTGCCGCTGATCAGATTGTCCAGCTGCTTGGTCATGCCCTCGATGATCTGCTCCGGGGTTTGGAGGTTCTTCCCCGGCTTGTAGCAGAACTCCTTGAGTTGGGCATCGTCCAACAGGTGGTCCGTCTTCAACTGTGCGCGAGCGTACTTGAGAAGAGTGTTCGCTGCATCGTCCAGCTTCTTCGCCTCGGCTGGTATCTTCTTCAGGTTCTGGCGCATCGTCATCAGGCTGTTGACGGTTGCCAGCGGCTCGCCATTGCCGCCCTTCGGCCACGCACCCAGCTTGATGCCAGTCCGCAGGTTAGAGCAGAGCTTGCTCTGGTTCGGCGCTTTGGCATCAAAGATCACCGCAGTGCCCTGTGCCTTGACGTAGCTCTCCGCGAGCTTGGTGGCATCGTCGACGCCAGTGCCATGCTTGTTGGAGTTCAGGTCGAGGATGTTGTGGTAGCCACCCTCCACCATCTTCAGCAGGAACTTGACCTGCGTGTCTTTGCCCTTGCCAGCGTCGGTACCGAGATCGGTAGCGATCTGCTGCATGTCTGCGAATGTAGGTTTGTTGCTCATGGGTGCTCCTCTACAAGATGCCCCTGAAGGCCGGGGCCGCCGTTTTCGCCCCGTCGGGCAACGCCTTAAGCGTAACGCGACGGCTCAGTCTCGTGGAAGTCCTGATGCTTCTTGGTAAGCGCGGTCTAGGCGACGCTTGTATTCCATTTCCCTGTCCGCGCTCTCCCATAGTGCCTTCACGAACGGGTCCTTGAACGGTGCAGCGTTCTGCACCTCGTCGATCTTAAGCAGCAGCCACGCTAGGCTCTGGTTCGAGTAGCCGATCCCGCGCCCATCCTTGTGCGCCATCCAGTATGGATGGTGCGCTGTTGTCTTGAACTCGATCTTCCAACCAGCCAGCACAAGGCGTGCCATCCGCATCTGATCGGGCAAAGTCAGAGCATTGATGATGTATTCCTCTATTGTTTCCTTCATCCTTCTCCCTCCGGTATTACGCCCGCCTTGATAAGGGCCTGCTCCACTGCAACTTCGCGGGAGCGATACGGACCAAACGTCAGGTCCGGATAGGCTGCCGGATAGCCTGTAGCCTCCGGGATCGCGAGATGTGCGGGTATCTTAAAGTACCATCTCTTGAACGGCACGAAGCCATTCTCAGTGTGTCTCGCCCACACTTCTTCAAACGTGATACGCAGCAGTGTGGCTTGACCGAAGCGTATCTTGCGACGAGCGTTGATCTCGCTTGGTCTCATAGCCACTCCGAGTTCTTCCTGACGCCAGTGAGTTGCGTCCACGTAGTACGATCCTTGGCACTCGCGGCCACAGCGATACGCATGGCGTGCTTCGCGATGAACCACTGCATGCTGTCCTCCATGATGTGCGCCTTGTAACTGCCGTTGAGCCACCAGCAGATGAGGTTGATCCCCTCATCCTCGCTGACGTTCTCGGCCATTAGCACTAGGATATCTGTCGGGTTCATTTCCACACCTCCAATCGTATGAGTGCTTCTCTCACTGCGTACCATCGTGCCGTATACCATCCGAGCAAGCGACCATCAGGCAACTCTCCTGACCCCGCATGGTCGACGCCGAGAGCATCTTGACCGACCCTATAGAACTTGCAGCCGAGCATGATCGCTGTGCGCCATCGTTGCGCAGACTTCCCACGCTGCAGCGACTGCGAGCTTGGCTCCTTGTGGACGTTACGGCTCATACTTCTCACTCTCGAACCAGTTGACCTGCGGGAAGTTCTCGGGAGCGCCGGTCTCCTTACCGCGACGGTAACGGTACTTGTTCTCATGAGCCCAGCACGGCAGGCACAGGATCAGGTTGCCACCTCCACCCAACGGATAGACGCGCACCTCGCTATCGCGATCCTTGCACCACTCACCGCAGCAATATGTGTGTTGCACCTTCATAGTATCTCCATCTCGTAGCCTGCACGCACGACAGCGTTGGTGTAGCTGCCACCGAACCCTTTCGGATCGTGGGGCGCACTAATGTGGTTGATGTAGTGGCTCTCACGATAGATGTTCTTCTGCTGACGCTGTGTTGGATTGATCTGATACGCCTTGACCACCGTATGATAGCAGCGGCACAGCGTCAGCTTGCGGCCAAGGTTGACCGCAAAGTTGTGCCTTCGTACCTTCATCCTGCGCGGCCAATAGCCCACTAGCCTGATCCTTCTCTGAGTTGCTTGGTCGCCAGATCGTCGAGACGCTTGTAGTAGCGTTGCAGATTGGCGAGACGCTCCACTGCATTCCGGCCCTTCCAATGAAAACGCACCCTGTAGGGCTGTTCTTCCCCCCACACGATGCGATCCGTGGACATTGGCTGGCCGTTGACGTAGCGAAGCACACCATCCATGCCTTGGAAGACACGGAACATGATGCTTGGCAGGTCGCGTGGTTGTGGCATCTCAAGCGACATTGTTGAACCTCTTCTTCAAATGGTTGTTCGCGTGCCGTAGCATCGCGGCTTCTTTGCTCTCCAACTCGCAGTTACCCACAAACCCGGTTGGCTTGTGCAGGCAACGAGCTACAGGCGTCCACACAGAACGGCAGTTGGCGCAGATGTACGGCTCGCCCCCGTAGAACAGCGTGGGGGACGCAACGCTGTATACCGGCTCGAACTCCAGAGCCTTAAGCTGTACCCAGTCGAGCCAACTCTCACGCACAGGTGAACTCCTTGCCGAACAGCCGCTCCACTGCACGCAAGAACTCGTCGTAGTCAGCCGCCAGCATATTGCCGCTGTTATACTGCCCGCTTCGATAGTACAGGAACATCTTCAGCGTGAGCACCTTGGCCTGCTCCATGGTGATGTCCATGGACCCTTGGTGGTGGTCACATAGGTAGTAAAAGTGACTGCAGACGTTGCATGCACGCAACATCTTGGTGCGGAAGTCCGTGTTCTCTTTGATCTTGGCGAGCATCTTCTCGAACTGCTCGCTCTCGGTTGGCCGACGATCCATCATTGTGTGTCTCCTGTTGTGGCGCTTTGTGATGTTCTGTGCGGGGCTGAGGGTGTGCATCTCAGCCCCTACTGCTCGACATGGAACGGGGGTTTCAATATCGAGCAGGTCTCACAGGACAATCAAAACGTCAGTAGCCGTCGGCGCAGTCTTCGTCTTCCCTGCTGCCCGGATACCAGCGATTGTCGATCTTGCCATCCATGAAGTCGTGGATGCGCTTAGCGACATACGCCTCAGCTTCCTTCCCTTCCAGTCGCTCATCCGGGTAGGCACTCGGGTCGAACAGGTACTCGGCTTCGTTTAGGGTGATGTCGAAGAACCGGGCCGCTGCTGTCATGCCGCTCAAGTTGTTATAGACAGGTGAGATTATATATCTGCCCTGCAACATGGCCAGCTTCTCGCATGTGAGCCCATCATCCGCGAACTCACCCGAGAGTGCAGCAAGGCCGAACGCACAAGCCGATGTGCCGCAGTCCATCTTGGCACCCAAAGGCTCCTCTATATCGCCGTACCACGCCATCCCCGGCTCGCCATCGTCCTTCATAGGAGCGATCCAGTGCTCCATGTTGAACACTGCGCTCTCGGCCTGTGGCTTCGCTGCCTCAAGCAATAGCAATCGTTCGAGCCGCTCTAGTCTATTGGTGTTCATCCTTTGCTCCTTTCAAGAGTTGGCACTGTCGTCGAACGCGAACTCACGCACTTGCTGCGTCTCATCGCCATCAGCGAAGAACACAACATCACCCGGCGCAATCTCATCGACTGCACGGCGATCCCAAAATCTGTGGATGAAGTCAGGCTTACCGAACACCTTCACAGCGTTCAGGTAGCGATCATCCTTGAAACCTACAAAGTGATACAGTCCGCGCTCCTCGTAGCGCGTGCCGATCAGGGCATCGTTCCACGCTTGGCGGGTCAGGTAGACCTTGCCATCGCGCATCTCGATCACGCCACTGTCGATCAGGCTCTGCATCTTGTTTCCTTTTTACCGTGGCGGTAATCGGGGTGGTGTTTGCCTATGACCACCCCGACCACCTTCGACACAGGTTGGGTACCTAAAACATCCCAACGACTACTGTGTCGTTAGCTCACTTCTTCTTGGCGACCTTCTTCTTGGCCTTGTACTTGAGCACGCTCGGCATCTCGCCGTGGGGCCACGGGTGTACTTCCCCGTCCAGATACCGCTGTATCGCCGTTGCCGCGATGTTGGGCTCGTTGTAGTCATCAGTGTTGCCGTACTCATAGAACAGCTTGAACAGGCGGGTTCTGCCGATGGCGTCCTCGTGGGTATCGAGGGCTTGAAGGCGGTCGAACAGTTCACTCGCGATATTGCGGCTGTCCTCTTTGCTGTACGACTTCTCGAACCCGAGCAGGAAGATGCTGGTCCATCCCCCGATGCACGCAGCCGTACCGCACCCCTGCGCATCGCAGACGGTATCCATGTCGAGCTTCTTGCCACCACCGTTGATGCCATGCGAGAGAAGCTGATCCCGCACCTTCTTCAACGTGTTCCGCAGCAGCAGCGTAGTGATCTCGATGCTCGTTGGTATCTGGTACTCGAACGTAACGTACGGGGAAGTGGTCATCGTTGCTCCTGTTGGTTGGGGGTTGCAGTTCACTTAAAGTCGCGATCTGTGGGCGACAGCGTGACGCCCCAGTAACGGATGAGGTCTTTGATCTCCTGCAGGGAGCGTGTCCCGAAGTTGGGGATACGCTTTAGATCGGCTTCACTGCGAAGTAGCAGATCAGCGATGGTGTCAATGCCGTCATTCCGCAGGCAATGTTCGGAACGCACACTGAGTTCGCATTCAGTGATGGGCCTGAGAAGAAACGCTTGTCGTGACTTCTCTACGGCTTCAGCTTCCTCCCTTTTTGCCTTAGCATCGGCCAGTCGCTGTTCGAGCGGCACATGCGGTTGGATGCTGAGCCAGCCGTACTTGGAGTAGCGTTTTACAAGCACGCTCACACCGCAGAAGTTAGAAGATTGGTCCGCGCTCTCCTCATTGATGAGGACAAGCTCGCCATCCTTCTCGGTGTAATAGCGGTCAGCGACGAGAGTTTCCCTCTCGCCACCAACCACTGTCACAATCCAGTGGGTGAGTTGCTTCACAGCCCGAAGTCCTTGGTCTTGCCGTACCGCTCGTTCAACACATCACGGGCAATCTGGCTCTTGCCCATGCCGGTACCTTGGCCAAGGTAAGCGTGCATCAATTCGTGTGCAGCCATGAAGTTGCGCGGCGTCGCCCATGGGCCAGCATTCTCGCTGAGCTTGATGCCCTCGCCAGCTTGCGCCTTCTTCAGCTTGCGCTTGAACTTGGCCAGATGCTTGAGCGAATGTGCCAAGTCCTTCTTCGCACGCTTGACGTGGCCCTTCTGGGCCTTGATGTCGGCAGCGAGCGCCCTTACCGCGACGGTAACGGCGTTGCGCTTGGCCACGACCTTTTCGAGCTTCAGCTGGTTGAGCGCCTTCTCGGTCACTTCAGCCAGCATCTTTCCTTTTAACGGTTTCATGGGTTCTCCTTTAGGTTTGCGTTCATCGGATCGTCCAATGGCATTTCGGACAGTTGACAGGGAAGCTGGCTGCAAGAACGTGTGCCTTGCAGCAGGGACAGATCACCACAACGCCGCTCATTGGATGTGCCCCACCAACGCTCACAGATGATCCTCCCCAATCGCTTGGTACAGCTTGCTCAGCGCAGTTGCAGCGATGTTCGCCTGCCTGCTGTACTTCGGGTTGAACTTGATGGCATCGTGTTCTGCCAGCTGCTGATCGACAGCCTCCGCTAGGAAGGCCACCATGTGCAGCGCCTCATGGCAACCGAACGACTTGGGCTCAAAGCCCTTTGGTGTGGTTTTCTTAGGCATTGTGGGTCTCCTTGAAGTGGTCGGGATGACAACTTCGTGAGATGATTAGATTAGGGGTGCTAATCTAATCATCCTCGAAATGGTCTAGCCTTCCTCGTTCGCCATCAATGGCTTAGCGCCACCGTAGTTCTCCTGCTCCTTGCTCACCCTGTACGGGCAGAGCGTCGAGTTGCGCAGCAGCATCTCACGGGTCTCACGGTAGCTGCGCTCCCAACCAGCCAGACACCCTTTGTCGTCGGGTGTGACGACCTCAAAGTTGTCCATGATCTTCTTGAGACGGTCCAGCCTCTGCAGGCAGGCCACACGGACTAGTGAGTACTGGCGGTTCGTCAGCACCAGCGTGATCGTGTCGCTGCTCTTAACCCTTGGCATCAGATCACTCCGTCAAGGATCAGGTTCGTGTTGTAGCGAGCCTGCAGCTTGAGCATCTCAGCAGGAGGCACAAAGCTCTTGCTGTGAGTGTGCAGGATCGCCTTCCCAGTGCGGGGCGAGATCAGGGCGAACCAATAGCCGCCTGTCGCGCTCGGATCACGGGTGATGCGATAGATGTTCTTTGGCAGAACGTGGCTGCGATGGCTGTTCACTGGGCTTCTCCCGGTGCTGTCTCAACATGGTCCCACCCTCTCGGGGCCACGGGGTCTGCCCACCTCGTGAGCAGCTTCTTCCGACCGATGGCGTCGATCTGCTTGAGGCGGCGCTGGACTTCTCCCTTCCCACCCCCAGCCAGTGCCACCATGCGGTAGCGCAGGGCTCGGTCCTCGCGACGCATCTCGCGGTGGAGCTTGCGGATGTTCATCGGTCATACCCTCCGTTGAGCGTGCAGCCTTTGGCACAGGCCGGGTGCCCGCACAACGCCGCACAAGCACGGGGTTCGCTCTGCATGCGCTTGCCGAACGTGGGCAACTCGTGTGCAGTTGCGGTGAACTGCGCCAGCGTCGGCGTCCGTCCATAGACGAGCTTGTGCTCGAACGTGGACTGCCGATAGAAGGCGTCAGCGGCCTTTGGATCACGATTGTAGAGGGCCTTGGTGAAGCTGGTCATGTGGGTCACTCCAGTTGTGGTTGCAGCCCGCGATGGGCGTTGACGCCGCGTCGGGCGGCGGCCTCGCGCGGGCGGAAGGCAGTGCCCGCCCGCGAACCGCGTGCGCGTTTGGAAGGGGCAACCTCGACCTGCAGCACGTTCCTGATTTACCGTCACGGTAAGACTGTAGCGTGCTCGCTTGCGCTCGCACGCCTTGAAGGGGGCAGCTTATAAAGGCCGAGATTGGCGAGGCGAGGTGCGACTACGATTGTACCTCCGTGTCTTTCGGCCTTTAGAACGGCAGGTGAAGCATGCGCTGTGGGTCGATCACTTATCACAGATGCGTGTGTAAAGGTCCAAAGGCCGTAAAGGCCGAAAGGCCGAGACCCCTGTGGGTAGGGGTGAGCACCCACGGTTAAGATTTGGTAAACGGTCACACCTGAAGAGTGGAACGGCGTTTTAAGCTGCTGAAGGTGTGGAGAAAAATGCCGCGAGACCCTATTTTTTATTTTAAAGGATAGATTAACGGCCTTTAGGTTTTTCCGGCTCCGCCAGCCCATTTCTGCCTCCTTTTTTCCTTGCTGCGGTGAAAAGGTGTGGGGGGTGGGTGTGGCAAGTTTTAGTGTGACAGGGGCAAAAAAGCGACGGCCTTTACGGCCTTTAGCTCGGGTTAACCATTCGATGTGAGCAATTTCAATGGGTTAGACCGTTCTAAAGGCCGCAAAACACCTTTCGTGATATCGGCGTTTCAATCAGCCTTTAGACCTTTGAAATTTGCTACACCATAAATGCATAGCGGCCTTTGACCTTGAAGGGTTTCAAGGTGTGAGCTTAGTCACAGATAGCGACGCTCATGTGTGCTCGTGTGCGACGTGGCGCGCGAAAGGCCGCCGACCGGCTTTTGACCGACGGGGCGGTGGCATCGAACGGCATTCCGCTGTTCGACCAACTGGAGTACCCACAATGAACTTCAAGACAGCAATTGACGGCGACAAGCTCATCATCACCGTCGACATCTCAAAGCAGGCTTTCGCCAACGCCGTCGTTTCGAAGTCTGCCCTCAAGAAAGCCCAAGACAAGGGCTTGCCGGAACCGGCTCCTAGCCTCATTGCAACCACTGGTGGTTTCACCTCGGTGGGCAATGTCAAGCTCAGCCTGAACGTCACCAAGTAGGGTTAACGGTGGCAGGGTCACACCTGCCACCTTCCCGCTTTTGCCCGACCGGGCAGGAGCACACCGCAGGGGTCTGACCTTGCTTCCCCACGGGGGGGCATGGACAGGCCCCTGCCTTCGCCGCGCCAGAAGCCCCCTTTGAAAATACCCATGACCAAAAAAGGCGTTTTAACCTTTTGGTAAGGAATGAAGGTGGGACCTCGGACCTGAAACGGTCGCACCCCCAAAAACTAAAAAAGCCCCACTACGGGGCGTTAACACTTCTTTAAGATGAAAGTGAGCAATGTTGCTCACCGGCACTTGTGCAGGGGCTGTGTTCCCTGTACCACACATATGTCGGACTTGAGGTTGGAGACGCCCGAGGGTGTCGGGCAACACGAGACACCCTCGGGCGTCTCGCGAAATTATGGTGGTGGCATACGAGTATTTCTCCGTTGCTGGGGTGGGGTGTCGCAATCCAACAATAGCATCGCCTGTACTCGGTTCAATCACGAAATCGCGAGGTCCCCGAGGGAGCTTCTGCAGGCCGGATGTACGTCTGCGGTTGCGCACGGGTTCCCGACACGTAGTCCTACGGGTGTTCCTTTCCTCCTTTAGTCCAAGGGGGTCCGTCGTGACGTCAACAGCTTTGCTACTCTCGCGCGACCTCCCACTTGAAGCCACACTGCTGCTGTTGGCAGTGTGCTTCCTTCTCGCCCTCTGCGTGGTTGGTGTCGGCGCGGTTGCGCTGTGCGACTTGTTTTTTCGAGACAGGTCGTGACCTACTTTCACAAATGGGACGGTGAGCACGAAGTAAAGACGCTCACCGGCCTTTATTGTCTAAGGTGTGGGCGCGATGCCGCCGAGTGCGTTCATCTTCATCTCTTTCGCACCGACGGCACTCTGATGAATGTTACTGCCGACCCAAACCACGCCGCGCGCATCTCGGCTCGATACGACATCGGCAAGCGGTTCAACCCCGATCACGACACCACGTCGTACTCCGACGAGACCACAACGAAATGTTAACCGGCGTCGGCTACAACCACTCCGGGACGCTTTCGCTCTCGGCTGACTGATTAAGTTCAGGGCCACCGTTGGGGGTGTAGCGGTAGCGTCCCACCTCGACCCCACCTTTAGGTTGTTTCCCCCGCTCACGAGAAAGTGATCCGATGATTTTGTCTGTGATTGCGCTGTCATGGTCGCTCGCGAACTGTTGCCCACTTGTCCAGCAATTACGGGCTCAAGGTCACACCGACGAGCAGATCGAGACTATGGCTCGTAGCCACGGCGTGCCCGAGCGCATCATCTCGTGGGCCAAACGCCGCTGCACGAAGCCTTGACCCTTGTGTTCACTGCTTGGTAGGGACCGTTAACCAGACCGGGCAGCAGGGGACACCAAGATGGACGCAGCAGTTGTAGAGCTAGCCGAGCCCCACCCAGTACCACTCCCACAAACTACAGCCGCAATCGTCCGCCTTGCCGACGAGGGCATCCCGGTCAAGGCCATCGCCCGAGCCCTCTCCACCCCGAGCGACCAGATTTACCACCTCCTCCGCGCCGCGATCTCCGCAGGCAAGATCATCGAGATGCCGCGCGATGACTGGCCACCGAAGTCCCGACGCAGCGCCCGCGAGGCGTTCATCGGGACGAACCTCGAAAACGAAGAAGACCTGAAGTGCGCGTGCGCCCGGTTCTTCAAGTGCTCCCCCCTAGAGGCCGCCATGCTGGCCGCCATGCTCCGACGGGACCAAGTCACCAAGGAGCAGCTGCACGGGGTGATCGAGCACTCCCGCGCCAACCAGACCACCAAGGAAGCCACCGACCAGAAGATGGTCGACGTCATGATCTGCAAGCTGCGGAAGAAGCTGCGGCCCTTTGAGATCGTGATCGAGACCATGTGGGGCATCGGCTACCTGATCCCTCCCAAGTGCCGCGAGATGGCGATCCGCATCCTCAACGAGGAGGTGACGTGATGGTCTCGCCCGTATTGAACGAGGACAACATCGTCATGCTCCTCAAGGCCCCCGCGATCCCGGAGGCGACGAACTCGATCCAGTCGGGCTGCGTGCAGACGATCATCGACATGTGGGACCGCAAGTGTACGCGCGAGGAGTTCATCGACCGGCTTCAACCGGCGTTGGGCCTCTACGGCAACTGCGCCAAGCTGTGGGTGCTCCGCAACATCGAGGAGGTCTACAAGACCAACGAGCTTAGTCCGGAGCGTTTCGAACACGCTAAGGAGCAGCTGGCCGAGATGATCCGCCTGTCGACGGCCACGCTGATCGACCACGTCAAGCGGATGCAGCTGTGCCCCGAAGACGAGGACAAAGTCCATTGAGTGATCCCCTAGACACCGGCTTCGACGCCGTCCTCGCGGGCGACGTCTACCAGCACCCCGAGGCCATTACCGCCACGGTAACGGCGGCCATCGAGGAGGACGTGTCCGTGCAGACCGGGCTCACCGAGGCTGGCAAGGACGCAGCGAAAGCATTGATTGCACTGCCGTCAACTCTGGACTGGCCGACGCTGGCGAAGCTGGCGCGCGAGATCGCGATGGACATCAAGGACCGGCACACGATCCTCACGGAGTACGGGCTCACGCAGACCCAGTACGATTTCATAGAGGCCCAAAATGACTTCTACAGGTCCGCGCTCGCGACCGCGTGCAGAGAGTGGCACGCCCCCCTCACGACCGCCGAGCGCATCAAGGTCGAAGCCGCTGCCATCTTGGAAGATAGCCTTGTCGGACTTGGTGCTCGAATGCAGAACCGGGGGGAAGGTCTACCCGGTGTCATCGAAGCTGCGAAGCTATTTGCGAAGGTCGCCGGGGTTGGTGAACGAGAAGCAAGCCAACATGCTCCGGGAGAACGCTTTTCTATTAACATTGACCTTGGCGCAGATCAGAAAATTAGCATCTCCGCAGCGCCGTCTCCGACGGTTGCTCCTGACAACGATCTACAATTCCAACTTCCGAGCCCGACACCCAAGTCGTAACGCGGAGGCGCAGAAGCGATACCGGAAGACGCCCTCGGGGCGTGAGGTGAACAGAAGGTGGGATGCGTCCGCGAAGGGCAAGGAGCGGCGTAAACGGGCTGATAACTCCCCTGCCGGTATAGATCGTCGACTGCGGGCGCGTATCTCACCCGCAGGTGTAGAGCGTGAATGGAGAAATGGAAATGCCAGCACCAAGAAAGTCAGCCGAGGACCAGCTAGCTGACGCCGTCGCCATCATCCGAGAGAAGAACAAGGTCCTCTTGGAAACCCGGAAGCAGATCGAGGCACTCACGAAGGACCACGACAATGCCCGTACTGTACGAGAAAACATCTACCGGATTGCTGCGTATGATCCTACCCCGCCCGAGTGGACAGTTCGAGAAGGACGCGCTGGAGCGCGAGGCGTACCAGCGACTATCTGGTCGGACTGGCACTACGGCGAAGTCGTTCGGATGCCGGGGATCAACACCTTCGACAAGCGTGTCGCGCGCCGACGCATCCAACATCTCGCGCAGACGACGGTTGATCTGGCCTACAACCACATGGGGCGAGCCAAGATCACGTACCCCGGCTGTGTTGTGGCTCTTGGGGGCGATATGCTTGGCGGCGATATTCATGAGGAACTGATGAAGTCCAACGACCGGACGACGCAGCAGTCGATTGAAGACCTGATCGACCTGATCTCCGGAGGACTAGAGTTGATGGCGACGAGCTTCGGCAAACTCTTCGTGCCATGTGTCGTCGGCAACCACGGGCGCTCCACCAAGAAGATGCAGATGAAGGAACGGGTCTTCACCTCGCATGAGTGGAACGTCTACTGCGGCGTGGCCCGCCACTTCCGAGGATCGAAGCATGTTCAGTTTAACATCCCTGAAACGGCGGATTGCGCGTTCAATATTTTCGGCCATCGCTACCTGCTCACACACGGTGACAGTCTCGGGACGAAAGGCGGAGATGGTATCATTGGCGCTCTTGGTCCGATTATGCGAGGCACACTCAAAACCCATCGCAGTGAAGCTCAGATCGGACGTGACTTTGATACTCTGCTTATTGGACACTGGCACCAGTACATCACGCTCCCCGGCCTCATCGTCAACAACAGCCTCAAAGGCTACGACGAGTACGCCCACCTCGTCCTCCGCGCCCCGTTCTCACGGCCATCGCAGGCACTTTGGTTTACCCATCCGGAACACGGACTGACCGCGCACTGGCAGGTCTATCTGGAGAAGCAGCTAGAGCCTGTCGCGCAGGCGAAGCCGTGGGTGTCGTGGCAGGACTTCACCGACACGCGCAGGGAGGCCGCCTGTGGCCCTTAACTACACAGCGCCGCCGACGTGTGCGCGCTTCATGAAGAGTGAAGCCTACGGTCGCTTGATCGCAGGCCCCGTCGGCTCCGGGAAGACCACCGCTGCCGTCATCGAGTTGCTGCGCCGCGCGATCAACCAGACCGCCGCCGCTGACGGCTACAAGTACACGCGCTTCGCCATCGTGCGGTCGACGCTGAAGCAGTTGAAGGACACCGTCCTGAAGGACTGCCAGTCGTGGCTGCAGGGCATCTCGACGTGGAAGGTGTCGGAGGGCGTGCTGCACGTTGAGTTCGACAACGTGAGAAGTGAATGGGTGTTTCTTCCATTGGAGAACGCCGAGGATCAGGCGCGGCTGCTCTCCATGCAGCTGACGGGCGCGTGGTTGTCGGAGTGCATCGAGATGGACCTAGACGTCCTCGGGCCACTCTCCGGTCGTCTCGGGCGGTACCCATCCGCTGATCGGGGGACACCAACGTGGTTCGGTTGGATTGCGGACACCAACTTCCCAACCGAGATGTCTCCGTGGCACAAGTACATGGAGGAACCCCGCCCCGACATCACCATCTTCAAGCAGCCGTCCGGGCTCAGTCCGGAGGCCGAGAACCTTAATTGGCTCGTGCAGACCGAACAGACGATCAAGCTGCCGGTTGACCACCCGGAGCGGATCAAGCAGGGACGGCGTTACTACGAACGATTTGTAGAGCAGTACGGTGAGGACAGTGACTGGGTCAGGCGATACGTCAAGGCCGAATACGGCGATGACCCTTCGGGTGCGGCGGTCTTTAAGGCATCGTTCAAGAGTGACTTCCACGTCGTGGATGACACGATGCTTATACCCGGCTACCCAATTCTGATCGGGCAGGACTTCGGACGCAACCCATGGTCTCTGATCTGTCAGATGGACCATATGGGGCGACTGATCGTCCATCAGGAGGTACCGGGGACCAACGTCGGTTTGGAGAAGCACGTCGAGCAGAACCTTCGGCCTATACTGTTCTCGCATAAGTACATGGGGTATCGCGTATGCTGCGTGGGCGATCCGTCGGGCATCGCCAAGGGGAACGTCTCCGAAGAGAGTTGCTTCGACGCGCTCCAGCGCATGGGCCTGCCATGCTTCCCTGCCCCGACCAACGACATCGAGCCCCGGCTGCGAGCGGTAGAAGCCCTGCTGGGTCGGCAAGTCAACGGCGGCCCCGCGCTTATGATCTCGCGCGCTGGCGCTCCTATGCTCTGCCGAGCGATGGGCGGCGGCTACCGCTTCACGAAGTTCAAGACGGGTGCGCTTAAGACTACGCCCGAGAAGCAGGACAAGGAGGGCTTCAGCCATGTCGCGGACGACCTGCAATACGTTGCTCTGGTGGTGCATGGCGGTATTGTTCCTGAGATTTCTCGTCGTCTACGCCCTCGCACGAAGAAGCGAACAGCGGTGTCAGCAGCAGGATGGACTTAATGAAACGCGCAGTCGTTACAGGATCGGAAGGCTTCGTCGGTACCCACTTGTGCTCTAAGCTACGCGATAAGGGGTGGGAGGTTGTCGGGATCGACCTCAAGAACGGTGACGACATTCGCACCTGCCCACTGCCCGACGCCGACAAGGTATTCCATCTCGCCGCTCAGACTGACGCCCAATCCGAAGACGCGGAACGGGACGCAGAGACGAACGTGCTTGGCTCCATCAGAGTGTTCCGTCACTACCGAGAGACTGCCGTGTTCGCCTCGTCGTCGATGGTGAACTATCCAACAACACCCTACGCGATATCGAAAGGTGCCGGTGAGGCTTACGCCCACCTCTATGGCGTCGCCATCGTCCGGTTCTGCAACCTGTTTGGATACAAGGGGCATTGTGCAATCGACGTGTTCGGGAAGCTGGAGCGCATCACGATCCGGGGTACCGGAGAACAACTTCGAACCTACGCATCGGTTCACGACGCCGTTGCATTCTTGCTGAGCGTCAAACCGGGACAGACCATCATCTTGCCGGGGGTCGACCTGACCGTCAAGCAGATTGCCGCACGGTTTCCGTGGAAGCCGGTGGACTACGTCCCTGCCGTCGAGACCGATATTATTGATGGTCGTCAGTTATATTAGGGTACGGCGCGAGCGTCCGCGCTTCCATCATCATGACCCTCGCCTTGAGGCGCGCGATCTTGCGGGACCGTCGCGCGTGTACCCAACGCTGGACCGTCTTCGTCTCGTAGATTTGGATCAGGTAGTAGATCAAGCCTACGAAGGCCGCGATCACAGGGATCAGGCCAATAACACTCGCGATGATCGCCCCGGCGCTGAAGACGTTGCCGAGCCACTGATTTACCGACGCATGGTCCATCTTGCTTGCTCCTTGTTCTTACCTCCTAAATGCCAGTTCGGGGTTAACAAATTGGGCGCAGACGGGAACCATTAAGGACTTTTTAGCACCCACCATCGTAGGGCTGTGAACTCAATCTCGCGAGATGAGTATTCATGGCCGCCCTCGGACAAAACGGTGTCATCCAGTTCACCCCGCCCGCACAACTGGAGCAGCAGCTTCAGGACGCGGCGGCCCAGAAAGCTGAGGCGACGAACGCTGCGGCCCAGCAGGCGCAGCCGCAGTACCCGGAGTTGGCGGGCTACGTCCGCGCCCAGTTTGAAATCTTCCGCAACCACCGCAACACCAACGCCGGTTGGTCGAACCGCATGCTCTCGGCGCTCCGCGCCTTCAACGGGCAGTACGAGCCGACCAAGCTGGTGGAGATCGCGAAGTGGGGCGGTTCCACTGTCTACTCGCGCCTGATCGCCCAGAAGTGCCGCGCCGCGTCGTCTCTGCTGCGGGACATCTACCTCGGGCAGGACGTCCCGTGGGCGCTCCAGCCGCCGAAGAACCCGGACGTGCCGCAGGACATCCTCCAGAAGATCGACCAACTCACCACCGCCGAGGCGCAGGACGTCGCGCAGAAGCTGGGCACGCCGCCCGATGCGCAGGATGTCCACGACCGCCGTGAGCACCTGATCGAGCAGGCGACGGAGCAGGCGAAGAAGAAGGCCGCCGAGCAGGCCCGTATTTCTTCGGATAAAATTCAGGACCTGTTGAACGAGGGTGGCTACTACCACGCGCTCGCGGAGTTCCTCGTCGATCTGCCGATCTTCCCGTTCGCTTGCATCAAGGGGCCGGTCGTCAAGGTCATCCCGACTGTGGTCTGGCCTCCGAACGGCGGAGCGCCGACGGTCAAGCAGCAGCCGAAGCTGACTTGGAACCGCGTCTCGCCCTTCGACATCTGGTTCACACCGGGTGTCTCGGACATCGAGAACGCCAACGTCATCGAGAAGCTGCGCGTCACCCGCGCCGAACTGAACGATCTGCTCGACCTCCCCGGCTACAACACCGACGAAATCCGCAAGGTGCTCGACGAGTACGGGCGCGGCGGCCTTTACGACAACTGGGACACGACCGACGCCGAACGCAGCGTGCTGGAGAACCGGGAGAACCCCGCGTGGAACCGCAGCGGCATGATCTCCATGATGGAGTTCAACGGCAACGTCCAAGGTCGCATCCTGCAGGATTACGGCATGGTGGTGCAGGACGAACTGCGCGACTACCACGTTCAGGTCTGGGTCGTCGGCTCGCACGTCATCAAGGCGCATCTGTCGCCGTCGCCGCGCCAGCGCCACCCCTACTTCATCACTTCGTTCGAGAAGGTCCCCGGTACGCCTGTCGGCAACGGTCTGTCCGATCTGCTGGCCGATCTTCAGGAGAGCGCGAACGCAACCCTGCGCTCGCTTATCAACAACATCTCAATCTCGTCCGGTCCCCAAGTCGTCATCAACGACGACATGCTGGCCCCGGAAGAGAACGGCGAGGACATGTACCCATGGAAAAGATGGCACACGCGGGGCGACCCGATGACGGGATCGGGGAAGCAGCCGATCAGCTTCTTCATGCCCGCGTCGAACGCCCAGTCGCTGATCGAGTGCTACAGCAAGTTTGTCGAGATTGCGGACGACGTATCAGCCATCCCGAAGTATGTCGGGGGCAGCAGCAGTGGCGGAGCAGGTCGAACTGCCTCCGGCCTCGCCATGCTGATGGGCAATGCCTCGAAAATTCTGCAGACGGTTTCGGCTAACATCGACCGCGACATCATCGAGGGCTCGATGATGCAGCTGCAGGACTTGATCCTGCTCACCGACACGTCTGGCCTGTTGACCGGCGAGGAGCGCCTGACTGTTCAGGGCGTCAACGTCGCGATCCAGCGCGAGACCCTGCGCCAGCGTCAGATCGAGTTCCTGACGGCGACGAACAACCCGACCGACATGCACATCATGGGGCTCAAGGGCCGCAGCGTCGTGCTGCGCTCCGTATCCACCACCATCGGCATGCCGGGAGAAGAGATCGTCCCGACCGAGGATCAGATCGAGAAGATGACGGCGGAAGAGAAGAAGCAGGCTCAAGGCGGCAACATCGACGCCATGATCAAGCAGGCCGTCGACAAGGGCGTCGAGGCTGGCGTCAAGCGCATCTCGACCGAGCTAACCTCGGGTGCGCTCGCCGCACGCGCGCAGCTGCCTGAAGGGCCTCCGGTCCATCTCGGCACGCCTAGCGGCATCTCGACCACGAACAACCCCGGCATGGACTTGGGTGGCGGTGAAGGTGGCGGGCAAGACGCACGCGCGGCCTCCGCGCAGGGGGCGAAACCCTCCGCGCTATCCAACAGCATGGGGCCGCAGACGCACCTCATGGGTCACGGCCAGCCCGCGCCGGGTGGCAAGGTCACAGGGGGCACCCAGTGACCATCAACACCCAGAAACGTGTGCGCGTACTCGCCGCTGCGACGGGGCCGACCGGCACCATGCAGGGCGTCCGCATCGTCGCCAACGTCACCGGCCCGAGCGGGCTCTTTCCGAAGTGGGCGCAAATCAATCCGCAGCAGATGGGCACTGGCATGGCCACGGGTCCGACTGGTGGACGCTACGAGACTGTCTACGCCATCGGCGCTTCGGCTCCGACCGGCACCTACAAGACCGTAATCATCGAGGGCTACACGGGGCCAGCGTGAACGAATTGGTAATACTTCAACAGTAAAGAGGGGACAGGCAAAGCCTGCAACGGGGTAATCGAGATGACCATTCTCAGTTCCAAGAACTACGACCGCAACATGATCGGCAACGTGCTGAAGCAGGTCGTGGACATCATCAACGCAGGCTCCGTCGGTGGACCCACGGGTATCACTGGCGCGACTGGCCCGACGGGATCATCCACTGGCGCGACGGGTAATACCGGCGCTGCTGGCGCGACTGGCCCGACCGGACCTGTCACTGGCTTCCAAGGACCGGCTGGCCCGCAGGGCGCTATCGGCAACACCGGCAACACCGGCCCGACGGGTCAAGGTGCGACTGGTCCCGCAGGCGCTGTGGGTGCCACTGGCCCCGCCAACGGCGCAACCGGCCCGACTGGACCGACCGGCGCAGGTATCACTGGCCCGACCGGCGCGACCGGAGCGACAGGAGCGGTAGGTGCCACTGGCCCGACCGGGACTACCGCCACGGTAATCGTGCCGCCGACTTCCGATCCGCACGTCAGCGGGCAGGTGTGGAGCAACTCGGGCGTCCTCACTGTCTCGGCTGGCTAATAGGGGGCGACCATGGCTGCAGTAGGCACAAGCGTAGCAGGTGTCCCGATTGTCCCCGATCCTCCTGCGGTCGGGAAGGACACCTACGACGACAACGAAATCCCCGCGATCCTCAAAATCTGCGTGGACTTGATCAACATGAAGAACATCCCCGGCCCACGCGGCGGAACGGGGCGAACTGGCCCGACGGGCGGCGGCGCTGCGGCGTTCACCGGCCCGACTGGTCCTGCGCGAACTGGCCCGACGGGTCCGTCGTTCTTCGGTACCGGCGTGACTGGCGTGACTGGCTATCAGGGTCCCTCGGGTCCCATTGGTCCGCTCGCTGGTGCAGGCCAGAACGCGAATGCCACCGGCCCGACCGGCGACACCGGACCTACCGGATCGCAGACCGGCACCGCTGGTAAGACGGGTGCGAACTCCGCAACTGGCAATACCGGCCCGAGCGGTGTCACTGGCCCGCGCAACTTCACCGGCCCTGCTGGTCCTGTTGTGACGATCAAGTGGATACCGCCGAGCTTCGACCCGCTCATCAAGGGCGCGGTCTACAACCCCGGTGGAAACACCGGCATCGGACGACTAGTTATCTCGAACGGGTAAGGGCGCACGCGCCCTCCCACTTTCTCATAACCCTGACCCCCAACTCAGGATGCCCAATGAAGCCCTCTCTGATGCTGAACATGATCGTGCGCAACGAAAGCGCACGCATCGAACGCTGCCTCGCGTCTGCACTCCCATACGTGAAGGCCGTCGTCATCCTCGACACCGGATCGACCGATGACACTATCCCTCTGATCAACAAAGCGTGCGCTGCGGCGGGCGTCCACTGTTTGGTGGAGAAGGGAGAGTTCAAGAACTTCTCCCAAGCCCGCAACGAAGCATGGGCTGCGGCGAAGCTAGCGAACGGTCGCGGCGGCTTGCCGTTCTGCCAGTTCGCGCTGCTCATGGATGCCGACATGGAGTTGGTGGTCGCGGATCGTGGCTGCTTCGCGGACCTGAACGCCACGGCGCTATCCTACGACATGGTGCAGAAGGCAGGCTGTATCTCCTACGCCAACCGCCGCATCGTGAACCTCTTCGCCAAGGACAACATCTACGTGGGTGTCACCCACGAATACATCGACGTCGACGCTGCTGGCATGATCTCGGGTGCGATGTTCGTGGACCATGCCGACGGCTCCAACCGAACCGACAAGTACGCGCGCGATGCCGCACTCTTTGAGGCGGACTTGCTTGTCGACCCGAACAACGGGCGGACGTGGTACTACCTCGGCAACACTTACCGTGACGGTAATGAGCCCGACAAAGCGATCAAAGCGTACAAGCAGCGCATCTCGATGGGCGGCTGGGATGAAGAGACGCACAGCGCGATGATGAACCTCGCCTTCGCCTACAAGGACGCGGGCGACGCCGACGCCTTCGTCTCCAACATGATCACCGCCTACACGTTCCGCCCCCAGCGCATCGAGCCGCTCTACGATCTCGCCAAGTACTACCGCGAGAAGGGCGATAACGCCGCAGCCCTGATCTTCGCCAAGATGGGCCTCAACAAGCCGCGCCCGAACGATCTGCTGTTCGTGAACGACTTCGTGTACGACCATGGCATGCGCTATGAGTACTCAGTCGTCGGCTACTACGACGAGGCCGAGCGCGATAAGACCTTCACGGTGATGGACGACCTTGCACTCGACAAGTCCTGCCCCGGCGATATTCGTGGCAGCTGCCACAGCAACCTGTTCTGGCATTTGAAGCCGCTGTCGCACTATTGCCCATCGTTCAAGGGGGTAAAGCTAGACTTCGTCCCACCAGCTGGCTACACGCCAATGAACCCATCGGTCATCGTCCACGACACCGACATCCTCTGCAACATCCGCTGCGTCAACTACACGATCAACAATCTCGGTCAGTACATGATCGGGCCAAACAGTTGCTGGGACGCCCCAATCGACACCCGCAACTTCCTCGTCACCCTCGACAGCGATCTCAAAACCTCCGACCCAGCTGAAATCCTCTGGTACCGCCCCCTCGCTGCGTGGAACATGGTGATGGGTCTTGAGGACATCCGCCTCAACGTGATCGACGGCGATCTCTGCTACAGCGCCACCGCGCGCGAGCAGCTTGCCAGCGGCGAGTGTCAGATGTGGTGGGGTAAGATCAAGGACGACCCGAACCCCGGCTACAAGATCACCACCGACAGCAAGCCGATCTCCGACGGCCGCTCCACCGAGAAGAACTGGATGCCGTTCCTCGGGGAGAAGAAGTTCGTCTACAAGCCGAACGTGATCGTGGAGAACGTCGACAACTTCACCGCTGCGGTAGTCCCTTCCAAGCTACCCAACATCTACACGGAAGACCTTCGCGGCTCGTCGCAAGTGATCCCGTTCAAGATGGGGCACCTCGCCGTCACCCACGAAGCGAGCGTCGACCCGACCAACAACAAGCGCACCTACCGGCACCGCTTCGTCTGGTTCGATCAGGATGGCGCTCTCCATCGGATCAGCCTGCCGTTCGTGTTCTACGACCGCCAGATCGAGTTCTGCGCCGGTCTCGCCTACCACCCGAACAATCACGATCTTTTGATCTCGTTCGGTGTCCGCGATGCGGAGGCGCACGTCGCCACCGTCAGCATCGAAGAAGTCTCACGCATGATCTGGAAGTACACATGAAAGTCCGTCTCGTCACCGGCTACGTCCCCATCCGCAACCACCCACGCACCCCCGAAGAGTACGGCAAGCTAGGAGAGCTTCTCTCTGGCGTCCCCGTGCCGAAGAAGGCGTACTACGATCAGGTGCAGAACCTATGGATGACGAAGTACATCAAGAAGCTGCCGTTCCTGCCGCGCGCCTCGCAGGGCGACAACGACACCAAGAACACCATCGCCTACCACTCCGTTAACCACGAGAAGACAACGTGGTTGGTGCAGGCGTTCAACGACTACCCGGACACTGACATCTACGTGTGGGTGGATTACGGTATCTTCCGCTTGCCGGGGGTGAACAACCAAGCGATCTATGAGTTCTGCGAGAAGCTCGATGACAAGGCGATCTACATCCCCGGATGTTGGGACAAAGGCGTCGTCGAGAGCGCCAACCCGTGCTGGCGGTTCTGCGGATCAATGTTCGCGGTCCCGCGCAAGCACGTCAACGAGTTCGACTTCGCCTGTCGCAGTACGGCGCGACAGCACATCTCGTCCACGAAGAACGTCGAGTGGGAGGTGAACACTTGGGCGAGGGTCGAAGCCGCGAAGGGGATCAAGCTCCCCATCAAGTGGTACAAGGCCGATCACAACGTCAGCATGTTCAACAATCTGGAGCTAGCATGAGCTATTACCTCGAAAGCCTGTTCACCAAGTACGGCACCGACAAAGGCATCTGGGGCTACACCCCCGCCTACGAAAAATATCTTGAGGCCCGCCGCCTCAAGGTGAAGCATGTGCTGGAGATCGGCATCTGCGGCTTCCGTGACATCCCGAACAACGTCGTCGGCGCGAGCCTCTTCGCGTGGCGCGACTACTTCCCGAACGCGATCATCCACGGTCTCGACAACGACCCGCGCTTCATCTTCAACGATCAGAACGGCATCGTGACCACGCAGTGTGACGCCTACAACCCCGGCGCGCTGCACACCGCGATGCAGCAGGTGTTCCTTGCTTCACCGGGACAGTTCGATCTGATCGTCGACGACGCCGTCCACGATCCGATCCCGCAGATCAATCTGATGAACGACCTGTGGCCGTACCTCGCACAGGACGGCATCTACGTGATCGAGGACGTGTGCCCCTACAAACTGCCGCACGACGAACTGATGCACATGATCCGGCACTTCCCGGAAGGTGCGAAGGTCGAAGCCTTCCAGACGCACAAAGACGAGCGCCTCTTAATCTGCACTCGTTAAGGGGTTTTTAAGTCCGCAGGTTGTAGCTGTGATCCCGATAGAATTTCACATCGGAGATTACAGCTATGGCTGGCTTCCTCAAGAAAACCGCTAAGAGCGCCGACTTCGCCAAGGGCGGCAACACCAAGATGTTCGGCCCGCAGGACGCCAAGGGCAAAGCCCCCGGCGACACCGATCAGGGTCATCAGTCTGGTGGCGGCGACAAGTTCGCCAAGGGTGGCTCGGGCAAGATGTTCGGCTACCGTGGCGCAGAGCCCGCCAAGGCTGGCCAGACGGGCACGTAATGCGCCCGACAGTCAAATCCACCGGCCCCGGTAAGCCGAGCATCGTCCCCTCTCCGGGGGCTACGCCGTCGGCTGGGCCGTCTGGTGCGGCTCCCGCGCCGCGCGCCAAGAAGAACACGCGCGACTACGGCAAGGCCGCTGTGCTGCCGACACCCCCTCCCATCAAGCCGTTCGGAGCCTTCTGATGTTCAAGAAGCACATGACGCCCATCGGCATCCACCGCAAAGGCTCGCTCGACAACCGACCCGGCAAGGGTAATTCGCAGCGCGATCTACCCGGCGCGGCGACGGGCGGCGGCCCCGCAAGTTTTCAATCGTATGGCAAGGCAACCCCAATGGCCCAGCCCGCACCCGAGCCCGACGGCCTCGGTTCAGGCAGCTGGCCCGGAAACGGAATTGCGTGAGTTCTCCGACTGATATCCTGAAGCACTACGCCCACGCCCTGCAGATGAGCGCCCCCCGCGAGTGGGAGGCGTTCGTCGAGTGTTTCGACGCCTACGCCACCGACGTTACCGTGGCGGTAACGACCGCAGAGCAACATGAAATTCTCGTGGCCCAAGGCCGCGCGAAGGCATTCCTCCACCTCTTGAAGGCGTTCAAGGAGTGCCACCTACGTCCCCAACAACCCCCCGCACAACCACCGCATCCCTAAGCCTGAAAAGCCTTAGCGAGCAAGGAGTTAGTTATGTCGACTATCGAAGGTCTCAAGCCGGTCTCCGGCGATCACAACCCCACCGATCCCAACGTCCGCGTCCCCGATCACATCACCCGCGCCGCCGAGCAGGCCGACGCCATCCACCGCGCTGCCTATGGTCAGCCAGAAGCGCCGCAGGCAGAACCAGCCCCCGCTGAGCCCGCGCCGGTCCAGCAGGCCCAGCCGACCCCCCAAGAGCCCCAGCAGTCCGACAACTTCACCGCCCCTGCCGATCAGCAGTCCCTCCACGAAAGCGAATGGGCACGCCGCTACAACTCGATGCGTGGCCGCTTCGAAGCCAGTGAACGCTCACGCGCTGGCATGGAGCAGCAAATGCAGGAGTTGGGGCAGGAGCTTGTCCGCACGCAGAATTTAGTGGCGCAGATGCAGGGTGCTCCCCAGCAGCAGCCCCAAAATAATCAGCCTCGAACATCCAATCACGGAAATTTGATCACCGAGGAAGACCGGACTGCCTACGGCGACGAGCTTCTCGACGTCGTGCGCCGCACGGCGCTGTCCACGATCTCGCCTGAACTTGAGGCTTTGCGGGCAGAAAATCAGCGTTTGACGGAGCGTGTGCAGCACACAGGCAAGCGCGAACTGTTCGCCACGCTCGACGCGCGCCAGCCGAACTGGAGGGCGATCAACCGCGATCCGCGCTTCATCAACTGGCTCCGTTTACCAAATATTTATACCGGCCAGATACGACAGGACATGTTGAAGGCGGCAGTCGACGGCGCGGAAGCCCCGAAGGTGCTGGCTCTCTTCAAAGACTTCCTAGCGGAAGCGATGGCCACGGGCTTGATCGCACCACCCGCGCAGAATGAACAGCCGACACCTCAACCGGCTCCTCATGAACCTGCGCTGCGGTTGGATGCGTTAGCAGCCCCCGGCAGGGCAAGGCCCGCATCTGGCGACAGCCAAGTGCCGACCGAAAAGCCAACCTATTCACGCGCCGACATCTCTCAGTACTTCAGGGACAAGCAGCGTGGGCTTTATGCCGGTCGAGAGGCCCAAGCAGCAGCCTTCGAAGCAGACCTCACAGCAGCACAGAGGGAGGGGCGCATTCGTTAATCCCTAATCTGAAAGGGGCTTGGCAATGTCCATTCCCGCAGCAGGTTTTCCCGGCGCAAGCTCGGGCTCCACTCCCGCAATCTACCCCACTGGTAGCTCGGGCAACTCACTCCAGTCGACGGGCTTCATCCCGGAGATTTGGTCGGGCAAGCTCGTCGAGAAGTTCTACGCCTCGACGGTCCTCGCCGCGATCAGCAACACCGACTACGAAGGCGAGATCAAGAACAAGGGCGACCGGGTTAAAATCCGCACGAAGCCCACGATCACGATCCGCGACTACAAGTCGGATGGTCTGCTCGGTCTTGACCGCCCGACGGGTGGCAGCATCGAACTGTACATCGGTAACGGCAAGTACTTCAGCCTGATCCTCGACGACGTCATGGAAATTCAGAGCGATCTGAACGTGCTCTCCATGTGGTCGGATGACGCGGCTCAGCAGCTGAAGATCACCGTCGACACCGACGTGCTCGGCGGCATCGTCAACCAGATGGCTTCCCAGAACCGTGGTCTCACGGCGGGCGTCATCACCGGCAACGTCAACCTCGGTGTCAAGGGTACCCCGCTCAGCGTGGTCTCCAAGAACCCCGGTACTGGCGATATCGAACTCCTCGACGTCCTGATGCGTATGGGTCAGGTCCTCGACGAGCAGAATATCCCGGAAGTTGGCCGCTGGGTTGTCATGCCGTCGTGGGCAGGGCGAATGATCAAGCAGTCCGAACTCCGTCAGGCTTACCTGTCGGGTGACAGCGTCTCGATGCTCCGCAACGGGCGTCTGGGCATGGTGGACCGCTTCACCATCTACATCTCGAACCTGCTGCCCAACAACTCGACGGACAGCACGAACTTCAACTCGGGTGAATGGCCGATCTACGCTGGTCACGCGCACGGTCTGACGTTCGCCTCCCAGATCAGCAAGGTGGAAACCCTGCGGTCGGAACTGACCTTCGGCCAAATCCTGCGCGGTCTGCAGGTCTACGGCTATCAGGTCGTCGACAACAAGGCGCTGGTTCAGGCACAGGTTACGCCGAACTCCTAATCGGTCGTAAACCAAAACTTAAGAGCCTCGGAGGTATGCCTTCGGGGCTCTTTCTTTTTGTGAGAAGCCCATGTCCGCCTTGAACACCATCGACGACTACATCGACGACGGGCGCATCCTCCTGCAGGACACGATCTCGCCGTACCGCTACGACGATGCCAGCATGGTCACGGCGTTCAACGTAGGCATGTTGGAGGGACGTCGGGTCCGCCCGGACCTGTTCGTCTACAACTCCCACGGGGGACGGGTTCAGCAGGTCACTGCCAAGGACGGCACCGCCATCGAGATGGAGGAGCAGTTCAGGCTCGCCTTCCTCCACGCCATGGTCGCTCACGTCCTAGAGCGCGATCAGGAGGACGTGCAGGACGCACGCGCCGCCTCGTTCATGGGCATCTTCAACGCGATCTTGCTCGGCCACGGGCCGAACGCATCCGCACAGTCCGGGGGCTCCTAATGGCCATTCGTGAGAGCGACCTCAATCAGCTGCTGAACCAAGCCAAGGTGACGCTCACGGGCGTGTCCGACGCCGGTCTGCGTGGCGCGTTCTATGACGTGCTCACCGAGTTCTTCAACGACAGTTCCTGCTGGACCCAAGACGTCCAGTTCACCGCGATCACCACCATGCGCGAGTACTCGCTTGAGGTGCCCGAGGGTCAGATCATCCGGCTCAACGGCATCTGCACGCCTGTGCCCGCCACTGCCAATCCGAACGCGAACAGCATCCCCGCTGGCGTCTACATCCCCGCCCTGATGGCGGAGGTGGGCACCGTCGTGCTCCAGAACGCCCCGCAGGAAGACACCGTATTCGTCGCGCAGTTCGTGACCAATGTCTCGCTGCCGGTCGACCGCCGCTCGAAAATCCCGCTCGGCCCGAGTTGGGCGCTGCCGATCTGGCACGTCGGTCTGCTCGATGGCCTGCTCGGCAAGATGATGCTCCAGCCGAACAAGGGCTACAGCAACATGACGCTGGCCCAGTATCACCTCAAGCGTTTCCGGGACGCCATCCAGCGTGCCCGTGTCAGCAAGCTGCGCGCGAACACCATCGGGTCTTCGGCGTGGCGCTTCCCGCAACAGTTCAGGACTGGCTCGCAGCAGGGCGGTGTCCCGGCTGTCGGTAGCTCCAGCGGCAGGAGTTTCTAATGGCTGAGACCGCAACTGAAGTCGACATCGTCGCATCGAACAACGCCACCCTGCAGGACGCCTTCCAGTTCGGGGAGGAAGACGACACGTCGTGGGACCTGACCGGCCAGAGCTTCAAGCTGGAGATCAAGGCCAGCAACGACGACGTCGATCCGCTACTCACGCTCTCGACCACCGACGGCAGCATCGTCGTCGACGATATCGTGCAGCGAGTGATCCACCTCAATCTCGGCATGGTCGCGCTGAAGGCGGCGCTGCCGGTTGGCGAGTACGTCTACGATCTCATCATGTACGACGGCAGTCCCACCCCCATTCGGACGCAGATGATGTTCGGCAAATTCTGCCTGCGGCAAGGCACCACGGAGGATTAAGATGACCGTCACGGTAATCCAGCCAGCACCGATCTCCGCGAGGCCGGTCGTCGTCGTCAACGGCGCAACAGGCCCGAGCGGCGGACCCACAGGTCCGACCGGGCACACGGGGCCGTCTGGCGTGACGGGTCCATCAGGTACGTCGATCACCGGCCCGACCGGCGCGACTGGCGGCAGCGCGACTGGCGCGACCGGGCGCACGGGGCCGACTGGCTACACGGGGCCTCCGGGAAACCTCGGACAGACTGGTTCGACGGGCAACACGGGACCGAGCGGCAACACGGGACCGAGCGGACCCACGGGCTTCACGGGCAACACCGGCCCAAGCGGCGGCCCGACTGGTCCGACTGGATCGAGCGGCTTCACCGGCAACACGGGCGCGACTGGCCCTGCTGGTGGTCCGACTGGTCCGACTGGCCCGACCGGCTTCACTGGCGCGAGCCTCACCGGCCCGACTGGTCCTGCGCAGGTCAACGGCATCAACTTCATCATCGACGGCGGTGGCACCACCATCGCGACCGGCACGAAGGGGTATCTGCAAGTCGACTTCGCCTGCACGATCAACCAAGCAACTCTGCTGGGCGACCGTTCGGGGTCCATCGTCGTCAATATCTGGAAGTGTACCTACGCGCAGTTTGACGCGGGCAGCACGCATCCGGTTGTCGGTGACAAGATCACGGCATCCGCGCCGCCGACGATCTCGACGGCCACGAAGTCGCAAGACGCCACGCTCACTGGTTGGACCACGGCAATCGCTGCTGGTGACATCCTCGCGTTCAACGTCGACAGCGTCACCTCGATGCAGCGTGTCACCCTCGATCTGAAGGTAACGAGGACGTAATGGCAGTAGCCCTACAGGCAAGCAGCGTAGCAACCGTCAACACTTACTCCGGAGTATCCACTTCCGGAGCGCAGACGTATGCTATCGGTGGCGCGACGCTTACTGGCACTGCGATGATGGTGATGTCGATCTCGTATACGTCGGCGTCCACGACGGCTACCGACATCACGAGCATCACCGACAGCCACGGCAATACGTGGCAGCGGTACGCGAAGCAGGTGTTCAACTCGGGCTGGCGCACTGCCGCCACGAACAGCGGCACGCAGCGCAACGCGGGCGTTGAGCTTTGGTACACCTTCAACGCCACCTGCACGAACACCATCAACGTCACTGTCAATCACAGCGGCACTATCGACGCGGCGGTCGCGGTTCTATCCGGTAAGCTCACCGGCTTCGACACGACCCAGCCGTGGGATCAGAATAGCTCGCTGCCTGCTCTCGGTCGTGGCGGTCTCAGCAGCGCGACTGTCCCGTCCGTGACCGGCGTCTCCTCGAACACCGCGTCGGTTTATCCGGTTTGGGCGTCGTGCGCCTTCAGTTCGAACATTGGCAACCAGAGCGTAACATTCAACGGTGTCAGCCGTACTGACACGACCAACAACCAGAAGAACAACACCGAGTTCGTGCGTGGCAACCTCTCCTACGGGCCATCCGCCGCCGCGTATTCCGGCGTCACGTACACCGGAGCGACGAACAACGACAACTGGACCGTCATCGGCGGTGCCATCACTGCCAACAGCCAAGTCAACCTCGCAGCACGGCCCTATGCAGCACTGATTGGATAGCCATGAACACGTTCCATGTCCCCCCGATCAACCGTGAGTTTCCCGTCCCGCCGACGAACCGTACCTTCTACGTCGAGCAGCAGAACCGCGTCTTCTATGTACCAGCGAGGTAGTCATGCTGCTGTACCGGAAGACGCAACAGGTGGGCGAGCGCATCCGGTACACCGCCGACTGCGATAGCTGGCTCGCGCACAATGAAGGACTAGTCAGCGTCACTGCCGTCGTCGACATCGGCACGGCGGTCTGCGATGGCATCATCATTCACCATACGAACCGTGCCTTCCACTACTTCATCAGCAATGGCACGCTGGGCGATCAGTTCAACGTCATCTTCTGCCAGACGACCACGCGCGGCCAGATCAAGTATTCCCACGCACAGTTCACCATCGGCACCAACGGTGGCTACTCGATCAACTCCGACAACGGAGACCTGATGCTGTCCATCGTCGGACCATCGGGTGCCACTGGCGCTGTCGGCGCGACCGGCCCCGCTGGCGGACCATCAGGCGCGACCGGCCCTACCGGGCCGAGCGGCGCGATTGGCCCGACGGGAAACACTGGCAACACCGGCAACACCGGATCACAGGGGACGCAGGGAACGCAGGGCGTGCAAGGCGTAACCGGTCCGACTGGCAACACTGGGACGCAGGGAACGCAGGGCGTGCAAGGCGTAACCGGCCCGACTGGCAACACCGGAGCGCAAGGCATTGTGGGGCCGACTGGCAACACCGGCAACACTGGGCCGACCGGCAACACTGGCGCGACAGGTGCTGGCCCAACTGGACCGACCGGCAACACAGGAAGCACCGGACCCGCAGGCACCGCGACCAATACCGGAGCCACTGGTTCAACGGGTCCTGCTGGCGGGGGTGGCAGCTTGTCCGGGTCTCCGGTCCCCTACTTCAACACGCTTGGGTACCTGATCGGTCTACCCGGCTTCGTGCCGACGTCGACGTCCACCTACACGTTCACCGGCAATCGCGCCATCTTGCAGCCGTTCTATGTCGACCGCACGATGACGATCACCGACCTGTACCTCATCGTGCAGACGGCTCACACGACATCAAACTGCCGCTGGCTGATCTACGCTGCGAACAACCCGGCGCAGGCTATCATGACTGGTGGGGCGAAGCTCTACGACAGTGGCCTCGATACGACGTCCTTGAATGGGACCGGCATGAAGACCAAAGCCAGCGTCAACCTGACACTGAGCCCCGGCTTCTACTTCATCGTCTTTGCGCACGGCGCGTTCACCGGGTCGAACTTGGTCTTGCGGACGCTTGCCGGGTCGATGCTCGGAAACGAACTGACGACGCCGACCACGACGTGGCAGGCGAACTCAGAGATGGCGATTGCATCGGACCTCACTGCATCGCCACCGGACCCGCTGACCGGGACCATCGTTCCAGCCGCTACGCTGTGGGGCAACGGCTCCCCTGCTGGCATCGCTTACCCGCTGCTGGTCGCAGCGAAATTCTACTACGCATAGGAGAGACACATGCTTGGTCGCCGCACTCACACCGCTGGAAACAGCACCCGCTACGCCATTGAATACAGCGACTGGTTGCTTCCGGGCGAGAGCCTGCTGAGCGCCACCATCGTGATGAACGCGGACTTTACCGCCACGGTAACGGACGTGACGATCACCGACATCGCGGTGACGCCGTCGCATCAGGTCACGTTCAAGTTGAACGGGGGCAGCGTTGACGAAATTTTTACCCTCGACGTGCAAACTACGACCCAGAACCCGACGGAAGTGAAGAACGATCAGCTTAGTTTCACGGTCGTAAGCCCTTAACGGTGCCCAATGGAACCAGCTAGCATTCGATACAAGAACCCCGGTGCCATGTGGGGGAATGCGCTCGCCATCAAGTGGGGGGCGGCGAAGAAGGCTGTCACCCTGAAGGATGGCAAGGGTCAGGGCAACAACATCGCGGTCTTCCCGACGTTCAGGCAGGGCATCTGCGCCCAGCTGGACCTGTGGCGGTCGAGCCCGAACTACAAGAACAAGCGGTTCCGCGATGCCATCGACATCTGGGACGGCCACAACAACACGCCCAGCTACATCGCTTACGTCAAGGCGCGCGTCCCCGGCATCACCCCGGACACCGTGATGGACGCCGCCTTCTGGCGCGGACCCATGGCGATCCCGTTCTTGAAGGCGCAGGCCGGTCACGAAGCCGGTCGCACCTATCCGGCTCCCGAGGAAGACTGGGAAGCGGCGCGCAAGCGCGTGCTCTCGGGCGTCCCGACCATGGACACCGT